>Ga0081538_10002847_pt1 | contig 16541 bp, 17 predicted proteins | sample TabmetS5T2R1_FD_71022 | JGI IMG/M metagenome (GOLD analysis project Ga0081538, IMG submission 71022) | Tabebuia heterophylla rhizosphere microbial communities from the University of Puerto Rico - S5T2R1 | ecosystem: Host-associated > Plants > Roots > Rhizosphere ... | reverse complement strand
CCGCAGCGGGATGAGGCTCGCCACCAATCGCAGGCAGAGCCTAGCCCGCATCTGCCCTATTCCACCACGGCTTGCGTCGCGCAGATCAACACCGTACCCTTGGGCTCCACTGTATGCGTCGCGTCATTGATGGTCACGACTTGCGGGCCGCGGGCAATCGACGTGCAGCGCTTACAGGCTTCCATGCCATATTTGCCGGGGAGTTTGGTCTCCTCATTGCACCGCCACGCGGCCGGCGTGGCAAAGGCCACCGTGGGCTTCTCCCACCACTGACCGAGTGCGCCGACGCTGGCGCAGCCGCTGAGCAGCCCCATGCCCAGGGCCACAGCGGACAGCAAGGGCAGCACCGCTTGGCACAACCGGCAGCGGACTTGTCCGTCCTTCCTCATCGCCGTTTCTCCGTTCTGACGTCAACACGTCATTCCGTTCATACGTCTGCACGTCACCCCATCATCTGATCCAGATAGGCATCGAGGGCTTCAACCAGGATATCCTGGTTCGTTTTTCGTGGCGTGAATTGTGCCCCATAGGCGATGAGTCGCTGATAGCGCTCAGGGTCCAGGCGCAACGTGAGGGCAATGGTCTGTTTCGCCCCTCGAGGGGGAGGCGCCGCGTCAGGTGTTGGAGCTTTCGCCGGGCTTGCCTCCCCTTTCCGCGCAATCAACCCAGCATCGAGAGATGCAGCCTTCCGAGTCGCCATATCATGCCTTCTTTCCGTACTGACGTAACTGCGTCAAGACGTACTGCCATAATGACGCCACTTCATCGGCCGACCGGGATTGCGGATTCAGCTCACCCACGGTTCGACCGTCGACCATGCTCGACGCAAAATCAATCCGTTGGTGGAGGGTCACCGGAGCCACCTTGCCATGCTGCGCCAAGGCGCGGATGGCTTCTAAGGCAATCGTCGTCCGCGGCGTAGCCCCGTTCACCACAAAGCAAAAGGGAATATGGCCCAAACCCAACAAGGACACTGGTGGCGAATTCCATAGGTCAGTTACAGTGCGTTATGCCCATTGCAGAGCGGCGAAGCGCGAACAACGTGTCGCTGCAGGTGAGATCCCAGCCAACCATTCACTGACCCGCACCACATTGATGGCGGTTGCCGTCAGCAGATGTTGTAGATGGGTTTTGGCCAGCCCGATGTCGCGCGAGCGCCGTATCCCACCGCGTCGGACCGCTTGCTCGTGCGTCGCTTCAATACCTGAGCGCGCGGCATATTGCTGGTGGAATGCCTTGGTCGTCTGCCGTTTGCGTGCTGTTGGCAAGGCTTCGTATGGTTCCCGGATTTGCCACCCTACAATCCGGGGCTCGATCTTCGCACGCGTGCAGCGGGCACGGAACGCACACGGGGTACAATCCTGACGCGCAAAGCGAGCCTCGAATGCCATCCCACTGGCCGGATACGTCTGCGGGTGCCAGGAGATACTCTGCTTGCCCGCCGGGCAGGTGACCACCTGGCGCTCCCAGTCCACCACAAACTGTGACGTGTCAAAGCCGGTCCCCTCGCGTGCCTGCCACCCAGGGTCCTCCGCCACCGGACCAACCATCGTCACCCCATACTCGCGCTCGCTGTCGACCAACATCTGCGCATCGGTGTACCCTTTATCCACCAGATGCTCGCGCGGCAGGAGCGTGCGGCCCCGCAACGACTGATGCACGACCGCCGCCATATGGTCATCCGGGGTCGTCGCGGGCGTGGTCTCGACATTCACAATGAGATGGGGCGTATCTGCGTCGCAGGTTTCCGTGAGATGCACCTTGTAGCCAATCCATTCGATGTCGCGTGTGGTGCTGTAGCGCGCGTCCGGATCATCGGGAGAGGTCAGCTGCTCGGCTGCCGCCGGCATCTCCTTGCCCTCGCGCCAGCGCAATGTTGCTCCTGCCTCGATGTATTACTCGCCCCAGAGGCGTCGCAGGGTGACCACGGCCGGGACTTGTCGGAGCCACTCCTGGTCGGTAGCTGCGTCAATGGCGCGAAGCACGCGTTGCCCGTCAACACCGATCCGTTGCGCCAGCTCTTTCCGCGCGGCTTCCGTCTTGGGCAAGGCATAGTTCTCCACCCGACTGCCGTACCGCTCGAACCACTGCGGCTCAGCCACCTGCCGCACCCACTCCGGCGCGACAACGGCCAGGACATTCAAGGTGGCCCGCAGCGTTTCGCCTACGCGCTCTAACCGATTGAGCATGCGTACGGCGGCCAGGACAGGCGTGGAGTCGGTCCGCTGCCGTCCACGGATTTTGAGGAGTCCCAGCTCGCGCACGCGCTCCAACAGGGTGTCCAACAACACTTGCTCCGCTTGCCCTCGCACCAGTCGCGTCCGGAATTCGCTCAACACCGTATGATCAACGCCCGGGTCCGTCAGTTCCAATCCCAGCGCATACTTCCAGTCGATGCGGCCCCGCACGGCGTCGGCCGCGCGCCGATCCGACAGACCTTCGACACACGGGAGGACCGTCGCCAAAGCTAAGCGGGCGGGGGCTTCGGCGGGCTGTCCTCGCAGCGGAAAGAGGCCAGCAAACTGCCTGTCGTCGTAAATGGCTCCCACGGCGTCAGCGATACGCCGACAGAGCGTCCCCTTGGGGAAGGCCGCACGAGCGACACGCTGGGTTTCTTCCGGAATCTGATCGCCGTCTTGCGGGTGTCACGCCATGGCAGTCCTCCTTCTGGAACGGGCCTCAAGCGTATGACTCTATCCTGGACCGCTCCGCTCATGTCGTCAACCTTCTTCTCCAAACACCGCTGAGGAATTCGCCACCAGTGTCCGTGTTGGGTTTGGGCCTAACACTGGCGGGCTGAATCTCTTCGAGGATCTGAAAACAGGCATTGATAAAGTCTAAACTCTTTTGCGTCTTCCCCTTTGGCATCGGGGCAATCCCTCCAAATGCTTCCGAAACTCTCTTGCTTCCAATCAGTGGGGGCCGCCGCGCCGCCCCGCACGGTGACTTAGAGCCGCTCAAGCAGCCAGTCGCGCTCGGCTTCTCGTTCGCGCTTGAAGTCTTCCAACGTGGCGATCATGGGGCGGGGGTCACCGACGCTCTCGAGGTACGCCTGCAGCAGCGCTTTGTCGGCGTCTGGCGGCTCCCGCCTCGCCTGTTCCCCTTCCCAGGCGGGAACTTTCGCACGCCACTGGGCAAGCTCCGCCTCGGCGTTGGCCAGCCTGGCGCCAATCTCACGCAGTCTGGCCAGCTTTTCCTCACGACCCATCGCCTCATATCACGCAGAAATTTCTTCGTGATCCGCTGCGACTCGGGTAGACCCATCAGCCGCCGCATATCCTGCCCGAAGGCTTCCATGTTGTGATTCGCGGCCAGCGCGCACTGGATGAGCCTAGTGATCTCGTCCGCGGTCGGATGCCGGCCGGCGGGATCGGGCGTGCCCTCTCCCTCGTGGAGAGGGAAGGGTGTGACGGGCTCGGATGGACGTATATTCTCAGCGGCCGCTGACCAGTCGGTAGGAGTTCCCGGCTTCGCGGCGGGGATGGTGTCGAGTTCCGTCTCGTCCAACCAGCCGAGTCCGGCGATGGAGAGGGTCACGCGCCTTTTACTTTTTGTCTCAGCCTTCATATACGCATTGCATAAGGCATCGCCCTTGAGGTTGCCCAGCGGCACGGCCCCGGTGCTCTCGTCCTCGCGCCCGGTGCGATCTTTGGCACGCGCGGTGACCACGTAGATATCCCCGATGCGCTCACGATTCACGATGTAGATGCTAATCCCATGGATACGGCGCAGCTGGTCCGCGCAATCCCGCAGGGCATAGAGCCGCAGCTTGCCGTTCAGGGTCAAGAACTCGAACGGCTTGGTCAGCGGGTTCAGCCCCAGGCTGCGGCAGACCGCCGTGTAATAGTCGGCGCGCTGGGCCGCGTTCAGCTCGGCGAGGTCGCCGCCGATGACGACCTTCTCCATGACGTCAGGTGGCAGGGTGGGCGGCTCAGGGGTCGTGAGCGGGCTCTCAGGCGTCATGGCTCATCCCTCCCCTATACTTAATGCTCCAGCGGAGCCAGCGGCGCAACGCCACCACGCGGTGCTGCAGCCCGCCAATGCGGATTCGCAAGATGGCCCAAACCCAACAAGGACACTGGTGGCGAATTCACAAAACCCCCATTCTTCTACCGAGATTAGCCGCATAAAATCATGGGTTCCGAGCAGTGGTAGACAATTCGCCACCAGTGTCCCTTGTTGGGTTTAGGCCACATTGCCGGCATCACGCCACACCCTACCGCCGCCTTCATGCAGCAGTGTGCTCGACAGGTGACCGACCCCTTCGACGGATGCCTCCTTGGGAAACGCTATCTCATCCACGATAGGGACACCAAATTCACCCAGGTGTTCGATGGCTTGCTTAAGAGCAGCGGGGTGGAACCTGTCGTCTTACCGCCGCGGAGTCCGAATCTCAATGCCTACTGCGAGCGGTTTGTGCGTTCGATCAGGGAGGAAGTGCTTCGTCAGATGATCATCATGGGGGAAGAGTCGCTGCGCGTTGTGCTGACACAATATCTGGCACATTATCATGTCGAGCGGAATCATCAGGGTCTTCGCAACCAACTGATTGAGCCAGACGTGGCGGTTGGATGCCAAAGAGGCCGGGTGATCCGTCGGGAGCGCCTCGGTGGGCTGCTCAGCTACTATCATCGAGGAGCGGCGTGACGCGATGTTATTATTCAACCCTACGGCTGACGCTGTTACCCCCGCAGCGCCTCTAAGCGCCGGCGAGCCAGGGCATTGGAGGGATCTTGCGCCACCGCCTGCTCGTAGCGACGGACCGCCTCCGGTCGGCGTCCCAAGCGTTCCAGGTTCGTACCCATCTGCGCATAGATATCCCCTAGAGCCTGCGCGTCGCCCCGCGATAAGATCTCCGCCTTTTGCAATAGCGAAAGCGCCGCCCCTGGCCTGCCGCGCTCTCCCATCGCCAGCCCATAATAATAAAAGGCGCGGCCGTTGTTCGGCTCCACACTGATCGCTCGCTCCAGCAATGACGTAGCCCGATCATAATCTCCGACGTCGATAGCGCGACTGGCTTCCTCCACCCATTGTGCTGAAGCGACCATCGTCGCAGATGGCGGCTGTTCACGCGGCTGCACGGCAGGGAACGGGATGGCAGTAGGGGGGGATGGAGGGGCAGGCGTCGTCGCGGGACCTCCCGGCCTTTCACCCACCTGTGGCGGTCTTGACGAGGGCGACGCAGCCGGCGGCTGTTGGACTGGCGTCGTGGCGCAGCCCCAGCTCAGCAGGAATGGAAGAACACAGAGCACGACACGGGCAATCGCTCCGAACCTGTCACGGTGTAGCATGTTTCCCTTTCCAGCGATTACGGCGATGCTGCCTCGGGACGCTCAGCTCCCGGCGACACCAACTCATGCGGGGAGACTGGGCGCAGTCCAGAAATCGCCTTCCCTTCCACTGCGGCCGTGCTGTGTAGCGGGCAAAACCTCTTGGGCTCGGTGCCCGCGATGAACAGTTCAGTGACCTGGGTCGGGCAGCCGGCATGGGCGACCTCGCCAGTTGCCGGGTCCACGGCCACTTGCACCACCCCCGGAGGCGGAAAGAAGTCCTGCGACGGCCGTCCTCGCAGGGCTTCCTTCATAAACTCGACCCAGATCGGCAACGCCGCCTGCGCTCCGGTCAATCCCAGCGGACGGTTATCATCGTAGCCTACCCACACGACAACCAGCAAATCCGGGGTGTAGCCGGCGAACCAGGCGTCTCGCTCGTCATCGGTCGTGCCCGTTTTACCGGCTGCGGTCCAATGAAAGCCTGACCTCCGCGCGCTCCGAGCCGTACCGCGCTCGAACACCCCTTCGAGAAAATCGGTGACGAGGAACGCCGTAGCAGACTGCAAGATCCCCTCAACACCGATATGTTGCTTTTCCAGGACACGTCCGTCGGCGGTCATGACTTCTTTGATGGAGAAGGCGGAGGCGCGCAGGCCATGATTCGCCAGCACAGCGTATACCTGTGCGACTTCCAAGGGGCTGGCCTCAAAGGCACCCAGGGCGAGCGAGGGGATGGGATCGAGTTTGCCTTGCATGCCCATGCGTCGGGCGTAGCGTACCACCGTTTCATATCCAACGCGTTCGGCAAACTTGACGGTCGCCACGTTCAGGGACTGCTCCAACGCGGTGCGCGGGCCGACCCACCCCAGGTAGCGACCGCTATAGTTCTGGGGGGCCCAGCGTTGACCGTTATGGCTAAACGTCGTCGGCACATCCTCCACATGGGTGGCGGCGGTAACGACCGGTTCGCCGCGTCTGAACGCACTCTCCAACGCCGCCGCGTAGACGATCGGCTTGAACACCGAGCCCACCTGACGACGCGCCTGGGTGACTCGATTGAATTGACTGATGGCATAATCACGACCGCCAACGACGGCGCGGATGAGGCCTGTCTGGGGTTGCATGGCGATCAGCGCCCCCTGGACTTCACGCCCTTCGGCCGCCTTACCGAGGTGCCCATCGATGCGCGCCAATCCTGCTTCAAGGGCGCGCTGAGCAGCAATTTGCAGCCGGAGATCAAGGGAGGTGAAGATGGCGAGGTTATTGGCGGTCAAATCTTCGAGGGAATAGCGCTGCAGCAATTGCTCGCGCAAGAGGTCTACGAAATAGGGGGCGCGGTTGATCTCAAGGGTCACCGTTTCGACGCGAAGTGGCATACGCATTGCCTGCTTGTGTGCCTCTGGCGACAGATATCCTTCTTCAAGCATGGCGGTGAGCACGCGGTTGCGGCGCTCCAGCGCTCGCTCCGGATGCTTATAGGGTGAGTAGAGATGCGGCCCACGGATCAGGCCCGCCAGAAGCGCTGCTTCCGCGGTCGTCAGCTCGCTCACGTCTTTGCGAAAGTACAGACGCGCCGCTTCCCCAACCCCGTTGATGCTGATTGAACCGCGCTGGCCGAGATAGATCTCGTTGAGATAGAGCTCAAGGATGGCCTCCTTCGAATAGCGAGTCTCCACCATCACGGCCATGACCATCTCAGCCCCTTTACGCCAGATCGAACGCTTCGGGGTGAGAAAGAAATTTTTCACCAGTTGCTGCGTCAGTGTGCTGCCGCCTTCGGTCACACCACCGGCGCGTATATTGCGGTACGTCGCCCGTAGGATGCCGATCCAATCGATGCCCCGATGCGTGTAAAAGCGTCGATCCTCAACGGCAACCACAGCCCGGACAAGATGCGCCGGAATGTCGGCGAGCTTCACCAGTTGTCGTTTTTCGCGCTCCGGTGAGAAAAACTCACTCACCAGTTGCGGTTCCAGATCGACGACGCTGATCGCCTGGTTGCTTCGCAGGTCACGGATCTCCCGCACGGTGTTGCGCCCAAAGGTGACGCGGACGGCATGCTCGGGCTCGTAGCGGTAAGGGTAGTGAAATTCACGCAAGGCGATGTCGACATGAGGGGCCTTGAGACGGTATTGCCCCGGGTTGGTAAGCGCCTGCACCGGCCGGTAGCTCAGACGGTCCAGACTGGCTTGCAGATCGTTGAGGCGAAGTGGGAGCCCAGGGTACAACGACTCCGGTTCGGCATAGACTTTTGAGGAGAGACTCCAGCGTCTCCCCTCGAAGCCCAGGCTGATCATCTGGGAGAACTGCACGTAGGTATACGCCATTGCCACCAAGATGCCCAGCCCTACCGGGATCAGTAACCGCAAGATGTGCCACGTGACCCGATTCCACCAATGGTTCCTGCGCCCCCTAGCACGGGTGCGCTGCCCGCGCCGGCTACGTCGTGCCACCTTGACCTCCTCAACGAGACGTGGTTGACCGCCTGAAAGACGTCACTGCCACAAGCGCCTGCATTCTCCAAACATCACACAGCGGGGGAGGAGGGGACGCCACCCGAGCGAAAGGGCTAGGCGATTCCCAATAGATGGCGGGCGATGACGATGCGTTGGATTTGATTGGTGCCTTCGTAAATCTGCATGAGCTTGGCATCACGCATGTATTTTTCGAGGGGCAGGTCCTTCATATAGCCGTAGCCCCCGAAGATCTGCACCGCATCGGTGGTCACACGCATGGCGACATCGGTAGCAAAACATTTGGCAAAGGACGATTCCTTCGTGGCTCGATGCCCCTGGTCGATGAGCCAGGCGCACTGCCACGTCAGCAGCCGGGCGGCTTCGATGTCCTTGGCCATGTCGGCGAGGAGCAGTTGGACCGCCTGGTGATGGCCGATCGGTTCGCCGAAAGTCTGGCGTTCCTTGGCATACTGAATGGCGGCGTCCATGGCGGCGCGCGCCAGTCCGACGGACATGGCGGCGATCATCGGTCGGGTGCGGTCCAGCGTCACCATCGCAATCCTGAATCCCTCATCCTCCCGACTCAGCAGATTGGTGCGGGGCACGCGGACATCCTCGAAGATCACCTCGGCTGTGTCGGAGGCGCGCTGGCCCATCTTATCGAATTTTTGACCGTGTGAGATGCCTGGGGCATCGGCTGGCACGATGAACCCGGAGATGCCTTTATGGCGCAGGCTTTTGTCGCGGGTGGCAAAGACGGTGTAGAGGCTGGCGACGCTGCCGTTGGTGATGAAGGTTTTGGTGCCGTTGAGGACGTAGCTGTCACCGTCGAGCTTGGCGGTGGTGGACATCGAAGCCACGTCGGAGCCCGCCCCCGGCTCGGTCAGACAGAAGGCTCCCATGTTGAAGCGGGAGCAGAACGGGGTGAGAAACGTGCGCTTTTGCTCCTCGGAGCCACCGACGAGAATCGGCATCAGGGCGAGGTCATTGACCATGATGGAGGTGGTGATGCCGGCACATGCCGCCCCCAGTTCCTCGACGATGAGGCAGCATTCGAGCGCGCTGAGTCCGCCTCCGCCGTAGGCGGCGGGCACGCTGGGATTCATCAGGCCGATGTCGTAAGCCTTGCGATAAACCTCCCAGGGGAACTCGCCGGTCCGATCGTAACGTATCGCCACGGGCGCGATTTCCTGCTGGGCAAACTCCCGCGCCACGCGCCGCAGCTCCTCCTGCTCTTCAGTTAGAGCGAAATCGACCATCAGTCCGCTCCTTGGGCAACCTGTCTAGCACCCCACCGTTGGCGAGGCAGCGTTGGGTGTAATCGATGATTTGATGATTGGCTCTAGATGCTACCATCATAAAGGCACCCTCGGTAGACCGCAACTGGACCTTTGCATGAGGAGGGCGGGCGTCATGGCGGCGGTGAAAGCGTAACTCATGAGGCATGGACAGGGGAAGGACAACTGTGCGTCATGATGGGAACGAGCGGCTCGCTTTGGGATGGGCCTGGTCCAACGACTCGAGTTGCTGGCGGAGTTCAGCAATTGTCTCGGATTGCCGCGCCCACGCCTCCATGAGGCCTTCAAGCTCCTTGTCCCATTGCCGGCGTTCGAGGTGGAGGGCGTGCCAGCGCTCATGATCCTGATACAGGTCCTCGCGTGTCAGCTCCTGATCGCGTGCGCGTATCCGCTCCTCTAACCCAGCGATAGTGCCCTCCAGGTCCGTCAGCCGGCGTTCCGCCCGATCGAGAGCCTTGACAAGCTCCCGCCGGTCAGGCTCCTGAGGGCCCGGTTTGCTGATCCTTGCAGGCGCAGGCGGATGGCCATTCCCTCGGTTCTCCCCCGCGTCCCCCTCCGTCTCCGCCTCGAGTTCCTGCTCCCGCTTCCAGAGGTAGTATGCGTAATCTCCCGGATAGTCGAGAGCCCGACCGTCCTCGATCTCGACCACGCGCGTCGCCATGCGCGTCAGGAAGACGGGATCGTGGGAGATGAAAATAATGGTCCCGGGAAAATCCAGGAGCGCATCGGTTAACACGTCAACTGACGCGGGGTCGAGGTGATTCGTCGGCTCATCCAGCAGCAGCGTATTGGCGGGGTTGAGTAGCATCCGCGCCAGGGCGACGCGACTACGCTCGCCCCCGCTCAGGACGCTGATCGGTTTGAACTGATCATCGCCGTGGAAGAGAAAGGTCCCCGCCACGGCGCGCAGCCACGGCAGGTCGGCGTGGGGCGCTACTTCTTGCAAGGAATCGAGCACCGTGTGTGCAGGGTGCAGAACGTCGGCTTGATGCTGGGCGAAATAATGCAGGGTCACCCCATATCCCACCTGGCGCTCACCGTGATCGATCGGCAGCACGCCGGCCAGGATTTTGAGGAGGGTACTCTTGCCCACGCCGTTGTCGCCGAGCAACGCCACGCGCTGGCCGCGTTCGACGCGGAAATCAAGGGCGCGGTACACCGCCTTGGCACCGTAGCTCTTGCCCACGCCCATGAGGTCGAAGACCAGACGACCACTCGGCACCGGCGCCGGGAAATGGAAGCGGATGCGCTTGGGGTCGCGCTCCCGCTCGATTTGTTGGACGCGTTCGAGCTGCTTCAGGCGGGATTGCACCTGCCGCGCCTTGGTGGCCTTGGCACGAAAGCGATCGACAAAGCGCTGCACGCGAGCGATCTCGCGTTCCTGAGCCTGGGCTGCCGCCTCCAACTGCTCTTCGCGCGCCCGGCGGGTGGCCAGGTACCGATCGTAGTTGCCGGTATACGTACGAATGGCGTGGCGGTGGATGTCCCAGATATGCGTCACGACGCGGTTCAGGAAGGCGGTATCGTGGCTGACCACCAACACGGTCTGGCGCGATCGCAACAAAGACTGCTCAAACCAGGCCTGGGTCTCGGCATCGAGGTGGTTGGTCGGCTCGTCGAGCATCAATAGGTCCGGCGCCGCCAGCAACAGATGCGCCAGCGCCACGCGCATGCGGTAGCCCCCGGACAGGCTCAGAAGAGCGCGGTCGTAATCACCTTCGGTGAAACCCAGCCCCGCCAAGATGCGTTTGGCTTCGTGTTCGGGATAACGGCCACGGTGCGCCGCCTCCAGCACGCGCAGGTTCGGGTCCTGTTCCAACTCCTGCGGCAAATAGCCCACCCGCAGACCGCCTGGCGCGCGAATGGTGCCGCTGTCGGGAGTTTCCTCACCATTGATGATGCGCAACAGTGTGGTTTTGCCCGAGCCATTGGGACCCACCAAGCCGACCCGCGTCTTCGCCTGGAGGTATGCCGTCGCCTGTTCGAACACCACTTGTGGACCAAAAGCCTTTGAAATCGCGTCAATCTGGATCATAGCTTCGCCATTATACGGGGTCGCCCCTGCCCTTCGCAAGCGCCCTCCGCAGCGGGCAAAGACATTGTCGGTCCCTCACGACCTCACGGATGGCCGGGGTACGTCGTCGACATGGCAAGCTGCATTTGCCTCCGCACCGAAAGGTGCGTATATTGGCAGCCATGTGCCGCAGGGAGCGGGGCGCCACGAGCATGGCAAGCGTCGATGTGGCTGCCTCACCACCTGGGCTTAGCTCACATCAGGCTGGGGCAAGGGAGGGCAGGTTGCGGTGGATCAAGCAACGCTGGATCAATTGTGTATCAATACCATCCGAATGCTGGCCGTAGACGCAGTGGAAAAGGCCAAATCTGGACATCCCGGCATGCCTATGGGCACGGCGGCACTGGCGTACGTGCTGTGGACACGGTTTTTGAAGCACAATCCGGCGCACCCGAAGTGGCCAGATCGTGATCGCTTTGTGCTGTCGGCCGGGCATGGCTCCATGTTATTGTACAGTTTACTCTATCTGACAGGATACGAACTGCCGTTGGATGAGCTGAAGCAATTCCGGCAGTGGGGAAGTCGCACGCCGGGACATCCTGAATACGACGTAACGCCGGGTGTAGAGACCACCACGGGACCTTTAGGACAGGGATTTGCCAATGGCGTGGGCATGGCCATCGCCGAAGCTTTCCTGGCTGAGCGCTTCAATCGACCGGGTCATACCCTCGTCGATCATTATACCTATGCCATTGTCAGCGATGGCGACCTGATGGAAGGTGTGGCTTCAGAGGCGGCTTCGCTTGCCGGACATTTGCAACTTGGCAGGCTGATTTATCTGTATGACGACAACGACATCTCCATCGACGGCTCCACCGATTTCACCTTCACCGAACAGGTGGGTAAGCGCTTCGACGCCTACGGCTGGCACGTACAGGAAATCACCGACGGCAACGATGTGGCGGCGATTGACGCCGCCCTCAGAGCAGCCCAGGCTGAGTGCGCGAAGCCATCGTTGATCATCGTGCATACCCATATCGCCTACGGCAGCCCTGGCAAGCAGGACACGGCGGAGGCGCATGGCGCGCCGCTCGGCGCGGAGGAGGTGAAGCGCACCAAGGAGTTTTTCGGCTGGCCTCAGGAGCCCACGTTTCACCTGCCCGACGAAGCGTTGGCCCATTTCCGCATGGCCGTAGAACGCGGAAAGAACTGGGAAGCGGAGTGGCAGTCGCGGTTTGCATCATACGCTGCGGCCCATCCCGATCTAGCGGCTGAATGGCAGCGTGCGCTGCAACGTGAGTTGCCGCCGGAATGGGAAGCGCGCCTGCCGACCTTCAAAGCTGAGGATGGGGCAATGGCGACACGCGTCGCTTCAGGGCGTGTGCTCAATGCTCTCGCCCCGACGATCACCAACCTCATCGGTGGCTCGGCCGACCTGGCCACCTCGAACAATACACTGTTACGCGGCGCGGGCGAGTTCGGCCCACAGCATCGCGGCGGTCGGAACCTCTACTTCGGCGTGCGCGAACACGGCATGGGGGCCATCCTCAACGGCCTGGCCTTGCACGGCGGCGTGATCCCCTACGGGGCGACGTTCTTGATATTCTCCGACTATATGCGGCCGGCCATCCGTCTGGCGGCGCTATCGGAGGTGCCGGTGATCTACGTCTTCACCCATGACAGCATCGGTCTTGGAGAAGATGGCCCGACGCATCAACCCATCGAACATCTGGCGGCGTTAAGAGCCATGCCTCAGCTCACAGTCATCCGTCCAGCCGACGCCAACGAGACCACGGTGGCCTGGCGTGTGGCGCTCACCCACCGATATGGCCCGGTCGCCCTTGTCCTCACGCGGCAGAATCTGCCGATCTTCGATCGCGCCCACATGGCCGCCGCCGATGGGTTGGAACAGGGAGCGTACGTCCTGATCGATGCCGAGGGGGCGACGCCCGACATCATCCTCATCGCTACTGGGTCGGAGGTGGCCCTAGCCGTGGAAGCGCGCACGCAGTTAACCCGGCAAGGGGTCCGGGCGCGGGTGGTGAGCATGCCAAGTTGGGAGCTGTTTGAGGCGCAACCACAAGCCTATCGGGAGGCGGTGCTGCCGCCGTCGGTGCGCAAGCGCCTGGCCATCGAGGCAGGGGTGCCGCGGGGATGGCGTGACTATGTCGGGCCGGAGGGGGATATCATCGGCCTGACGCGTTTTGGCGCGTCCGCCCCCGGGCCCGTGGTGATGGAGAAGCTTGGTTTCAACGTCCCTAGTGTAGTGGCCCGGGCTTTGAAGCTGCTGGGAAGGTCATAATTCCGCTTCCACGCGTCAGGTACGGCGGCAGGAGGCGACGACACAAGGCAGGGCAGGCGGGAAAGAATGACCAAAGCGCAGAACTGACCTCGCGAAGAGTCATCCGACGAACGATGGGCAATGACCTCACCAGGGGTGCTGACGATGGAGAAACCGGCTGAGACCACTTATCCAATCGAGGAATTGTTGAAACGACGCTGGAGTCCGCGGGCCTTCGCCGACCGCCCAGTGGAAACCGAGAAGCTCCTGAGCCTCTGGGAAGCGGCCCGGTGGTCGGCTTCCACTGCCAATCAACAACCGTGGTATTTCATCGTCGCGACCAAGGAGGATGAAGCCGAGCACGCGCGCCTCCTGAGTTGCCTCCGCGAGAACAATCAGCAGTGGGCCTCTCGCGCGCCGGTCCTCATGGTCTCGGTGGCCAAACTCACGTTCGATGCCAATGGCCAACCGAATCGCCACGCCTTCCATGACGTCGGTCTGGCGGTCGCCAATCTGATCACACAGGCGACGGCCCTGGGGCTGTTCGTACATCAGATGGCAGGGTTCTATCCGGAGCGGGTACGTGAACTCTATGGCGTCCCCGACGGTTTTGAACCGGTCGCGGGGGTCGTGCTCGGGTACCTGGGGGATCCGGCCATCTTGCCAGAGGATCTCCAGCAACGCGAATTGGCGCCACGGGTGCGCAAGCCAATCGAGAGCTTCGTGTTCCAGGGCACGTGGGGGCAGACCTCGCCGTTGGTCACGCCGGATTAGGCAGGACGTGGTATGATACGTCATGGTTCGGTTGAACATTGTGCTATTAGAACATGCTCATAAGCCATTCCAGAGGGCAGCATGTTGGCCCAACAGCCGCGCAGCCAGCGAGATCAGGGTTGTCGTCCGAGTCGTGTTCTGTGCATTCTTGGCAGCGTCGCAGCTCTCCTAGCGCTCGGTCTCAACATCGCCTCGGCACAGGTCGAGCACAGCCAGGAAATCATCCGAGAGAAGATCGAGCAGCTCAGACTTTTCAAAAACCTGAAGATCGGCGAGGCATCTGTCGCCTCGACCATCGTGGTGCCGGACTTCTACGAGCGACGGGAGTTCCAGCGAGCTTGGGTGAAACGGTCCTCGATCGAGGACTTGTTCCGCGCCATCAAAGAGAGTGAGGCGGACGGTCTCGACCCACGGGATTATCATCTCGTTGCACTCGATCGGCTGCGGCGCGGGTTGGAGGCAAGTCCGACGCCCACGCCAGCCATGCTGGCCGACTTCGACATTCTGCTCACCGATGCCCTGGTCCGTCTGGGCTATCACTTGATGTTTGGCAAGGTGGACCCCGAACGCCTAGAGCCAAGCTGGAATATGTCCCGAGAGATCAGCGGCTTTGAGCCCGCCGTCGCCATTCAGCGGGCGCTCGACTCCGAATCGCTCTACCAGGCCATCGACGACGAGAAACCCAAACACGCCTTCTACACCGGGTTGAAGGCGGCATTGGCGATGTATCGCGCCGTGAAGGCTGCAGGGGGCTGGCCACGGATTCCGTCAGGTCCGCCCCTGAAGCTGGGGATGCACGATGAGCGTGTACCGACGCTCCGTCGGCGGCTGAGCCTCACCGGCGACCTCGCGCCCCGACCCGCCGATCACTCAGCCATCTTTGACGGCGCCCTGGCGGAGGCCATTCAAGCCTTTCAGCGGCGACATGGAATTGCCGCCGACGGCACCCTTGGGCGCGAAACCCTGGCGGCTCTCAATGTGCCAGTCGAAGACCGCATCCAGCAATTACGCGTCAACCTAGAACGGGGACGGTGGGTGCTGCACAATCTCGGGAGTACATTTATCGTGGTGAACGTGGCTGGGTATCATTCTTACTATGTCAAGGACGGTCAGATGGTGTGGCAAGGGCGCGCACAGGTGGGGCGCCCCTACCGCCGCACACCGACCTTCAAGTCCGAGGCCACCTACCTCGTGTTCAATCCTACCTGGACGGTGCCCCCGACGATTCTGGCCCAGGACTATCTGCCGTCCCTTAAACAGGATCCTGGTTACGTCCAGCGCAAGGGGCTGAAGGTGATCGATCGCGCCGGCAGAGTTGTCGACCCGGGACAGGTCGATTGGTCGCGCTACTCCACCAACCACTCCCCGTATCTGTTACGGCAGGATCCCGGACCGCGGAATGCCCTGGGGCGGGTCAAATTCATCTTTCCCAATGACCATGCCGTCTTTCTGCATGACACCCCCAATCAGAAACTGTTCGACCGGACCGAGCGCGCCTTCAGTTCCGGCTGCATTCGGGTCGAAAACGCTCTGGAGCTCGCCCGATTGCTGCTGAACGATGAGGTGCAATGGAACCGCAAGGCGATCGACAGGGTCATCGAGTCAAGGAAAACCCGCACTGTCTTTCTTCATGAACCCATCCCTGTGTTGCTGCTCTATTGGACCGCCTGGGTTGGTTCCGACGGACGCGTCAACTTCCGCCATGACCTCTACAATCGGGATAAACTCGTGCAAAAGGGCCTGGCGAGCGACTTTCGCTTCCGGAAACGCCCGCTGTTTGAGGCGCCGCGGTTTATCCCTCCGTCCATCGCCATGGACGGAGGAGATTCGGAATGAGCGAGCAGGCCGCTAGCGATTGGTACAGACGATCGCCACGGGGGTATCCCACATGCGTGAGGTCACCGTCATCGAAGCGGACCTGAACGATTCCCGACATCAGACGGCCATCCTGCACCTCATCAATGCCTATGCCCGCGATCCGATGGGCGATGGACGAGACCTTCCCGCGGAGGTTCGTGATCGTCTGATCCCAGGGCTCCGGCAGCATCCGACGTCGTTGGTGTTTGTCGCGTTCGATGCTGCGACACCGGTTGGCGTCGCCGTCTGCTTTGTCGGTTTCTCAACCTTCGCGGCACGCCCACTGATCAATATTCATGACCTCGCTGTCATTCCTGATTATCGGGGGCGGGGCATCGGGGGCCTGCTCTTGGAACGGGTCGAGGCCAAAGGGCGTGAGCTGGGGTGTTGCAAGCTGACGCTGGAGGTTCGAGACGATAACCATCGGGCGCAGCGACTCTACCAGCGGTTTGGCTTCGGGGACACGCCGAGTGAGTTGGGCACAGTGCGGAACTGGTTCCTGCAGAAACGGCTGTAAGGCTATCAGTCACGCCTGGCTCAAGCTTCCGGGGTATAGCCGAGGTTGGGGGCGAGCCAGCGCTCGGCTTC
>Ga0081538_10002846_pt1 | contig 16544 bp, 13 predicted proteins | sample TabmetS5T2R1_FD_71022 | JGI IMG/M metagenome (GOLD analysis project Ga0081538, IMG submission 71022) | Tabebuia heterophylla rhizosphere microbial communities from the University of Puerto Rico - S5T2R1 | ecosystem: Host-associated > Plants > Roots > Rhizosphere ... | reverse complement strand
CGCAGGTCGGCGGGACGCTCGTCGTCGCCGACGGCGAGCAGCGGGACGCGGCAGCCGGCGGGAAGCTCGGCGAGCAGGGCGCAGCCGACCAGCGCGACCGCCGGGCCGGTGGCGAGCGCGGCGGCGAGGCCGGCCGGGCCGGGCTGGGCGACGGCGACCCTGAAGCCGGTGGCCTCGACGGCGTGGCGCAGGGCGTCGGCGGTGCCCGGGTCGTCGTGGGCGACGACGGCCAGCGGCACGGTCGCGGGGGCGGGTTCGAGGGCCACGGCATCCTCCCGGCGGCGTGGTGGGTGGTCGGCGCCGGGAAGGATGGACGGCCACCGCGGGCCGGGAAAGGCGCTCCGGGCAAAATGTGCATAACTCGCGGAGCGCGGGGCGTTGCTTGCCTTGCGGTCCGCGGGTTGGGGATGGGGCGTTTCGGCCGCTGCCTGGTTGAGTAAGCTTCCTCTCAGGAATGAGCTGTCACCGGGAGGACGGACGGTCATGGCCGAGAGCAACCCAGCGATCGAGAACCTGTTCTCCGAGGCGCGGACGTTCCCGCCGCCCGACGACTTCAAGGCGAGGGCGCTGGTCACCGACCGGTCCCTGCACGAGCAGGCCGAGCGCGACCTGGAGGGCTTCTGGGCCGAGCAGGCCGAGCGGCTGCGCTGGACCAGGCGGTGGGACCGGGTCCTGGAGTGGGAGCTGCCGTTCGCGAAGTGGTTCGTCGGCGGGCAGCTCAACGTGTCCGACAACTGCCTGGACCGGCACGTGGAGGCCGGCGGCGGCGACAAGGTCGCCTACCACTGGGTGGGCGAGCCGGGCGACACCCGCACCATCACCTACGCCGAGCTGCGCGACGAGGTGGCGCGCTTCGCCAACGCCCTGAAGTCCCTGGGCGTCAAGAAGGGCGACCGGGTCAACATCTACATGGGCATGGTCCCCGAGCTGCCGGTGGCGATGCTGGCGTGCGCGCGGCTGGGGGCGCCGCACTCGGTGGTGTTCGGCGGGTTCTCGGCCGACGCCCTGAAGGACCGGATCAACGACGCCGAGGCCAAGGTCCTGATCACCCAGGACGAGGGCTGGCGGGCCGGCAAGGAGGTGCCGCTGAAGCGCAACGCCGACGAGGCGGTCGCCGGGACGCCGACCATCGAGAAGGTGGTGGTGCTGCGGCGCACCGGCAACGACGTGCCGTGGGACGACAGCCGCGACGTCTGGTGGCACGAGCTGGTCGAGGGCCAGTCCGACGACTGCCCGCCGGAGCCGGTGGACGCCGAGGACCTGCTGTACCTGCTCTACACCTCGGGGACGACCGCCAAGCCCAAGGGGATCATGCACACCACCGGCGGCTACCTGACCGGGGTGGCGACCACCCACCGGCTGGTGTTCGACCTGCACCCCGACGAGGACGTCTACTGGTGCGCCGCGGACATCGGCTGGGTGACCGGCCACTCCTACATCGTCTACGGCCCCCTGGCCAACCACACCACCAGCGTGCTGTACGAGGGCGCGCCCAACTTCCCCGAGAAGGACCGCTGGTGGGAGATCATCGAGCAGTACAAGGTCACCATCCTGTACACGGCGCCGACGGCGATCCGCACCTTCATGAAGTGGGGCACCGACTGGCCGGGCAAGCACGACATGTCCAGCCTGCGGCTGCTCGGCACCGTGGGCGAGCCGATCAACCCCGAGGCGTGGGTCTGGTACCAGACCAACATCGGCGGCGGGCGCTGCCCGGTGGTGGACACCTGGTGGCAGACCGAGACCGGCATGATCATGATCACGCCGCTGCCCGGGGTGATCGACACCAAGCCGGGCTCGGCGACCTTCCCGTTCCCCGGCGTGGACGCCGACATCGTCGACAACGACGGCCGCTCGGTCGGCATCCCCGGCGGCGGCTACCTGGTCCTCAAGAAGCCCTGGCCGGCGATGCTGCGCGGTATCTACGGCGACCCCGAGCGCTACAAGGAGACCTACTGGAGCCGCTTCGAGGGCCTGTACTTCGCCGGCGACGGCGCCAAGCGGGACGAGGACGGCTACTTCTGGCTGCTGGGACGCGTCGACGACGTGATGAACGTGTCCGGCCACCGGATCTCCACCACCGAGGTCGAGTCGGCGCTGGTCGACCACCAGGACGTGGCGGAGGCGGCGGTGATCGGCAAGGTCGACGAGCGCACCGGGCAGCAGATCGTGGCCTTCGTCACCCTCAAGGGCAACGTGGAGGCGGCCGACGACACCACCGAGGTGCTCCGCGAGCACGTCGCCCGCAAGATCGGCAAGCTGGCCCGGCCGACCACGATCATCTTCACCCCCGACCTGCCGAAGACCCGCTCGGGCAAGATCATGCGGCGGCTGCTCAAGGACGTGGCGGAAGAGCGCGAGCTGGGCGACGTGACCACGCTGGCCGACCCCGCCATCGTCGAGGAGATCCGCGAGAAGGCCGCCGCCCGACCGCAGGAGGACTGAACCGGGCCCACCCCGTGGCGGCGTGTAACCTGGGGTGCGTCCCAGGTGTCTAGGGGATGAAATCCAGCGGTCCAGATCCTCCCCCGCGACGCCCACCGGACCTGACACCGACGTCGGTGTCAGGTCCCAGAGGCACTCCGTCCCGAGACCCCGAGAGGTAGAAGCCAAGCCCATGAGCGTTGCGTTCGTCTTTCCCGGCCAGGGAAGCCAGGCTCCGGGCATGGGCCTGGACTGGGCCGACTCCGACGAGGCCGCCGCCGACCTGTACCAGTGGGCCAGCGCCTGCCTCGGCTGGGACCTGGCCGAGACGCTGCGGACCGCGACCCCCGACGAGCTGCGGCAGACCTACATCGCCCAGCCGGCCATCTTCTGCGTGTCGGTGGCGGCCTTCCGGGCGCTGGAGGCGGCCGGGGTCGAGCGGCCGGCCTACGTCGCCGGCCACTCCCTGGGGGAGTTCTCCGCGCTGGTGGCCGCCGGCGCGCTGTCGTTCGAGGCCGGCATCACCCTGGTGGCGCGGCGGGCCGAGGCGATGCAGCGCGCCGCCGACGCCCGCCCCGGCTCGATGAGCTCGGTGCTGGGGCTGTCGGCCGAGGGGGTCGAGATGGCCGTCGAGGCGGCCGCGCAGGGCCAGGTGCTGGCGGTCGCCAACGACAACGCGCCGGGCAGCGTGGTCGTGTCCGGCGAGTGGGCCGCCCTGGAGCGGCTGCCGGCGTCGGCCAAGGAGCTGGGCGCCAAGCGAGTGATGCCGCTGAACGTCGGCGGCGCGTTCCACTCGCCGCTGATGGCCTCCGCCGTGGACGCGTTCACGCCGTACCTGGCGGCCGCGCCGCTGCGCGACCCCGCCATCCCGGTGGTCGCCAACGCCACCGCCGAGGTCGTCACCCGCGGCGAGGAGCTGCGCGAGCTGCTGGCCCGCCAGCTCACCGGCCGGGTCCGCTGGACCGAGTCGGTGCGCCGGATGGCGGCGCTGGGGGTGGACACCTTCGTGGAGGTCGGCCCGGGAACGGTCCTGACCGGCCTGATCAAGCGCACCGTGGACGGCGTCAGGGTGCTGTCGGCCGGCGACGCCGCCGGCGTGGCCGCCGTGGTCGAGGCGCTCCGCGAGCCCACCGAGGGCCCCGCGGGCCAGGGCGGGGACCAGGGCGAGGTGGTGGTGCTGCCGGAGCGCTTCGCGGTCTCGCCCGGGCACGGCCGCTTCTACCCGGTGACCCCTTCCCGGTTCACCGACGAGGGGCCCTACGTCGAGCAGGGCGACCTGCTCGGCGAGGTGCGCAACGGCGCCGCCAGCATCCCCGTCCGCAGCCCGTTCCGCGGCTGGGTCATGACCCACCTCGCCTGGGAGGGCGAGCTGGTCACCCCCGGCCAGATCCTGATGAGCCTCCGGCCCTTCTGACCGCCCCCGACCGAACCGTCAGCGCGGAGAGGAGAAAGGAGCCGCCGTGCCCGCCGAGATCGTGGGACTGGGCATCGCCGTCCCGCCCTACGTCCTGACCAACGCGGATCTCGAAGAGCTGGTCGACACCAACGACCAGTGGATCACCGAGCGCACCGGGATCAAGGAGCGCCGGATCGCGGGCAGGGACGACTCCACCGCCTCGCTCGGCAGGCGCGCGGCCGAGCAGGCGCTCCGCGTGGCCGGGGTGGGCCTGGACGAGGTCGACCTGCTGCTGGTGGCCACCGCGACCCCGGACTACACGCTGCCGTCGGCGTCCTGCGTGCTCCAGCTCGAGCTGGGCATGACCAGGGGCGCCGCCATGGACGTGATCGCCGGCTGCTCCGGGTTCGTCTACGGGCTGGCCACCGCCTCGCAGTTCGTCGCCTCCGGCGCCGCGGACACCGCCCTGGTGGTGGGCTCCGAGACGCTGTCGAGGATCTCCGACTACACCGACAGGGGGACCTGCATCCTGTTCGGCGACGGCGCCGGCGCGGCCGTGCTGCGCCGCGGCGAGCAGGGCATCCGCGCCTTCTCGCTGGGCGCCGACGGGGGCCGCTCGCGGCTGCTGATGACGCCGGCCGGCGGGTCGCGCTTCCCCGCCAACGCCCGCACGGTCGCCGAGCGGCGGCACTACATCGTCATGGAGGGCCGCGAGGTCTTCAAGGGCGCGGTGACCGCCATGGCCGCCTCCAGCCTGGAGGCGATCCGCCGCTCCGGCCTGGAGCCGGACGACATCGACCTGGTCGTCCCCCACCAGGCCAACCAGCGGATCATCGAGGCGACCGCGCGCCGGCTCAAGGTGCCCATGGGCAACGTGGTCATGAACATCGCCCGCTACGGCAACACCTCGGCCGCGTCCATCCCGATCGCCATCGCCGAGGCGTGGGAGCAGGGCCAGATCCGGCCCGGCCAGCGCCTGCTGCTGACCGCCTTCGGGGCCGGCCTGGCCTGGGGCTCGCTGGTCACCGACTGGACCCTGCCGCCGCCGGCGGAGCCGTCGCCGGAGGAGCCGACCCAGTCGGCCATGCCGATCGTGCGCGGCCTGCTGGACGGGTCGCTGTGGGCCGGCAAGGACCTGCTGCCGCCGCTGCCTGGCGCCGGCCCGGTCCCGGAGGCCGCGCTTTGAGTGGCGAGCACCGCGACCCGGCCGCGGCCGGCGGGCGGCCGCAGGGCCGCGGCCTGGAGGGGCGCACGGCGCTGGTCACCGGCGCCTCCGGCGCGATCGGGCGGGCCTGCGCGGTGGCCCTGGCCGGCGAGGGCGCCAGGGTGGTGGTCGCCTACGGCCGCGACGAGCAGGGCGCCAACGAGACCGCCGGGCTGGTCAAGGCCGCCGGCGCCGAGGCGGTGCTGGCCCAGGCCGACCTCGCCGACCCCGGCGCGGCCAGGGAGCTGGTCGCCGCCGCCGGCGACGCCGGCGTCGACGTCCTGGTCAACAACGCCGGCCTCACCCGCGACGGGCTGCTGCTGCGGATGCGCGACGCCGACTTCGCCGACGTGCTGGAGGTCAACCTGGTCGCCGCCTTCCGCTGCACCCGGGAGGCGCTGCGCGGCATGGTCCGGCGCCGTTGGGGCCGGGTCGTCTCGATCTCGAGTGTTGTCGGCCTGGTCGGCAATCCGGGGCAGGCGAACTACGCCGCCTCCAAGGCCGGCCTGATCGGCTTCACCATGAGCGTCGCCCGCGAGGTGGCCGGCCGCGGGGTGACCGCCAACGCGGTCGCGCCCGGCTACATTCCCTCCAAGCTGACCGATGCGATGAGCGAGGAGGCAAAGCAGGCCACGCTCGGCCAGATCCCGGCCGGGCGGCTCGGCACCCCGGAGGAGGTGGCGGCCGCCGTCCGCTTCCTGGCCAGCGAGGAGGCCGGCTACATCACCGGGCAGGTCCTGGCGGTCGACGGCGGCATGGCGATGGGCGCATAGGGCGGTTGACGGGCGCCGGGAACCCGGCGCATCCTGAGCCGCCGTCGTGGCCCCTGGCACGAAGGAGACAGAGCAGATGGCGCAATCCCGCGACGAGGTCATCGACACCATGAAGGAGGTCCTGGCCTCCGAGCTGGGCGTCGACGCGGACAAGGTCACCGCCGAGGCCCGCTTCAAGGAGGACCTGGACGCGGACTCCCTGGACCTGGTCGAGGTCGTCCTCGCCCTCGAGGAGAAGTTCGGCATCGAGATCTCCGACGACCAGATCGCCGGGGTCAAGACCGTCGGTGAGGCGGCCGACCTGGTGATCTCCAAGCAGGCGGTGGGGTAGGGCTCCGTGCGTCGCGTCGTCGTCACCGGGCTCGGTGCGGTCACGCCGGTCGGCGTCGGGGCCAAGGCCTACTGGGACGCCATCACCGCCGGCCGCTCCGGGGTCGGCCCGCTCACCCTCGTCGACCCCGAGCCGGTGCCGTCCAAGGTCGCGGCCGAGTGCCTCGACTTCGACCCGGCCGCCCACCTCGGGCCCAAGGAGGCCAAGCGGCTGGACCGCTCGACCCAGTTCGCCCTGACCTCCGCCAGGGAGGCCTGGGAGGACGCCCGCATCGAGGGCGCCGTCGACCGGGACGAGACCGGGGTGGTGTTCGCCACCGGCATCGGCGGCATCAGTTCCCTGCTCGCCAGCGAAAAGGTGCTGCACACCAAGGGCCCCAACCGGGTCTCGCCGTTCACGGTCCCGCAGCTCATGCCGAACGCCGCCGCCGGCCAGATCGCCATGAAGCTCGGCCTGCGCGGCCCGAACTTCACCACCACCACCGCGTGCGCGGCCTCCAACCACGCCATCGGCCTGGCGTTCCAGGCCATCCGGCACGGCGAGGCGGTGGCGATGATCGCCGGCGGCTCAGAGTCGGCCTTCGTCGACATCGCGCTGATCGCGTTCGCGCAGATGACCGCCCTGTCCACCAAGTACAACGACCGCCCCGAGGAGGCCTCGCGCCCGTTCGACGCGCTCCGCAACGGCTTCGTGATGGGCGAGGGCGCGGGCGCGCTGATCCTGGAGGAGCGCGACCACGCGCTGCGCCGGGGGGCACCGATCCACGCCGAGCTGGTCGGCTTCGGGCAGTCCGCGGACGCCTTCCACATCACCGCGCCGTCCGAGGACGGCAGCGGCGCGGCCCTGGCCATGACCCGGGCGCTGCGCTCCGCCGAACTGGAGCCGCAGGCCATCGGCTACATCAACGCCCACGGCACCTCCACCCCCACCGGCGACGTCTCCGAGACCAGGGCGATCCGCCTGGCCTTCGGCGACCACGCCGACCGGCTGGCGGTGTCGTCGACCAAGTCGATGATCGGGCACCTGTTCGGCGCGGCCGGCGCGGTCGAGGGCGTGGCCACCGTCCTGGCGCTCCGCGACGGCATCCTGCCGCCGACCATCAACCAGACCGACCCCGACCCCGCCTGCGACCTCGACTACGTGCCCAACCAGGCCCGCAAGCAGCAGGTCGAGGCGGCCATCTCCAACGGCTTCGGCTTCGGCGGGCACAACGCCGTGGTGGTGTTCCGCCGCCACGCCGAGTGAGGCTGTACGCCGAGACGGCGTCGCGGCGGGCCCGCCAGCTCGCCGGCGACCTGCTGGTGCTGGCCTGGACCGCCGCGTGGGTGGCGGCCGGGCGCAGCCTGTACCTGCTGGTCGAGAAGCTGGCCGCGCCGGGCCGCGCGGTGGAGCGGGCCGGCGGCTCCTTCGCCGGCGACGTCGCCGAGATCCAGCAGAAGGTGGGCCGCATCCCGGTGGTCGGGGACGAGCTGCGCGACCCGTTCGGGCGCCTCGGCGGCGTCGGGCGGACGCTGGCGGAGGCCGGCGCGACCCAGCAGCAGGTCGTCCACGACCTGGCGCTGTGGCTGGGGCTGCTGGTCGCGGCCGTGCCGATCGTGGCGCTGCTGGTGGTGTGGCTGCCCGGCCGGGTCGCCTGGGCGCGGGAGGCCGGCGCGGCCAGCAGGCTCCGCCTGGGCGGCGCCGACCTCGAGCTGTTCGCGCTCCGCGCGGTCGCCAACCGGTCGCTGCGCGAGCTGTACCGGGTCACCCCCGACCCGGCGGGCGCGTTGCGCGCCGGGGACTACACCGGCCTCGCCGCGCTGGAGCTGCGCGCGCTGGGCCTGCGGCCGGAACCGCGCCCGCCGCGGTAGGCCGGCGTCGGGCGCCGCGGGGACGTGGACGGCGGCCGCGGCGGGTCAGCGGCGGCGGGGCCGGCGCCAGACCAGGACCAGGCCGCCCAGCAGCAGGCAGCCGACGGCGGCGCAGGCCGCCAGCGGCAGCGGCATGGCGAGCATGCGCACGCCGAGCCGCTCGACGAGCTGGGGCGACCCGACCCGGCCGGTGATCCGCTCGACCGCGGGCGGGAGCGTCTCCTCGGGCGCGGCCGCCCGCTCGGCCTCGGCCTCGGGGGCCGCGACGGCGCCGAGCACCTCCGCGTCGGCCCTGGGCCTGACCTTGAAGCCGTAGGCGAACAGCGCCCGCACGTCGTCGTACATGCGGTCGGAGCCGAGCGCGACCGCGATCAGGGTGCGGCCGCCCCGCCGCTGGGCGGCGACGATGGTGGAGCGGGCGCGGACCGTGTAGCCGGTCTTGATGCCGAGCGCTCCCGGGTCGCGGCCCCAGCTCACGAAGTGGTTGTGGTTGGCGAGGACCTGCACGTGCCGGTCCGGCCAGCGGTAGCGGACCGCCCGGGCGGCGACCAGCTCGGCCAGCTCCGGCTGGCCGAGCAGCGCGCGGCCGAGGATGGCCAGGTCGGCCGCGCTGCCGCGGTGCCCGGGCGCCTCCAGCCCCGACGGGTCCCGCCAGGTGGAGTCGGTGCAGCCGAGGGCCTCGGCCTTGGCCTGCATGGCCCGCAGGAAGCCGGCGCGGCCGCCGTCGGGGTGGGCGGCGGCCAGCGTCTCGGCGGCGTCGTTGGCGGACACCAGCAGCAGCGTCGTCAGCAGCTGGTGGCGCCGGATCAGCCAGCCGGTCCGGTAGCCGAAGCGGGTGCCGTCGACCCGCTCGGCCGCCTCCGGGACCCTGAAGACCTTGTCCGGGCGGTAGACCTCGGCGGCCACCAGGGCGGTGAGGATCTTGGTGGTCGAGGCCACCAGCACCGGGCGGTGCGCCTGGCGCTGCCACAGCACCGCGCCGGTGGCGGCGTCCATGACCACGGCGGTGCGTGCTTCGATCCGCGGCGCGGGCGGGGCGGCGGCGGCCGGCGGCGCCGTCCACACGGCGAGCAGGCCGGGCACGACCAGCAGCCACGGCAACCACGATCGACGGAGACGCACGCCGGTAGGCTGCACGAACCCGTGTGCGCGGTGCAAGCGTCCCAGGCCGGACGGACCGCCGCCGCGCCGGGAGCACCCCGGGCGGGCGGCGGCGCCCGTCGCCGCCGCCGGGTGATCGCCGGGAGCTCGGCGCTGGCCCTTCGACCAGGACGAGGCTCCGGTTGCGGTGACCCGGCCACCAGCCCTTCGACCGGCATCCCGGGCCCCCGCGGCGACATCTCAAAGGGTGGCACAACTTCGGCCGCTTCGCCCATTCGCTCGATGACGTAACTCTTCTCCCTCCAAGGGGTGAGCCCGACCGGGCGCGAACCAGTCGATCGCGCAGCACCGAAATACAGGGAATCGGTAGGAACCGGGCCGGGTTTTGCACAGCGACGACGAACACGTCAATCTCTGCGGAACATGGTCGAGCCAGGTCGGTCCGGCTCGCCAAGGCGCGTACGACCCCCGGGCGCGCCGACCGGCCGGAGGCGGCCGGCAGACGGATGGCGAACAGAGAGATCTCAAACGGCGGCAGGCACCTGGCCCCGCGGCGCCGGCGAGGCCCGTCCGCCCTGCTGGTGGCCACCGGCATCCTGCTGGTGCTGGCGCTCGGCGTCGGCGGGTTCATGGCCTTCTACAACGAGCGGCCCACCAGCGTCACCTGCCCGGGCGGCAGCCTGCGCCTGCAGGTGGCGGCCGCGCCCGACCAGAGCGACCTGCTGGCGCAGGCGGCGGCCGAGTACGGGCGGCAGCGGCCGACGGTGGACGACCGATGCGTGGACGTCCAGGTCCGCGGCGTGGAGTCGGTGGAGGCGGCCAACGCGCTGGTCACCGGCTGGGACGAGGTGGCCCTCGGGCCGCGGCCCGACGTGTGGGTGCCGGCCTCCTCCGCGTGGGCGCTCCAGGTGCAGCTCAAGCGGCAGGCCACCAAGCAGCCCGACGTGATCCCCTTCGAGCGGCCCAAGGTCGCGACCACCCCGATGGTGTTCGCCATGCCCAAGCCGATGGCGCAGGCGCTCGGCTGGCCGCAGCAGCCGCTCGGCTGGGCCGAGCTGCTCGAGGTGATCCAGAGCGGGCAGGGCTGGAAGGCGTTCAACCAGCCGGACTGGGGCCCGTTCCGGCTGGGCAAGCTGGACCCCAACCTCTCCACCCCCGGCCTGGAGGCGCTGATCGGCGCCGTGTTCGCCGCCACCGGCCAGGGCAGCGACCTGTCGGTCGAGACCCTCGCCAAGCAGTCCGACCAGCTGCGCACCCTGATCCTCGGGCTCGAGCGCGCCCCCGGCCAGGACGCCGACACGCCCGCGACCTTCCTGGCCAACCTCCAGCAGGCCGACCAGGCCGGCGAGGCCCTCAGGTTCGTCTCGGCGGTCCCGCTGGACGAGAAGTCGGTCTTCGACTACAACCGCGGCAGCCTCGGCGGCCTCGAGGACGGCGGCGGGCAGCGGCCCAAGCCCAAGGTGCCGCTGGCCGCGGTCTACCCCAAGGAGGGCACGCTGGAGGCCGACCACCCATGGGTGGTGCTCCGCGTCCCCTGGGTCGACGCCGCCAAGCGCCGCGCGGCAGCCGGCTTCCTGGACTACATCCGCAGCGAGCCGGTCCAGGTCCGCTTCCAGCAGGCCGGGTTCCGCTCCTGGCGCGGCCGCCCCGGGCCGGCGCTCAACGAGGAGCTCGGCCTGCTGCCGGACCAGCCGTCGAGGGTCCTGGCCCCGCCGGCGCCGAAGGTCGTGGCGGCGGCGCTGGAAAGCTGGAACAACGCCCGCAAGCGCAGCAACGTGCTGGCCGTCTTCGACATCTCCGGCTCCATGAAGGAGGAGGTGCCGGGAACCGGCGGCCGCACCAAGATCGACCTGGTGAAGCAGGCGGCCGCCCAGGGGCTGGCCTACTTCGCGCCCGAGACCAACCTGGGAAGCTGGGTCTTCGCCACCGACCTGGGCGGCGGCAGGGACTGGCGCGAGGACGTCCCCATCGGACCGACCAGCGCCAAGCTGCCCAACGGCCTGACCAGGCGCCAGGCGATGCTCCAGGCGTTGGGCGCCATGCAGGCGACCAACCAGGACACCGGCCTGTACGACACCACCCTGGCCGCCTTCCGCGCCGTGAAGCGGTCCTACGCGCCGGGCCGGCTCAACATCGTGGTGCTGCTCACCGACGGCATCAACGACGACCCCGGCGGCGGCATCAGCAAGGAGGAGCTGCTCAGCCGGCTCAAGGCCGAGCAGGGCAACCAGAAGGTCGGGATCATCACCATCGCCTTCGGCGCCAACGCCGACGTCACCTCCCTCAGGGAGATCTCCGAGGTGACCGGCGGGATCCCGTATGTGGTCAGGGACCCGCGCCAGATCATCCAGGTCTTCACCGAGGTGATCTCCAAGCTCCCGGTGGGCTAGTACTCCAACCGTAGATCGTGATCTTGCGTTGCTGGGGTGCTGCGAGATGACCACCTTGGCTGGCTGTGGCTATGCCTGGCTGAGGAGGTGGCCGGAGGGGCCGTAGTTGATCTTCCAGTCGGCGTAGACGCCCAGGGTGTTGTCGGTCAGGCAGCGAAGCCCGATGCTGATCCAGCGCACCTCGCCGTCGTCGTGCAACGAAAAGCCCACGGCCACGGCGAACGTGTCCCCGCCGCAGGGACACTGGCACTCCCCAGGATCGGCCTGGTCCCAGTACGCGGCGCTGTCGGCGATGAAGGCAGCAGTCCCGCAGCCGACACAGGTCCGCTGGGCGCAGCCTTCGGTGTCATCGACCAGGACCCGGAAGGCGCGGCCGTTGCAGTGGCCGCACACCGACTCCACGACCTGGTCGACCGGGTAGCCCTCGGCCTGGAACTCACGGATGTAGTCGGCGAGGTCGGCGAAGTCCTCGCCGCGCCACAGCTCGCCTTGCCTGTCGAGGGTCATGACCCGATTCTGGCAGGTGGCACCGACGCTGCAGCAATCGGTACGGAGGCCGCCGGTGCTGCTTTCATGGTCCGCCTGCTTGCCGGCGGTAGTGGCAGGCGCGCGCCCGCGCCTGCCGCCGGCGTCGCCACACCGACCAGCGCAGCCGGTGGGCGGGGTCAGCGATAGGACGGGCGAGCAGCGCCGCGACCAGGTGCTGCAGCTCGTTGCAGGTCAGCCCGATCAGCTCGGGGGGTGGTGGGTGGCGGGTGTTGCTGGTCAGGGCCGCGACCACCAGGAAGGCGTGGGCGAGCATGGCCAGGGTGGCCCAGCGGTACCAGGAGCGCCAGCGGCGGACCTGGTGCTGGTCCAGGCCACACAGGCCCTTGCTGGTCTTGATGCGCTCTTCGATGCACCAGCGCTGGCCCGCCACGGTGACCAGGACGGCCAGGGGCACCTGGTGGGGCATCCAGCAGTGGTAGTAGGCCAGCTCGCCGGTGGTGCGGTTGCGGCGGATCATGAGCCAGTGCTGCCCGCCGTGCGCGGGGTCGCTGGGGTCCAGGCGGATGAACGCCCAGTCGTAGAAGCGGTGGCCCTTGGCGCCCGTGCCGGCCGAGACGCACTGCCAGGCCCGCGCCGGGACCCGCTTGCGCAGCGCGTCCGCCCGCCAGGCCTGGCCTCCGGCCACGACCGGGTGGTCGCAGGCCACCGCCAGCACGTACCCGATGCCGCGGGCCTCCAGCTCGGCCCGTAGCCTGGGGTCGGCGCCGTAGACCTCATCGCCGGTCACCCAGGCGGCCGGGACCCCGGCGTCCAACGCCCGCGTCAGCATCCGCCTGGCCAGGGTCGGCTTGGTCGCAAACCCGACCTGGGCGGGGACGCCAGCGGCCCGGCAGCGCTCGGGGTCACGGGTCCAGGATCGGGGCAGGTACAGCTCCCGGTCGATCACGCCGTGCCCAGCCTGGCTGGCGTACACCAGCAAGACCGCGACCTGGGCATTCTCGACGCGGCCGGCGGTACCGGTGTACTGGCGCTGCACCCCCACCGTGGCGGTGCCCTTCTTCAGGCCCCCGGTCTCGTCGACCACCAGCACCGCCCCGGGGTCACCCAGGTGCTCGACCACGTAAGCGCGCACGTCATCCCGCACCCCGTCCTCGTCCCACACCGCCCGGGCCAGCAGGTACTGCAGCCCATCGGGGCTGGCATCACCGGCGTGCTCTGCCAGCGTCCAGCAGTTCTTGCGGGGCAGGTCCGCCAGCAGCCCCAGCACGAACGCCCTGGCCCGTCGTCGTGGCTCCACCCGGCCGAACCGGCCCGCGACCCGGCCCAGCAGCTCCTCCAGGCCCGCCTGCCAGCTGGCGGGGTCTCCGTCTACGCTGTGGCCTGCGGCCACCGTCTGATCTTCGGTTGTGTGCACAACACCGGATCATCAACGGTGGCCGCCCTGCTGTGCTCACCAGCCTCGGCCGCCTGAGCAGCCAAGTAACGATCTACGGTTGGAGTACTAGCCCACCGGGACTAGACGGCCCTCGCGTCTGTCCATATATTCCGCGTCACGGCGCCGGACGCAGCGGAGGGCCCGGCGCGACCCACGGGGAGGTTGCCGTGCGCAAAGTCCTGTTCGTCGCGCTGGCCGCGCTGGTCGCGGCCGCGCTCGCCCTGCCCGCCAGCGCGGGCCTGTCCGGTCAGGCGGGGTCGTCGGCCCAGCCCGAGCAACCCGCCAAGCTGACGAGCGCCAACGGCGAGTACGTGGTCGCCTACGCCGACGGCGCTTCGCGCACCGCCGCCCACGCCGCCATCAAGGCCGCCGGCGGCACGATCGTCAAGGAGAACTCCCGCGTCGGCGTGGCCACGGTCAAGTCGAGCAACGCGGACTTCATCACCGCCGCCGGCAAGCAGTCCGCCCTCGCCGGCGCGGCCCGCAACCAGCCCGTCGGCAAGCTGCCGAGCGGCGCCGGCAGCCCCCGCGACGCGGCCGAGCGCGAGGGCGAGGCGCAGGCTATCGCCCGTGCCGCCGCCACCGCCGCCACCGCCAGCGCCGGGCCGGTTCCCAACCAGGAGCCCCTGGCCGACAAGCAGTGGGGCATGCGCCAGATCGACGCCACCCCGAGCGGCTCCTACCGCGTCGACCAGGGCCGTCGTGGCGTCCTGGTGGGGATCATGGACACCGGCATCGACGCCAGCCACCCCGACATCGCGCCGAACTTCAGCCGCCGGCTGAGCGTCAACTTCACCACCGACATCCCGCTGGTCGACGGCCCCTGCGAGGTGCCGTCCTGCGTCGACCCGCCCAACGTCGACGAGAACGGCCACGGCACCCACGTCGCCGGGATCGTGGCGGCGTCGCTGAACGGCCTCGGCGTGGCCGGCGTCGCGCCCAAGGTGCGGCTGGTCAACATCCGCGCCGGGCAGGACTCCGGCTTCTTCTTCCTCCAGCCCACCGTCGACGCCATGGTCTACGCCGGCCTGGTCGGCATCGACGTCATCAACATGAGCTTCTTCACCGACCCGTGGCTGTACAACTGCCTCGACAACCCGGCCGACTCGCCGGCGGAACAGGCCGAGCAGCGCACCATCCGCGTCGCCACCCAGCGGGCGATCAACTTCGCGCGCGCCCACGGGGTCACGCCGGTCGCCGCCCTCGGCAACCAGAACACCGACCTCGGCAACCCGACCGTCGACGACATCAGTCCCGACTTCCCGCCCGGCTCCGAGAGGCACCGCGACGTCGACAACTCCTGCATCACCGTGCCGGCCGAGACCCGCGGGGTCATCTCGATCCTGGCGCTCGGCCAGAGCCTCAAGAAGGCCCACTACTCCAACTGGGGCCTGGAGCAGACCGACTTCTCGGCGCCGGGCGGGTTCTCCCGCGACTACTTCGGCTCCGAGCAGTACAACCAGCCCGAGACCCGCATCCTGTCCACCTACCCGCTGAGCGTGCTGCAGGAGACCGGCGAGGTGGACCCCGCTGGCAACCCGACCACGCCGCTGGTGCTGCGGGACTGCCAGGGCGGGACCTGCGCCTACTACCGCTACCTGCAGGGCACCTCGATGGCGTCGCCGCACGCCGCGGGGGTCGCCGCGCTGATCGTCGGCAGCCACGGCGGCCGCGATGCGCGCCTCGGCGGGCTCACGCTGAGCCCGCGGGCCGTCGAGCGGGTGCTGACCAGGACGGCCAAGCAGACCCCGTGCCCGTCGCCGCCGGTCTTCACCTACCCGGACCCCGACCTCGGGCCGGAGTTCGACGCCACCTGCGAGGGGACGCTCGCGCGCAACGGCTTCTACGGCCGGGGCATCGTGAACGCCCTCACCGCGGTCATCGACTGAGCGGTCCCTGGGGGCTGGGCGGCGTCGCCGCCCCGCCCCCAGGCCGCAGCCGCGAGAGCACCACGGCGGCGCCGACCAACCCCAGCCCGGCCAGCAGCAGGGCGAGCGGTGCGCCGAGGCTCCGCCACCAGGTGGCGGCCATCTCCCACAGGAACAGCACCAGCGCGGCCGAGCCGATGCCGAGCAGCACCGGGCGGCCCAGCGTGCTGCCGGCCACCAGCAGCCCGAGCGCGACCGCCAGCCCGGCCCACAGCCACGCCTCCGACCCGGCCGCGACCAGCACCTCCGGCCCGGCGGTCGCGGCGACCGCGCCGAGCGCCTCCGCCGTCCTCCTCGGCTGAAGGAGGTGGCGCTGGCCCAGCGCCAGCCAGGCCGCGCCGACGCCGAGCAGGCCAAGGCCGGTGACCGTCTCCCATCCCCAGCCGAGCCGGTCGCCGGCCGCCAGGATGGTCGCGACCGCCGTCACCATCAGGGCGACCTGCTGGAGCGCCCGCCGCTCCAGCGCCCACAGCACCCCCGCCAGCGCCAGCGAGCCGGATGCCACCAGCAGCGACGGGTCGCCAAGGGCCTGGTCGCTGCGGCCGCCGAACAGCACCGCGAGCAGGCCGGCCCATGCGGCCACCGCCGCGAACCACAGCACGCCGGCCAGCCGCGGCAGCACGCGGCCGCCGCCGGCGCGCAGCCGCCAGCCGGCCCCGAGCAGCGCCGCCACGACCGCCCCGAGGACCGCCACCCGCCCCCAGCGCCCGAGCTGCGCCCACGACTCCGCCCCCAGCACGATCCCGGCGACCAGCGCCAGCACGCCGCCGACGTAGCCGAGGATCTCGACCGCCACCGTCCGCCGCCCGCCCGGCTCCGCTCCGGCTCCCCCAGCCTCCAGCGCCAGGATGGCGTCGGCCTGGTCGCGCCGGATCACCCCCGCCTCGACCCAGCGCGCCACCCGCCGCCCCAGCTCGTCCACCGTTCTCGTCTCCACCATGTCGGCCGCCTCGTCCCGTCATCCCCGAGCATGCGCGCAGGCGCGGCGCGCCGACCAGGTGGGTCGTCCCCATCCGCCAGGCTCGGCGTGCCCATCTCCTCTGGGTAGTTCCGGCACGCCGGCTGCTACCCTGCCCGCGGAGGCGTCCGGGTCCTGGTGGGTCCCCCGGTCTTCAAAACCGGTGTGAGCAGTGGCCCTGCTCAGGCGGGTTCGATTCCCGTCCGCCTCCGCTGAGCAGGGAGAATGTTGCCCGAGTGGGGGCGATGCTGCTTGGCTTGCTTGC
>Ga0081538_10002845_pt1 | contig 16546 bp, 17 predicted proteins | sample TabmetS5T2R1_FD_71022 | JGI IMG/M metagenome (GOLD analysis project Ga0081538, IMG submission 71022) | Tabebuia heterophylla rhizosphere microbial communities from the University of Puerto Rico - S5T2R1 | ecosystem: Host-associated > Plants > Roots > Rhizosphere ... | reverse complement strand
GCGCGGATCCGAAGGCCGCGCCGCCGGGGGAGGGATGAGCGCCAGCTCAGGCGCGCGCCGGCGTGCGGAGGAGGGACCGCAGGCGCCCGCCGTCGTCGTCGGTGCGCTCGCCGGCGGCGAGCTGCTGCTTGCGCAGCTCGAGCAGGGCGACGATCTCAGCCGTAGGCTCGAACGGATCGGCGATCGGCCGGCCGGGCCCGAGGGGAAGCGCCGCGAGCATGCTCGAGCCAGACTCTGCGATGAGGGCGGGCCCCCGCAGCGGCCGTGCGCTGTCCAATGCAGCTAGGCGGGCCAGGCGGACCTCATCAGCCGGCCGGGACGTCCTCACGGTGATGTTCTGCATGATTGATCTCCCGTATTGTCATACGTACTTTTGTATCTGACCGGTCTGGTGATACCCTAGAACGCCGTGGGCGCCGAAACAATGTCATACAAAGTCGACTTGTCCGGCCTGGAGCGAGACCGTGACGTCTCCCTCACCCAGCAACTGGTAGACCGCTTCGCCGCCGCTATAGAGCAGGGTCGGCTCGCGGCGGGCGAGAAGCTGCCGCCCACCCGGGAGCTCGCGGCGCAGGTCGGCGTGAACCACCTCACCGCCGCGCGCGTCTACCGGCGCCTGGCGGAGCTGGGGTACGTGACCGCGAGTGTGGGCCGCGGCACGTTCGTGCGCGCCTTGACACCGGCCGGGAGCACGGAACACGGGGACGATTGGCAGGTCTACGCGCTGCCTCAGCGCGAGACGAGCTATCCGGAGCAGGTGTTGGCCGAGGCCTTCGCGAGCGCCGGCCGGCAAGGCGTGATCTCGCTCGCGACCGGCTGGCCCTCGCCGCGCCTGTACCCGACGGACACCCTGGCGCGGATCACCACTGAGGTCTTCGAGGAGGAGGGCGGCGAGGCCCTTTCCTACCTCCCGGCCGAGGGGCTCTGGGCGTTGCGCGAGCAGCTCGCCGCCCGCGGCCGGAACTCGGGTTGGGCCGACGGCCCTGACGAGATCTTGGTCACCTCCGGCGCCAAGCAGGCCCTCAGCCTCACGGCCCGGGCCACCCTCGAGCCCGGTGACGTGGCGGTGATCGAGTCGCCCACCTTCATCGGCATGCTCGATTCGCTGCGCCAGACCGGCGCTCGGGTCATCGGAGTGCCCGTGGACCACGATGGGCTCGACCTCGCCGCGCTCGAGCGCCTCCTGGCCCGCCACGAGGTCAAGCTGTTAGCGCTCCAGACCGCCTGCCAGAACCCCACGGGCCGAAACCTGTCCGAGGAGCGCCGCCAGCGGCTCGCCGAGCTGGCCACGGAGCGCAACTTCTTCGTCCTGGAGGATCGGGTCTACGCTGACGCGGCCTTCGAGGGCAAGCCGGTCCGCCCTTTGCGCGAGCTCGCCCCGGCGCACGTCATCTACGTCAATTCCCTCTCCAAGGTCGTCGGCGGAGGGTTGCGATTGGGCTGGATCGCGGCCCGGGGCCCGGTCGGCGAGCGGCTGGCGATGCTCAAGCTCGAGGCCGACTTCCACACGCCGACGCTCATCCAGCATCTCTCGGCCCGGTGGCTCGCCGCCGGCGACCACGACCGTCACCTCCAGGCCACCCTGCCGTTCTATCGCGAGCGGCGCGACGCGCTGCTCGCCGCGCTCGAACGCCACCTCGCCGGGGAGTACCACGCCGATCCGCCCCAGGGCGGCCACCACCTGTGGGTGACCCTCACCCGGCCGCTGGACGAGCGCGCCCTGTACGCAGAGGCCGCCCGGCACGGCGTGATGTTCACGCCCGGCGGCGCGGTCACCGCCGAGCGCCGCTCTCAGACCTCGTTCCGGCTGTCGTTCTCGCTGCTCGATCCCGAGGAGCTAGACGAGGGCGTGCGCCGCCTGGCCCGCGCCATCCGCGAGGTCCGGCGCCGGGCGCGGACCGCCCTGGCGGCGCCGCTGTCGTAGCGGCGCGGAGCGGCGCCGGGTGCGGACCGCCCTGGCGGCGCCGCTGTCGTAGCGCCCCGGGGCGCCGCGTCAGGCCGCCGGCCCCGGATCCACGCGCTCCCAGAGCTCACCCAGCAGGCGCAGCTCGGCGCGCGAGTAGTGGCTCAGGAAGCGCTCCCGTACGCCCTCGAGATGGGTCCGCCGCGCCTCGTCGAACAGCGCGCGGCCGCGATGGGTGATCGTGGCGAACCAGCCTCGGGCGTCGTCTTCGCAGCGCTCGCGCTCCAAGAGCCCGTCACGCTCGAGGCGGTCGACCAAACGGGTGAGCCCGCTGCGACTGAGGAGGACGGAGTCCGCGAGGTCCGCCATTCGCATGCGGCCGCCGGGCGCGCCGGCGAGGAAGCGCAGCACTTCGTAGGAGGTGAGCGGCAGGCCGTGGCGGCGGCTGAGCTCGGCGTCGAGGGCCCGCGTCAGCTCCGCATGCACGCGAAGCATCCCGCGCCACGCCGCGAGCTCCTCGGGGTCGAGCACGCGGGTGGTCGTGGCGGCGGTCGAAGGCATTCGCTACAGTAGTTGCCGGTGCAACCAGTTTACCGGACATGGCCGCCGCGCTGACCCGGCGGACGAGGCCCGCGGCGGGCGCGCCCGAGGGGGCGCTCATCCTCTTCCACGGGCGAGGCACCGACGAGCACGACCTCTTCCCGCTGCTCGACGCCCTCGACCCCGACCGGCGCCTGCTCGGCGTGACGCTGCGGGGGCCCTTGTCGCTGCCGCCGGGCGGGGCCCACTGGTACGTGATCCGCCGCGTCGGGTACCCGGATCCGACCACCTTCCGTTCGACCTACGAGATGGTCTCCGAGCAGCTCAGCGAGATCCTCGCCGAGCACGAGCTCGGCCCCGACCGCACGGTGCTGGGCGGCTTCTCGCAGGGTGCGGTGATGGCCCTGGCCCTCGGGGTCGGCCCCGGCCGGCCGCGTCCCGCGGGCGTCGTCGCGCTCAGCGGCTTCCTCCCCACGGTCCCGGACTTCGAGCTCGATCCGGACAGCGCCGCCGGCCTGCCGGTCGCGATCGGCCACGGGACGTACGACCCGATCATCCCGGTCGAGCTCGGTCGCGCCGCTCGCGATCGCCTCGAAGGCGCCGGAGCGGACGTCACCTACCGCGAGACCCCGATGGGACACGCGATCGACCCGGGGTTCCTGAGCGAGCTGCCGAACTGGCTCATCAGGGCGCTGGCGGGCGCCCGGACGTAGCGGCGCTCACAACGTCCCCGCTGACCGTGCGCCGGCTGCTCCCCGGCAGGCGGCGGCCGGCGCCCCCTCTAACTAACCCATCGGACCGCCGGCGCGGAGGGCATCGAGCTGCGCGGGGGTGTCCACGTCCTCGCCACCGCCGAGGTCGTCGCACGGCACCTCGCGCGTCTGGACGCTCACCAGCAGGTTGCGTGCGCCGTGGTCGCCGGTCACGTCGCGCAGCCGCTCGAAGAGGGCGTGCTCCAGCAACACGGGATGTCCGGGCTCGCCGCCGTAGGTAGCGCGCACCGCGGCCGCACCCTCGCCGCGACCGGCGATCACGCGCCGGATCGCGTCCGGCGAGATGCGTGGTTGATCGCCGAGCGTGACGACCACCGCGTCGCAGTCCGCGAGCTCGGCCAGGGCGGCAGCGAGCGATGCGGACTGCCCCTCCTCCCAGCGCTCGCACACGCGCGTCTCGGCGCCGTGCAGGTTGATTCCGGCCGCGACCTCCTCCGCACCGGCGCCGAGCACCACCACGACGCGCCCCACCGGCGAGGCGGTCATGGCCCGCACGGCATGCTCGAGCAGGGGCCGCCCGTCGAGCAAGGCGAGCTGCTTTCCGCCCCCGAACCGGGTGCCGGCGCCCGCAGCGAGGACGATGCCTCCGATCAAGCGCCCACCTCATGGATGCGGCCGGCCGTTTCCGAGAGGCGACCGCCGGCGCGGCCGTTTCGAACCGCAACCACCTCCGACATGACCGACAGCGCTGTCTCCTCCGGCGTCACCGCCCCAAGGTCCAACCCGATCGGCGCTGCGATCCGCTCGAGCAGCTCCTCCTCGATACCCGCGGCGAGCAGCCGCTCGCGCCGCTTGGCCTGCGCCCGCCGACTTCCCATCGCGCCGACGTACGGCGCGTCGGAGCGCAGCGCGATCGTGAGCGCCGCGTCGTCCAGCTTCGGGTCGTGGGTGAGAACCGCGATGTAGGTGGCGCGGTCGATCCCGCCCACGCGGGCGAACGCGTCCTCGGGCCAGGCGGCGATCACGTCCTCGGCCTCCGGAAAGCGCTCCGCGGTAGCGAACTGGGAGCGCGGGTCGCAGACGAAGGGCCGCCAACCGGCGGCCCTGGCGAGGCGCACGAGCGCCGCCGCGTAGTCCACCGCGCCGAAGATCACGAGCCGCGGCGCCGGCGCCGTCACATCCACGAACAGCTTGGACCCGTCGTATTCGCGGACCTCGGAGCGCTCGGCCCACATCAGCTCGTCGGCGGCCTCGACCGCGACGCGATCCAGCGCGCCGTCTCCCAGGCCGCCGTCGGTGGTGCCGTCCGCCCGGACCAGCAGCTTGCGGCCGGCAGCGGCCCCATCGAGCACGGTGACGAGCGCGGCGCGTCCGTCCTCGGCGGCGATCTGGGCGAAGCCGCCCTGAGCGCTCACTCGGCGTACTCCTCCACGAACACGTCTATCTCGCCGCCACAGGGAAGGCCCACGTCCCAGGCCTCGGAGTCCGCGATCCCGAAGTGCAGCAGGCGGGGCCCGTCACCCTTCAGGACCTCCGCCGCGACCTCCACCACCGCGCCCTCGACGCAGCCCCCGGATACCGCTCCGGACACCTCGCCGTGCTCGTTCACCGCCATCTTGGCGCCCGGTGGCCGCGGCGCCGAGCGCCTCACGCCCACGACCGTGGCGATGGCCACCCGGTCGCCCCGGGCCGTCCAGGCCCGCACATCGTCGACCACATCCTTCACGGGTTCCCTTCCCTCCTAGCGCAGCTTTCCCAGGCCCAAGTCATTCCAAGCCCTCCTCCAGCAATAAAGCAAGCTCGGCCAGCGACGCGAGTGAGTTGCCGGCCAGAAAATGGTCCACGTGGGGCAGCGCCGCCTGCATCCCCCGGGTGAGCGGCTCGTAGTCGGGGCTCGCCTTCAGGGGGTTGAGCCACACGAGCCGGTGGGAACAGCGCTGCAGGCGCTCCATCTCCGCGCTCAACACCTCCGGCTCGCCCCGGTCCCATCCGTCGGAGAGCAGGACGACGATCGCCCCCCGGCCGAGCCGGCGGCCGTGCTCGCGGTTCAGCGTGCCCAGCGCCTCGCCGATGCGCGTCCCCCCCGACCAGTCCTGCGCGGCGGCCGCCGCGCGCTCGAGCGCGCGGTCCGGGTCGCGGCCGGCGAGCTCCCCGGTGACGCGCGTGAGCCGGGTGCCGAACACGAAGGCCTCGACCCGCCGGCGCGCCGCCACGCACGCCTGCATGTACTGGAGCAGCATGCGCGCGTAGGGCTCCATGGAACCGGACACGTCGCAGACCAGCACGAGCGGGCGCGGGCGCTCGCCGGGCTCGCGCCAGTGGCGTTCGTAGGGGTCGCCGCCGGTGCGCAGCGAGGCGCGGATCGTTCGCCGCAGATCCGGCCGCGCGGCGTGCGGTGGGGCGCCGCGCCGGTGCGCGGGGCGGGTGCGGCGGCTCGGCCGCACGGGGGCGGCCGCCACCAGCCGGCGCATAATCCGGCGCACGGCGCGGCGCTCGGCATCGGTGTACGCGGCGAAGTCCTTCTCATGCAGCAGCTCGACGTCCGACCAGGCGGCGGGCACGACGTCGATCTCGCTCTCGAGCACCTGCGGCGGCTCGCCGCGGGGCACCGCCGCGTGCGGGAGCGCCGGCGCGGAGACCTCTGGGACGGCGGGCGGCACCGGCGGCACTAAGGTGGCCGGCGCGAACAGCTCGGCGAAGGCGGCGTCGAAGGCGGCGAGGTCGGCGTGGCGCGAGCACAGGGTGGCCCGCAGCGCGTAGTAGGCGGCGGTGCGGTCGGAGGCGTCGACCGCCGCGAGGGCACGGTGGGCGGAGAGCAGCTCGTCGACCCCCACGCGGGCGCCGCTCGCCCTCATGGCTCGGGCCAGCAGCACGAGGCGCCCGGTGAGGCGCACGCCGAGCCGCTCGCGGCTCAGCTCGAGCCCCCGGCGCCGGCGAGGTCCCGAAGCAGTCCCGCCTCGCGAACCTGGTCGATGTCCTCGCGCACCTTGAGCGCCACCCCCAGCGTCTCCTCGAGGTCGCCGCCGTCGAGCGCCAGCAACGCCTGCGCCCAGCCGATCGTCTCACCCACGCCGGGGAGCTTGTAGAGATCCTCGCCGCGCAGGCGGGCGACGGCCGCGCACACGCGTGCGGCGACCGCGTCCGGCACGTCCGGGAGCCGCGCCCGCACGATGCTCGCCTCGCGCTCGCGCGTCGGGTAGTCGATCCAGTGGTAGAGGCAGCGGCGCTTGAGCGCGTCGTGCAGCTCCCGGGTGCGGTTCGACGTGACCACGACGAGCGGGCGGTGCCGGGCCACCACCGTGCCGAGCTCCGGGATCGAGACCTGAAAGTCCGACAGGAACTCGAGCAGGAAGGCCTCGAACTCGTCGTCGGCGCGATCGATCTCGTCGATCAGCAGCACCACCGGGCCCTCGTGCAGGAGCGCCTCGAGCAGCGGCCGGCGAAGGAGGAAGCGCTCCGAGTAGAGCGGCTCGTCCGCCCCCGCGCGGAGGTGCAGCAGCTGGCGAGGGTAGTCCCAGTCGTAGAGGGCGTGGTGGAGGTCGATGCCCTCGTGGCACTGCAGGCGGATCAGGTGGGCCCCGGTCGCGCCGGCCAGCGCCTTCCCCACCTCGGTCTTGCCCACACCGGCCTCGCCCTCCAGCAGCAGCGGCTGCTCGAGCGTCGCCGCCAGGTACACGGCGGTCGAAAGGGCGCGGTCGGCGAGGTAGCGCTCGCCGGCCAGCGCCTCTCGTACTGCCTCCGGGTTGTCGAAGCTCAGGACCTCACCCTTGCGCGGCGGTGGTGAGCGCCCGCCGCGTGAGCACCCGCGCGAGGTGGCGCTTGTAGTCGGGCGTCGCGTTCAGGTCGCCGGGCGGGTCGGTGCCCTCGGCGGCCTGCTCGGCGGCGGCGGAGATCGATTCGGCGTCGAGGCCGCGGCCCCGCAGCGCGTCCTCCGCCGCGGTCGCCCGCAGCGGCGTCGCGCCCATGTGTGTCAGGCCGATGCGGACGTCCTCGCAGGAGCCGTCGCCCCCCTTTCTCAGCAGGGCGCACACGGCCACCATCGCCCAATCCTCGGCGCGGCGGTTGAACTTCTCGTAGCCGAACGTCCAGCCATCCATGGCGGAGAGGCGCACCTCGGTCAGGACCTCGTCCGGCGCCAGCGCGGTCGTGAGGAACTCCTGGAAGAGGTCCCGCGCCGCGATCGTCCGCGTGCCGTTCGGGCCCTGAGCGGTCACCTCACCCTCGTAGGCGAGCACGACGGCGGGCAGGTCGGCGGCGGTGTCACCATGCGCCAGCGAGCCCCCGATCGTGCCCCGATTGCGCACCTGACGGTCGGCGATGAGGCTCGCCGCCTTCGACAGCAATCCGAGCTCGGGGGTGTCCTCGAGCGTCGCGTGCGTGGTGAGCGCGCCGATCCGCACATCGCCGTTCTCCTGCTGCAGCCCATGGAGCCCGGGAACCCGCCGCAGGTCGACGAGCAGCGTCGGGGCCGCCAGGCGGAGCTTCATCAGCGGCAGCAGCGAGTGGCCACCGGCCAGCAGCTTGGCGTCCTCGCCGCTCTCGTGGAGATACCGGATGGCCTCCTCCAGCGATTCGGGGGCGACGTAGTCAAATTCTGCCGGGATCACGACGCGCCCCCTTCCTGGATCGCCTGCCAGACCCGTATCGGCGTGAGTGGCATGTCGATCTCGGTGACCCCGAGCGGCCGGAGCGCGTCGATGACCGACGCCACGACGGCCGGCGAGCACGCGATGGTCGCCGCCTCGCCGACGCCCTTGACCCCGAGCGTGTTCGTGGGACTCGGCGTCTCGGTGCGGTCGGTCTCGAAGCTCGGCACGTCCGCCGCGCTCGGGAGCGCATAGTCGACGAACGTGCTCGTCATGAGCTGGCCGTCCTCGTCGTAGGCGACCTGCTCGTAGAGCACCTGGCCGACGGCATGCACGATCCCGCCGTGGATCTGCCCGTCGATCAGCAGCGGGTTGATGGCGGGCCCGCAGTCGTCCACCGCGATGTAGCGCACGACGTCGACCCGGCCGGTCTCGGCGTCGACCTCGGTGACGCAGGCGTGCGCCCCGAACGGCCAGACGAAGTTGCTCGGGTCGTAGAAGCACAGCTCGTCCAGGCCGGCCTCCATCCCCTCCGGCAGGTCCGCGGGGATGTACGCCTCGCCGGCCACGTCGGCCAGCGTCATCGCCTTGTCGGGCGACCCGCGCACCTGGAACGACCCGTCGGACACCTCGATGTCCTCCGGCGCCGCCTCCAGCTTGTGCGCCACGATGCGCTTCGCCTTGTCCTGCACCTTCTCGGCGGCGCGCGCGATCGCCTCCCCGCCCACGGCCAGCGAGCGCGACCCGTACGTGTTCTTGCCGAACGGGCCGGTGTTCGTGTCCCCGTGGATCACTTCGACCACGTCGGGCGTGACGCCGAGCCGGTCGGCGACGATCTGCGCGAACCCGGTCTCATGGCCCTGCCCGTGCGGCGAGGTGCCGGTGTACGCGGTGACCGAGCCGGTCGGATGCACGCGCACCTGGGCCGACTCGAAGTACCCGCCCTGCATGCCCCAGCCGTCGGGGCCCAGAGCGCGGGACGGGCCGAGGCCGCAGATCTCGACGTAGGTGGAGAACCCGACCCCGCGGTACACCCCGCGCTCGCGCAGCTCGGCCTGTTCCCGCCGGAAGGCATCGAGGTCGAGCATCTCCACGCAGCGATCGAGCGTGCGGTGGTAGTCGCCGGAGTCGTAGGTGAAGCCGTGGGGCCGCGGGCTCGGGAACTCCGTGATGAAGTTCTTGCGCCGCAGCTCCAGCGGGTCCATCTCCAGCTTGGCGGCGAGCTCGTCCATGGTGAGCTCGATCATGTGCGTCGCCTCGGGCCGCCCCGCCCCGCGGATCGCGTCGGTCGTGAACTTGTTGGTGAACACGCCGACGATGTCGGTCTGGATCGCGGGGAAGTCGTAGACGCCGCCCATCACGCAGGCGCTGAACGTCGGGATCACCGGTCCCTCGATCAGGTGGTACGAGCCGCAGTCCTGGATGATCTTGGCGTGGATCCCGGTGACCGTGCCGTCCTGCTTGGCGCCGATCCGGATGTAGTCGATCTGATCGCGCCCGTGATGGGTGGTGGACATCTCCTCGGACCGGCTGGCCGTCCACTTCACCGGCTTGCCCAGCTTCCGCGCAAGCCAGCAGGCGAGCACCTCCTCGCCGTACACCTGCAGCTTCGAGCCGAACCCGCCGCCGACCTCGGGTGCCACCACCCGGATCTTGTCCTCGCTCAACCCCAGCTGGATCGAGAGGATGACCCGGCAGATGTGCGGGATCTGGGTGGCGCTCCAGAGGGTGAGCTTGCCCTCGCGCCACTCGGCCAGGACGCTCCGGGGCTCGATCGCCGCCCCCGCCGTGCGGTGGTTCACGACGCGCTTCTCGACCACCACGTCGGAATCCCGGAAGGCGGCCTCGACGTCCCCACCCGGCAGCGACCACTCGAACACCTTGTTGGTGCCGAACTCCTCGTGGATGATCGGCGCGCCGTCCTCCAGCGCCTTCTCGGGATCGGTGACCACCGGCAGCGGGTCGTAGTCGACCACCACCTGCGCGGCGGCGTCGACCACGCCGTACTTGTCTCTGCCGACCACCACGGCGACCGCCTGGCCGACATAGCCGACCTTGTCACGAGCCAGCGGCCAGTGTTCGGGCACCCGCATCTCGACGCCCGGCGGCACCCACACCATCGGGCAGGGCGCGGCCACGTCGACGTCCTCCCCCGTGAAGACGGCCTCGACCCCGGGATGCTCGCGGGCGGCCGACGTGTCGATTGAGGTGATCCGGGCGTGGGCCTCCGGCGAGCGCACGATCGCCGCGTACAGCATGCCCGGGAGCACCAGGTCGTCCGTGAAGGTCGCTCGACCCATGATCAGGCGCGGGTCCTCCTTGCGCTTGAGCGAGCGCCCGACGAAGCCGTCGCCCTCCGGCTCGGTGCGCTCGGCCGCCTCTGCTCCGGGAGCACCCATCAGACCGTCACCTCCTCCTTGGTCGGGGACGCTTGGGCCGCCGCCTGCACCGCCTTGACGATGTTGTGATAGCCCGTGCAGCGGCACAGGTTCCCGGCGAGGGCCTCACGGATGTCGTGCTCGGAGGGTTCCGGATTGCGGTCGAGCAGCTCCGCGGCGGCCATGATCATGCCCGGCGTGCAGTAGCCGCACTGGAGCCCGTGCTCCTCCCAGAACGACTGCTGCAGCGGGTGGAGCGCCCCCTCCTGCCCGATCCCCTCGATCGTCGTGACCTCCGCCCCGTCAACCTGCGCGGCGAGCACGGTGCAGCTCTTGACCGCGTCGCCGTTCAGGTGGACCGTGCAGGCGCCGCAGGTCGAGGTGTCGCAGCCGACGTGCGTGCCGGTGAGGCCCAGGTGGTCGCGCAGCCAATGTACGAGCAGCGTCCGCGCCTCCACGTCCCCCTCACGCGGCTGACCGTTCACGGTCGCCTGCACATGCACGGTCGTGCTCATCCGTCCTCCCGTCGTCGCCTCTCCGTGCGCTGATGCTACTCCCTGGCACTATCCTCCCGCCCTCGTGACGGTCACCACCAGCGCGTTCGAGTTCGAGGGGCACCGGCTGGTCTACGACGACTACGGCGCGGGCGCGCGCGTGGTCCTGCTGCTGCCCGGCCTGCTGTTCTCGCGCCGCATGCACCGGCCGCTGGCCGAGACGCTCGCCGACGACGGGCACCGCGTGATCTCGCTCGACCTGCTCGGCCACGGGGACTCCGATCGCCCGCCCGAGATGGGTCACTACTCGATGCCCGGCTTCGGCCGGCAGGCGCTCGGTCTACTCGACCACCTGGCCGTGGAGCAGGCGGTGATCGGCGGCACGTCGCTGGGCGCCAACGCGTCGCTCGAGGCCACCGTGGTGGCGCCGGAGCGCGTCAAGGGTCTGCTCATCGAGATGCCGGTCCTGGACAACGCCCTGCTCGCCTGCGCGCTCGGCTTTACCCCGCTCCTCGCGTATCTCACGTTCGGCGCACCGGTGGCCCGGCTCGTCGGGCACGCGGCCGCCGCCGTGCCGCGGGGCTTCTCGCTGCTCGGCGACATGCTGCTCGACTGGGTGAGCCAGGACCCGAAGCCGTCGGCCTCCGTGCTCCAGGGCTTGTTCTTCGGGCGCCTGGCGCCGCCCGCCGAGGAGCGGCGCCGGATGGACCATCCGACGCTCGTGATCGGCCACTACCGCGATCCGATTCACCCGTTCTCGGACTCGGACATGCTGGTCCGGGAACTGCCGAACGCACGCCTCGTGGAGGCCTCCTCGATCCTCGAGCTGCGGCTCACGCCGGAGCGCTTGACGAACGAGATCATGCGCTTCATCGAGGAGTGCTTTCGCCCGGCGCGGCGGGCGACGCCGCAACGCCGGCGAGCGGCCGCGGGCGGCCGCCGAGACGCTCAGGCACGCCGACCCTCGTAGCTACCCTTCGCCGTCGTGTCGCACCGCAAGCAGCAGAAGGAGGCCCTGCGTCGCGAGCGCGAAGAGCGGGAACGGCGCGCGCTCGAAGCCAAGCAGCGCAAGCGGATGGTGGGGTATGGAGCGGCCGGCGCGCTCGTGGTCGTGGCCATCGTCGTCGCGGTCGTCGCCCTCGGCGGGGGCGGAGGCGGTGACGGCGACGAGGCCGCCGCCCAGGTGCTCCCCGACGGCGGCAGCATCCCGGAGCAGAGGATGTTCGACGTCGCTCCGGCCGCCAGGGAGGCCGGTTGCGAGCTGCGAAGCGAACGGGCACCCAGCCGCCAGCACACGACCAGTCTCGACCAGACGGTCAACTACGACAGCAACCCCCCCGACTCCGGGCGCCACTACGAGATCCCCGCTGAGGACGGCGCCTACGGCGAGGCGCCGCCGGATGAGGCGCTCGTGCACTCGCTCGAGCACGGGCGGGTGCTCATCTGGTTCAAGCCCGGTCTGCCCGAGGACCAGCGCGCGGACCTGAAGGCGCTCTTCGACGAGGACACGTATCAGATGCTGCTCATCCCCCGGGCGAACATGCCCTACGCGGTGGCGGCCAGCGCCTGGAACCGCGATCCGACGCCGAACGGCACGGGCCGCCTCCTGCTCTGCGAGCGGATTGATCCGGCGGTGTTCGACGCGCTGCGCGCCTTCCGCGACGAGCACCGCTCGAACGGGCCCGAGCCGGTTCCGTAGCCCTCATCGGCGCACGTTTCCCTGCAGATCGGCGATTTGCAGGAGTTCCCGCTTGTCCGCAACCGCTGCGCCGGACGCGTGTTGCGGGATCTCAGTGAAGCTGCCCGCCTCAGCAGCGGCGCTCGTCTCGGTGCTTCTCCTGCTCCCGGCGCCGGCGGCCGCGACGCCGCGCGCGGTCGACTTCGAGCTGGCCCCCGACGACGCCGTGGTGGCGGCGGCGGCCGGGCGGGAGCTGCGCTCGCGGCCGCTTCGCACGCGGCCCTTCGACCTCGTGGGAATGCGCTGGCGCGGGCGTGCGCAGCCCGCTATCGAGGTGCGCGTGCGGCGCGCCGGCGGGTGGAGCCGGTGGGAGCCCCTCGACGCCCACGGCGAGCACAACCCGGATCCCCGGCGGGGTGAGCGGTCGGTCCGCGCGACCGACCCGCTGTGGGTGGGCCGGGCGAACGCCGTCCAGTACCGCATGGATCGGCGCGTCCGCGGCCTGCGCCTGCACTTCGTGCGCGTGAACCGGCCGAAGCGGCAAGTCCGCGCCGCGCAGCAGCCGGACGTCGTCTCCCGCGCGGAGTGGGGCGCCTCGGCCTGCCCGCCCCGGTCCGGCCCCGGTTACGGCGAGGTCAAGGCGATCCACGTGCACCACACGGTGTCGCTCAACAACTACGGACCCGAGGACGGCCCGGCGATGGTGCTGGCGATCTGCCGGTACCACCGTAACTCGAACGGCTGGGACGACATCGGCTACAACGCGCTGGTCGACAAGTACGGGGTCCTCTACGAGGGCCGCGCGGGTGGACTCGACAAGGCGGTCATCGGCGCCCAGGCACAGGGCTTCAACGCCCAGACCGCCGGGATCGCGACCATCGGCGACCACACCGCGGTGGCGGCGACGCCACAGACGCTCGACGCGATCGCGCGCTACATCCGCTGGAAGCTTCCCCTGCACGGTCAGCCCCTATCCGGGCGCGTGTCGATCGCCAGCGCCGGGGGCTCCCTCACGCGCTACGGGACCGGCGCCGTCGCGCGCGTCGAGCGGGTGATCGGCCACCGCGACACGGGACGGACGGCCTGCCCGGGGGCCGCGCTCTATGCCCAGCTCCCCGCGCTGCGCAGCCTCGTGGGGACCGGCGGTCCGCTGACGCCGGCGTTCGGCACGCGGCTCTCGGCGCTGCTCGGGATCACCTCGATCGTCCACGGCGAGGCCGTGCCGCTTAGCGGGACCCTGCGGGCCGCCGACGGGACACCCATCGCCGGCGAGCGCGTCGAGCTCCAGGTGAACAGCGACGGCCGGTGGCGGACCCTGCGCCGGCTCTCGACCGCGCCGGACGGCGCGTTCGCGGTCGAGTTTCGCCCGCGGCTGCGCATGTACGTGCGCATCCGCTTCCCCGGCCACGGCGGGCTGCAACGGTCCGGGTCCACGCGCCTGCTCCTGCACGTACGGCCGCTGATCTCGATCGCGCCCCCGCCAGACCGGGTCGCGGCGCGGGTGCCTGTGCCCATTCGCGGGACCGTGGCCCCACGCAAGCGGCTCGTCTACCTGGCCCTGGAACGGCTGGAGGACGGTCGCTGGCGGCGCGCGGGCGAGAGCGCCGTGCGCACGCGCCGGGGGCGCTTCACCGCGGAGTTCACGCCGGCCGGGCGCGGGCGCTACCGCTTCTGGATCGTGGCCAAGCCCGACGACGACACCGACCGGTCCCGGCTCGGGCCGTTCGAGGTGCGGGCGCGCTGAGGGGCTACCAGCCCTGCCTGAGCTCCTCCGAGTAGAGCCCGTGGCCGCTGGCCAGTAGGCGCGCCGTCCGGGCCAGGATCCGTAGGTCCAGCCACAGCGAGCGATGCTCGACATACCAGACGTCGAGCTCGATGCGCTCCGGCCAGGGGAGCGAGGTGCGGCCGTTGACCTGCGCCCAACCGGTGATGCCGGGCTTGACCTCGAGCCGGCGACGCTGGCGTGCCGTGTACCGGTCCACCTGCTCCTGGACCGTGGGGCGGGGGCCGACCATGGCCATGTCGCCCGTCAGCACGTTGACCAGGTTTGGCAGCTCGTCGAGCGAGAAACGGCGCAGCAGGCGTCCCACCCGCGTGATGCGAGGATCACCCTCGATGATGTAGATGCCGGCGCCCATCGACTCGGCGCCCGGCACCATCGTGCGCAGCTTCCACAGCTCGAACGGCCGGCCGCCGCGGCCTACCCGGCGCTGGCGATAGAAGACCGGGCCGTGGCTCTCGAGCCGGATCGCCAGCGCGGCGAGGGCGAGCAACGGTCCCATAAGGACGAGCAGCACGCCGGCGAGGAGGATGTCCAGCGCCCGACTCACGGCGCACTACCGTTCGAGCGCAGCGGATGCGGATCCTCTACCTGCATCAGTTCTTCCTCACCGGCGCGGGCGTAGGCGGCACGCGGTCGTACGAGTTCGCGCGTCGCTTCGCAGCGGGCGGTCACGCGGTGCGGATGGTAACCGCGGGCCGCGGCACCCGGGACGTGGAGGGCATCGAGGTCGTGGGGGTCCGGGGCGGATACGGGGACTACATGGGCGCCACCGCCATGGGCTACCCGCGCCGCATGGCGGGCTTCGCCGGGTTCGCCGGCGCCGGCGCCGCGGTGGCCCTGCGGGGGCCGCGCCCGGACGTGATCTACGCCACGTCGCCGCCGCTCACCATGGCGCTGCCCGCGCTGGCCGCGGCGGTGCGCTGGCGGGCGCCGCTGGTTTTCGAGGTCCGTGACCTCTGGCCGGAGGCGCCGATCCAGATGGGCGCGCTGCGCCGGCCGGCCCTGAGGCGCCTGGCCCGCGCCCTCGAGCGGCTGGTGTATAGCCGCAGCGCCCGCATCATCGCGCTCTCGCCCGGCATCCGCTCCGGCGTGCTGGCCGCCGGGGCGCCCGCGGGCCGGGTGACGCTGGTGCCCAACGCCGCGAACCTCGCGCTGTTCTCCCCGGCGCTCGACCGGCGGGCCGAGCGCGAGCGCCTGGGGCTGGCCGGCGGCTTCGTGTGCAGCTACTTCGGCGCGATGGGCGAGGCCAACGACGTGGCGCAGGCGATCGAGGCCGCGCCGCTGGTCGGCGACGTCGAGTTCGTCCTCCTCGGCGCCGGAAAGCTGCGCCCCGCGCTCGAGGCGCGCGCGCCGCCCAACGTGCGCTTCCTCGATCCGGTGCCCGACAAGTCGTCGGTCGCCCGCCTCGCCGCCGCGTCCAACGCCTGCCTCACCCTCTTCAAGGACGTGCCGGTGCTGGCCACGGGCTCACCCAACAAGCTGTTCGACACCTTCGCCGCCGGCCGGGCGGCCATCGTCAACACCGACGGCTGGATGCGCGAGCTGGTCGAGCAAAACGAGGCGGGGGTGTACGTGCGGCCGCGCGACCCGCGCGACCTCGCGGCCAAGGTGGCCTGGCTGCGCGACCGCCCGGAGGAGGCGGACCGCCTCGGCCGCAACGCCCGCGCCCTCGCCGAGCGCGAGTTCGACCTGGACACCCTGGCGGCGCGCGCCCTGCGCACCCTCGAGGAGGCCACCGGCTGACCGAGCTGTCGTACTGCGTGGTCAACACGGACGGGCGCGACCACCTGCTCGCCTGCCTCGACGCGATCGCGGTCACCCACCCGACCGGCGTCCCGTACGAGGTCCTGGTGCTCGACAACGCCTCCGGAGATGGCTCGGCCGACGCGGTGCGAGGTTCCGGGCACGACGTCCGGTTGATCGAGCGGAAGCGCCGAACCGGGAAGGCCGAGAACGACTCGCGGCTGCTGCAGGAGGCGCGCGGGCGCTTCTGCCTGCTGCTGAACGAGGATGCCGAGCTGCGTCCGGGCGCCACCCGCGCGCTCCTCGACGCGCTCGAGTCCGACCGGCGCGCGGCCGCGGCGGGCGCGCAGCTCCTCACGAGCGACGGCCGGCCGACCGCGTGCGCTTGGCGGCTCCCTGACATCCCGTGGGCGCTGGCGGCCGCGGTCTTCCTGCACCGGCCGGTGGCCGTCCAGAGCGGCGGCCCGGCGGTGCGGCCGGTGGGCTGGGCGCAGTCCAGCGCGCTGCTGGTCCGGCGCGCGGCGGCCGAGCAGGTGGGCTGGCTCGACCCCGACTTCTTCGTCTACTCGGACGAGACCGACTTCTGCCGGCGCCTGGCCGACGCCGGTTGGCGGGTCCTGTTCGTGCCCGCGGCCCAGGCCGTGCACCACGACCAGCTCGCCACCGACGACACCGCTATGCGCCGGCGGATTGTGGAGTTCCATCGCGGTCGCGACCTTTACTTCGTC
>Ga0081538_10002844_pt1 | contig 16554 bp, 17 predicted proteins | sample TabmetS5T2R1_FD_71022 | JGI IMG/M metagenome (GOLD analysis project Ga0081538, IMG submission 71022) | Tabebuia heterophylla rhizosphere microbial communities from the University of Puerto Rico - S5T2R1 | ecosystem: Host-associated > Plants > Roots > Rhizosphere ... | reverse complement strand
CGACCAGCCGGCCGGCGTCGATCGCCTCCCGCAGGCTGCGGTCGGAGAGGATCACCTCGAGGCTCCCGGGGTGGGCGTGCTGCTCGGCCGCATTCTGCCACGGCTTCGTTGCCCCAGCTCAGGCCAGGCGGCTAGAATCCAGCCTCCTGCGGGCGTAGTTCAATGGCAGAACTCGAGCTTCCCAAGCTCGCGGTGAGGGTTCGATTCCCTTCGCCCGCTCCACCCGATCCGCCAGGTCACGAGCCTTGAGCCGAACTCGGCCTCAGCGGCGCTGGAGACGCTCGGCCATCCGCTCCGCGACCGCCAGCACGGGCAGGTGCGTGTTAGCGCGAGGAATCGTCGGCATGACCGAGGCGTCGACGACGAACAGGTTGTCGAACCCGTAGACGCACCCGTCGCGGTCAACCACCGCGTCCGCGTCGGTCTCCGGCCCCATCCGGCAGGTCCCCACTGGATGCCAGATCCCCCCCACCCACCGGCGGGCATACTCCTGAAGCTCGCCGTCATCGAGGTCCGGACCGGGAGCCAGCTCACCCTCGCAGAGCCCGGACAGGGCCTTGCTGGCGGCCAGCCGACGCGCCAACCGGACCCCGTCCACCAGCACCGAGACGTCGTGCCCGTCTGGGTCGGTGAGGAACCCGTGCTCGACCACCGGGAGCGCCTCGGGGTCGGCTGACCTGATCCGCACGCGTCCCCTGGACTCGGGCTTCAGCGCGACCACATTGATGGTAGGAAACCACTCCCCCGCGACGAAGGGAGGTTCCTCCAGGTCCGACTCCTCGACGAACATCACGATGTGGAGATCCCAGCGGTCGACAGCACAGCGCTGGCTTTGCGCCCTGATCACCGACCAGGCCCGGGCAGGGTCGGCAGCGAAGTGGCTGTCGGACGCCGCCAGCAGGCCTGCACTGGGCCGGAACCACACCACGAGCACCGGGTGGTCGACCAGGTTGCGCCCGACCCCGGGCAGCTCGGCCCGAACCTGTATCGACGCCGCGGCCAGCTCCTCGGCCGGTCCCACGCCGCTGCGCAGCAGCACCGCGGGCGAGCCGTACGCCCCGGCGGCCACCACGACCAGGTCGGCGGCGACCTCCCCTCCTGCCCGTCCACCCGGAGGATCACCCCGGCGACCCGCGATCCCTCCAGGTGCAGCCGATCGACCAGGGTGTCGGCCATGATGGTGAGGTTGGGCCTGCCTCTGGCGGGGTCGAGGTAGGCGAAGGCCGCGTTCCAGCGGACGGCGCCCACGGCGTTGACCTTGACCGCCGCCGCGCCCTCGGTGACCTGGGGGTCGTCGAAGTCCTCCAGCAGCGGCAGGCCAAGCTCGGTGGCCCCCTCCAGCCCGGCCCGGTTCAACGGCTCCAGGTCCTCGACCCGTGATGCCCGGGTGCGGAGGATCTGCTCGGCACGACGCCGGTAGGGATCCAGGGCCGCATGCGACCATCCGGGATTGCCTGCCTGGGCCCATTCGTCGTAGTCGGCCGGTGGCCCCCATACGACGAGGCAGCCGTTGTGCGCCGAGCACCCACCCAGGACCTTGGCGCGCCAGGACGGCCAGCCGCCCTGGATGCCCCAGTCGTGGGAGACGGCGCCCATCTGGTGGGCGTTGAGGAGGTCAGCCGGCCAGCGGCCCTCGGCGTAGGGGCCGTAGTCGGGTCCGGCCTCGATCAGGCACACCGACCGGTCGGGGTCTTCGCTCAGGCGTGCGGCCAGCACACAGCCAGCCGATCCGCCGCCCAGGACAACGACGTCGTAGCCCTCCATGGCCACGCGCCTCCCGCCGCCGAGGCCCTTCCCAGGGGAACGATACGCGCTCCACGCACACCGCGAGGCCGCCTGGGCCGAGCTGCAAGCACTCCACCGGCCATGGCCGGCAACCTGATCCACTCGGGCCGACTACGTTGGCTCCACCGCTTGCCCCGGCAGGCTTGCGGCGTGCCAAGGCGTCCACCGCCGAGCCACGTCGACCACATCAAGGCCGGCCCTGCGGACGGCAGACCTCGCAACGAGCGGACTCAGTCGACCCATGCGACGGCCACGACCGCGGCGCCGGTGACCGCCAGCACTCCGAGAAACAGCCTCCGCAACGTCCGTACCTGACGCCGATGACCTCGATGGTCCGCAACGGCAGCGAACGCCAGGACCAGGAAGGCGAGCAGAAAGCCGACGATGAAGACCACCACAGAGGGACGCACTGCCTACTCCTCAGCGAGGCCACGTGGACCAGCCGGAGCCTATGCTGTCTCCGCAACCTGCCTCGCCATCCCCGATGGGTTGCAACGAGGCAGGTGTTCAACCGGACTGCGGCGGCCGCCCTCGCCGGGCAGCGCCAGCCGGGATACAACAGCACCGATGGACGACAGGATTCGACAAGGCCGCAACCCCAACTGGCGGCTCGCGTTCGAAGATCACAGCGCCGAGGCGCGGGGTCGTATCCGGCGAGCGGTCAATCGCGGTCAAGGCGTTGCCGATCCCGAGGAGGCCGCCATCGCCGCCGGGCTCGCCCGCCGCGATCAGCGCGCCTTCCGTCGTCACGGCTTCATCCTGCTGCCGCTCCAGGTCGGGATCGCCTCCCTGTGGCTGGCATGGATGCTCGACGCACAGCGGCGGGTCCCGGTTGCCTTTCTGTGGTTGTGGGCGACCATCTGGGTCGCGCTCGTAACGGTCGGCCCCTTCATGCTGTGGCGGCGGTTCCGCACAGCCCACCGCGCCGCCGAGCTCAACGACCGGGTCGCCCGCCAGTCGAACGGTCTCCCTGCCTGAAGGTGGAGACGGCGGCGACCCCGCGACGACCACCCAGTCGGCCCTCCCGGCTGTAGGATCAGCCGTCAAGAGCGGTCTGAGCCTGCTTCCCACCATGTGATGCCGTCGTTCATCAAGAACCTGCCGTTCGACTGCGCGGACGCGCTGCGGGTGGCGCGGTCCTGGGCCGCCGCGCTGAGCTCAGGCGTCGACGAGGAGTCAACGTCCGAGCGCACCCACGTCTTCTGCGTCGAGCCCGGGCCGGAGAACGGCCACGAGGCCTCGGGCCGTTGATGGAGCAGGGCGTGGTGGAGCAGGCGCTCCCGGCGCCGCCGGTCCGGCAGGCGCGGGTCGCCGGGCTGTGCTACCTGCTGGTGATCGCCGGCGGGCTGTTCGCCGAGGTGGTCGTGCGCGAGTCGCTGGTCGTGCCCGGCGACGCCGCGGCGACGGCGCGGGCGATCGCGGCCGACGAGGCGCTGTGGCGCTGGGGGCTGGCGGTCCACCTGCTCTACCTGGTCGCCGGCCTGGCGGTGAACGTGCTCGTCGCCGGCCTGTTCAGGACGGTGGAGCCCACGCTGGCGCGGCTCGCGCTGGTGCTCGGCGCCGTCAGCGTGGCGATCGAGGCGCTGAGCCTGCTCCAGCTGTACGTGCCGCTCGCGGTCATGGAGGAGGGCGGCGCGCTGGCCGCGCTCGGCGAGCAGCAGCGGCAGGCGCTGTCCTACCTGGCGGCCGGGCTGTTCTCCACCGGCTTCGGCTTCGCGCTGCTGTTCTTCGCCGGCTTCTGCGTGCTGGTCGGCGTGCTGATCCTGCGCTCGCGGCTGGTGCCGCGCCTGATCGGCCTGCTGATGGTCCTGGCGGGCGTCTGCTACGCCGTGAACACCCTGGCGCTGGTCCTGTCGCCGGCGCTGGCGGAGCGGCTGGTCCCGGCGATCCTGCTGCCCCCGTTCGTGGGCGAGCTGTCGCTGGCGCTGTGGCTGCTGGTGAAGGGCGTGCGGCCGCGGGGCCAGGCCGACCAGCCGCGACCCGTCACCTCGCAGGCGACGTAGCGGCCACCAGGTCAGCGGGACCGCTCGCGGCGGTCCTTCCCCCAGAAGCGGCGGTCCTCGCCCCAGAAGCGGCGGTCCTTGTCCCAATCCCAAGGGCGGCGGTCCTTCCCCCAGGCGCGGCGGGCCTCGTCCCACGGGCGGCGGTCCTCGCCGTGCCGCCAGCGCCTGGGGCGGTCGCCGCAGGGAGGACGCTGGCGCTGCTGGGGCGGCTGGGCCCAGCGGCGCCTCGGCCACTGCGGGCGCGGCTGCGGGTCGCGCGGCCGCGGCGGCGGCAGCGGCCGCGGCTGGACGACCGGCTTGCGGACCACCACCCGCTTCACCACCTTGACCACCCGCACCTGCGCGACCGCGACCACCCCGTCGTCGTCCTCCCGGTCGACGGCCGGCGCGGCGACCTCCCGCCGGCGCGGCGGCGGGTCGCCGGCCGGCTGGCGGCGGCGGGCGGGCGGGGGGTCCGCCGGCGGGTCCGGCGGCAGCTCGGCCTGGATCGTCCCGACCGAGCCGAGGTCGAGGACCAGCGGGTCCAGGCGGCGGCCGGCGGGCCGGTCGACCGCGTCCACCAGCAGCTCGCTGCTGGCGACCATCGCGCCCATGGAGGTCACCGCCAGCGACGCCACCGCCAGGGCGATCACGACCGAGGCACTGCGACGCGACGACACGCGAGGCGATCCCCTACGGCTGGTTGACGGGCGGCGGGTCCGGGCTGTTCGGGCTGTTCGCTCCGAGCCTACCCTATGCGGGACGCGGCCGCCTCGTCGCCCGCAGAACCAGCAGGACCAGGAAGGCCAGCAGCGCCACCGGGGTGAGCCAGACCACGCCCACCAGCGCGGCCGCGCCCATCACCGCCAGGCCGGAGACCGCCGTCGCCCACGCCCGCTCCAGCCGGTTGCGCGGCCGCGCCGCGCCGCCGGCGCCGGGCTCGCTCAGGTTGAGCACGATGGTGGAGAACGACGACTGGTCCTCCAGGTGGTTGACCTGGCCCTGGAGGCGCTCGATGTTGGACTGCACCTGCTGGAGCTGGTTCTGGACGGCGATGACGTCGCCGATCGACCTGGCCCGGCCGAGCAGCCTCAGGTAGACGCGCTCCTGCGCCCGCCAGGCGGTGAGCTGGCCGCGCAGGTCGATGTACCTGGTGGTGACGTCCTCGGTGCTGGACTGCTCGCCCCGGTAGGTGCCGAGGCCCTTCAGCTCCCGCAGGACCGCCTCGTAGGCGTCGACCGGCACCCGGAAGGTGACCTGCCCGGTGGCCGGGCCGTCGCCCGGCAACGACGTCGACGAGCCGACGTAGGTGCCCTCGGCGCGGGTGACGACGCCGGTGGCCTTGTCGATCGTCTCGTCGAGGGTGCCCTTGCCGACCTCCAGGTCCACGTTGGCGGTGCGGACGATCCGGTTGCCGAGGTCCACCAGGCGCACCTCGGCCGCGGCCTTCGCGCTCTGGCGCGCCGGGGCGCCGGCGCCCGTGGTCGCGACCGCGGCCTGGTCCTGCGCGGGCTCGACCGCCGCCTGGCTCCCACCGCCGCCGGCGTCCCCGTTCGTGCAGCCCGCCACCGCCGCGGCCAGCGCCGCGGCCAGCGCCAGGCCGACCGCCATCCGGCGAACCTTCATGGTGACCCCTCCCGTGTCCGGTGCCTGCTGATGGGACGCCGCCGGGGTCGCGGCGGTTCCCCGCTTGCCGCGCCGGGCCACCTTCTGGAAGCCTTCCAGCTCGTCTGCCCTCCAGCTCAGGAGTTCGTCGCCGTGGCCGTCGCCACCTCCCCGCCCCAGTCCGCCAGCCGGGCGGCCCCCGGCCTGCGCGGGGCGGTGCTCGCCCTGTTCGTCGCCTCCGGCGCCGCGGGCCTGATCTACCAGGTGGTGTGGTCGCGCGAGCTGGTGCTGGTGTTCGGCAACACCACCCAGGCGGTGGCGACCATCGTGACCGCGTTCATGGCCGGCCTGGGCTTCGGCAGCCTCGCCGGCGGCCGGCTGGCCGACACCAGCGCCAGGCCGCTGCGCCTCTACGGCGCGGTCGAGCTGGCGGTCGCCGTCATGGCCGCCCTGCTGCCGTTCGTGTTCCAGGGGCTGGCCGGGCTGTACCGCGGGCTGTGGCCGAGCCTGGTCGAGCACCCGGCCCAGCTCACCGCCGTGCGCTTCGCGCTGGCCCTGGCCGCGGTCGCGCCCGCCACCTTCCTCATGGGCATGACCCTGCCGCTGCTGACCCGCCACCTGGTCCGCACCCTTGACGAGGCGGGCGCCCGGCTCGGCGAGCTGTACGCGGCCAACACCGCCGGCGCCATGGCCGGCACCCTGCTCGGCGGCTTCGTGCTCATCGAGCTCCTCGGCCTGCGGCTGACCAGCTACGTGGCCGTGACCCTGAACCTGCTGGCCGGCGTGGGCGCCCTGCTGCTGTCGCGGCGCTTCGAGACCGGCCGGGTGCCGGGCGGCGCGTCGCCGTCGGGCCGCCCGCCGAGGCCGCGGGTGCCGCGCTCGTTCCTGCCCAGGCGGCGGGCCGTGCTCGCCGCCACCTTCGTGTCCGGGCTGGTGTCGCTCGGCCTGGAGGTCCTCTGGACGCGGATGCTCGCCGAGGGCACCGGCTCCAGCATCTACATCTTCACCACCATCCTGGCGATCTTCCTGCTCGGCATCGCGCTGGGCAGCGCCCTGTACCGGCGCCTGTCCAGGCCGCGGGACGAGCGGCTCGGCACCCTCGGCGCCTGCCTGGCCGGCGTCGGCATCCTCGCCCAGGCCACGGTGGTGCTCGGCAGCGGGGTCGTCGGCCAGGTGCCGTTCTTCGTCCGCACGGTGGTGGTGCTGCTGCCGGCCACGGTGCTGATGGGCTACGCCTTCCCGCTCGCCGGGCGGCTGGCGACGCCGTCGGTGGCGGCCGCCGGGGGCAGCGTCGGCCTGCTCTACGCGGCCAACACCGCCGGGTCGATCCTGGGCTCGTTCGGGGCGGCGTTCGTGCTCGCCGGGACGCTCGGCACCAACGGCTCGGTGCTGCTCCTCGGCGGCGTCAACCTGCTGGTCGGGGCGGCCCTGATGTTCGCGGAGCCGGTCGGGCGGGCGCCGGCCGTCCGGCTGGCCGGCGCCGGCATGGCCGCCCTGGCCGTGCTCGGGCTGGTCGCGTCGTCCCTGGACCTGCCCCTCACCCGCACCAGCACCGAGAACACCCTGCGCCGGACCGGGCTGCCCGTGACCCACGGCGAGGACGAGCTGGCCACCGTGGACACGGTCGGCGGGCCGGCCAAGGGCCGGCGGCTGCTGGTCGGCGGGGTGGGGATGACCTCGCTGACGGTCGACACCAAGCTGATGGGCTACCTGTCCAAGGCCTACCGGCCGCAGGCGCGCGACTTCCTGGTGATCGCGTTCGGCATGGGCAGCACCTACCGGTCGGGGCTGCAGCTCGGCATGCGCACCGACGCGGTCGAGCTGTCCCCCACCGTGCCCAGCCGCATGCACGTGTACTTCCCCGACGCCGAACGCTTCCTCGACCACCCCGACGGCCGGGTGATCACCAGCGACGGCCGCAACTACGTCCGGCTGTCGCGCGACCGCTACGACCTGATCGCGGTCGACCCGGCCCCGCCGATCGAGAGCGCCGGCTCGGTGGTGCTGTACACCCACGAGTTCCTCACCGAGGGCAAGGCGCGGCTGCGGGAGGGCGGGGTGTTCATGCTGTGGATGCCGTACGCGCTGCCGCTGGACGACTTCAAGGAGCACGTCCGGACCTTCGCGGGCGTGTTCGGCCACGTGCGCCTGCTGCTCTCGCCGGGCCGGCACGGGGTGTTCATGTTCGGCTCGGACGCGCCCCTGGTGCTGGAGGACTCGGCGATCCGCCAGGTCCTCGGCTCGGAGGCCGCCGTCCGCGACCTCAACGACGTGCCCGACCACCCGCCCACCGACGCCGACGGCTGGGTGCGGGCGATCCGGCGGGCCGAGTGGCTGGCCGACGAGCAGGTCCGCCGCTTCGCCGGGACCGGCCCCCGGATCACCGACGACCGGCCGCGCTCGGAGTACTTCCTGTGGCGCCGCGCGTTCATGGACGAGCCCGCCTACGTGGACGAGTACCGCCTGCGGCAGGCGGCCCAGGGGATCGGCTAGCCCGCCGCGGCCGGCCGGGGGCGGCCGAGCAGCAGCCGCACGGCGCCGCCGACGGCCAGGCCGAGGCCGGCCCCGCCGACCATGTCGAGCGGCAGGTGGGCGCCGACGTACATGCGCGCGAGGAACACCGCCACCACGGCCGCCACCAGCGCCCAGCGGCCCCAGCGCGGCAGCCACGGCGCCGCCACCAGCGCCAGCGCGGTCACCACCCCGATGTGCCCGGACACGAACCCCAGCCCGTGCGGGGTGGCGCCGCGGACCAGCACGTCCTCCAGCAGGGTGTCGGGCCGGCCCCGCTCGACGAAGCGCTTGACGACCTTGGCGAGGGCGTACACGGCGCCGCCCGCCAGGGCGAGCCCGAGAGCCAGCCGCCAGCGGCGGGCGAGCAGGGCGACCAGCACCGCCGCCGGCACCACCAGGAAGTTGCCGAGCTGCATCGGCACCCACACGACCGCGAAGGGCAGGCTCGGCAGGTCGTTGACGAACCGGAAGGCGTCGGCCTCCAGGTCCGAGATGCTGTCGGCGTGGACCGGCAGCGCGCTCAGCAGCAGCAGCGCCGCGCCCACCAGCACCCAGGCCAGGTCCGACCAGTAGCGGCCGACCGGCTCGTCCCGTGCGGGCGCGCCGGCCCCCGCGGCCTCCGCCGCGGAGGTCACGGGGTCTCCGCGCCGGCGGGGCTGGCCGGCTCCGGCGCCGGCGCCGCGAACGACTGGCGGCGCCACCAGAGGTAGCAGACCAGGCCGACCAGGATCGGCAGCGCCCAGGTCAGCGCCCGGAACAGCAGCACGGCGGCGGTCACCTGCTCCCGGGGCCCGCCGGCGGCGACCAGCCCGCCGATCAGCACCGCCTCGACCACCCCGGCACCACCGGGCGTGAACGGGATCGCGGTCGCCAGCCGCGCGAACGCGAACACCGCCAGCACCTCCGCCCAGGAGACCTCGGCGTCGCTGACCCCGACCTGCCTGAGGGCGATCAGCAGCACCAGGTACAGCGACAGGTGGCTGACCAGGGTGGCGACCGTGATCGGCCCCCAGCCGTGCTCCAGCAGGTCCAGGGTGCGGGTGCGGAACTTCACCGTCGCCAGCTCCCACCCGTGCACCGGCGGGCGGCGGACCAGCCGCAGGAACCAGGACGCGACCCGCCCGGCCAGCACCCCGAAGCGTCGTGCCTGCTCCTCGCTGCGCAGCATCAGCGCGAACACGATGACCGCGGCCACCAGCCCCGCGATCCCCAGCAGCGCCGCGGTGACCCGCGCCCCCGACGCGCCCCCCTGCAGCGCGACCAGCGCCAGGGCGAGCACCGGCAGGCCGAGCTTGGCGAACGCGTTCCACACCCCGGAGACCAGCACGGCCACCGAGATCCTGGACCCCGAGTAGCCCCACTGCCCCAGCATCACGTAGGTCATGCCGATGCCGATCGCCGAGCCGCCCGGGACGGTGTTGGTGACCGCGGTGGTGGACTGGGTCATCACCATCGCCCGCCAGAACGACAACCCGGGCGTGACCGACATCCACACGAAGGCGTAGGTGGCCAGGTTCCAGACCGCCGCCACCCCGAGGATCAGGTCCTCCCGCCAGGTCATCGAGCGGATCTCGGCCCACACCAGGGCGAGGTCGATGCCGGTCAGCAGGTAGTAGAAGATGCCGACGACCAGCACCACGGAGAAGCCGACCTTCAGGGCCATCCGCCACGGCGACGAGCGCTTGGCCGCCTTCGTCTCCTGCTCGGCCATTGCGCCCTCCCCTTCCGCCGCCGGTCCGCCAGGTACAGCCTGAGCCGCCACCCTGGTGCATGCAAGACCGATGTCGAAACCGGGGCGACGGCTCCGACGTCCCCAGCGGAGGCACCAACGTCATCGCCGAAAGGAAGGTCCGTGAGCCGCCTGGACAGCATCCGCGTGGTCGGCGCCCGGGAGAACAACCTCAAGGACGTCTCGCTGGACATCCCCAAGGACCGCATCACCGTGTTCGTCGGCGTGTCCGGCTCCGGCAAGTCGTCGATCGTCTTCGACACCGTCGCGGTGGAGGCCCAGCGCCAGCTCCACGCCACCTTCCCCTGGTTCATCCGCAACCAGCTGCCGAAGTACGAGCGTCCCCAGGTGGACGCCGTCGAGCACCTCACCACCCCGGTGGTGGTCGACCAGCGGCCGCTGGGCGGCAACGCACGCTCGACGGTGGGGACGATCACCGACATCCACCCGATGCTGCGCGCGCTGTTCGCGCGCTACGGCGAACCGGGCGCCGGGCCGCCGTCGGCGTACTCCTTCAACGACCCCAGGGGGATGTGCCCCGAGTGCGAAGGGCTCGGCCGGACGCTCCGCCCCGACCTGGACCGCATGCTCGACATGACCAGGTCGCTCGACGAGGGGGCGATCCTGCTGCCCGGGTACCCGGTCGGCAGCCCGGGCTGGCAGCTCTACGCCAGGTACGAGCGGCTCGACCCCGCCAAGCGGCTGGACCGCTACACCGAGGAGGAGCTGCACACGCTGCTGCACGGCAGCGGCGGGACCGTCGAGCTCACCTTCGGCAGCGGCAAGACGCAGCGCCTGAAGTACGAGGGCCTGCTCGACAGCTTCGTCCGGCGGCACCTCAAGCGCGACGTCGGCGCCCTGAGCGAGAAGACGCGCGCGGCCGGGGAGCGGTTCCTGTCCGAGGGCGCCTGCCCCGCCTGCGACGGCGCCCGGCTGAACCCGGCGGCGCTGGCCACCCGGATCGGCGGCGGCAACATCGCCGACTGGTGCCGCCTCCAGGTCAGCGACCTGATCGACCTGCTCGCCGGCGTGAACGACCGGGCGCCGGCGGCCATGGTCGGGGCGGTCCGGGCGGCGCTCCAGCGGATCGCGGCGATCGGGCTCGGCTACCTCAGCCTCGACCGGGAGACCTCGACCCTGTCCGGCGGCGAGGGCCAGCGCCTGAAGCTGGTCAGGCACCTGGGCAGCGACCTGACCGGCATGACCTACATCTTCGACGAGCCCAGCGTCGGCCTGCACCCGCGGGACGTCGGGCGGCTCAACGACCTGCTGCGCGCGCTCCGCGACAAGGGCAACACCGTGCTGGTGGTCGAGCACGACCCGGACGTCATCGGGATCGCCGACCACGTCGTCGAGGTCGGCCCGGGGGCGGGCGTGCACGGCGGCGAGGTCGTGTTCCAAGGCACCTTCGACCAGCTCCGCGAGGCGGGGACGGCCACCGGGCTCGGCCTGCGCCACGCCGGCGAGGTCAAGCGGGCGTGCCGGGCGCCAACCGGCACGCTGCCGGTCCGCAACGTCACCCTGCACAACCTCCGGGACGTGTCCGTCGACGTCCCCGCCGGCGTGCTCACGGTGGTGACCGGCGTCGCCGGCGCCGGCAAGAGCTCGCTGATCGCGGAGGCGTTCCGGCGCGCCCATCCCGGGGCGATCTTCGTGGACCAGTCGCCGATCCCGGCGTCGTCGCGCTCCACCCCGGCGACCTACCTGGGCCTCATGGACCAGGTCCGCAAGCTGTTCGCCAAGGCCAACGGCGTGGACGCGAGCCTGTTCAGCTTCAACTCGAAAGGCGCCTGCGAGGAGTGCCAGGGCCGCGGGGTGCTGATCACCGAGGTCGCCTACATGGACCCGGTCACCACCCACTGCGAGAGCTGCGACGGCCGGCGCTTCAAGGACGCCGTGCTCGCGCACCGGCTCCGCGGGCGGTCGGTCGCCGACGTGCTGGCGATGTCGGTGGAGCAGGCGGCGGGGTTCTTCACCGAGCGGGCCGTGCGGACCACGCTCGGGGTCCTGCTGGAGACCGGGCTGGGGTACCTCGGGCTGGGGCAGTCGCTGAGCACCCTGTCCGGCGGCGAGCGGCAGCGCATCAAGCTGGCCGGCCAGCTCGCCGGCAGCGGCAACCTCTACATCCTCGACGAGCCGACCACCGGGCTGCACCTGGCGGACGTCGACATGCTGCTGGCCCTGCTGGACGGCATCGTCGACCGGGGCAACACCGTCGTGGTCATCGAGCACAATCTCGGGGTGGTCGAACGGGCCGACTGGGTCATCGACCTCGGGCCCGGCGGCGGGAAGGACGGAGGTGAGATCGTGTTCACCGGCACGCCGGCGGCGCTGCTGGGCGCCGAGCGCTCGCTCACGGGCGAGCACCTGCGGCGTCGCCATGCACGCACGCTGATCTGACCCACGGGAGGAGAGGAGCGACATGCTCACGAACAGCAAGGCATTCAGCGGGTTCTCCGTGGACGACATCGACAAGGCGCGTCAGTTCTACGCCGAGACGCTGGGGCTGCGGGTCACCGAGGAGCACGGGCTGCTCACCCTGCACACCCCGGGCGACCGGAACACGCTGGTCTACCCCAAGGACGACCACGAGCCGGCGACCTACACGACCCTCAACTTCCCGGTCGACGACGTGGAGAAGACGGTCGACGAGCTCACCGGACGGGGCGTGCGCTTCGAGCACTACGAGGGCTCCGAGCAGGACGAGAAGGGCATCTATCGCGGCCAGGGACCACTGATCGCCTGGTTCAAGGACCCGGCCGGCAACATCCTCTCGGTCATCCAGGGCTGAGATCCCCGCCTTGCAGGTCGCTTGCAGGGCGCTGACAGCCGCTACCGCCACGTGCGGGCTGGCCATACCATCCCGGGTCTGGACGTTCCGGACTGCCGCGACCGGCGGGGAGGGACCATGGCGGTGGAGGGCTTCGAGCTGGACCAGTTCTACTCGGAGGGGGCGTGCGCGCTGGTGCCGTGCGACCTGCCGGGATGCGCCGGGCTCGGGGACTCCTTCCAGGCGGCCATGGCGGCGATCACGGCGGCCGTCCCCCAGCATCTGGAGCTGCACCGCCAGCAGGGGCTCCCCGTCCCGGAGCCGAGGACCCTGAGCCGCTACTACAGCCCCAACGTGGAGGACGACTACCGCCGGCGCTTCCCGCCGCTGTCCCTCGCCGACCTGCTCGGGCTCGTCCAGGAGGGCGGCTGGTCGCCGTCCGGGTCGGACGGGAGCTGCCGGCACTACCTGCACCCCACCAGGTCCGGCGTGCTGACCATCACCGGCAAGCTCGGCGGTACCGTGCCCGCGCTGGCGGAGATGTCGCTGCTGCGCGTCGCCGGCGTCGAGCGCCAGCCGGCGCGGCGGCGCTGGTTCGGCCGCTGACGCTCAGCGCCCGACGATGCCGGCGTCGTGGGCGAGCAGCCCGGCCTGGGTGCGGTTGGCGCAGCCGAGCTTGTCCAGCATGCGGGACACGTAGCTCTTGACGGTCGCCTCGGACAGGTAGAGGCGGGCCGCGATCTGGGCGTTGGAGAGGCCCTCGCCGAGGCAGGCGAGCACCTCAGCCTCCCGCTCGGTCAGCGTCCCGACCAGCTCGCGGGCCCGCTGCCTGGCCGCCTGCTGGTCGGCGGACGCCGCCACCAGCCGGCGCGCGGCCACCGGCGACAGCACCATGTTCCCGTCGGCGGCCACCCGCACCAGCCGGATGAGCTCCTCCGGCGGGGTCGACTTGACCAGGAACCCGGCGGCGCCGGCCCGCAGCGCGCGCAGCACGTACTGGTCGGCGTCGAAGGTGGTCAGCGCGACCACCGCCGGCGGGTCGCGCAGCCGGTTGATCCGCTCGATCGCGGTGAGCCCGTCCACCCCCGGCATGCGCAGGTCCATGAGCACCACGTCCGGCCGGTCGCGGAGGACGGCCTCGACCGCCGCGGCGCCGTCGCGTGCCTCGCCGACGACCTCCAGGTCGCCGGCGGAGCCGAGGATCGTGCGCAGGTGCGCGCACACCATCGGCTCGTCGTCGACCACCACCACCCTGACGGTCACCGGTCGCCCCTAGCCATGCGTGGACGCGGCGGTGGGGACGTAGGCGGGCAGGGTCGCCTCGACCAGGAAGCCGCCGTCGGCAGCCGGCTCGGCGCGCAGCGTCCCGTCCACCAGCTCGACGCGGCGGCGCAGGTTGGCCAGGCCGACGCCGGACCCGGTGCCCACCAGCCCGGCGTCGGGCGGCCGCGCCGGCGGGGCGTTGCGGACCTCCAGCCGCACCTCGTCGGCGTCGTACCGCACCCGCACGGTCACCGGCGCGCCAGGTGCGTGCTTGCGCGCGTTGGTCAGCGCCTCCCGCACGATGCGCCGCACCGTGCGCGCCACCACCGGCGAGGCGAGCCGCGGGTCGCCCTCCTCGACCAGCTCGGCCGGCGGCCCCACCGCGGTGGACTCCTCGGCCAGCGCGGCCAGGCCCGGCGTCGACGGATCGGCGTCCTCGGGCGCCTGCTCCCCGTCGGGCGACGCGCGCAGGATGCCGACGAGGTCGCGCAGCTCGTCGAGGGCGCGGGTGCCGGCGGCGCGCAGCTCCTCCGCGGCCTGGCGGGTCCGCTCGTCGGGCGCGGTCACGCGCAGCGCGCCGGCCTGCAGCACCATCAGGCTCACCCGGTGGGTGACCACGTCGTGCATCTCGCCGGCGAGGCGGGCACGCTCCTCCGCCCGGGCCTGCTCGGCCAGCAGGTGCTGCTCGCGTTCGGCCCGCTCCGCCCGCTCGGTCAGGGCCTGCACCAGGCGCCTGCGGGTCACGACGTACATCGCGACCAGCGGGCCGACCATGATGCGCAGCACGCCGACGACGATGACCGCCGCGGACGGCTGCCACGGCCGCGCCGTGACGACCGCCAGCAGCGCGACCGCCGCGAAGGCCGCGGTGGCGCGGCGGCGGTCGGCGGCCAGGCGCACCGGCGCGTAGGCGGCCAGGACCGCGCCGAGCGGGCCCCAGATGTTCCCGTCGACCGCGGGGTCCAGCAGGTGGAAGGGCGACACCAGCAGCGTCACCGCGAGCGTGAAGACCACGAAGACGCCGACCACGGCCAGCGGCGCCCGCCAGCGGGCGTACAGCGTCAGGTCGGCGAGCCCCTGCGCCACCAGCAGGGCCCACGCGAGCCCGTCCGGGTGCGCCGGCCACCACGAGCCGCCGGCGAGCGTCACCACGGTGTCCAGGGCCACGAACACCAGCGGGATGGCCACGTCCACCGCGACGGGGCGGCGGGGCGGGCAATCGCTCTGGTTCACCCCGCCATGGTAGGACCGGCCGGCTCGGCCGACGGCAAGGTCCCAACCTTCGGCGGGGCCGGAACCGACGAAGGTTGCACGGGCCCTCCGAACCTAGGGCGCGGGCTGGGGCAGGTGGGCCTTGGCGTCCTCGTAGGTGGCGTCGCCGGTCGGCTCGGCGGGCCCGTAGACCAGGCTCAGCACGCCCGTGCTGAAGGCCTGCGAGGAGATCAGCCGCAGCGGGATCGGGCTCTCGCCCTCGTCGAACAGCCGCATCCCCTTGCGCACGGCGATCGGATGCACCAGCAGGCGCAGCTCGTCCAGCAGCCCCGCGGCCAGCAGCTGGCGGACCACCGAGATCGACCCGCTCATGGCGATGTTCCCCTCGCCCGGCTCGTTCTTGAGCGCGGTCACGGCCTCGATCAGATCGCCCTGAAGCTGCTCGGAGTTCCGCCAGGGGAACTCCTCGATCCGCTGGTGCGACACGACGATCTTGCGTGCGTCGCCGAGGATCTTGGCGAACTCGGCGTCCTCGTCGCCGGCCGCCTCGCGCTCCGGCCATGCCCCGGCGTGGTCGTCGTAGGTCTTGCGGCCCAGCAGCATGGTGTCGGCCGAGCCGAGGACCGCGTCGACGGCGGCACCCATCTCGTCGTTGAAGTACGGGAAATGCCAGTCCCCCGGCTCCTCAACGACGCCGTCGAGCGAGATGAACAGGTTCGCGATGATCTTCCTCATCATCCTCCTCTATCAGGAACCAGCACCCACTCTACGGCCGGTTCCGCCCTCAGCGGGAGCGGCGGCGGGCCCGGGCCAGCCGCAGCGGGTGCGCCAGCCAGTAGCAGTTCAGGCGTACCCCCAGCCGAAGGTCTTGGGGGTGAAGATGCGGGGGTCGTCGGGATTCCACGCCCGCGACCGGAAACGGGCGGTCGGCCGGTCCGAGGCCCGCTCGGGAAGAGAGCTTCACTCGGGTCCAGCCCGGCGGCGGCGGTACGGGGCAGCTTCTCGACAGCCTCGGCAACGAAGGAGGCCGTCGTAGCCGGCCCGAACACGAGCCGGATATCCGGCTCTGGCTGCGGCCCGGTTCCGTTCACCGTCACCACCAAGGTCAGGAAGTACGGCTGCTGCCCAAGGAGGCGCCGGAGCAGCTGGCTCGACCTGGTCGCGTGAGCAAGCCCTCCCGGGACGCGGCGAACGAGCGACATTGTGGCACTGGCGGGCTGCCACGCCCCCACGACGTGCCTGCCTGGTGTAACCGAGCTGGGTGCAGCTCGTGTGAAGGGAGTGGTTGATCAGCGAGTTGTCGGTTGGGCTGCTGCGAGCGGCGTTGGCCTGGCGAGGGCGGCGAGTGGTCTGGTTGCACGGTCAGCGGCCGGCGGGTTGCTGCCATGCCAGGTCGGTGCCGAGTGCTCGGGCGAGCCGGGTGATTGCCTGGCGTGTGGTCTGGTCGCTGACGTGGTCGGGTAGCCAGGCGCAGGCGATGCAGGCGGCTGTCACCTCGGCGGTGGCGCAGACGGCGGCCAGGCATGCCTCGATCTGGGTGAGGGAGGGTCCGGGGCCTGCGGGGAAGCGCAGGCCGGGCAGGTGCGCGCTGTCGATGACATCGATGTCGAGGTGCAGGTAGACCGGCGTGCGGCCGAGCTGGGGGAGGGCGGAGGTGATCGCGGCGGGGGCGGCAGGCACGCGACGGACCTGGC
>Ga0081538_10002843_pt1 | contig 16556 bp, 15 predicted proteins | sample TabmetS5T2R1_FD_71022 | JGI IMG/M metagenome (GOLD analysis project Ga0081538, IMG submission 71022) | Tabebuia heterophylla rhizosphere microbial communities from the University of Puerto Rico - S5T2R1 | ecosystem: Host-associated > Plants > Roots > Rhizosphere ... | reverse complement strand
AAGGCCGAAGAGGTCAACTTCTCGAAGTAGCCGGAGAGAAGTGGAGGCAGCAGCACTAACCACCGAAAGCGCCGAGCCGATCCTCCGCCTGAGGGGGGTCGGCCGGCGCTTCGGCGGGGTCCACGCCGTTCGCGACGTGGACCTCGAGATCCGGCCCGGCGAGCGCCGGGCCATCCTGGGGCCGAACGGCGCCGGCAAGACCACGCTCTTCAACGTGATCTCGGGAGAGTTCCCGCCCACCGCGGGGACGATCGAGCTGTTCGGCCGCGACGTGACGGTCGAGCCGGGGCGCAAGCGCGCCCGGCTTGGCCTGTCGCGCACCTTCCAGACTTCGAAGCTGTTCCTCGGATTGTCCGTCGAAGACAACCTCTACCTCGCGCTGCTCGGCGTGCGCCCCGGCCACCTGCGGCCGGTGCGCACCAAGACCGATTCGGAGCTGCGCGAGCGCGCCCGGGCGATGGCGGAGCGCGCCGGTCTCGAGGGCGTTCTCGATCATCTGGTCGGCGAGCTCTCACACGGCGAGCAGCGCCAGCTCGAGGTGGGCATGGCGCGCGCCACCGACCCCAAGCTGATGATGCTCGACGAGCCGGCGGCCGGGCTCTCGCGCGCCGAACGCGTGCGGCTCACCGAGATGCTGCGCGAGCTCGACCCTCAGATCACGCTGATCCTGATCGAGCACGACATGGACGTGGCACTCGGCGTGGCCGGCTGGGTCACGATGATGCACAACGGCAGCGTGCTCGTCGAGGGCACGCCTGACGAGATCCGGGCGAACGAGACCGTGCACGAGCTCTACCTCGGAAGCGGTGACGGCGGTGCCTGACGAGCTCCTCGCAGTCGAGGGCCTGAACGGCTACTACGGCTCGGCGCACGTGCTCCAGAACGTGAGCTTCGTGATGGGCGACGAGCCGGTGGCAATCATCGGACGCAACGGCATGGGCAAGTCGACCCTCTGCGCCGCCCTCACCGGGTTGCTCGACAAGAGCGACGGCTCGGTGCGCTTCGGTGGGCGCGAGCTGATGGGGATGCCCGCCTACCGGATCGCTGCTGCCGGGATCGGCTTCGTGCCGCAAGGCAGGCGGCTGTTCCCGTCGCTGAGCGTCGAGGAGCACCTGAAGCTGGTCGCCGGCCGTGGCAACGGCAAGCGCTGGACGCCGAAGCGCATCTACGAGCTCTTCCCCCGCCTCGAGGAGCGCAAGAAGAACGGCGCCGGACAGCTTTCGGGCGGCGAGCAGCAGATGCTCGCGATCGCGCGCGCACTGCTCCTCAACCCCCACCTGCTGATCATGGACGAGCCCTCGGAGGGGCTCGCGCCCGCCGTGATCGAGAACCTGCTGGAGACGATCCGCAGCCTCACGGCGGAGGGCACCGCGCTGCTCGTGGTAGAGCAGAAGCTCGGCGTGGCGACGGCGCTCGCCGAGCGCCAGCTCGTCATGGTCGGCGGCCAGATCGCAGCCGAGACAACCGCGCGGGAGCTGGAGAACGATCCGGACGCCCAGCGTCGCTACTTGGGCGTCGAGCCAATCGCCACAGAGGAGTGAGGATGGAAGCCGTCGACGCGGCGAGCAAGCCGGTCCAGTCGTTCGACTGGGGCGTGATCAAGTGGTTCGTGACCCCCGATGACACCGAGGGGGCGAACCTGACCTTCGGCGAGGTCGTGCTGCTGCCCGGCAAGGGCCACGACCGGCACAACCACCCGGAGTCGGAGGAGATCCTCTACGTGCTCGCGGGCGAGGGCGAGCAGATGCTCGACGACGGCGGTGAGAACAGGTTCCCGATCAAAGCCGGGGACACGATCTACGTACCGACGGCGATGTTCCACTCGACCGTCAACACGGGCTGGCAGCCGCTGCGCCTGCTCGCGCTCTACAACCCGGGCGGCGCGGAGAAGGCGCTCCGCGAGCTGCCCGATTTCCGCGAGGGGGCCGGCCCGGACTGGTCGCTCGGGGCATGAGCCCGACGGTCCTGCTGATCGGGACGCTCGACACGAAGGGCGACGAATATGCCTTCCTGCGCGACCGCCTCGCCGAGGCGGGCGTTGACGTCCTGCTCGCCGACGTCGGGACGCTGGAGGCGCCGCGGACGGCCGCCGACATCACGCGCGAGGAGGTGGCCGCCGGCACCGGGGCGGACCTGTCGGCGCTCGCGGAGGCGCGTGACCGGGGCGCGGCGGTGACGGCCATGGCCGACGCCGCGGCGGTGCTGGCGCGACGGCTGCACGACGAGGGTCGCATCGACGGCGTGCTCGCGGCGGGCGGCTCCGGCAACACGGCGATCGCCACGCGCGCGATGCAGGTGTTGCCGGTGGGCGTGCCCAAGCTGATGGTCTCGACGATGGCGGCCGGCGACACGCGCGACTACGTGGGTGCGCGCGACGTCGCGATGATGGCCTCCGTCGCAGACGTGGCGGGCGTCAACTCCGTCTCGGCGCGCGTGCTCGCCAACGCGGCGGCGGCGATGGCGGGGATGGTGAGCGCGCCGCCTGTCGAGCTTGCGGAGGAGCGCCCGCTCGTAGGGGCGACGATGTTCGGGGTCACGACACCCTGCCTCACGACCGCGCGCGAGGAGCTCGAGCGGCTCGGCTACGAGCCGGTCATCTTCCACGCGACCGGAGTCGGCGGGCAGGCGATGGAGGGGCTGATGGAGTCGGGCTTCCTGGGCGGCGTGCTCGACGTGACGACGACCGAGCTATGCGACGACCTCGTCGGAGGCGTGCTGTCGGCGGGCCCGGACCGGCTCGAGATGGCGGGTCGGCTCGGCCTGCCGCAGGTGGTGTCGGTGGGGGCTCTCGACATGGTCAACTTCGGCGCGCGCGACAGCGTCCCGGAGCGCTTCGAGGACCGCAACCTGTACGTGCACAACCCGGTGGTCACGCTGATGCGCACGACGAAGGAGGAGAACGCCGAGCTCGGGCGCCGGATTGCCTCGAAGCTCTCGAAGGCGACCGGCCCGACCGCGCTCTTCATCCCGCTCGGCGGCGTGTCGATGATCGACGCCGAGGACCAGCCCTTCCACGACCCCGATGCCGACGCCGCGCTCTTCGAGGAGCTCCGCAAGGTCGCCGGCAACGTCGAGCTCGTCGAGATGGACGAGCACGTGAACGACCCGGCGTTCGCGAAGGCGATGGTGACGAAGCTCGACGAGTACATGCAGGGTGGCGCGCGATGACCGGCGACGAGGCGCGGGCCAAGCTGCGCGCCACGCTCGACGGCGGCGGCGTGATCATCGGCGCCGGCGCCGGCACCGGCCTGTCGGCCAAGTGCGCCGAGGCGGGCGGCACCGACCTGATCATCATCTACAACTCGGGCCGCTACCGGATGGCAGGGCGCGGCTCGCTCGCCGGGCTGATGCCCTACGGCGACGCCAACGCGATCGTCATGGACATGGCGAGCGAGGTGCTGCCGGTAGTGCAGGACACCCCCGTGCTCGCCGGCGTCTGCGGCACCGACCCGTTCCGGCTGATCCCGAGCTTCCTCCGCGATGTACGCGACGCGGGCTTCGCCGGCGTCCAGAACTTCCCGACCGTGGGGCTGATCGACGGCACCTTCCGTGCAAACCTCGAGGAGACCGGCATGGGCTACGGGCTCGAGGTCGACATGATCGCGGCCGCGTCGGAGCTAGGCCTGCTGACCTCGCCGTACGTTTTCGACCCGGCGTCCGCCGAGGCGATGACGCGCGCGGGCGCGGACGTGCTCGTGCCGCACATGGGCCTGACCACCAAGGGCACGATCGGCGCGCACACGGCAAAGACGCTCGACCAATGCGTCGAGGAGATCCAGGCGATGCGCGACGCGGCCGTCGCCCTCAACCCGGAGGTGATCGTGCTCTGCCACGGCGGCCCGCTCGCCGAGCCGGAGGACGCCGCCTACGTGCTCGAGCGCACCACCGGCGTCGTCGGCTTCTTCGGTGCCTCGAGCATGGAACGCCTCCCGACCGAGGTGGCCATGACTGAGAACATGAAGCGCTTCAAGGCGCTCGCGCCGGCCTAACCGAGATCCCTGTTCTCCGGCACGAACTTGCTCGCGATGAAGGTCGCACCCTGCGGGTCGGCTATGACGGTCATCCGGACCCAGGGCGCGTCGAACGGTGGGACGACAACCGTTCCGCCGAGCTCGGCTGCCCGGGCGGCGGTGGCATCGGCATCGTCGACCGCGAAGGTCACGCTCCAGTGGGCGGGTGTGTGGGGCTGGTCGTCCGGGATCGGATTGATGCTGGCAACGACATCCTCGAACCCTTTAGGCGCGCCGGCCTCCGCCATCCGCTGGCGGAGCTCCGGACTGTCTCGCTCGAGAAAGTCGCCGAAGCCGGGCAGCGTCCACATCACGACCCCGCCGCCGATGGCGAGCGTCCGCCAGCCGAACACCGTGCCGTAGAACGACTTGGCGCCTTCAACGTCGCGGGTGTTGAGTCCGTTGAGGTTGAGTGAGCCCGGCTCGTTGACGAGCTGGGCGCCCCTGTTCTCCTTCGCCTGCCAGACGCTGAACGGCGCCCCCTCGGGATCGGTGAGGACGGCCAGCCGGCCGGCCTCCATGACGTCGAGCGGCTCTACCACGACACTCCCGCCGGCAGCGCTGGCCTTGGCTGCGGTCTCGTCGGCGCTGTCGACCCATATGTAGGTCCTCCAGACCGCTGCCTGCGGCGCGCCTTCGGGGACCGAGCCGACGGCGGCTACGTCGAGGCCACGGAGCCGCGCGACGAAGTACTCCGTCTCCGACCCGTCCGGCATCACATCCTCGAACTCCCAGCCGAAGAGGCCGCCGTAGAAAGCGAGTGCGGCCTCCGGGTCGGGTTGAGTCGTATCCACGGCGCAGGGAACACCGGCGATGTATCCGTCGCGGTCGGGCCTCAGTCCGGGCATGTGTTTGTCCCGTTCGGGCATCGGTGGCCTCCCATCCGTTCGTTGACAGCCGGTCACGCTAAGCGCTGTTGCGGTCAGCGTGTGTCCTCGTCACGCGCGTGGTGCTGGCCGCCTCGCGCAGCGCCGCGAGCGTCGCCGCCAGCGCGGGTCGTCTCGCCGCCGCGCGCCGGGTCAGCGCGTCGATGTGGCGCTGCGGCGGCACGGGCGCGGCGACCTCGACAAAGCGCACACCGATCGCGCCGGTGCAGGCTAGGGCGGGCAGGAGCCCGACTCCCGCGCCCGCGGCGACAAGCGCCTGGAAGAGCAGGGCATCGTCCGCGCGGTGCGCGACGAGCGGCCGGAAGCCGGCGCTGCGGCAGGCCTGCTCGAGCGCGGCGGCGAACTGCGTGCCGGCCAGGCCCGCGATCCAGGGCGCGTCGGCGAACGCGCGCAGCGCCACCGGCGCCGGCCTCGTGTCTGCGTACGGGAGCACGAGCAGGAGCCCCTCGGTCAGCACCGGAGTCGCCTCGAGACCGCCCGCCGGCGCGGGCTCGACCTCCTCGTAGCGCTCGGACACGAGCACGTCGAGCGCCCCCGAGCGGAGCAGCGGGATGCCGTCCTCGGGCTCGTGCTCGCGGACGCTGCAGGCGAGCTCCGGATGCTGCTCGCTTAGCTTCGTCACAGCTGGGACGACGAGCCCGGCGGCCGCGCTCGGAAAGGCGCCGATGACGATCTCGCCGCGGACGTCGTGCTCGGCCGCCAGCTCGGCCTCGGCGGCGTCGAGCTCCGCGAGCGCCCGCTCGGTGCGCGCCACGAGCCCGTGCGCGGCGGGCGTCAGCCGCACGCCGCGACCATCGCGCTCGAGCAGGGCGGTGCCCGCCTCGCGCTCTAGCTGTGCAAGCGACTGCGAGACCGCCGACGGCGTGTAGCCCACGACACGCGCGACCTCGGCGATCGTGCCGCGCCGGGACAGCTCGCTGAGCAGCCGCAGTCGTCTGAGGTCGAGCATCGTTAGCTCAGCTTACGCTCAGGTCAAGCAATCGGTACTTGTGCTTGATCCCGGCGGTACGGAGACTTCAGAAGGTCGCAACCGACCGCTACGAGCCCCTCCCCGACATCACCCGGCTGCCCGCCTGGCTCTGGCGGCGCATGGGCCGGGGCGTGCGGATTGCGGGGGTCCTGCTCCTGCTCGTCCTGGTCGCGGGCGGGGCGGCCCTGCTGCCGGGCATCCAGGAGTCGAGGGACGACCGCGCCCGCGCCGAGGCGCGGCAGCGCGCCGCCGCCCGTGCCGAGCTCGCCCGTCGGCTCGAGCGAGAGCAGCGTCCGCGCCTCGCCCGCTCGGCGGCTGTCGCTCCGGCCGGGGCGCCGGCCAGGGAGCGGCTCGCCGCGCGCGCCGAGCTGATGGACGAGCTGCCGGCGACGGTGCTGGCGGACGCGCGCAGGCGCGTGCGCGCCGGCCGCCTCGACGGGCCGGTGCTGCGCGTCGAGTGCGAGCCCTTCCCTCGCAGCGTCGACGGCCGCGGCGCCGACACCGACCTGTCGCGTCGCACCGGCCGCTACTCGTGCATCGCGGTGACAGCTGAGTTCGGGGGCAGCGAGGAGGCGATCGGCGGTGTCATCGGGCACCGGTACCGAGCGCTCGTCGACTTTGGGAGCGGCCGCTACGCGTACTGCAAGGTCTCCGGTCAGGCCGGGCCTTCGCGCGACCAGCTTGCCACGACCCCGCGTGCCTGCGGCGGCTGAGCCCGCCTATGCTGCGCGCGCGTGAGGAGGAGACTGCGTGAGCTCGGCTACTCGGTCGGCCGCTTTCCCACGGGCGACCTGAACACGCTCGTGGACGTTCCCGGCGTGCTCGTCGGGCACCGTACGCTCGACGCGGGCTCGAGCAGGACCGGCGTCACGGCGATCCTGCCGCATGCCGACAACATCTACGAGGAGAAGGTGCTCGGCGCCTGCCACGTCATCAACGGCTACGGCAAGGCGGCCGGGCTGACCCAGCTCGAGGAGCTCGGCACGATCGAGAGCCCGATCCTGCTCACCAGCACCTTGTCGGTCGGACCGGTATGGGAGGGCGGCCTTCGCCATCTGCTCGACCGCAACCCGGACGCGGCACGCGATCGCGACACGGTCAACGTGATCGTCGGCGAGTGCTTCGACGGCTGGCTGTCCGACGCACGCGCGCTCGCCGTCCGCCCCGAGCATGCCCTGGAGGCGATCTCGGCGGCGACGGCCGACGAGGCGCGCGAGGGGGCTGTCGGCGCGGGCACGGGCACCACCTGCTTCGGCTTCAAGGCCGGGGTGGGGACTGCATCGCGACGCGCCGGCGGCTACATGCTCGGCTGTCTGGCGGTCACCAACTACGGCTCGCGCCGTGACCTGCACATGCTGGTGGGGCCGGTTGAGGACGCGGAGGGTGCCACAGCCGAGCCACCCGCGCAGGGCGGCTCGGTGATGATCGTGCTGGCGACTGACGCGCCGCTCGGGGAGCGCCAGCTCCGCCGCCTCGCGGTTCGCGGGGCCTTCGGCCTGGGCCGTGCCGGCTCGTTCGCCACCAACGCAAGCGGCGAGTACGCGCTCGCCTTCTCGACCGCGCAGCGCATCCCGCACCGGAGCGAAGAGCCGTTGCTCGAGCTACGGCTGCTGCGCGACGACTCGCGTGCGCTGCGCGAGCTCTTCGAGGCCGCGGGCGAGCTCGTGCACGAGTCGGTCCTCAACTCGCTCTGCTCGGCTTCCGCGATGGAGGGCCGCGACGGCAACCGCGTGGGGGCGTTCCCCTACGAGCTGCTCGAGCGCGCGCCCGGGCTGAGGAGCTGAGAGCGGGGCACGCCGCTCCCCGCAGGCGCGCCCCACTCTAGCCTCACGCCCCCCCTCAGTCAGCGTCGTCTGCGGTGTGCTCCGACACGCACTTCCCAAACGCGTTGCGGTCGTTCGCGTTCTTGCCGTACTGCTCCGCAAACACGGTCGTCCCCATCGACCGACGCTCCCCTGCACAAGTCTTGGCCGCGTTCTTGAAGTCCTCGGCCGCCTCGGCGTCCTCGGCGTCCATCTCGGCCTTCTTCTCCTTCGCCTTGGTGGACACGCACTTGCCGTGCGCGTTCTTGCCGTTGCCGTTCGTGCCGTAGAACTCGGCGAAGGTCTTGTTCTCGTGCCCGGCGGCGAAGCCCGGGTCGGCGGCCTCGGCCTTGCACTCCTTGGCGGCGTTCTTCTGGGCCGCCGCCTCCTCCGCGGCCTCCTCCGCGGCGTTCTGGCGAACGCAGCGGCTCATGCTGTCGTACTTCGCCTTGAAGGCCTCGCGGGTGATCTTCGTCTTTCCGCGCTCGGTCTTGCACTGAGCGTGCGCGGCCTGCATATTTGCCTGATCGACGGGCGGCTTCGCGGTAGCAAGCGCCGGCAGAGCAAGCGCAGCGACCAGCCCAACGGCTAGCGTGATCTTCTTCATGTGGGTTACAACGCACCCAGATGTCCAAGGTTCAGGAGTAACGGCTGAACCTTGCGGGCTCGCGCGCGTTCTGGTCATAGATGGGGCGCGCGCTGCCGATATGCAGGTGGGGTACATCATTTAGGTCATGCCCGCCGCTGCCATCCAACCTCGGAGGCTCACCGCGCCGCTCCGCTCGAAGCGGCTGCTGGGGCTGGCCGGAGACGAGCGGCTCGTCGAGCAGATGCGGCGTGGCAACGATCTCGCATTCGAGGTTGCGTTCGAGCGCCACGGAGCCGCCATTCTCAGCTTCTGCAGGCACATGCTCGGCTCCCACGACGAGGCCGAGGACGCGGTTCAGCACACCTTCGCGGCCGCGTGGCGTAACCTCGATCCCGGCGACGAGCGCGAGATCGCCCTCAAGCCTTGGCTCTTCACGATCGCACGCAACCGCTGCCTATCGATGCTGCGCTCGCGGCGCGAGCTGGGGGAGCTTCCCGAGCTCTCCACTGCCGGGCTGTCGGACGAGGTGGAGCGACGCGCCGAGCTGCGCGAGCTCCTGTGTGACATCGGCGAGCTTCCAGCGGAACAGCGAGAGGCGCTCCTGCTCTCGGAGGCGGGCGACCTCACCCATGTCGAGGTCGCGGGCGTGCTCGGCTGCGAGGTGCCGCACGTGAAGTCGCTCGTCTTCCGTGCGCGCAGCAGCCTGATCGCACGTCGCGAGGCGCGTGCCACTCCGTGCGAGGTCATTCGCGAGCAGCTCGCGAATCTCCGTGGTCCGTCGCTGCGACGCAATGACCTGCGCCTCCATCTGGCGGACTGCCCCGGCTGCCGCGCCTATCGCGAGGAAGTCAAGCGCCAGCGCGAGCTGCTCGCAGCGGCACTGCCCGTCACCCCCGGCGGCGGGCTCGAGCTCAGCGTGCTTGCCGCAGCCGGGATCGGCGGCGGAGGCGCCGCAGCGGCCGGCATCGGCGGCGGCGGGGCACTCGGCCTGGCGGGCTCGTCGCTGCTGGCCAAGATCGCGCTCGTCGGCGTGATGGCGGGAGGGGGGATCACGGCCGAGAAGCTGCTGGTCGAGGATCCGGGTGCACCTGCGCAGCGGCCGCCAGCGGCGGTGCAGGAGCCGCGCCATGCGGCCGGCGACGACGTCGAGCGGGCTCGAGAGCGGGTGCCCGTCCCCGCAGCCACGAAAGCGCGGCCCCCCGCCGCACGAGCCGGCGGCACGAAGCCGAAGAAGGCCAGCAAGGGCGCTTCCACCCGCGGGGCGCCGGCCGCCGGCGTCGCCATGCCGCGCCGCGCCGCGGGCGAAGGGCGCGGCCGGAAGCTGGGCCACGAGAAGCAGGCCCGCGCCAAGGAGCGTGGGAAGCCCGCCGAGCCGCCGCGGGGCGAGCGCGCGCAGGGACGCGGACGGGTCGTCAAGCCGGCGCTGCCCGGCCCCGTGAGGCGGGGACCCGCGAAGCTGCCGGCGCCAGCCGCGCCCAAGCTACAGCCGGCCCCCGCCCCGAAGGCGGTCGCGCCGGGGCAGCAGGCGAAGGCACTCCCGCCTGAGCCTGCCGCTCAGCACACGGTGTTGCCGAACGGCAAGGAGAAGCCCGCGAAGGAGTAGCGAGATCGTAGGCTCGGGCCGTGCACCCGCAGCCGACGATCGACGAGCTCGTGATCGCCGACGAGCCGGAGGCCTGGCGCGCGCTCGGGTTCGCGGTCGAGGGCGACACTGCGGCGGTGGGCAGCGTTCGGCTGCGCTTCGAGGGCCGCGGCGAGCGCCGCGGGATCGTCCGCTGGTTCGTGCGCCGTGTCCGCTCGCTCGAGCTCGACGGTCTCGAGACGTACGCGTCGGAGCGGCCGCCGGCCGCTGGTGCCGAGCATCCGAACGGCGTCGTCGCGATCGATCACGTCGTCGTCCTGACGCCGGACATCGACCGCAGCGTCGAGGTGCTGCGCGGCGCCGGCTTCGACTTCCGCCGACTCCGTGAGGGAGCCACCCCCGGTGGGTCGGTGCGCCAGGCCTTCTTCCGTATGGGCGATGTCATCCTCGAGCTGGTGCTGGCCCCGGAGGGCACGAGCGTCGCCCGGGATCCGCACGGGCCGGCGCGGCTCTGGGGCATCTCGTTCCTCGTGCGAGACATGGACGCGACGGCGGCGGCGCTCGGCGAGCTGCTCGGCGCGCCGCGCGACGCCGTTCAGCCCGGGCGGCGTATCGCCACGCTGCGCCCGGCGGCGGGGGTCGGCCCTGCGGTCGCGTTCATGACCTGAGAGGCGCCGCTAGGGTTCCGGCATGGCCGAGATCGAGCTGCGGGCGGGCGAGCAGAGCGTCTATCAGGGGCACCCGGCCTGGCGCGCGCTGATGGGCTTCTACCTCACCGGGCTGGCCGTCGCGGTGGTGGTCTTCCTGATCGTCGCGTTCCTCGTCGACGAGTTCGCGATCGGGCTGATCGTCGCTGTCGCGCTCGCCGCTCTCACGCTCCTGGTCGGCTGGTTCCGGCGCGTCTCGACCAACTACGTGATCACGAACCAGCGGTTGCGGATCAGCCGCGGGATCGTGCGCCGCCAGGTCCAGGAGACCCGGCTCGACCGCGTCCAGAACGTCAACTTCCACCAGACCGTGGTCGACCGCATGCTGCGCGTCGGCAGCGTCGACTTCGACACGGCCGGGACCGACGACTCCGAGTTCGTCTTCGAGTGGGTGAACAACCCGGAGGCGGTCGTCCGCTCCGTGAACGACGCGATCCACGAGCACGAGTCGCGGCGCACCGGGCTCTAAGCGTTCAGGCGCCGCTGCGGCTTCGCCAGCAGCAGATACGACACGCCGACCACGGCGATCAGCGCCAGCACGAGCGGCGCCGCCCATACCTGATACCAGGGCGCTCCGGCCGGCGCGAGCGACTCCCGCGGCCAGGCGATGTTCACGGTCTCGAAGCTGAGCCAGGCGACAGCCAGGGCATTCACCACGAGGCCCGCGCGCCCCAGCCGCACGCTGCCGGCGGGGCGCCAGCTGCCGCGCAGGCGTGCAACCAGCGCCGCGAGCGCGATCATGAGGAAGGAGACGTAGATCGCTGCGGTGCCGAAGGTAATCAGGCTGCCGACCGCGGCCGAGTCGAGGCCGAGGAGCAGCCCGGCGCAGGCGATCAGCGCGGTCAGCACGGTGGCCGGAAGAGGAGAGTGGCGCCGATCGACGCGGCGTAGCACGCGCGCACCGGGCAGCACGTCGTCGCGAGCGACGGAGTAGATCGTCCGGCTCGTAACCGACTGCGAGGCCATACCGCACGCGAGGAACGCCACCAGCACGATCGCCGCGAACGGCTTGGAGGACCAGGAGCCGAACGAGCTGACCACGGCGGTCGTGACCGGATCGAGGTTCTCGCCTGCGACGACGGCGCCGGGGTCCGGCTGTGCAAGCGTCACGGCGATCGCGTTCACGATCACCAGCAGGCCGACCGTCAGCAGCGCGATCCAGATTGCTCGCGGCACGTGCCGTGACGCCGCCTCGGTCTCCTCGGAGGCGCCGATGCAAACGTCGAAGCCGATGAACACCCAGCCGCCGACCGCCAGCGCCGCCAGCAAGCCGGCCAGCGTCGAGCCCCCGGAGAGCGCCTCGGCACCCAAGGTCTCGCCGAGCAGCGAGAAGTCCTGCTCGCGGAAGACGAGCAACAGTGCCAGGCCGATGCCGACCGAGGCCACCGCCTCTGCCGCGACTCCCGCCCTGACCGCGTAGCTGAGGACCGCCACGCCGAGCGCCCCGGCCGTGGCGCAGATCAGCACCAGCACCATCCCGGTGATCACGAGTGCGTTGGCGCTCACCTCGATGTCCAGCAGCGTCAGCGCCCACGGCGCGCCGAGATAGGCGACGGTTGTGTTCGCCACGGCGTAGGCGCAGATCGCGACCCATCCGGTGAGCCAACCGTACGAAGGCCCGAGCAGGCGGCGCGTCCATTGGTAGGCGCCGCCGGCGATCGGAAATTCGGACGCCAACTCCGCGTAGACCGCCAGCAGCAGGCACTGCCCGGCGAGCGCCACCGGGAGCACCCAGACCCAGGCGGGACCGGCGACGAGCATCCCGACCAGCGCCACGGCGTAGAGACCGACAACCGGTGAGATCGCCGCGAAGCCGAGCGCGACGTTGTCGAACAGCTGCAGGCGCCGCTCGAGCTCCTGGCGGTAGCCGAGCTCGCGGAGGCGCACGGCGTCGGCGTCGGCCGGCGCCGCGACCCCTCTCACGGGGCGTCCACGAGCCCCGGGCGCTCGCGCCGGTCGCGTTCGATGATGCGCGCGACCTCGACGCGCGATGAGGCGCCCAGCTTCACGAACAGGTTGCGAATGTGCGTCTCGATCGTCTTCTTGCTGAGGAACAGCCGGTCCGCGATCTGCGGGTTCGTGAGCCGGTCGGTGATCAACTCGGCGATCTCGAGCTCGCGCTTCGTGAGCGAGCCGACGCCGCTGTCGTCGGCGCTGGCCGGTCCGCGCACCTCGGCGCGCGCTCCGAGCTGGCGCAGCTCGCGGCGCGTCTCGTCGCGCACTCGCAGCGATCCGCACTCGTCCAGCACCCGCTCGGCATCACGCAGCGCGGCCACGGCTCGGCTGCGCTCGCCGACTGCGGCGTGCGCCTTCCCCTCGAGCACACGAGAGAAGGCGGCCTGCAGCCGCGCGCCGATGCGATCGGCCAACTCGGCTGACACGCAGGCCGCGCGCGCCGCCCCCTCGGCATCGCCCGCGTCGAGCAGGACCGCCGCCCGCGTGCGGCCGGCGACGGCCGCGGGCAGCCTCAGACCCAGCCGTTCCGCGTTCTGCTCGGCGCGCCGGGCGTACTCCTCGGCGGTGTCGCGGTTGCCGACCGCCAGCTCGCTGAGCCCCATGGTCTCCCAATCGAAGCAGCGCTCGACCGCGATCTTGTGCTCGAGCCAGTCCGAGCCGAGCGCCCTCATCTCCTTCCGCGCGCGCTCGGTCTCACCCAACTCGAAGCGGGCGCACGCGAGCATCCAGCCGGGGCCGCCGCCCGCCGAGGGGTACGTCCCACCCGCGAGCCGCTGCCCAACCTCCGCGCTCTCCTCGCCCGCTGCTATCGCGGCCTCGAGGTTGCCGGCGTAGTAGTGCACCCAGCCGAGCTCGAACAACGACCAGAAGTGCCACTGGGGGTTGCCCGCCAGGCGAGTTGCCTCGACGGCCTCCTCGCATACCTGGCGGGCTTCTGCCAGCCGGCCTTGCATCTCGAAGGGGAAGCCCTTCACGAGCATCAGCGGGATGACCATCGCGCCGTCGCCGGTGGCGCGCCCGATGCCGATGCCCCGCTCGACGTGGGCGATCGCCAGGTCATAGACCTCGAGGTAGTTCTCCGCCCAGGCCAGGTGGCAGAGCGCCTCCTGGCGCGGCGCGAGCTCGGCGTCGGAGAGCCGGTCCACGTAGCTCACAGCCTCCTCGTGGTGCTCGCGTGCAGCCTCGATCTGGCCGCTCGCCGCCTCGCCGACGCAGAGCACCGACGCGGCCGCCGCGATCAGCACGTCGTCGCCGAGCGCACGGGCTGTCTCGAGCGCAGTGCGGCCCATCGTGAGGGTCTGCTCCTCGTTGCGCTCGTAGAAGCCGTCGACCGCCAGCTCGATCTGGAGCGCAGCTGCCTCTGCGGTTTTGGGGTCGGCCAGCTCCGCCGAAGCGCGCACGAGCCGGTCGTGCGCCTCCTCGTGGCGCCCCATCCAGTGCTCGATCGCGGCGCAGAGCGTCGTGACCTCGACCCGCTCGACGTCCGCGTCCGGCGGCAGTAGCTCGAGGGTCTCCAGGAGCGTCTCGTGGCAGCGCGCGAACTCCCCGAGCGAGCGCAGCGCCGCCGCGAGCGACATCCGCACGGACACCTGACGCTTCCAATCCTCGCTCGGCAGCAGCCGGACCGCCGCGGCGAACCAGCGTGCGGCCGCGCTTGGCGCCCTCGACGCGGATGCCTGCCCGGCCTGAAGCAGTAGCTCGATCGCTTCAGGGTCGCCCCGCCGTGCCGAGCGCTCAACGTGGTGGGCCCGCTCCGTGGCATCCGCACCTCGCGCGGCCAGTGCCTCGGCGGCCCGCGCATGGGCCGAGATCCGCCAGCCGCCGCGAGCCGACTCGTAGACCGAGCGACGCACGAGCGGGTGCCTGAAGCCGAACCGGCGCGGCACCTGCGTGGGATGGATCAGATGGAGGTCGAGGGCTTCGTCGAGGGCGGCGAGAGCCTCAGCCTCCTCCAAGCCCGCGACGGCGGCGGCAAGCTCGAGCTCGAACGGGTCGCCGGCAACGGCGGCGGCGTCCAGGAACGAGCGCGAGCCGGCTGAGAGGGGAGCGAGCTCGCCCGCGATCGCGCCTGCCACCGCCGGCGGCACGTCCGCCTCGTGACCCGTGGTGTCGATCAGCGCCGCGAGGGCACCCTCGCCGGCACGCCCCAGTTGCTCCAGGTAGAACGGATTGCCGCCGCTGTGGCGGTAGATCGCTGCGACCGCGTCGGCATCCATGCCCGCGAGCAGCAGACCCGCGTCCGACTCGCTCAGCTGCTCGAGCTCGACCCGGCTGGCCCGCGGACCCGTCAGCGCCGGGGCGAGCCGCTGGGCCGCGGGGCTCGGGCGGAAGCCGAGCGCGAACAGCACCGGGGCGCGCGGCTCGCGCCGCGCCAGCGCGGCGATCAGCTCGAGCGAGGCCCCGTCGCTCCAGTGCAGGTCGTCGAGCACGAGCACGAGCGGCTGCTCGCCCGCGATCAGCCCGAGCAGGCGGCTGACTGCGCGGTGGGCTCGAAAGCGCTCCTCGGCCACGGCTCCGGCGCTCCCGTTCGAGCCCTTGACCGAGGGCAGCACCTGTCCGAGCTCCGAAGCGAGCTCGTCGTCCCAGCCCTCCGAGCGCGCGAGGTCCTGCGAGTTGACATACGCGTCCAACGCGTCGATCCACACGCTGAACGGCATTTCGCGCTCGAACTCGGCGGCCGCCCCTGAGAGCACCACGTGCCCGCGGTCGGTCGCCCTTAGACGCAGCTCCGAGAGCAGGCGGGTCTTGCCTATGCCGGCCTCGCCCTCGACCGCCAGATAGGCCGGATTCCCGTCTGCGACTGCGTCGAGAGCCGCCTCGAGTTGCTCGAGCTCCCTCTCTCGGCCGACGATCTGAGCCGCGCCCGCGCTCGCGTGGAAGGTCACCGGTATGGCGAGCATACGCCCAAACGGGTCCGCTTCAGGGTGCCGGTTCAGGGCGCCCACCCGATGTTCCACCCCCTGCCCGAGCCCGACATTGGCGGCGTTCGATCACACCACCCAAGGGGGAGCAGTGCAAACACCACGCAACATCACCTCAAGGATTGGGCGCTGGAGCGTCCAGCATCGAAAGAAGGCGATCTTCGGATGGCTCGCTTTCGTGCTCGTCTCACTCGCGGTCGGCATGAACGTGCTGCCGCAGAAGCAGATCGACCCGAAGGCGGCCGGCCCGGGCGAGTCCGGGCAGGCGGCCAAGGCGATCGACGGGGCGTACGAGGACAAGGCCTCGGAGCAGGTGCTCGTGCAGAGCAAGCAGTTGACGGCCGACGACGCTCGCTTCAGGGCGGCGGTGGCCGACGTGACCCACAGGCTCGAGCGGGCCGAGGGCGTGGACAACGTCGTCAGTCCCTATGAGCGCGGGGTGTCGGGTCAGGTCTCGGCGGACGAGCATTCTGCGCTCGTGACGTTCGACCTGCCCGGCGACTCGAAGCAGACCAAGGAGTCGGTTGAGCACTCGCAGGGCGCGGTGACAGCCGCCCAGGCGGCCCATCCCGAGCTCCGCATCGACGAGACTGGCGACGCCAGCATCAGCAAGGCGACGCTCGAGAAGGACAACGAGGAGATGGGCAAGTCAGCGATGCTGTCGCTGCCGATCACGCTGATCATCCTCGTGTTTACGTTCGGGGCGCTTCTGGCAGCCGGGATCCCGGTGCTGCTCGCCCTCACGAGCGTGGCGGCGACGATCGGGCTACTCGGCCCGGTGAGCCACCTCACCGCGCTCGACGCGCAGGTCATGCACGTTGTTCTGCTCGTCGGCATGGCCGTCGGAGTGGACTACACGCTGTTCTACCTCAAGCGCGAGCGCGAGGAGCGTGCCGCGGGTCGCGGTACGGACGCCGCCATCGAGGCTGCAGCCGCCACTTCGGGCCGCGCCGTCGTCATCTCCGGCCTGACCGTGATGGTCGCCATGGCCGGCATGTACCTGGGCGGGATCTCGAATTTCGCCTCGTTCGCGACCGGCACGATCATGGTCGTCGCCGTCGCGGTGATCGGCTCGCTGACCGTGCTTCCGGCGCTGCTGTCGAAGCTCGGCAACCGCGCCGACAGGGGCCGC
>Ga0081538_10002842_pt1 | contig 16559 bp, 12 predicted proteins | sample TabmetS5T2R1_FD_71022 | JGI IMG/M metagenome (GOLD analysis project Ga0081538, IMG submission 71022) | Tabebuia heterophylla rhizosphere microbial communities from the University of Puerto Rico - S5T2R1 | ecosystem: Host-associated > Plants > Roots > Rhizosphere ... | reverse complement strand
CTCATGGTCGGCGTGTTCCAGGCGTTGCAGGGCCTGGTGGCCATCTTCGAGAACGAGTTCTACGTGGCCACCCGCAACTACCTGTTCCAGTTCGACGCCACCACCTGGGGCTGGATCCACCTGCTGATCGGCCTGCTGGTGGCCTTCGCCGGCTATGGATTGCTGTCGGGCCGGACCTGGGCCCGGGCGGTGGCGATCGCCCTGGCGGTGCTCAGCGCGATCTCCAACTTCCTGTTCATCCCCTACTACCCGTTCTGGTCGCTGCTGATCATCACCCTGGACATCCTTGTGATCTGGGCCGTGGCCGCCCACGGGGGCGACCTGCGCGAGCCGGTCTGAGCCCGGGGGCCGGGCGTCAACCGTTCTGGGTGAGGGCAGCAGCACCTTAAGAAGCGGGTGTGCCCCGGGGTGGAGGTGAAGCGCAGGTCGCCGTGGCGGCGCTGGACGAGGATCCGCCAGCAGATGTCGAGGGCGAGGCCGGTGCCCTGGCCGACCGGCTTGGTGGTGTAGAAGGGCTCCAGGATGTGGGCGGCGGCGGCCTCGGGGATGCCGGGGCCGTTGTCGCCGATCTCGACCAGGACCCGGTCGCCGTCGCGGGCGGTGCGCACGCTCAGCTTGCCGCGGCCGTCCATGCCGGCAGAACGCGATGCCAGCGGTCCACCTCGGCTGGCTGGTCGTGGACAGGGCACAAGCCCTATCTTGTGCGGGACCGGCGTCTGGCAGAAGTTGACCGTTCTTCGCACAAGGGGTATCACCTGCGCGCCTGCAGCCTTGTTCCGCTCGGCTCACCTGTCCAAGGAGGACGCCATGATCGTCGCCGACGTCTCGTTTGCCGACATTTTCTGGTCGGTGCTGTGGTTCTTTTTCCTGTTCATCTGGATCATGGTCTTGTTCCATGTCTTGACCGACCTGTTCCGCGACCACTCGGGTGTCGGGCGTGCAAAAGACGCTGTGGGTGCTGTTCCTGGTGTTCCTGCCCTTCCTGGCCGTGTTCATCTACTTGATCGTTCGGGGCAAGGGGATGGGCGAGCGGGCCGCGGCCCAGCAGCAGCGGGCCCAGCAGGAGTTTGAAGGCTATGTGCGCAATGTCGCGGCTACCGGCGAGACGACGCCCACCGAGCAGATCGCCCGGGCCAAGGAGCTGCTGGACGCGGGCGCGATCGACCAGTCGGAGTTTGAGCGGCTGAAGGCCAAAGCCCTCGCCTGAGGGCCAGGGGTGGCGGCCGCGGGCCGCGCCGGCAAGGAAGCGACGGCCGACCAGCGTTTTTGCTGGTCAAAGGCCGTTCGGAAGAGCCAGCATGCTGCATACACCCCTGTGTGATCTGCTCGGCATCGAGGTGCCGATCATCTGCGCTCCATTCGGCCCGTGGGCGCAGGTTGAGCTGGCCGCGGCCGTGTCCCAGGCCGGCGGGCTTGGCAGCCTGGGCACCGCCGTGCGGCCGCTGGCTGACCTCCAGGCCAGTGGGCTCGCCTGCGAGAGCTGTCCGACCAGCCCTTTGCCATCAACCACAGGACCCGCCCCTTCGACGAAGGGGCCTTCCAGGCCACCATCCGGTTCCGGCCTGCCGCCATTTCCTTTCACCTAGGCGTCCCGTCCGACCTGATCGCCCGTGCGCACGACGCCGGCATCCTCTGGCTCCAGCCGGCCAGCCGCGTTCCCAACCTCTCAGGACAGAGCACCTAGTCCACCCCGCGGCGGCCTCGGCCAGCTGGGGGCGCCGCTTCAGCTGTTCGGCCACCTAGAGCAAAGGAAGCGAAGCCCAAGCAAGGGGCATGGGTCGTACCTGGACATCCACCCGCTCGTGGTGCTGGTCGTCAGCTCACCTGCGATCGAGAGGCACGCTGGCGCGGGCCGCCGAACGCGCCGAGCCCATCGTGCGTCGCTTCCTCAGCTGAGCTATGACCCGTCCACCCGAGTGAGGTCGGACTCCAGGACGTCGTAGCGTCGGAAGTAGGTGGACAGGAACGACTGGATGACCGCGGCGATAGGCAGCGCGAAGAAGGCGCCGATGAACCCGCCGACCGCGCCGCCGGCCATGGCCGCGGCGAACGCCACTCCGGCATTCAGCTCCATGGTCTTCTGGCTCAGCCGCGGGCTGAGCACGTAGTTTTCCAGCTGCTGGTAGGCCAGGACCTCGACCAGCACGATCACCGCCGCCGCGGGGCCGACCGCGGCCAGGGCCACCACCACCGGCACCGCCCCCGCGATGTAGGTGCCAACGATGGGGATGAACGCGGCCACCACTCCGACGAACAGCGCCAGGGCCAGCGCGTAGGGAACGCCGAGCAGCTTGAGGGTGAGAAACATCAGTCCGCCGTTGATGAGCGCCAGCAGCCCTCTGGAGTAGAGGTAACCTCCCGTCTTCTCGATGGCGGTGGTCCAGGCCCACAGCGCCCGGCGTTGCCGCTCGGGCGGCATCCGCGACAGCAGCACCCGGCGGATCTGGGGGCCGTTGGCGGTGAGGTAGAAGGTGAACAGCCCGACGGTGAACAGGCTGAAGACGGCGCCGACGAGGCTGCCCACCGCACCCAGCAGGTCACCGGCGTGCTCCTGCAGGTACTCGGTGACCTGCTGGGTCGCCTCCTCCGACTCGGCCGCGCCGGCAGAGGACACCACCGTGGTGCCGAAGTGCTCTTCCGTGAAGGCATTCAGCTTGTCGATCCAGACCGGCAGCTGCCCGGCCGCCTCGTCGACCTGGTCGGCCAGCACCGCGCCCATCCCAACACCGAGGACCACGAACAGCAACAGGATGCCGACCAGCAGCAGGCCGGTCGCACTACCCCTGCGCCAGCCCCGCCGCTGGTGCAGCCATATGACGGCCGGCTCGAGCGCGAACGCCAGCAGTTGGGCGAGGATCAGGTAGCGGATCAGGTCGCTGGCCCGCCGGGCGAACCACAGCGCGGCCACGGTGATCAGGACGGCGGCGATCAGCTGCCAGATGCCCCGCCAGACAGCTCGACCCACCCAGGCCAGCACCGCCGCCGGAGCCGGATCAGCAACCGCCGCTCGTGACGGGTCCGTGCCGGTGGACATGCTCGCCGCATCACCCGCAGTGCCATCCATCGGTCCACCTCCACCCCAGCAAACAGCACGATCGCTTGGAGGTCCTGTTCCTGGTCGACCGAGGTTCGGACGGACGACGGTCGCCGTCGCGCTCTCCTCTCGACGACACCGCTGAGCTGAGCGAAGACGACCCGGTGCTCATTGGCCTTCGAGCGCTTCCAGCCGTCCGGATCGGATCGCGTCCGCGAACGCCTGATAGTCGAGCTCGTTCTGGTCGGCGTAGCGCTTGGCGAAGTCGCTGATCGACCGGTCGAACTGGTCGTTCTCCCCCAGGTACTCGGCGATCGCGATCGGGTCCCCTGACCGGGCGTGCGCCCGGGCCAGCGTCCACCCACAGGTCCGGGCATAGAAGCTGAGCGCAACCGGCGCCATCGACTCGACCTCGGCCGAGCCCTTCATGTCGCGCAGCTGGCGCCAGTAGTAGCTGCGGTTGGCCTCCACCTGGCCCCTGGTCCAACCCAGGAAGATGTCGCTGGCGGCCTGTATCATCCGCTGCCCGCGCACCACCCGCTCACCGGGCTGCTTGTAGCGGCTCTTGGGCAGGTAAGCCTCGAGCACCGAGGCTGTCGCCTCCTTCACTTGCAGGAACAGCGGGTCCCGCTGGTCGCGACCCTGCAGCAGGACGATGTAGGCGCGGGTGCCGACACTGCCCACACCCACCACCTTGCGGGCCATATCGACCATCCGGAACCGCTCCAGCAGCTGGCGCTGGTCATCCCGGAGCGTGGCCCGGTAGGCACGGTACTGCTTGTGGATCACGCCCTCGAGCGTTTCCGCCGAGACGCCGTAGGTGGTCTCGAGCTCCCGTGCCGGGACCACGATCGGGGGCTGGCTGACGATCCGGTACTGGCCGTCGACCAGCTCGCCCAGCTTGGACAGGGCTTGCAGGCTGTCACGCGTGTGTGCCTTCGCGGCGCTCTTGCGCGCGGTCCTCTCCGCCTGCTTGGCCGCCTTCGCCGCTTTCTTGGAGGCCTTGGATGCCTTGGCGGCGGCGCTCTGGACCGCCTTGAGGAGCTCGTCCTCGTCCAAGTGGGCGTACCAGATGTCCAACGTCCCCATCGCGGCGAAGCTGGCCATCGCCTCCCGGTAGGCGGCAACCGACGCCAGCGTCGCCGCGCGCGTGTCGACCTTGGTGAAGCCGTTGTTGCGGGCGGCGATGGTGAAGCTGGCCGCCAGCCGCTTGACGTCGTACTCGAACGGCCCGGGCAGGGTCTCGTCGAAGTCGTTGAGGTCGAACAGCAGCCGACGCTCGGGCGAGGCGAACACCCCAAAGTTCAACAGATGGGCGTCCCCGCACAACTGGACCTCCAGGCCAGCGGTGGGCGTGGCAGCCAGGTCGGCGGCCATGATCTTTGCCGTGCCTCGGTAGAAGGTGAATGGCGAGACCAGCATCCGCCCGTGCCGGACCGGCACCAGGTCAGGCTCCCGGGTGACGTTCTGCTCCTCCAGCAAGGCCACCGGGTCAGGGCGGTCGGTGGCCGATGCCCATGGAGTGTGGCTGGCCGGAGGTGTGCGGTTGCGCGCCTCCTTACCCTTGGCTCGGCGCTCATCGACGCTCAGATGTGGGACCTTTGCGCTCGCGGCCATCGGCTGCCTACCTCTGCTTCCGTCCGCGTTCCGGCTTGGTGTTCGCTGACAGCACTGTCCCGACCGACCCGGACATTGTGGGGCCTCCCGGCTGTGATGGGCGACGGCGTGGCCGCGATCGCCCGGTAGACGGCCTGTCGATCTGGCCGAGCTCGCCGAGGGCGCCGCCGTAGATGGTCGCCGGAGGCGCCGGTCCCCCGTGACCGGCGGTGTCACCCACGGCCGGTGCCCGGCACGGTGAGGGCGATCTGCCGGAGGCGCTTCCAGTCCATGATCGGCTTGGGATCGGGCACCCCGGGACGGTCACGAGGCACCCGCACCCGCAGGGCGGCCGGCTGGACAGTGCAGCGCACGGGGGTGTCCAGCACCAGCGCCTCGCCGTCGACCCCGACCGGGATCTCGGCGGTGTCGGCGTCGACCACCACCTCACGGTCGGCCAGTCTGGTGAGCCCGCGGGATTGTGTCCCGCGCACCAGGCCGGCCGCTTGGACGGCGCTGCCGACGGTGACCGCGAACATGCCTAGGGTGCCCCGGTCCAGCCGGGCCCGGCGCCCCAGCCCGGCGATGTCGCCCATCCCGTAGACGTTGTTGGAGACCAGCACCGCCTGCGGCCCCTCGATGGTCACGTTCCCGGCCTTGGCCACCAGACGTGGCCCCTGATGGCCGGCCAGGAGGTCGGGGAGCATTTGCATCGTCGTATTGCGCTTGTCGTCGCGGTAGGCCGGGCTCTGCACCACCGCGGCGTAGGCCCCGAAGGACGCGTTGTTGACGAACGGGCGGCCGGCGATGGAGCCCAGGTCCACATGCAGCTCCACGCCGTCGGTGAGCGCGTCCAGGCACCGCGACGGGTCTTCCCGGTCCAGTCCGAGATCGAGGGCGAAGTGGTTGCGGGTTCCAGCCGAGATGACCAGCAGGGGGATGTTGTGCTCGGCGGCGATGCCGGCGACCAGGGCCTGGGTCCCATCCCCGCCGGCCACCCCGAGCAGGTCGGCGCCGTCGGCCACCGCCTGGCGGGCCAGCTCGCCCACGTCCACCGTCCCCGGCCCCTCGAGGACGGCGACTTCGGCCCCAAGGGCCTCGGCCTTGTCCTTGAGGCCGAATCTGACAACCTTCCCGCCGCCTGAGCGGGGGTTCATGATCAGGAACGGCCGCCGGGGCGGCGGGACGTCGTGTTCACGCATCCGCTCGGGGATTGCATCACGCCGCAACGCGGCCCGGCCGGCGGCCACGGCCAGGGCCAGCAGCCCCAGCGCCAGCAGCACGACCCACAGCAGCCCCCGGCTCGTGTACAGGACCAGCACGGTCAGGGGGGCGGCGACCGCCAGGGCGGCCGCCAGCCACCGCACCGGGCCCTTGTGGGCCAGCGCCCACCACGCCCCGGCCAAGGTCAGGACCAGTCCGGCCAGCCCGACCAGCACCAAGGCGAGGCTCTGGCGGAGACCGGCCGCCACCGGTGGCACCAGCACGGCCGCGGCGGCGGCCACCAGGGCCAGGCGAGCTAGCCAGCGCTGGGCGACAGCCACGCCCTCGGGCGCTTGGACCTCAGTCGTCACCATTCCCCCGATCACCGCCCCTCCCCGGGTGCCGTCACGGTCGCGAGCGTAAGAGGGCGACGCCATCCAGGCATCACCCCTAACGAATGAGATCCAGATCCACCCCCAGCGCGGGCTGCGCCGCACGCCGTCCAGTGTGTGGCGATCCCGGCGAGCCCGTCCGCCGCTCGAGGTGCGGGTGGAGGAGAGCGCTCACGCGCCAGTCCTCTACCGATGCAGTTCCCCACAAGCCAACGATCAGTACCGGGCTGCGCGGCGTTCCACGCGGCGCCGGTGACGACGCATCACGCCCAGCCCGAACCACACCAGCGCCCCGAACAGCGCCGTCATGATGGTGTACCACCACAGCGGCCAGGTGAAGGTCCAGAAGAGGAACTGGAATCTGACCCTGTCGGTGTTTTGGATGATGAAGATCAGGAGTACCGCGACGCCGGTGAGCGAAGCGATCGCTCCGCCACTCAGCTTGCGCCTGTCCGGCTGTTGCCCATCCGGTTGAACGGTCATCGCGCCCTCCTCATGTCCCGGCCGACGGGCGGTTTCAGCTCTACCGTTGCCAGATTCGGGATGGGTATCTCACCCAGCGCTGCGATTGCCATCACCCGGAGAGGATGAGGTGCCGACATTCGGGGTGCGGATGAACCGACCGAGCCGACCAGGATCATCGGCCAGGACGGCGCCGGCGACCGTGGCTACCACGATCACGAATGCGCAAGCCGACAGCCAGCTGAACAGGGTGAACGCCACCCCGAGCAGGCCGAATTGCTGCTGGTTGCTGGCCACAAGGTCAGGCAGATAGAGCGCGGCCAGGCGGCGCAAGGCGGCGAACCCGACCGCGGTCAGCAGCCCGCCAACGGCAACGAGCCGCGGCCGGACCCGGCCGGCGAGCAGCATCCACCCCGCGCCCGTCCACACCGCCCAGGCCCCGGCGAAGGTCACCAGGTCCTCCAGCAGCGTCCTGGCCGGAACGCCTCGCACCAGGCGGCTGAATAGGAACAGCAGCTCGACGTAGATCGCGAGGCCGATTACCAGGGCCAGCGGACGCCAGGCCGCCCGCAGCCCCGCCGGCGGCAGCCGCCAGGCCAGCTCATAGCTGCGCTGCAGGGCCCGGGCGAAGCTGGTCGCGGTGAGGATCGCCAGGATGACACCGAGGATGCCGATCGAGGCCCGCGCAGATGGGGGCGGGGCGATGGCCGACTGCAGCGACGACACCTCACGCGGGCTGAGGCCGAGCCGGCGGGCCAGGGCCGCGGCTGGGGTGTCACCGCCCGGGTGTGGGCTGACAGTGTTCACCACCATGATCAGCGGCAGAATGGCGCTGAAGGCCTGGCCGGCCAGGATCACGGTGCGGTCCAGGAATTTCACCTGGATGAGGCGGCCGAGGATCCGCCCGGGCAGGCCGGCCCGCGCGAGGCGCACGGCCGGCTCGACGCGCTGCTTGAGCTGCGCCATCCGACTGCTGGATTGGTCCACGTGCAACTCCCACGCGGCTCCCATCGGGGCCTACCATCATCAGGAGATCGCAGCGATGAGCTCCGACACCTCCTCCAGAACAGGTGACTTGTGGGTAGCTCGCCGCGATGAACTGGGCCAGGGGAGGGGAACCAGCATCCTCCGCGGAGTGACGGCCTGCTCCTTAGGCTCTAGGCCGTCGGGCTGGCGCCCGAGATCAGGCCGTTGGCAGCAGGCCGAGCTGACGGGCCTGGGCGATGGCCTCGGCCCGGCTGCTGACCTGGAGCTTGCGGTAGATGGCCTGGACCTGGCTGCGGACGGTGTTGACCGAGACCGAGAACTCCCGGGCGATCTCCCGGGTCGACAGGCGAGTAGGCAGCAGCCGCAGGACCGCCAGCTCCCGTTCTGTCAAGGGCTCGACCAGTGCCACCCGCTGGGGCGACGCCGATCCCAGTTTCTCCTGAGCCTGCTCCAGCAGCGAGGGGAGCACCCCAGGGTCGGTAAACTGTTCGATCAGGCCGCGGGCCTGGTCGGCCAGCGCCCGAGCGCCTGGCAGGTCCCCCCGACCGTGACGCACCGACGCGCTCGCCAACAGCCCGAACGCGCGGTGCAGGCTCATGCTGTCGACCTCGAACAGCTCCAGCGCCCGCTCCAGCTGCGCCTCGGCCTCGGCCAGCTCCCCCTGGCCGGCCAGTGCCCGTCCCAGTGCCAGGTAGACGATCCCACTCAGCGGCGCGAAGTTGACCCCTTGTGCCTCGGCAGTTGCTACCGCGCGACGGGCCAGCGGGGCGGCGGCGGGGTCGTCCTGGTCGGCGGCGATCAGCGACAGCACCGCCAGCGCGGTGACCACGGCGTACGGCTGTACCGTTGCTGGCACCTGACTGACCAGGTCCTCGAGCTGCGGTCGCGCCTCCGCCGATCGCCCCGACAGGTACAGCGCCTGGCCGAGCGCCGACCCGGCCCAGGAGTTCTCTGCGGGCTGGGCGCCGGCCAACTCCAATGCGCGGCGGGCCGCGGCGGCCGAGCGACCCACGTCGTCGAACATCAGCGTGGCCCGGGCCAGGGCGGCGCCGAACGCCTGCGAACTCAGGCCGTCCGGCGGCGGCCCGCGATAGCCCTCGTCCTCGGCGGCGGCCAGCCAGCGCTCGGTCTCCTGCTTGGAGGCGCCTCGGAACCCGCGGCTCCACGCGGCGATGAGGGCCACCGGGGGATCAGCCAGGATGGCCTCATCCGCCAGACCCTCCAGCCAGCGGGCCACGGTCGCTCGTTGTCCGCCGAGCCAGTAGGTGGCCCAATGCCGGGCGATCAGCGCGCCCGCCTCGGCCAGGTCCCCGGCCGCGCTGGCGTGACCGATGGCCTCGTCGATGTTGCCGGCGCGGCGATGCCAGGCCGCGGCCCGCCGGTGCAGCACCGAGACCAGTTCGGGGTGGCGCTGGTCGAGCTCCAGGCGCAGCAGCTGGGCGAACAGCTGGTGGTAGCGATACCACTGGCGATGGTCATCCAGCGGCACCAGAAACAGGTTGGAGCGTTCCAGGTCGGCCAGCAGCTCCGCCGACCCCTGGGTCTCCAGCACGGCATCGCACAACGGGCCCGATAGCCGCGCCAGCACCGAGGTCTGCAACAGGAATTCTCTGATTTGCTCGGGCTGGCGGGTGAGGACCTCGGTGGCCAGGTAGTCGGCGACATGGCGGTTGTCGCCCTGGAAGGCGGCGATGAATCCGTCGGTGTCCGGTCGGCCCCGGATCGACAGGCCGGCCAGGACCAGCCCGGCCGCCCAGCCTTCGGTCCGCTGGACCAGCCGCTCCACCTCCTCGGCGGACAGCCGCAGCCCCATCGCATCGTTCAGCAGGGCCGCGGCCTCCTCGCCGGTGAACTGCAGGTCAGCGGCCCGGAGCTCCAGTAGCTCTCCGCGGCCGCGCATTCTGGCCAGGGGCAGGGGCGGATCGACCCGGGTGGCCAGCACCACATGGACCCCGGCCGGGAGGTGGTCCAGGAAGAACCCGAAGCGCTGGTGGCAGGCGGGATTGGTGATCAGGTGGTAGTCGTCCAGCACCAGCACCAGCGGCCCGCCGATCGCGCTCAGCTCGTTGACCAGCGACGGCAGCACGGCCTGGTCCAAGTCCACGCTGGGGCGGCGCAGCGCCCGCAGCGCAGCCGCCCCCACGCCTGGCTCGACGGTCCGCAGGGCCTGGACCACATAGACCCAGAACCGGGTGGGGTCGTTGTCGCCCTCGTCCAGCGACACCCAGGCCACCCGGCCGCCACCGGCGGCCGCCTGCCACTGGGCCAACAAGGTCGTCTTGCCAGATCCGGCCGGCGCATCCAGCAAGCACAGCTTGGCTCCAAGGCCGGCCTGGAGCAGCGACAGCACGTTGGCCCGAGCGATCAACCCGGCCCGAGGGGCCGGTGCCGCCAGTTTGGACGACACCAGCTCCGGACCCGGCAACCCCGGCCCTTGCGCTGGGCCACGCCCTGCGCCGTTTGGGCCGTTGGCCACGGTGGCGGGGGTCCTGGCTGGCAGCTGCCGCCGGCCGCCGTCATCCCGAGCCGCCTGCGCTGGTGGCAGCTCCAGCGTGCACCAGGCGGTCTTGCCGCCAGCCGCATCCTGGCGCATCCCCCAGGCGGTGGCGACCTGGTCCAGGATCAGCAGGTGCATCCCTCGATCGGTCCTGTCCTTGGGGGCCAGCGAGCCCAGCAGGTTGGGATCCTGGTCGTGCACCGCTACCCGCAGCCGACGCCCGCGCAGCTCCACCTGTAGCTCCATGGGGCTACGGGCATGCACCACGGCAAGGGTGACCAGCTCGCTGGCCAGCAGCGCCGCCGGGTCTGCCAGTGACTGGAGCCCCCAGCGGCCACACACCTCCCGCACGAACTCCCGCCCAACCCGAGCCGCGGCGTCCACCGGCTCCAGGGCCAGGGTCTCACGCAGCCAGGGTGGTCGGGTGCCGAGGTTGGCCAGGGCCTGGTCCAGGCTGGGGTACATCGCCAGACCGGCGGCCATCCCGAGTCGCTGGAGGGTGTCGGCCACCGGTGGGCGGGCGCCGCACAGCATCAGGGCCGTGCCTGGCCAGTCAAGGGCGGGATGCCGGATGGAGGCGAACACCGCGGCGGCGAGCGGGTCGATCGCCTGCACCCGACTGAGGTCGCAGATGATCGCCGGTGGCTGCTCGGCCAGCTGCTTGAAGATGGCCCGCCGCACCTGGGGAGCGGCAGCCAGGTCGAGCCGACCGGCCAACGAGAGCACCACACAGCCCTGGCGGCTGAACTGCTGGATCCGCATCGTGGCACTCCATGCCCCCGCCGTCCTTCAAAGGCAATCATCCTACGTGGGGAGGCCGGCAACGCCAGCTGGAGCAGCAGCCTGACCTATTGGCGTTCCCGTCCGGCCACCCCGATGAAGGCAGCGAGCCACCCCGGTTCAGGTCATCCCGAGGGCTGCGCGCACCTGGTCCAGCCCTTGCTGGCCGCCGCGCCGTCTGGGGGTCGCCTCCGAATGCCAGATCTCACCCGCATCAGGTGAGGACGGCCCCGTGGGCTCGCTGGACGATTGCCGTGGGAGAGAACGGTCATGACGAGCCAGGAGGCAGGAGATGGAGGCCGCCGACGGCATCGTGGAGTTCTTTGAGGAGCTCGGCCGAGGTGAGCACCAGCCGCTTCTGGCCAAGGTCACGGGTCGGGTGCGGTTCGACCTGGTGGAAGGCGGCCGTCCCGATCGATGGCTGCTCGCCGTGGACAAGGGAGACGTCACGGTGTGGCACAAAGGTGGCCCGGCCGACTGCGCGGTCCAGGCCGACCGGGCGCTGTTCGAGCGGCTCTGCCGAGGCGAGGAGAATGCGATGGCCGCGGTGTTGCGTGGCGCGCTGGTGTGTAGCGGCGATGTCGAGCTGCTGTTCGCCATCCAGCGGATCTTCCCTGGACCGTCGCCTGAGCGGCGGCCTCAGGTCGGTGTAAGGGGCTCGCGATGACCCAGAACCAGGTCAAGATCCTGGAGGGCAACACCTTTGTGGTGAGCGACGAGCGCGGCGACATCGAGGCCTCCCGGACCGACCCGACCGGGCTCTTCTCGTTCGACACGCGGTTCTTGTCGACCTGGGTGCTGACGGTCAATGGCGAGCGGCTCACGCCGTTGTCGGTCGATGATCTCGAATACTTCGAGACCCGCTTCTTCCTCGTGCCGGGGACCGGGACGGTCTACGTCGATGCCAAGCTCTCGGTGATCCGCCAGCGCTCGGTCGGGAATGGCTTCCACGAGGAGCTGACGATCCTCAACCATGACGACGAGCCCGTCGAGCTCGTCGTCCGGCTGGAAGCCGACTGCGACTTCGCCGACCTCTTCGAGGTCAAGGACGTGCTGAAGAAGAAGGGCGCCTACTCCACCCGTCTCGAGGAGGGCAGGCTCGTGCTCGCCTACCAGCGGGACACGTTCTCCCGGTCGACGGCGATCTCCTCCTCACAACCCTGCGCGCTCGATGAGCAAGGGCTGACCTTCAACCTCAGCCTCGGACCGCAGGGCAGCTGGAAGACCGGCCTTGACGTAGTCACCGCAGTTCTCGAGGCGGCGAGTGACGGCGGGGACGAGGGACCGGCTCTGGCCTGGCAGGTGCGACGGCCACGAACGGACATGGCCCGCAACCTGGCGCGATGGTTGAATGCGGCCCCACGACTGGAGTGCGACTGGGAGCCGCTCAGGACCAGCTACCGCCGCAGCCTGGTTGATCTGGCCGCGTTGCGGTTCTCGCCGATCAGCGCCAGTGGCCACAGCCTGCCGGCGGCCGGGCTGCCCTGGTTCATGACCATGTTCGGGCGCGACAGCATCCTCACCAGCCTGCAGGCGCTGCCGTTCACCCCCGAGCTTGCCGCCACGACCCTGCGCGAGCTCGGGCTTCGACAAGGGACCCGCATCGACGACTTCCGCGACGAGGACCCCGGCCGGATCCTCCACGAGCTGCGCTACGGCGAGCTGACCGCCTTCGAGGAGCGACCCCATTCGCCCTACTACGGCAGCGCCGACGCCACCCCGCTGTTCGTCGTGCTGCTGGATGAGTACGAGCGGTGGACCGGCGACACCCGGCTGGTGCGGGAGCTGGAGCTCGAGGCCCGGGCGGCGCTGCACTGGATCGACGAGTACGCGGACCTTCAGGGCAACGGGTACATCGCGTATGAGCGGCGCAACCAGGAGACCGGGCTGGAGAACCAGTGCTGGAAGGACTCCTGGGACTCGATCTCCTACCGCGACGGCACCCTGCCGGGCTTCCCCCGGGCCACCTGCGAGCTCCAGGGATACGCCTACGACGCCAAGGTGCGCGGCGCCCGCCTGGCCCGGCTGGTCTGGCACGATCCCGCGCTCGCCGAGGCCCTGGAGGGCCAGGCCGCCGACCTCAAGCGGCGGTTCAACCGCGACTTCTGGGTCGAGGACGGCGGGTACTTCGCCATCGCCCTGGATGCCGACGGCCGCCGAGTGGACTCGTTGACATCGAACAACGGGCATCTGCTGTGGAGCGGCATCGTCGACAAGTCCAAGGCCAAGGCGGTCGCGGGGCAGCTCATGGGCGAGCGGCTGTTCTCCGGTTGGGGCGTGCGCACCCTGGCCGTGGGCGAAGGCCGCTACAACCCGATCGGCTACCACGTCGGCACCGTCTGGCCCTTCGACAACTCCTTCATCGCCTGGGGTCTGCGCCGCTACGGCTTCAAGGCGGAGGCGGCGCGGGTCGCCGCCGGCATCCTGGAGGCGGCGGAGTTCTTCGACGGCCGGCTCCCCGAGGCGTTCGGTGGCTACCCGCGCTCGATGACCAAGTACCCGGTCCAGTACCCGACCGCGTGCAGCCCCCAGGCCTGGTCGACCGGTGCGCCGCTGCTGCTGCTGACCGCCATGCTCGGCCTGGAGCCGGTCGGGGATCGCCTCCTGGTCGACCCCGTGCTGCCCAGCACCATCGGTCACCTGGGGCTGCTCGACATCCCCGGCCGCTGGGGCCGCGCCGACGCGTTCGCGCGCGGTCGGGTCGACACCTCCCGCCCGCGCCAGCATCGCACACGTTGAGCACCACGCTAAGGCGGTCAGGCCGGACCGGGTGGAGCTGTCCTGGCGTCCAGGCGACTGGAGAGGTATCCAGGCCAAGCGCCTGGCCGAAGGCTGTCCGAGCGACGCCAATCGCGAGGTGAGGCTAAGTAGGTAGGATCGGAGGCGTAATGGGATATGGATTTGTGTTGAGAATGGACTGGCTGGTCCGGAGTGCGCCTTCGTTGATAAGGCAGGGCTTGCCGGCCGAGTGGTGCTGAAGCTGCCGACTGGCTAGCCGTCAGCATCACTCGGCCAGACCGAGTAGCTCAGGTCGCTGGCGACGAGGGAATCGGGACGCAACCGCAGCCACACGGTTCCCTTCTCGGCGGGATCGTCGTGCAGGTAGTGCCGGAAGCGGCGATCCCACCGTGTCTCGTCCTGGCCCAGGTAGCGGCTGAGCTTGCGCCGGCCGCGGGCGACGTCGAAGGGCAGGAGCTCGGCCCGGCCCCGTGCGATGACCTGTCTGACCAGGCCGGTGGCAAGGTCGCAGACGTCGACCACGATCGCGATGGCGGGGTCGGCCCGCACGCGGGCGGGCAGCGTCGCCCAGGGGCCGGTCAGGATCCAGAACGCCCCGTCTTCCCACAGGTACCAGGTCGGCCGGACCGTCGGGCCGCTGGCCGCCACCCGGGCGGTGAGTGGCTGGGCGAGGAAGGCGTCGACGTCAAAGGGCGGTCGGGTCACCGGCGCATGCTCCGATACCTCCCTGCCTGAGCGCAGACCACTCCTACATTGCCACGGCCTCAGGACCTCGCCCTCGTCGCTGGGCAGGCCAGGGCAACCAAGCCCGTGCCCGTGTCCCGCACGGCGCGCCCTGGCGGACACCCCGCCCTCCATTCTCTGTCAGCCGGTGGCGGCTGCGGGGGTGAGACCGAGGTCGACCAGAGCCGCGTTGCCGGTCGATGCGGTGTCGCCGCCGGCCAAGATGAGCGTCCGGGCTTGTTGGTAGGGGCAGCCGGCGGTCTCGAACGCGGCTGCGGTGGTGAGCAGGCGCTCGTGGTCGTCGTGGAGGAGCGCGGCGGCACGGTCGAGGATCGCGGTGGCGATGGGGTTCCCGGCGACGATCGGTCGGGCCGCATCGAGGTGGTTGGCGTCGGGGCGGCCGGCGAGCACGGCGGCTTCGGCGCGCAGGGCGATGTGCCAGTGCAGCCAGATCCCGGTGAGCCACTTGTTCGGCTCGTTGGTTTGGGTGCCGAGCCGTTCCAGGGCGAGCGCGGCGTCCCCGTGGTGGAGGAGGGCGATGGCGTCGAAGGCGGGGCTGTAGCCGGATCGGCGTTCGGCGGTGACGCCCAGCTGGTCGATGATGGCGAGCCAGTTGTCCTGGGCGGCGTGGTCGCCGCGTAGGCCGTGGATCATCGCGACCGCGGCGGCTGCTGGCCCGAAGCTGGGCGCCTTTGGGTGGCCGGCCTGGGTCCAGGCGTCGAGGAACCGGCGGCTGGCCAGGATCACGTCGGTGGCGTGGCCAGCGAGGGCTTCGGCCACGAGGAGCCGCGACGTGGCGACGTGCCCGACCTCGGCCAGCAGCGGTAGGTCGCGCAGCTGCCGACCCCACTGCCGTGCTGCCGGTAGGGCGCCGACGCCGATGCTGGTCGCGGTGGCCATCATGAGTGCGTCGATAAGCTCGAACGCCGTGCCCGGGGTGACGGGCACGGCGTGGAGCAGGTCAACGCGGCGACGTGCGGTGGTGGCGGCGGCGAAGGTGTCGCCCGCCCGGCGCTGGGCCCCGGTCAGCGCGTAGAGGGCGGCGGACTCCGCCAGCGGGTCGTCGAGCCGGCGGGCCAGCTCCACGGCCTGCTCCGCGAGCGCGGTCGTCGCCGACGCGGCCGTCTTGGACTCGGCCTGGTCGGCGAAGAACGCGTAGCCCAGCGCAGCGCACTCGGCGACGACCACCGCGGCCCGGCCTGCCGGGTCATCTCCGGCCAGCTCTCGGGATCGGGTGAGGAGCGCGGCCGCCTCGTCGGGCGACGGCAGCTGAGCGAAGACTCCGGACATCCGGTAGTAGGTCGTGGTTGCCGTGGCCAAGTCCCGGGCCGCGGCCGCGGCGTCTCCGGCGCGCTGGGCGGCGTCGGCGGCGGCCCGCCAGAGACGGTAGGTGTCGTCGCCGCGCATCCGGCACGCGGCCACGTTCGCCGCGGACCGGAGGGCGGCGGCCGCGGCAGCCGGGTCGTCGGTGAGGCCGGCCGCCTGCCCGTAGCGCTGCTGGGCCTCACCCGCGAGGTTGCGCGCGAAGGCCAGGTCCGCAAGGGACAGGGTCAGGTCGCGCGCCTCGATGCGGTGCTCAGGTTGGCCCGCCGCCCAGCCCAGGGCGGCCCGGAACTCATCGGCCACCGCATCGAACCCGGTCCGCCAGCCACCGGTGGCCCGCGACGGGTCCTGGGCAAGCTCGGTGGCGGTGGCCAGGCACCAGCGCAGGTGGTGCGCCCGTGTCGCGGCGAGCTCACCGGTCTCGGTGAGCTGTTCGGTCCCGTACTGGCGGATCGTCTCCAGCGCCCGGTACCGGGTGCCGCCCGCCGACGCGGCGACGGCGAGCAGGCTCTGGTCCGCGAGTCGGGCCAGCCCGTCGACGACCGCGCCCGGTTCCAGAGGCGGGAACCCGGCCACCCGGGCGGCGGCCGGGGCGGTGAACGGCGACACGAAGATCGATACCCGCCGCAGCAAGGTCAGGTCCAGACGGCTGAGCAGGGCCTGGCTCCAGTCGAGCATGGCCCGCACCGAGCGGTGCCGGTCGTCGGCACGATGTCCGCCGACCAGCAGCCGCAGGTGGTCGGACAGACCCGCGACGAGCCCGTCGAGACCAAGTGCCGGCAGGCGGGCCGTGGCGAGCTCGATCGCCAACGCCACCCCGTCC
>Ga0081538_10002841_pt1 | contig 16561 bp, 19 predicted proteins | sample TabmetS5T2R1_FD_71022 | JGI IMG/M metagenome (GOLD analysis project Ga0081538, IMG submission 71022) | Tabebuia heterophylla rhizosphere microbial communities from the University of Puerto Rico - S5T2R1 | ecosystem: Host-associated > Plants > Roots > Rhizosphere ... | reverse complement strand
CTCATGCGGGCAGAGCACCGCCTGCACCAGGACCCGGTCGCGCTCGCAGGCCACCACCATGCGCCGTTGGGGTGGCCGCCAAGGGAGGGCACCAGCACCAGCCCAGCCCGCCGGGGGTCGGCACGCAAGGCCCGCGCCGCGGCCCGGTTGTCCACCGCGGCGGCGGCCCTGCCGCCGGGGTTGTAGGCGGTGGGCACGTGGCAGGGCGAATCGAGGCCGAGAGGGGGGTGATGCCGTCGGCCGGTACGGCTGCGTTGACCGGTCGTGGGATCAGGTGCCACCAGCTGTGCTTGCTGTAGGTCCAGGTGTGGGCGCTGGCAAAGCCCTCCCGTGGGCCCTGAACCGGGTCCTGAGCGGCAGCTGGGGTCCATTCGGCCACCTGTGCGAGCGTATCCAGCGTCGCCAAGCACCGCCTCCTTGGTCTGCTCGGCCCGCTCCGCCCCCGCCACTGCCTCGGCCGCCAGCACGCCCTGCCGCGGACCGACTCGCCCAGCGTCGCCGCCATCACGGCCGTGCGGATCCGGAACAGCACCCACCCGGCGCGGTTGCACGCCTCCGGGTCGGCCGCCAGCAGCCACCCGACGGCGAGCACGGCGATGCCGGCCGCGGCCAGCCGCAGCGACCGTCGCCCGTCGTCCTCCGCGGCGAGGGTGTAGGTGGCGACGAACAGCCCGATCGTCGCCGGCCCGTCCGGGTAGCCGGCCGCCTAGTACACCAGGCCGATCGCCGTGGTGGCGAGGAACACGGCCACCGGCCAGCGGCGCCGGAGCAGCAGGATCAGGCCGCCCGCAGCCAGCAGCAGGTAGCCGAGGCCGTCGGGTCGCCGAGCGGCCGGGCCCCCGCCTGGTTGAGGGCCGCCCGCTGGGTTCCAGAAGCTGGAAGAGCGCGACGAAGACCGCAAGCACAGCGTCCTGCGCCCGCAGCGGTAGGCGCAGTCGCGTGGCGACGGGCCGATGGGGTCATCGTAGCCGCCGCCGGCGGCGGCCGGATCGGCGAGGAGGCGCAGCCGGCTATGCCCGCGCGCGTAGGCCGGCACCCGCCGCCTACGCCGACGGGACGCCCCGGTTGGCGACCGGGAGCCGACGACAGGCAAGCAGCGAAGGCGCAGCATCAACCTGGGCGGCCGCCGGAGCGGGCGGAGTGTGGAGCTGCAGGACACGCCGCTGAGGCTGCTGCGGCATGCGGGGGCGACCAACACCGGCGGGACGGCGCGCCGTCCGCGCGGTAGCGGTCGGCAGCTACGGGAGCTACGAGCAGAGGAAGAAGCAACAGGAGGAGGTTCGGTGGCGAGTTCCAAGACCCTGCTGGCCGTTGGCCTCGCTGCGGCAACGCTGGTCGTGTTCGTCGTCGTCATCGCGATGGGTGGGGCGCTGCGGGCTGGGCTCGCGCCATGGCCAGGCATCGCCGTCGCCGTCCTGGCGATCGCGGCGTTCGCCGTCGCTCGGGAGCGCAGGTCCTTCGTCGTGGCGGGACTGCTTGCGGCCAGCGGCGTCGTCGGCGTCGTGTACGGCTTGATACGAACGGACTTCTTGATGGCCAGTTCGTTTCCTGGCCCGATCTTCGGGATCATCCTTGGGCTTCCGATCCTCGGGCTGGCCGCGGCAGAGGCTGTGGGAGCCACCCGAGACCGAAGAAGCCAGAAGTGACCCGCCGCCTCGGGCGTTCAGGCCTCCACTGAGTCCGGTGCGATTCACCACAGCCTTGACGGACCTGATGATTCGCAGGCCGGGTCGACGCGCCCCACAGCGCGGCTGCTCTCCACCTGGCATCGCGTTCAAGTTGCCGCTTCAACGGTGAACGACTCGCTGAGGGTTCGTAGGCCTATAGTGGCGTCCGCCCCTCCGACACCCGTTCTGAGCTGCGAATTCGTGCGTCACCTCCCTCCTGCATCTCATGGACTTGCGGTCCTGTTGACAGCGGAGGACTCGGTGTCCGGTTCCCGGTTGCCGAGGATCAGGTTGGCGACGGCGGTGGCGGTGCGCTCGTCCCTCGACGGCAGCACGTGCTGGTAGAGGTTGGCGGTGATCGAGGTGCTGGCATGCCCCGAGCCGCTCGGAGACGACCTTGAGCGGCTCGCCGGCGGCCAGCGCCGCGGTCGCATAGCTGTGCCGGACGCCGTGCAGGGTGGTCGGCGGCAGGCCGGCGTCCCGCACCAGGCGGGCGAACCGCTTGGTGACGTGCTCGGGGTGCAGGACCTGGCCGTCCTCGCGGTGAACACCAGGCCGGTCTCCACCCAGGCCGGCCCCCAGGCCAGGCGCTCCTGAAGCTGCCGGACGCGGTGGGCCTTGAGCGCGGCCGTGGTGAACGGATCGAGAGCCAGCTGCCGGCGGCTGGTAGCGGTCTTGGCCTCAGCCACCACGACGGGCTGCCTATCGAGGACCACGATCGTCTGAACGACGGCGAACCGGCCAGGCGAGGCCTCCAGGTCGACCGCCCGCCAAGGCAGGCCGAGCAGCTCGCTGCGGCGCATTCCGGTAGTAGCGAACAGCAGCCACATCGCGGCCAGACGGCCCTCGCTGGTGGCCTCCAGGAAGGCCCGCAGCTCCTCGGCCGACCAGGCGCCGCGCTCCTGGCGGGGACACGGGGCGGGTCGGCCGCGTCGGCGACGTTACGGGCGACCAGCCCCCAGCGCACCGCATCGCTGAGCGCCTTATGCAGCAGCACGTGGGCATGGCGGACGCTCTTGGGCTTGAACCCGCCACGGCCATCCCGCCGGCCATGCTCTGCAAGGTCGGCGTACAGACGGTTGAGGTGGGCGGCCGTCAGCGCCTCTGTATGTCAAGGACCCGAGGCGATGATCAGCTGGCCGCACCGATAACTGGTGGCCTCAACGAGCCAAGCCGCAATTCCGCGGCGCGTTGTCGGCCATGAGGACCTGCACCGGGCGTCCTGCCGGGTTCGCGGGGCGCGGTGCAGGGCAAGCTCCGCGTCGCCCAGCCAGAGAGACGCGCGGTCAGGCTGAGTCGTACGCTCATCCCTCCGCTATGCCGACCCCGCGGTGGTGACCGTGACCGAGGACGCAGAACGCCAAGCAAGACGGGAAGCAGAACGGCTCGTAGAAGATAAACGGAAAGAGGCCGAATGGCTCGGGCGGCACTTCACGCAGGACCCGGAGCTGCAACAGGAGTGGATCCGGCAGGACAACCTGGCCTACGGCGGGTTGATCGCAATCGGCATCGTCCTGGTGCAGCCGTTCGTCGCCGGAGCCTCCCTGGACACCTCCGGAATGGTCTGCGCGGTCGCCTTCGCGATCGCGATCCCGCTCCTGGCCGCCCTGGTGCTGGTCAACCGGCAGGAAACGTTCCGGCGCCGTAGGACGAGCTCACGCATCGTCGCGGTGGCAAGGGCCACCGCCCAGGGCGCGGCCTTCGTGGGCGTGGTTGCCGGGTTCTGGCACATCCACTGGATCGCCGGCGTGGGGGTTCTGGTGAGCGCCCTCGTGGCGGTCGGGGTCCAGTCGGCGGGGATCACGCGCCTGGAACTCGGCGAGAGGCCGGCGTCCCGGGCCGCGGAAGCAGCCGAGGAGCCCGCGAAGCCCGGCGACGCCGACGCCTAGCGAGGAGCTCGCCGAGCTGGTCACCCATGCCGAGGCCGGCTGCCCCGCCAGCTGGTCCACGGTGACTTCTGGGATAACAACGTGGGGTTCCGCCACGGGCGGCCGGTGCTGCTGGTCGACTTCGACTTCATGGGCTTCATGGGCGAGCGGACCCGCATCGACGACCTGGCCCTGACGCTGTGGTGCGCCCGCTGTGACCTCGACGCCGAGGGGCGGCCCAGTGGCGGAGCGGGCCCGGTTGCGCCGCTTGGTCGACCGTTACGAGGCCGGCCTCGATCTGCGGCTGTCGGCCGGCGAGCGGGCTGCGCTGCCGCTGGCCATGGCGCGCCAGCCCTTGTCGTCGATTGGTGGGTGGGTGGCGCGGTTGGACGATCAGGCGGTGGCACGCCATCACGCCGCCAGCGTCGGACCCGATCTGGCGGTGGCAGGGCAGCTCATGGCCGAGCTGGGCCGCTGGCAGGACACATTCGCCTGACCCGCATGCCGGGGCGGCCTCGACTGCGTCAGATTGGGCGCAGGCCGGCCAGGCTTGGCTGGAGGTGCTGCTCGGCCATGAGCTTGGCCAGTTCGACCAGGCACGCCAGCGGGCTGAGGAGGCCCTTGCTCTTCATCGCCAGCGCCCGGTCGACCACACCAGAAGTCGCGCCCCTGAGCTTGCCACGCTGCTCCACCCGCACGGCGAGGCCCAGGCGACACAGAAGATCCTCCACGAACTCTTCCACGCCTAGCGGTCCTGTTCCGCTCGGCGCGCTCTAGGCCCGCTGGACCCGCTCAGGCGTGCTGGGGTCCTGGCCGCCCGTGGTGGACCACGAAGCTGGCCAGGGTCCGGACTGGCGCGTCGGGTCGCTCCACCGTGTCGACCGCTCGCAGGTCGGTCCTCCAGTGTCGGTGGTCGACCACACAGCGCAGGTAGCCGCGCCAGCGGCTGTCGAAGAACCGGACGTGGGGGTTGTCGGCCAGGTGGGCGCGGAACGGCTCGTAGGGAGGACCCCGGGAGCTGACCGAGGTGCCGACGAACTCGCTGGCCAGCGTCGCGGCGCCCGGCTGGTGGTTGTCGAGGGTGAGGTCGTTGACCCAGAAGGAGTGCAGGTCGCCGCCGAGCACGATCGGGTTGGACGGCCGCCTGGCCGCCAGGAACCGCAGGATGCGGTCCCGGTCGGCGGCGTAGCCGTCCCAGCCGTCGCTGTTGTGGGCCAGGCCGCGGCCTGGCTGCATGTCCAGCTCGGCCATGAGCAGCTGTTGAGCGATCACGTTCCAGCGGGCACCGGAGCGGTCTAGCCCGGCCAGCAGCCAGCGCCGCTGCCCGGCCCCGAGCAGGGTGCGGCCGGGGTCCAGCCGCTCGCGGCACTCGGCCACGACCTGGGCGCGGCCGACGCCGTTGCTGTCGCAGGGCTGGTCGTCGCGATACTGGCGGGTGTCCAAGACGGCCAGTTCGGCCAGATCACCGAAGCGCAGGCGGCGGTACAGCCGCGCCGCCGGCCCGCGAGGGCGGCTGCGGCGGCGCAGGGGCAGGTGCTCCCAGTAGGCCCGGTAGGCGGCGGCGCGGCGGCGCCGGAACGCCGCTGGCGGGTCCCAGCGCTCCGACCAGTCGCCGGCGTAGTCGTTGTCGACCTCGTGGTCGTCCCAGGCCAGCACGAACGGCAAGGCCGCGTGGGCGGCCTGCAGGTCGGGGTCGGTCCGGTACTGCGCGTGCCGCCGGCGGTAGCCGGCCAGGTCGGTTGGTGCTGGGGTGGCGTGGCGGCGGGGCTGCCCCTCCGAGGGCGGGGTCTCGTAGAGGTAGTCGCCCAGGTGCAGCACCAGGTCCAGGTCCTCGTCGGCGAGGTGCCGGTAGGCGCAGTAGTAGCCGTGCTCGAAGTGCTGGCAGGAGACCACGCCCAGGGCCAGCCGCGCCGGCGACGTCTTGGGCGTGGGCAGGGTGCGGGTGCGGCCGACCGGGCTGACCTCCCCGGCGGCCCGGAAGCGGTACCAGTAGGTGCGGGCCGGCTCCAGCCCGTCGACCTCCACGTGCACGGCGTGGCCCAGGCCGGGGCGGGCGAGCACGGTGCCGCCACGCACGACCCGCTCCAGGCCAGGGTCGGCCGCGACCTGCCAGTCAACCGGCACGGCCCGTGCCGGCATTCCGCCGTCAGCCAGGAGCGGCGCCGGCGCCAGCCGTGTCCACAGCACCACCCCGCCGGGATCCGGGTCCCCCGAGGCAACCCCGAGCGTGAACGGGTAGCCCAGCCCGCGGGCAGGCGCCGGCCAGCTACCGGCCAGGCGGTCGGCGACCAACAGCGCGGCCGCCGCAGCGCCCGCGGCCAGGAAGCGGCGGCGGCCCAGGACGCGGCGTGCCGTTGCGGACATGACGCCTGATTGTCCCGCGCCACGGCGCGATCCGCCGCCGTTACTACGACACCGCGCTGACTTTGCGGTCGCCATTCCCCTACTTACAGATCCATACCCGCCCACAACCCGCCCACAACGTAATGCGACATCCCGTCCCAATTACACTTCCGTACTTCCACCACCGTGTCCCGTTACCTCCCTTCATCTATTGCAGCATCGCGTACACTGCTCACCAGATCCAATTCGTCAACGCAGCGGCATCTGCGATGCAGGATGTTGTGACATCACGGTGAGGAGTGGGTGTGGCGCTGGGTGTGACGCCGCTGCCGGTGAGGTTGTCCCGGTCCCCGTAGATCTTGAGGTGGCGGTCCCCGCCCGGTGACCTGCCGTGTGGTAGGTGTCGGGCAACCGCCAAGCTGCTCGACCAGGAGGGGACCGCCGCGCCGAAGGATACCTACCGCACCGCCACCACCGACCGTGCCCAGCTTGTGCTGCCCGGGCAGGTGACCGTCGCGGTCGCTGAGCTTGCCCAGGCCGCCCGCGAGGGCCTGCTGGCCCTGGCGGTGGGGACCGGCCTGCAGGTGCTCCAGGCCATGCTCGCTGAGGACGTCGCCCGGCTGGTCGGCCCCAGGGGCCGCCACAACCCCGCCCGCACCGCCGTGCGGCACGGCACCGAACCCGGTCAGGTGACCCTCGGCGGCCGCCGGGTGCGGGTCCGCCGGCCTCGGGTCCGTGCTGCTGACGGCACCTGGGAGCTGCCGATGCCGACCTACCAGGCCTTCACCGCCACGCCTTCACCGCCACCGACCTGCTCGGCCAGCTCGCGCTGGAGCGCATGCTCGCCAAGCTGTCGACGCGCCGCTATCGGGTTGGTCTGCTTCGCATGTCGCGTGGTCGGGGGCGAGCTGGCCACCAGCGATGAGTCGCTGGAGGTCGGCTTCTTCACCCCGGCCGAGATCGAGACCATGCCCATGCACGAGTCGACCCGGCTGCGCATCCGCCACTACCTGGAGCACCGACCCCAGCCGGTCATCGCCTGACTAGGACGCCGCGACCTCGCGAAGCCGCCCCTCGACGAGCTCAGTGCAACGCTCCACCTCGGCCCGAGCCTGACGCACCGAACGGGCAACGATGTGCTCGGTGCCGTAACAGCGTTCCACATCGGCCAGGCGCTCCTCGAAGGTCACGACCTCACCGGCCGGGCCAGTGGTCATGTCGCAGTAGGTGAGCGCCATCGACGTGGCCGAGGCCTCGTCGATGAACTCGGCCAGCTCATCGGTCAGTCCACGCAGTTCGGCCTCACCCTGAGCGCCGGAGTGGTAGGCGACCAGCCCAGCCAGCAGCTTGTGCCCGAGCCGCGGAGGTGGCGGGCGCCGTCGAGGGCGTGCAGTTCGGTCTCGACGAGCGCGGGAGCGTAGCCGAGGTCATAGAGGTAGGCCGCCGCGACCAGCCTCTCGCGCTCCTCGGCGGGGAGAATGGCGGCGATCTCGTTTGCTTGGCGGACGACGCCCTGGACGTGTGCCCAGCAGCCACCGAGCGGCGCCAGCAGCTCCTCGGTGTAGCCCGCCGCCCATCCCGTCAGCATCATGAGGCGACCATACCTGGTCAGCCCGTCGCCGTCGTTGCCTGGGACGGGCCGACGCGGCCCTCTGGCGGGAGCCTCGTTCTCCCACCACGCCCAGGGTGGAGGGACCTGGCCGGACGATTCCTGGCATGCCCGACCCCAGCCGCAAGCGCCCCGCCAACCACCCGGCACCCGAGCCGGCCACGGCCGGCAGCTTTGGTCCATGGCCGACTTCGCTGGCCCTACGGCTTGCCCCTGGCGGCCTCCAGGCATGCCACGGCGTCCACCGTTCCCCGGGTCCACGGGCAGGGCAGCCCGCCCGGCCAGGCAACAGGAGGGCAGGACCATGACCGAGCCGAGCGTCAGCTTCGCCGGCAACCTCGCCGACGACCCCGAGGTCCGCTACACCGAGGCCGGGATCGCCCGAGCCATGTTCCGAGTCGCGGTGTCCGGTCGGCGGGAGCAGGAGGCGTCGTTCTTCACCGTCATCGTGTGGCACGACCAGGCCGGCCACGCCGCGCAGTCCCCGGCCAAGGCAGCCGGGTCGTGATCCTGGGTCGGCTCCAGCAGCGGGCATGGACCGCCGAGGATGGCAGCGCCCGCTCCGCCGTGGAGGTCGTGGCCGAGGAGCTGGGACCCGAGCCTCCGTTGGGCGACGGCAACGACCACCAGGACGACGAGGAGCCAGGACCAGTAGCCAACTCGACCAGTGGCACGGACGGTTCGGGACGCGGGTCGAGGAGGCGCCGCCGGTTGCTCCGGAGCGAGCTGGCGGGCCCATCGAGGGGCCTGGACACGCCGCGGCTGCAGGATCTAGGCCTGCGATGGCCGGCCTGACGAGTCCTTGGGCGTGATCTTCCCGCTAACTGCAATGCGGCTCGGACCCGCGGCGCCTACGGTGCGATCGACGCAGCTGTTCACCGTAGGAGCTGAGCTTGGATAACAAGGCGGAGATGTCGGTCTCGCTGCGCCGCCGCCTGCTTCGGTGGCTGCTGAAGGCGCCGGTGGTGCTGTACGACGCGCGTGCCGGTTGGCTGTTGGGCCATCGCTTTCTCCTGCTGCGCCACCGTGGGCGGAGGAGCCACCGCCTCTACGGCACGGTGCTCGAGGTGGTGGCCTGGCGCCCGGCCGCCCGGGAGGCGGTGGTGGTGTCGGGCTTTGGCCACCGTTCGCAGTGGTACCGCAACGTCCTTGCCGGGCAGGCGGTGGAGGTGCAGGTTGCCCGGCTCCGCTTCGTGCCAGCCGTGCGCCCGCTTGGCGTCGACGAGGCCGTCGGCGTGCTGGCCGACTACGAGCGGCGCAACCGCCTTGCCGACCCGCTGGTCCGCGCGGTGCTGTCGAAGCTGGCCGGCTTCCGCTACGACAGCTCGGACGCCGCCCGGCGCCGGGTGATCGGCGCCCTCCCCATGGTGGCCTTTCGCCCGCTCGACTGACGCCTGACCGAGCGCCCAGGCCTAGGCACCAGGTGCGTCGTTCTTTACCGTAGTCGTGTGGCGCGACCAGCCCGAGCACGCCGCCGAGTCGCTGTCCAAGGGCAGCCGCATCGTGGTCCTGGGCCGGCTCCAGCAGCGGAGCTGGACGGCGGAGGATGGCAGCGCCCGGTCGGTGGTCGAGGTCGTGGCCGAGGAGCTGGGGCCGAGCCTGCGGTGGGCGACCGCGACAGTGACCAGGGCGACGAGGGCCAGGAGCAGGCCGGTAGGTGACCGGGCAGCACGGCCGAACGGGTCCACGGGCTGCTGCTCCCCGCACGCTGGTACGCCATTGCCCTGCTCACCCAACGTTGGACGTAGCGAGCCTGGAACCTTCCGCTAGCGCAGGCTCTGGGCGATCCGCACGACCACCTCCTAGGCCTGGCGGAGCGTCGCCCCCCGCAGGACGTCACCCGTGACCACGTAGCCCACCTCGCCCTCGCGCCAGCGGACGTTCACCTGCCGGCTTTGGTTCCTCGGGTCGGCGTCGATCTCGGCCCGGTAGCCCCGCACCTGCGTGTAGCCGACCACCGGGGTGTCCGCCAAGCGGTTGTAGCCCCACAGGATCCTCGGCGAGACCGGCGCCACGTCCACCCAATTGAGCGGCGGCAACGTCACCGAGCCCGCCTTCGGGCTCGCCGCCCACCCGTACGAGCGCCGCCAGCGCCCGCCGCGCTCGCGGCCCGTCTTGCCCCCCTGCCAGCCCTCCGGCAGCCACCCCGGTACCAGCAGCCCCTCAACCAACGGCCGACGCTGCCCGGTGGCGCCGTCCACCAGCGACCGGCCGCGCAGGTCCTCGGGCAGGGACACGGTCACGTTACACAGCACGCCGACGGCGGCGGGCGGGACGCTGAACGGAAGGAAGAGCCGGTGTCCCGCTCCTGCCTTCCAGACTCCGCCTTCCAGCGGCGGTGAGGACTTTCTCTCCACCATCAAGGCCGGCCCTGCGGGCGGCAGTCCCCGTACCCACAGCCGCCGAGCTGTGCCGTGCGCGGACGGCGGTCCACCGGAGTGCCTTCCCAAGCTAGTGGTGAGGTTCGAGGCGGTAGAGGAAGGGCCAGGCTGCACGCCGCGCCTGGCCCTTCCTGTTGTGCGAGCAGCTCACTGATTACTGAAGACCCTCATTCCCAATTCAGCCTGACGGACTGACGCACCTCCGGGTTGGCGCACCCTACCTGGTCGCAGCCGTGCCCCGAGACGAACACCTCGGCCCGGCCCTTCCTGAACGGGCCGTTGTCGCCGATGATCGTGACACTCCAGGCGGTCGGGGTGGTCGGACACGGGATTTCCAGGAAGTTGTGCCCCTGGATCACCAGTGTCTTGCTGATCTTCTGCCGAAGCTCGATGTCCAGGGTTGGCGATCCCGCTCCACCCTGCGGGGGTGACGCCGGGTTGCAGGCCAGCGTCCCGCTGACCACAGCGGTCCCCGATCGACTCACCGTGCCGGTTTGATCGGCCGTGACCGTCATGATGATGCCAGGGCGGAGCGTCAGTTGTAGTTGGCCACCACCTTGCTCGAAGCCCGAGTCCATGAAGAAGTAGGTCCTGCCGGCGGTGGCATCGAACCTCAGCCCGTCCCCGAAGCCACAACCGATCAGCACCGGGCCGCTCCCCAGGTCCGTGAGAACCGCCGATCTCCCGCCGTAGTTGCTGCCGGACCGGTCCAGGTTGAGCGGCTGGCTGGCGGTCGCGGTGAACGAGAACCAGACCGTGTTGTGGGTGGCGCCGAAGACGCAGTCGGTCGGATCCGTGGGCGCGGAGGTGGCCAGGGTGGTGTCCTGGGTGACCGGGGTATTGAGCGTCAGCGGTGTGGCACCGCCGAGCTCGTCGTTTGACGGCGGCCCGGTCAGGTTGAATACCAGGTTCCCTCCGGGAACCCCGAAGGTGCTCCCAACCATGAAGAAGTAGGTCGTGTTGGCGGCGGCATTGAAGGTGACCTGGGGAGGGAAGAACGCGCACGCGACCTGGCTGAGGTTACCCCGCGAGCCGGTGAACACCCCCAGGTTGGTGTCGTAGTCGCTGCCGAAGGTGTCGGCTCTGATTTGCACGTCCCGGGTGGGGGTGAAGGAATACCAGACCGTGTGCTCGCTGCTGTTACAGAACGGATCATCCCCGGCTGTGCTCGCATCGACGGTGCTGATGCTGTCGGTGAACGGCAACGCACTGATCACCGTCGGAGTGTCGAAGTCGTCGTTGGCGGGTTGTGCGAGCGCCGCCGGCACGTTAAACAGGGCGAACAGCAGCGCTGCCACACTAAGAATTACCAACCTCCGAAGCCGTAGTCGTCGCATCTGGGCCTCCTCGGCTCCAGGACCTCCAGGCGATGTCCAAGGGGGACCAGGCGATGCGGGGGGCTGCGAGCGGCCAGCATGAGCATCATGCCCTCCCCTCAGCGTTGAGGTGAGCCGAGGTGCTGCCGGGAGGTTCGTCCTGCTCCGAGAAAGCACTACCTGCGCGAATGCAACAGTTCCTAGGATTGCTCCAATGAGACAGCGCAGAACGCATGACGGCTATGTCCTGATGACAAGAACGGAGCAATCGCTCCTGGAGTTACACCATGCCGTAAACGAGTCCAGGGAAGCCGCCATCGACGTCGGTTACACTTCCCCTTCCGATGCCACGCCTACGGGCCCCTGCCAACGAGGAAGTGGTCAACCGGGACTGGCCTCACCCTCCGGCCGAGCTGGAGCCGTCGCCGCCACGCGCGAGCATGGTCGTTCGTGCACGGTCACTTCGAGAGGGCCGTGATGCTGGGCACATGCCGCTGACCTGGACTACCTGAGCCGCCCGAAACTGCATGGCATGCAAGCGGTCAGGTCGCCAGTCGGCAGAACAGAACCTGTAGGCTCGTACCCGCTGAATACTTGCCGCCTGGGAGATGCAGCACGAGCGCGAGCTGGCCATCGGACTGGCCGGAACGCCTGCGCGGCAAGGACTGCCCGATGTGCGCCCAGGACCGCCCAGACGAAGACCAGCACGGCATCCGCATCCACGCCGGCCGCTTCAGCGACGCGTACCTACAGCGCGCCACCTGGCAACTCGGCTACACCATCGTCATGTGGCGCGGCCGCCACGTCGCCGAGCCAACCGAGCTGAGCGACCAGGAAGCCAGCGGCTACTGGCGTGAGGTCCTCCAGGTAGCCTCGGCGCTCCAGCGCCACTACCGGCCGGTCAAGATGAACTACCAGACCATCGGCAACGCCGTGCCGCACCTACATACCCACCTGCTGCCGCGGTTCGCGCAGGACCCGGCGCCTGGTCGTCCGCTGCCGTTTCCGGAAGGGGAGCGACCCATGCTTCCCGAGGAGACGTTTCGCCGGGATGCGCTCGCGTTGCGGTCCCTGGTCTGAGCCAGCGGTAGACGTTATGCCCAGGAACTTGCTAACGCGACGATGCGAGAGCCGGCGGGACAGGGGAGGACGCGTGGCACGTGTTCCCACGGAAATGACGAAGGAGTACTGTCGTTTGATGGGCACGTCCGCCGCGCCGGCGGGGTCGAACAAGGAAGACCGCATCGAGCTGACCCGGCTCGTCGAGGAGCAGGCCGCGCTGCGGCGGGTGGCGACGCTGGTGGCGAGCGGTGCGGCATCGGCAGACGTCTTCGAAGCGGTGACACGGGAGGTGGCACAGGTCCTCGGCCTGCGGAACGCCGCGGTCTGCTGCTATGACGACGACGGCGCGGCGATGACCGTCCTGGCGGCCCACGGTCAACCCCCCGGCAGCTTCGACCCGGGCTCACGCTATCCCCTCGACGGTCCGTCGGTGTCGGCTGAAGTTCTGCGTACGGGCCGTCTCGCGATCTTCGAGGACTACAGCGAACTTCCCGGCGCGGTCGCTGCGGTGGCCCGGCAACACGGCTTCAGCAGGGTTGTCGGCGCTCCGATCATCGTCGACGGCCGAGTCTGGGGGGTCATGTTGACCTCGTCGACGCCGGACGCGCCGCTTCCCGACGGTCTGGGGGATCGGATTGCGGCGTTCACCGAATTGGTCGCGACCGCAATCGGGAACAGCCAGGCGCACGAAGGGCTCGCGCGACTCGCGGAGGAGCAGGCGGCGCTACGCCGTGTCGCGACGCTCGTTGCGGAGGGGGTCGCACCCGACGCCCTGTTCGAAGCGGTGAGCGCAGAAGTCGCGCGGCTCGTTCCGGCAGAAGGCGCGGCGCTCACCCGCTTCGAGGACGACGGCACCGTCACCGCGCTCGGCGGCTGGACGAGCAGCGGCGGCTACGTTCATGCCGGCAAGCGCTTCGACGTGCACGGGACTGTCTCGGGCCGGGTCCTCGAAACCGGGGGGCCGGCCCGGATAGGCGACTACACGGTGGAGCCGGGCGAGGCGCCGCAGACTGCCCACGAGATGGGATGGCATTCGTCGGTCGGAGCACCTATCACGATCGAGGGACGCTTGTGGGGCGTCCTCGCTGTCGTCTCGAGAGAGCAGCCTCTGCCGGCCGACGCGGAACGACGTCTCGCGGGCTTCGCGGAACTGGTCGCGACCGCCGTCGCGAACGCGGAAAGCAGCGCGGAGCGCGCACGTCTGGCCGCAGAACAGGCGGCGCTGAGACGCGTCGCGACGCTCGTTGCCGAAGGAGCCGCACCCAACGAGGTGTTCGCCGCCGTGCGCGACGAGGCTGCCGAGATGCTCGGCGTGCCGCTGACGATCTTGCTGCGGTACGACGACCGCGAGGCAACGGTGCTCGCGACGTCCGACAGTAGAGCCTTCGGGCCGGTCGGAACACGCTGGCCGCTGGAGGGCAAGGGCGTCTCAGTGCTCGTCCATCGGACCGGCAAGGCTGCTCGCATCGACGCCACGAAGGCGAGCGCCGCCTCGCGCAGCGCGGGCGTCCGATGGACGGTGGGCGTGCCGATCGAGGTCGAGGGCCGGCTTTGGGGCGTGATGGCCGCCGGCTCGCGCGAGGTCGAGCCGCTGCCGTCGAATGCCGAGGTGCGCCTCGCCAAGTTCACGCAGCTCCTGGCGACCGCGATTGCGAACGCGGAGAACCGTGCCGAGCTCGACGCCTCGCGCGCACGCATCGTCACCACCGCCGACGCGACACGGCGTCGGATCGAGCGGGACTTGCACGACGGCGCACAGCAGCAGCTCGTCTCGCTCGCCCTCCAGCTGCGGGCGGTGCAGGCGACGGTGCCGGAGGAGTTCGAACAACACAGGAGCGAGTTATCACAGGTCGTCGAGGGCCTGGTGGGCGTGCTCGACGACCTGCGCGAGATCGCGCTCGGGATCCATCCGGCGGCGCTATCCGAAGGGGGGCTCGTCCCTGCACTGAAGACACTCGCGCGGCGGTCGCCGATCCCCGTCGAGGTCGACATCCGCCTCGATGCGCGACTGCCGGAAGCCATCGAGGTGACTGCCTACTACGTCGTCTCGGAGGCGCTGACGAACGCGGCGAAGCACGCGCGCGCCTCGCGCGTGGAGGTCGCGGCGGCGGTGGACGGCGACGTGCTTCGGATCAGCGTCCGCGACGACGGCCGCGGCGGCGCAGATCCACGCGGCGGGTCGGGGCTGGTCGGCCTCAGGGACCGCGTCGAAGCAATTCGCGGCACGATGCGTTTGACGAGCCCAGCGGGAGGCGGGACGCTTCTAAGCGCCACGCTGCCGCTCGACGACGGTCTGCGCTAGGTCCTGACCGCCGATCACACCAGGGAGATCACGGAGCCGACTCCGGCCGGGCTGAAGCAGGGAGCTGGAGCTGCCTGAGGTCCATCAACTGCTGGGCGCCGAGGCCGAAGGGACGCATCGCGCGGCGGATGTGGGCGTTGCCTCGTTGCCGACGTGGCCAACAGCGCGCCCATCGGCGCTTGAGGCTCGCGCTTCACCCTGCCTGCGCACCGCCGTCAGAACGGGGGAGGAGAAGGGGGAGGGGATGGCAGGATGGCTCTGCCACCTGACGTTCCGGCTGACTGGTACCGAAGTTGGACGGTGGCTGCAGTGCGAAGCCGCGATCGGGCCGCCACGCTTGCACGAAGGCAGACCGTCTCCGGCGCTCCCCATCGTGCATCACGGCGAGAGCAACCTCGGCGAGCTAGAAGATCCGAAGGAGGGAACCGCCATGACAACCGCAATTATCGGTGTCGGCCAGATCGGCAGCGGGCTGGCACGGGACCTGGTCGGTGGCGGCGAGCGCGTCGTGCTGGCCGCACGGGACGACTCGCACGCCCAAGCCCTGGCCAGGGAGCTCGGCGACCGGGCGAGCGCCGCGCCGGTCCGCGAGGCGATCACCGGCGCCGACGTGGTCGTGCTGGCGATCTGGGTGGACCAGTCCAGCGCGCTGATGCCCCAGATCGCCGACCTGCTCGAGGGCAAGATCGTCGTCGATCCATCGAATCCGATCGGCTTCGACGACAAGGGCCAGGCGTACCGCACCCTTCCCGAGGGGACATCCGCCGGGTCGGTGGTCGCCGGCCTGCTTCCCACCGGTGCGCACTACGTGAAGGCGTTCGGATCGCTTGGCGCCCCGTCGCTAGGAAGCGAGGCGAATCGCAGCCCTCGCCGCGCGGTGCTGTTCTACGCCACCGACGACGACGACGCCGCCGCGGTGATCGAGCGGCTCATCACCGCTGCCGGGTTCGACCCGGTGAAGGCTGGCGGCGTCAAGGACGCCGGGCGGATCGAGGTTCCCGGTGGCGACCTGCACCAGAACGGCGGACTGAACGGACAGCTCCTGGACGTCGACCAGGCCCGCGCCGCCGTCGCAGCGTCGCCGCCACCGCGTGACGCGGGAGCAACGACATGACCAGCCAGCCCGTCCGCGATCCGAGCACCGACCACCTGCTCACGCCGGCAATGCCGCGCTCGTCATCATCGACTGCCAGCCCACCCAGGTGCGGTCGATGCGCTCCATGGACCGGCAGCGCCTGGTCGACAACGTCGTGCGCATCGCCCGGACGGCGGTGACCTGCGACCTTCCGATCGTGCTGTCGGCGGTGAACGTGGCCGCTGGCGCGAACCAGCCGACGATCGCCGAGCTGCAGAAGGTGCTGCCTGGCATCAAGGCGCTGGTCCGGACCACGATCAATGCCTGGCGTGCAGACGCAGTTGGCGGCGATGGCCCTGAGCGTCAAGCCAGGCGGCCGGATCGGCCAGGCGACGGTCGGCGGGCGCATCGCCACCCGCGGCGACCACCTGGTCACCATGGAGCTCGACGGTGAGGTCGGCAGCCTCACCGTCGGCGGCGTCCACGCCCAGGGGCGCGGCTCGGACGGGATCCACCTCCGCGGCGACGGGGTCGACCTGTCCGACGTCGAGGTCACCGCGGCGGCGGGACGCAGCAGCCGGTAGTGCAGCCGGTGGCGCAGCGGCTTCCACACGTGCCCGGGATGGTGAGCAATCCCCGTGAGCTGCTCGATCACGGTGGTGATGCGGGCAAGGGTCCAGTGGTCGCTGTCGAAGCCGTGCTCGGGCACCCTGCCGCAGCGCCTGGTCGATGGCGGCAAGCTGGGCGTCAGCCTGCATGCGGACGCCTTCGAAAAGCGGGAGCACCGTGCGAGGTGCCCGGCGTCGTGGTCATCCCGACCATCGACGGCAGCCCCGACTGCCTCGGCTGGATCCCGAACAGCCCGAAGAGCCCGCCTGAGCCGGGCCGGCGGGCGGCCCTCGTGGCGGGGGCCTCGCTCTTCCCGAGGGGACCCACCT
>Ga0081538_10002840_pt1 | contig 16561 bp, 12 predicted proteins | sample TabmetS5T2R1_FD_71022 | JGI IMG/M metagenome (GOLD analysis project Ga0081538, IMG submission 71022) | Tabebuia heterophylla rhizosphere microbial communities from the University of Puerto Rico - S5T2R1 | ecosystem: Host-associated > Plants > Roots > Rhizosphere ... | reverse complement strand
GCTGTAAAGGATCATCGAGTCGGCCAGGATCTTGTTGAGGACCTGGCAGCTCTCCATCCGGACCTCGTACGACAGGGCGATCGGGAACAACCGGGCGGTGCCGAACGCCTGGATCTCCTCGCCGTGCTGATGGAGCAGCGGCTGGCTGTGGCCGTCCTGCGCGACCGGCGACGTCGTAGGCATGGGGTCAACCTCCGGGTCGGACATCTGTCCAGCGTGCCGAGGCACCGCGACGGACACATCACGCGACCGCGCAGTTGCCGGTCGGCGGGGTGGCGGGAGGGTTCGGAGGATCACGCGATCGCGTGAGGTAGGCGGGCGCCCGCGTTCAGCACACTCGGCACCGCCATGGGCCATCCCGCCAGGGAATCGCCGCCACGACGGGGCCCAAGTCGCTCCGGGGCCGTGAGGCGGCTTCGCCGCGTCACGGCGGCGAAGCCCCGCCCCGATGCGCCTCCGGCCCCGGACGACAGCCTCCCTCCGCTCGACGCCGACCAGGTCCGGGCCCTGCAGGGGCTGGGCCGGGGCTGGGCGCCGCCACCCGGTCGGCGCGTGGTGTCGCTTCCGGTCGACCCGACGTTGCACCGTCAGCCCGAGGTGGCCGAGCCGACTCGCTGGGGCCGCATCCTCCACGTCAGGCCCCGCGGCGCCTCCGCCGAGGAGCTCGAGGCGACCGGCGGCGACGCCACCGCGGGGCACATCCGCCGGCTGGTGTTCGGCCCGGCGCTCAAGAGCAGCGCCATCGTGCAGGAGCGCATGCGCAAGCTGGTGGCGCTGCCGGTCCTCTCGGCGGACGCGCTGTCGTCGGTCGCCTACGGCCCGCAGGCGATGCTGGTCATCCTCGCGCTCGCCGGCGGTGCCGGCCTCGGCTGGTCGCTGCCGGTGTCCGCCGCGATCGCCTGCCTGATGCTGGCCGTCGGGCTCTCCTACCGGCAGACGATCCGCGCCTATCCGCACGGTGGTGGCTCCTACATCGTCGCCACCGACAACCTCGGGCTGGTTCCCGGACTGCTCGCGGCGGCGGGGCTGGTCACCGACTACGTCCTGACGGTGGCGATCTCGATCTCCTCGGGCCTCGATGCGGTGACCTCCGCCGTTCCGTCATTGCAGTCGGCGGTCGTGCCGCTCGGCCTCGCCGTGATCGCCGTCCTGCTCGTCGGGAACCTGCGCGGCGTGCGGCAGGCCGGAGCGCTCTTCGCGGCGCCCACCTATGCGTTCATCCTGGCGATCGGCCTGCTGGTGCTCGTGGGCATCGCCGACGCCGCCGGCCGCGGCTTCCACGCCCTGCCCCGGCCCGAGTTCCATGCGACCCAAGCTGTGGGACTGCTCCTCGTGCTGCGCGCCTTCTCGTCGGGTGCCACCGCCATGACGGGCATCGAGGCCATCTCGAACGCGGTCCCGGCATTCAGGCCCGTCGAGTGGCGCAATGCACGCACCACCCTGGGCTGGATGATCGGCCTGCTGATCGTGATGTTCGCCGGGACCATCGCGCTGATCGAGCTGGACGGGATCGTCCCCGTCTCGGACCAGACCGTCCTCTCACAGCTGGCGCACCGTCACTTCGGTGGCGGCCCGCTGTATGCCTACACCCAGGCGGCGACGGCGCTCATCCTGCTCCTGGCAGCGGACACCGCCTACAACGACTTCCCGAGGGTGCTGTTCCTGCTGGCGCGCGACGGGCTCGCCTCGCGGCGGTTCCTCCGGATGGGCGACCGCTTGGCGTTCAACAACGGCATCATCGTCCTCTCGGTGGCGGCTGCAGCCGTGTTCGTCGCGTTCGGAGGGAACACGGAGTCGCTGATCCCCCTGTTCGCCGTCGGAGTCTTCCTCGCCTTCACGCTCTCCCAGGCGGGGATGGTCGTCCACTGGTGGCGGCGGCGCGGCCGGCAATGGCGCACGAGCATCACCTTCAACGCCGTCGGCTGCTTCCTCTCGGCGATCGTGTTCCTGATCGCCGGCATCACGAAGTTCGCGGCCGGTGCCTGGCTGGCGCTCGCCATCGTGGTCGCGTTCACGGTGGTCGGTCTGCGGACCCGGCGGCACTTCCAGCACGTCGCCGACGCGGTCGCCCTGGTCCCCGTGGCTTTGCCGGACGGAGAGACCGAGGAGACGCCGTCCGAGATCTCCAACCTCGTGATCGTCCCCGTGCTCCAGCTGAACCGGGCGACCGTCCGGGCGCTCGCGTACGCCGTCTCGCTGCGCCAGCCGGTCCTCGCGCTGCACGTCTGCCCGACGGAGCAGGAGGGCGATCGCTTCCGGCAGTACTGGAGCGCGTGGGGCGACCACGTGCCGCTCGAGGTGATCCAGTCCCCCTACCGCGCGGTCGTGCCCCCGACCATCGCCTACATCGAGTCGCTCCACGCCCAGCAGCCCGAGCTCACGTTGACCGTCATCGTCCCCGAGCTGGTCGTGCGCCACTGGTGGCGGCGGACGCTGCACGACGACACCGCGTCCCGGCTCCGCCACGCGCTCAGGCCGCTGTCGAAGATCGTCGTGACCAGCGTCCAGTTCCACGTCTGACCCCGACCTACGGGCGGCTGGCGAGGTTGGGGATCAGATGGGCGGCTCAGGGGATGCGTTGTCCGTGCGGGTAGCCGCGCGCCAGGGCGACGCCGAAGCTGCTGGCGCCGATGGCGGGTGCGCCGGCGAGGGTGAACACGCGTCCGGATGCGATCCCAGGCGTTGACGAGCCGAAACGGTTGCGACGCGTCGTGCAGCCGGTGGAACCGCTGGGCCCGAGCCACATGCTCATCGGTCGCCGGTGTCACTGCGGCGGTGGCGCGTGGATCGGTCATGGGGATGGTCGATCTCCAACCATCGGCGTCCCCAGAACCGACAGAGGGCCGAGACCTCGCGGCTCAGGACGCCAGGCGGGTGTGGGCCGGGGAACCGACGCGATGGGTGAGGTTGTCGCCCGTGGCCGGGTCGAAGAGGTGGATGCGGGTGGCGTCGAGCCACAGCTCGGCGTCGGATCCCTCGATGACGGGGCTCGCAGCGTCGAGGTTGACCACGAGCTGCGTGCGCACCTGCTCGCTGTCGAGCTCGGAAGCCAGCTCCTCGAGGGGCTTACGCACCTCGTCGGGTGCCTCGAACGGGATGTAGGCATACTGCTCGCTGCCCAGCCACTCGATCACGTCGACGTGCGCCTTGAACGACAGGCCCCTGGCCTTCCGAGCGTCGTCGAGCATCGAGGCGTCCTCGAAGTGCTCCGGGCGCACGCCGGCGATGAGGATGTCCCGGCCCTGGATCTCGTCGGTGAGCTCTCGGGCCAGCTCGATGTCGCCGATGGGCAGGCGGAGCGTCGACCCCTCCACGCCGGCGGGCATGAAGTTCATGGGGGGCGAGCCGATGAACCCGGCCACGAACAGGTTGACCGGCTGCTCGTAGAGCGCGCGGGGCGCGTCCACCTGCTGCAGCACGCCCTTGCGCAGCACCGCCACCTGGTCGCCCAGCGTCATGGCCTCGATCTGGTCGTGGGTCACGTACACGGTGGTGATGCCGAGTCGGTTCTGCAACCGGGAGATCTCGGTACGGACCTGGCCCCGCAGCTTGGCGTCGAGGTTCGACAGCGGCTCGTCGAACAGGAAGGCTTCGGCGTTGCGCACGATGGCTCGCCCCATCGCCACCCGCTGCTGCTGGCCGCCGGAGAGCTGGGACGGCTTCCGGTCGAGCAGCTCACCGAGCTCGAGCAGGTCGGCCGCCCGCCCCACCCGCTCGTGCACGTCCTCGTGTGGCACCTTGTGGAGCCGCAGCGGGAAGGCGATGTTCTCGAACACCGACAGGTGGGGGTAGAGGGCGTAGTTCTGGAACACCATCGCCAGGTTGCGGTCGCGGGGCGCCTTGTCGTTGACCCGCCGGTCACCGATGTAGACGTCGCCGGACGTCACGTCCTCGAGTCCTACGATCATGCGCAGGATCGTCGACTTTCCGGAGCCCGACGGCCCCACGAGGACCATGAACTCACCGTCGCTGATCTCGAGGCTGACGCCGTCGACGGCGGGCGGTCCGCCGCCGAAGCTCTTGGTCACGTTCTCGAGCCGGATGTTGGCCATGCGGGCTTCTCCCTTGCTACCCCTTCACGGCCCCAGAGGTGAGGCCGGACACGATCCGCCGCTGGAACACGAGCACGAGCACGATCACGGGGATGGTCACGATCACCGCGGCGGCCGAGATGGCGGCGGTCGGCTGCTGGAAGAACGACGCCCCCGTGAAGAAGGCCAACGCCGCGGGCACCGGCCGAGCCCTGTCGGTGGCGGTGAGCGAGATGCCGAACACGAAGTCGTTCCAGGCGAAGAAGAAGGTGATGATGGCCGCGGTGAACACTCCCGGTGCCGCCAGCGGCGCGACCACCTTGCGGAACGCCTGCCACGGCGTGGCCCCGTCGACCTGGGCGGCCTGTTCCATCTCCCAGGGGATCTGCCGGAAGAACGCCGACAGCACCCAGATCGACAGCGGCAGCGTGAACGACAGATACGGGATGATCAGGCCGAGCCAGGTGTCGTAGAGGCCGAGCGAGCGCCACATGTCGAACAGCGGGCTGACCAGCGCGACGGTGGGGAACATGGCGATGGCCAGGGCCGTGGACAGGACGAGGCGCTTGCCCCGGAACTCCAGGCGGGCGATGGCGTAGGCGGCGACGGTCGCCAGCAGCACCGACGCGGTGGTGGCGATCAGCGAGATGCCGATGGAGTTGCGCAGCGCGCTGGTGAACAGACTGGTGTCGAAGACGGTCCGGTAGTTGTCCAGCGACCAGTGCGTTGGCAGGAACTGCTGGTTGTTGATGTCGTCGCCCTGCTTGAACGACAGCGACGCGATCCATGCGACGGGCAACAGCGTGTAAACGAGGATCACCAGCCCGGCCACGCCCCAGCCGACCTTCGAGCGCAGGCCATGCATGTCAGTCTCCCCTCACCCGGGACAGGTTCACCTTGAAGCCCTTGATGAACACGAAGGCGATGAGCGCCACGGTCAGGAACAACAGGACCGACACCGCCGAGCCAAGGCCCAGCTCGGTGCGGACGATCGTCTGCCGGTAGGTCAGGAACGACACGCTCTCCGTGTTCTGGGCCCCGCCGGTCATGATGAAGATGGTGTCGAAGATCCGGTAGGCGTCGAGCGTGCGGAACAGCAGCGCCACCAGGATCGCCGCCTTCATGCTGGGGATCGTCACCCACTTCAGCCGCTGCCAGGCGGTGGCGCCGTCGACCTTGGCGGCTTCTTGGAGGCCCTCTGGCACCTGCACCAGGCCGGCGAGCAGCAGGAGCGAGATGAACGGGGTCGTCTTCCAGACCTCGGCCAGGATTATCACCGCCAACGCCGACCAGCGGTCCGAGAACCACGCCTTGTCGCCCAGCCCGAGCCAGCTGTTGACGAACCCCGAATCCAACGCGAACGCGTACTGCCAGGCGTACGCGGCGACCACGGTGATGATCCCGTAAGGGATGAGGATGGCGGTACGCACGGTGCGTCGCCCGAACACGATCCGGTGCATCACCATGGCGAAGGCGAAGCCGATCACCAGCTCGATGGCGACGCTGGCAACGGTGATGATCACCGTGGTGAGCACGTCCTGCCACCACAGGCTGTCGGTGAGGACCACGCCGTAGTTGCGCAGGCCCACGAACTCCCTGCCGGCCGGGTTGGTCAGCCGGTAGTTGTACAGCGACAGCCACACCGCCCGGCACAGGGGGTAGGCCGTGACCGCCAGCATCACGACGACGGCGGGAGCGACCAGGTACCAGCCGAGGCGCTGCTCGCCGCGGGCCCGATCCGACAGCCGGGCCCGGACGGGTGCCCGTCCGCCACGGCCGGCTTGCTCGACGGGGGGTGCGGTGACGGTGGCCATGCTCGTTGCCTCCCCTACACCAGCTTCCGGTTGTCCAGCACGCCCCGGATGAGGGTGTCGGCCTTGCGGGGCGTCGAGTCGGGCTTCACGCTCGACGGCGGGTGGAACTCGCGCACCGTCGCCGCGCTCACGTCGGGGTAGAAGGCACTCCGGGGCCGGGAGCCGGCGGTGTCGATCGACTCACGGATCAGGTCGGCCATCGGGAAGGCCTTCAGCACCTTGGGGTCGTCGTACACCGCGTCCCGGGCGGCGGGGTTGCCTTCGGCCAGCATGTACTGGGTCTGGCTCTCGGTCGTGGTGATGCAGTTGACCGCGTCGACCGCCGCGTCGGGGTGATTGCTGAAAGCGCTGATGCCCAGGTCGATGCCGCCGAGCGGCGGCGCGCTCTGGGTCCCCGTGTCCACCCGGGGCCAGCGGGCCCAGGCGATGTCGTCGAAGACGGCCTTGGCGAGCTGCCCTTGCTGGACCGCGGTGCGGGCGGCCGCATAGACGTAGGGCCAGTTGACCATGAATCCGCCGTTGGCGGCCTGGAACCCGGCGCGGGCCTGTTCCTCCTCGGCGGTGTCGATCCCGGGATCGGCGACCCCGCTGGTGGCAACCTTGCGGATGATCTCGGCCGCCACGCGTCCGGCGTGCGAGTCGAGCTCCGGTCTCGCGTGCTCACCGGCCTGCGGGTCCTTCAGCACCTCGCCGCCGCCCGACGTCACCAGGCCGTTGATCCACACCATGTAGCCCTCGTACAGGTCGGCCTGGACCTCGACCGTCGTGTGGGTCTTGCGGGCCGCGGCGATGACCTGATCCCAGGTCACCGGCTGGCTGAGGTCGAGGCCGGCCTTGCGGGCGACCGACTTGCGGTACCACAGCAGCTGGGTGTTGGCCCAGAACGGCGCCGCCACGACGCGGTCGTTCCACGTGACCGTGTGATTGGGGGCGTCGAGCACGCCCTTGGTGAGCGGGGCGGCCTCGTCCTTGGTGAAGGGCCGCAGGAACTCGGCGTTGGCGAACTCGGGCACGAACGTGGGATCGAGGCTCATGATGTCGATCGAGCTGTCGTTGGCCGCCAGCCGGTTGACGAGCTGCTGACGCTGGCCATCGGCGTCGGTGGGGAGCAGCTGCACGTCGATGCGGTACTTGCCGTCGGCCGCCTTGGTGCACTTGGCGGCGAGGGCCTTCTGCCCGCCGTTGTCGGGGTTGATGTACCAGTTGAGGGTGGGCACACCCCCGCCGCCCCCGCCGCCCCAGCCGCAACCGGCGAGGCCGAGCCCCGCAACCGTCAGCACCGCCGCCGTGGCGCGCGTTGCACGACTCAACATGTCGGCTGCTCGATCGCTGGCTCGTGCTCGCGCACTGATCCCTCCTCGGATCGACGTCGAGACCATCGAGCCACAGCCCCCGACGCTCGATCGAGACTCAGAACCGACTCCACCGAGAACGAATCGGTCTCGCCGAGGCGCCTACCCGAGGCGAACCCGAGGGCAAGGGAGAGTTGACCCAGTCGCGGAGGTGCAGGAGGCAATAGGGAATGCCGGAAGGCGCCGGAGGCAATGGGTTCCGGCAGCTCTAGCCCGAGGTCATAGGTTCCGCACTCCGGCACCTATGAACTCAGGCTCAGCCCGGTGGAACCCATTGCCTCGGGGTGGGTTGTCGCGGGCAGCGCCGGCAGCTGATCCTGGAACCCGAGGCAACAGGTCGGGCTTGCCTCAAGTCTCCGGGTCGTCCGGCGCCGGCAGGCGCAGCCGGAACACGGGCGGGTGGTGCGTGAGCAGCTCCAGGGTGCCGAGGTCCGCCTCGGCGAGCTGGCGCGCCAGCGGCAGCCCGATGCCGTGGTTCCGCCGCTGGTTGCTGCGCTCGAACAGGCGGGCCGCGGCGTCGGGGTCGATCCCGGGGCCCTCGTCGGACACCTGCATCACGCCGCTGGCCGCGTCGCGCCGGATGTGGAAGGCCACGTCGCCGCCCCCGTGCACGAGGGCGTTCGACAGCACGACGTCGACGATCTGACCCACCGCCCCCGGCGTGGCGTGGACGGGTACGGCTCCCTCCGCTCGCAGCGCGATCCCCCGCTGCTCCCGTCGGAACCTGGGTTGCCAGTCGCGCACGTGCTCCCGCACCAACGCGCCGAGGTCGAACGCCCGGCGCTCGCCGGCGCGGCCGGTGCGCGCCAGGCGCAGCAGCTCGTCGACGGTGGCGTCGAGGCGCTCGGCCTGCGCGAGGGCCTCGTCGGCCTCCGCCCTGGTGGCCGGATCCGGTGAGGCCGCCAGCTCCTCGAGCCGCAGCGTCAACCCGGTCAGCGCCGACCGCAGCTGGTGGCTGGCGTTGGCGGCGAACTGCCGCTCGGCGTCGACGAGCGCGGCGATGCGCTCCCGGCTGGAGTCCAGCGTCTCGGCCAACGCGTCGAGCTCGGCGACACCCGAGCGCGGGGGGCGGGCCGAGAAGTCGCCGGCCCCGAGCCGATGCGCGGCCCGGGCCAGCTCCTCGATCGGCCGTGTGAGGCGGCGGGCCTGGACCGTCGCCAGGATCAGCGCCAGCGCCAGGCCGATGGCGGCCACTGCGCCCAGCGCCAACACCGAGCGCCGGACCGTCTCGGTGACCGGGGTGGCCGGCGCGATCAGTTCGACGACGGCCCCGGCGCCGGCCCCGGTCTCCACGGAGATGATCGGGTCGTCTGGGCGATCCCCGGCCGGGATGCGGCTGCCGTCGGCCAGGTGCAGGATCGTCTGGTCGCCCGGCGGCGTGAGCTGGTCGAGCAGCGCCTCGCTGGGCCGGCCGCCGTCACGGACGATCGGCTCGACGGCGACGGCGATGGTGGCCGCCGAGCGTTCGAGCCGGCTGATGGTGGCGTCTCGGGCGGCGCGGTCGAGCACGAACCCCAAGGGGACACCGAGCAGCACGACCGCGGTGAGCGTGATCAGGGCGGTGGACGTCAGGAACCGGCGCCGCACGGAAACCGGCGATCAGTGGGGCTCGAGCCGGAAGCCAACGCCCCGCACGGTGACGATCCGCCGGGGGTTGGCCGGGTCGTCGCCGAGCTTGCGACGCAGGGCCGAGACGTGCATGTCCAGGGTGCGGGTCGGGCCCCACCAGTGCTCATCCCACACCTCGCGCATGATGCGGGCCCGCTCGACCGTGTGCCCCGCCTCCGTCACCAGCAGGTGCAGCAGGTCGAACTCCTTGGGTGTGAGGTCGAGCTCGGTGCCGGCCAGGAAGGCCCGGTGGGCGGCGCGGTCGACCCGCACGTCGCCGGCGGACACCTGCCCCTTGTCGCCCGCCTCGACCGCGGTCGGTGTGACCCGTAGCCGGGCACGCAGCCGCGCCACCAGCTCCGCGACGCGGAACGGCTTGGCCACGTAGTCGTCGGCGCCGGCATCGAATCCGACCACCACGTCGACCTCCTCGCGCCGCGCCGTCAGCATCACGATCGGCAGGACCTCGTGCCGCGCCCGGATCTGGCGGCACACGTCCAGGCCGTCGACGTCCGGGAGCGTCAGGTCGAGCACGACCAGGTCGATGTCGCCCGCATCGACCCGTTCCGGGGCGGCGGCCCCGGCCTCGAGGTGCTCGACCGCGAAGCCCTCGCGCTCCAGCGCCCGGATCAGGGGCCGGGCGATGGCAGCGTCGTCCTCGACGAGCAGGAGGCGCTTCACGCTGCGTCCCCCGGCCCGATGCGTCGCGTGATGTCGTCCAGCAGCCGTGCCTGCGCGTGGAGCAGCGCCAGGATCTCCTCCACCCCGGCCTCGGCCCGTTGGTTGACGGTGAAGTCGTTCCGGGCGATCAGTCGGTCGCGCTCGGCGGCGCGGTTCTGGCTCATCATGATGATGGGACCAGCGTAAGCAGCCTGGAACGAGAGCATGAGGTTGAGCAGGATGAACGGGTAGGGATCCCAGCGACCTATCCACGCCGCGGCGTTGAGGGCCACCCAGGCGCACAACAGCGCCGTCTGGATGCCGATGAAGCGCCACGACCCCACGACGCGGGCGAAGCCGTCGGCCGTGCGCTCGCCGCGGGAGAGCCGGCGATCCTGCTCGTCCGCGACGCTGGTCGGCAGCGGCGGCGGCAATGACCGGCGCCTCCGGCCGAGCTCGGCGGGCCGGTCGAAGAGGTGCCGGCGATCGATCCTGCCGGCCGTGCGGGCCGTGCGAGCCGTGTCACGGTCGCCGCCCGGTCTCCGCTCGGGGGATCCGTGGAGGAACATCGCCGGTTGCCTCTCGCTCACCTCGACGCGACCTGCCGCAGACGGTCGGTCTCGGTGTGCAGGCGGGCGATGCGCTCGGCGGTGGGCGGATGGGTGGCGAACAGGTTGGCGAACGCCACGCGGCGGCCGGCCAGGGGGTTGACGATGTAGGCGGTGGCGTGGGCCGGGTCGACGTGCATGGGCACGGCCCGCGCGGTGGCGTCGATCGTGGCGAGCGCCCGCGCCAGCGGTTCGCCCGTGCCCAGCAGGTCGGCGCCGGACCGGTCGGCCTCGAACTCGCGGCTGCGGGAGATGGCCAGCTGCATGACCATCGCCGCCAGCGGCGCCAGCAGCGACATGGCGAGCAGGCCGATGGGGTTGCCTCGCCGGCCGCGGCCGCCGCCGAGCAGCGTCCCCCACAGGGCCAGGCGGGCGACGAGGGTGAGCGCCATGGCGATGGCGGCGGCGATCGAGCCGATGAGGACGTCGCGGTTGGCGACGTGTGACAGCTCGTGCGCCAGTACCGCCTCGAGCTCGTCGTCGTCGAGCAGGTCGAGCGCCCCCTGCGTGACGCACACGGCGGCGTGCTGGGGGTTGCGCCCGGTGGCGAAGGCGTTGGGCTGCGCGGTGGGGGCCAGGTACAGCTCGGGCATGGGCAGGCCGGTCCTGTTGGCCAGGCCGGCGACGATCGCCGCCAGGCGGGGGGGTTCCGCCGCGGTCACCCGCCGGGCCCCGGCCGCCCGGACGGCCAGCCGGTCGCTGAACCAGTAGGTCCCGCCCACCAGCGCGAGCCCCAGGGCCAGCCCGATGAGCGAGCCGGTCCACGGCGCGATCAGGCCGCCCACCAGGACGAACAGGCCGCCCATCAGGGCCAGCAGGACGAAGGTCTTGATCGTGTTGCGGCTCATGGTCACCTCCAACCTGGTGCCTGCGCGGGACGGTACGGGCGGGTCCGTCAGCGATCGCCCGGTGTGAGGTCAAGGTTCCGCGTGGACGGGGCCGACGTCGCCGTCGGGGCCGGGAACCCGGCGACCCGGTAGGCGTCGGCCTCGTCGAGCGTCTCGTGCTGGAGCAGGGTGTGGGCGAGGGCGTCGAGGCGTTCGCGGTTGGCTCGCAGGAGGTCGAGCGCCGCGGCGTAGCTTTCCTCGACGATGCGGCGCACCTCCGCGTCGATCAGCTGCAGCGTGGCCGGCGACGGCCCATCGGCGGTGGGTAGCCGGACGATGCCGGGGGTGGGCAGCACGGTGATGGGGCCGACGGCGTCGCTCATGCCCCACCGGCCCACCATCTGACGGGCGATGGCGGTGACCTGCTCGAGGTCGGACTCCGCGCCGGTGGTCACGTGCCGGTACACCAGCTCCTCGGCGGCCCGGCCACCCAGGGCGCCGATGATCCGGCCCCGGAGGTAGGGCTCCTCGTAGGCGTAGCGATCGGCGTCCGCGCTCTGGAACGTGACGCCGAGGGTGCGACCGCGGGGAACGATCGAGACCTTGCGCACCGGGTCGGCGCCCGGCTGGAGCATCCCCAGCAGCGCGTGTCCCGACTCGTGATAGGCGCTGCGCTCGCGCTCGTCCGGCGACAGGACGATCCGCCGAGCGGTCCCGAGGAGCAGCTTCTCGAGGGCGTCGGCGACGTCGGCGGCCCGCACGCGGTCTCGCTGGCGGCGGGCCGACAGCAGCGCCGCCTCGTTCACGAGGTTGTGCAGGTCCGCACCCACCATGCCGGGGGTCTGGGCGGCGATGGCCTTGAGGTCGACGTCGGCGGCCAGCGGGACGTCGCGGGTGTGGACCCGCAGGATGGCCTCGCGGCCCGCCAGGTCGGGCGGGTTGACGGTGACGCGCCGGTCGAAGCGACCCGGCCGCAGAAGCGCCGGGTCGAGGACCTCGGGCCGGTTGGTGGCGCCGAGCACGATCACGCCCTCGGTACCGGTGAACCCGTCCATCTCCGTCAGGATCTGGTTGAGCGTCTGCTCGCGCTCGTCGTTGGCGCCGAAGGACCCGCCGCTGGTGCGCGACTGGCCGATGCCGTCGAGTTCGTCGATGAACACGATGGCCGGCGCCACGGCCTTGGCCTCGACGAACAGGTCACGCACCCGGCTGGCGCCCACGCCGACGATCATCTCCACGAACTCGCTCGCCGAGATCGAGAAGAACGGCACGCCCGCCTCACCCGCCACGGCGCGGGCCAGCAGCGTCTTGCCGGTGCCCGGCGGTCCCGACAGGAGCACGCCCTTGGGAATGGTGGCGCCAAGGCGACGGTAGCGGGCCGGGTTCCGTAGGAAGTCGACGACCTCGGCCAGCTCGTCCTTGACCTCGTCAACACCCGCGACATCGGCGAACGTGGTGCGCTGCTTGGACGCGTCGTAGCGCTTGGCCCGCGACCGGCCGAACCCGCCCATCGACGACAATCCCGACGCCGACCGCTGCATCAGCCACATGAAGGCACCGATCAGCAGCAGCGTCGGCCCGAACCCGACGAGAAGCTGCGTGAGCAGCGACGGCGACGTGTCGACCGGCTTGGCGTTGACGGTGACGTGCCGGGAGTCGAGCTCCTTGAGCAGGTCGTCCTTGGCGTACGAGGGCCGTTGGGTCTGGAACCGGGTCGACGTCTCGCCCGAACCCTTCGGGTAGGTGACCTTCTTGTGGAACTCGCCCTGGATGGTCTCGGCCCTGGACGTGACGCTCTCGACGTTGCCGGCGTCGAGCTGCGACTGGAACTCGGTGTAGGGCACCTGCACACGCGACTGGGGCGTGATCAGAGACGAGCCCACCAGCCAGTTCACCAGCAGCAGCACGACGACCGTCACCCAGAACGCCCGCGATCGCCACAATGCGGGCTGTGGGCGGTCGGGCGGGGAGGGCGGGGGTTCCGGTCGTGGCGGCGAAGAACCGGGCTGCTCGGTCACACCCGCAGTGTCGGGCGTTCCTGCGTCAACGAACGACCGGCGTCGGGTCAAGGATCGTCCCGGGAACCGATCCTTGACGTTCCGCGGGGCGAGCGTTGACGCGGCCGTCCGTAGGTTCCGACTCATGGACCCGGTCACCACTGCCACCACCGACATCCATCGACGCCGCTGGTGGACGCTCGCAGTGCTCTGCTCGAGCCTGCTCATCATCGGGATCGACAACACGATCCTCAACGTCGCCCTCCCGACGCTCGTGGAGGACCTGGGCGCGACGGCGAGCCAACAGCAGTGGATGGTGGACACGTACGTGCTCGTGTTCGCCAGCCTGCTGTTGACCGCCGGCATGCTGGCGGACCGCTATGGCCGTCGAGGCGCCCTCCAGCTGGGCCTGGCGGTGTTCGGCCTGGGCTCGGCGGCCGCCGCCTTCGCGGGCTCGGCCAGCACGCTCATCGCCGCCCGCGGGGCGATGGGCATCGGCGGCGCCATGATCATGCCGTCCACGCTGTCGATCCTCACCAACGTGTTCACCGACGCGCAGGAGCGCGCACGGGCCATCGGCATCTGGGCCGGGGTGTCGGGTCTCGGTATCGCCATCGGGCCCGTGACCGGTGGCTGGCTGCTCGAGCACTTCTGGTGGGGATCGGTGTTCCTGGTCAACCTGCCCATCGTGGTCGTCGCCCTGATCGCCGGGCGGCTCCTCGTGCCCACCAGCCGCGACCCGGCACCGCGTCGGCTCGACCCGGCGGGCACGGTCCTGTCGTTCGCCGGGCTGGCCGGGGTGCTGTACGGGATCATCGAGGCGCCCACCCGGGGCTGGACGGACGGCACCGTGATGGCGGCCCTGGGCGCCGGCGTGGCCGTGCTCGCGGCCTTCGTGGCCTGGGAGCGCCACACCGATCATCCCGTGCTCGACATGCGCTTCTTCCGGAACCCCCGCTTCTCCGCGGCATCGGTCGCGATCGCGCTCGTGTTCTTCGCGCTGTTCGGGACGATCTTCTTCCTCACCCAGTACCTGCAGTTCGTGCTCGGCTACGACCCGCTGCATGCCGGGCTGGCCACAGCCCCGATCGCGCTGGCGCTGATGATCTCGGCACCCCTGGCACCCTCGCTCACGGCCCGGGTCGGAACAAAGGCCATCGTCGCCTTCGGGCTCACCGTGGTGGCGGGTGGCCTGGCCATCCTGTCGGTCGCGAGTGTCGGCAGCGGTTACGGCATCGTCCTGGCCTCGATCATGGTCCTCGGCGTCGGCATCGGCCTGGCGATGGCCCCGGCCACCGACTCGATCATGGGATCACTACCCCGGGCGCAAGCCGGCGTGGGCTCGGCCGTCAACGACACCACCCGCCAGGTCGGCGGATCGCTGGGAGTCGCGATCCTCGGCAGCCTGCTCGCCTCCGGCTATCACTCGGCGATCGACGGTTCCGCCGCCGTCGCCCGGGCCCCCGGCTCGGCGGCGGCCGCTGCTCGGGACTCGCTCGGCGGTGCCGTGCATGTGGCATCCCGGCTCGGCGGGGCCGGCGGCCGCGCGCTGCTGGCTGACGCCAACCACGCCTTCGTCCACGCCATGGGGCACGCCGTCCTCGCCGGAGCAGGCGTGGCGCTCGTGGGTGCCCTCGTCGCGCTCGTCTGGCTGCCGGCCCGGGCAGCACCGGCGACCGACAGCCCCGCGGCGACCACGACCTCACCCGCCCCCACCAGCGGCAACGGCGACGGCAATCTGCCTGGCCCGCGGCGCACCCGCCCGCAGGTCAGCCCGCTCCCGGTGGCGGCCGCGACCGGGGTTCACCGGCCTCCCACTCGTGACGGCACCGACGCCGCGGTCGGGCCGTGGCCATCAGAGCCGACGAGATCACCCTGACCCACGCCGAGGATCCCGTCAGGATCGGCCGGCCAACGATCGTCGTCTTCGATTGGATGGTTGGCGGTGGTGCGGTCTCAACCGGCAGCTGAGATGGCGGCCCAGCCTTGTCCCTAGGTCATTCGCTGGCCCCACGACTGGATCAGCGTGAACGTCGTCCCCCAGCGTCCCGGCTCCGTCAGTTCGGCCTCTGCCTCGCCGCGCAGCCGCTCCAGGTCTGCCGACGTCACCAGCGACAGCAACCGGGCCTCAAGGGCAGTGGCGAACTGCAGGGGAAGTCGCAGGTACGGATGGCCGGGAGGGAGTGCAAAGACCTCGGCTCGCACCTTTGCATTAATGCCCAAGCTGCGGAACAGATCCAGGTGCGTCCGCCCTGCGTCCCAGTCTCCTCCGGTCCGCCGAAACGCCTCTACGATCAGCGCGATGAGCTTCTCCAGCGCCGGGGCGGGAGGGTTGAAGTGCCAGGAGGCCACGTCTGGGTCTTCCAGCACGACGGTGCCACCGGGACGGACGAGGCGAATGTACGTCTTGAGCTGCTCGTGTCCGCGGCCCAGGGGCGTGATCTCATACCGAGCGTGGACCAAGTCGAACGACTCTGGTTCCAGGCTGGTGGCGAAGAGATCGTCCTTCACGAGCGTGACGCTTCCGAGGCCCTGGTCGGTCACGAACTGTTTGGCCTCGGCGAGCATGGCGTCGTCGACGTCGGTCCCCAGCACCTCGCCAGCAGGCCCGACCCACTCGTTGAGCAGCCGCAGCCATCCCATCACACCACAGCCGACGTCGACGGCCCGGTAGCCGCTACCGTCGCCCATCTCCTCCAGCAGCCGACGCCCGGCAGGCTCCCACACGCGGGACTGGAGCTTGAGTCGCTCCAACTCGGAGGCCTGGCCAGCCAGGAGGTACTCGGACGTTCTCATGGCGTCTCCTATCGGTCCATGCCTCGGATTTGGTCCTAGTGTCCGGGAGGTCAGCCAGCGCCACAAGTGCAAGACGTGAACCTGGGCGCGCTGATCAGCACAGCGGTACCGGAGCGAGCGGCTTCGTCGGTGCGGTCGAGTTCAGCATCTGAACTAGTTCCAGTCCCACGTGGATGACAGGCTGTGAACATGCGGACTTACGGGCAGTACTGCCCCATTGCCCGGGCGTCTGAGCTCCTGGCCGAGCGCTGGAGCATGATCATCCTTCGCAACATCCTCGTCGGGTGCCACACCTTCAACGAGATCGCGGACGGAGCTCCCGGCCTGTCCCGCGGGCTGCTTTCCAAGCGGCTCCGGGACATGGACCGCGCTGGGATCATCGAGATCCGTCCCAAGCGCACAGGCCCGGGCTCGACGTACGAGCCCACCCAGGCGGGCCGGGAGCTGTCAGAGCTCATGTTGGTCCTCGAGCGCTGGGGCCGAAAATGGGCGGAGCTGAAGCCCGAGCACGCCCATCCAGGTGTGGTGCTGTGGGTGTGGGCGAACTTCTTCCTGGACCGCGACCGCCTTCCTCGGCGCCGAGTAGTGGTCCGCTTCGAGTACCCCACGCTGCCAGGCTCCGCTCGCCGGAGCTGGCTGCTGATCGAACGGGGTGACGCCGAGTATTGCCTGAAGTACCCCGGCGGCGATGAGGAGCTCGTCGTCGTGGTCAACGATCCCCTGGCGTTCGCGCGCTGGCATATCGGGCAGATCCGCTGGAGTGACACGCTGCGCTCTGGGGCGATCGAGCTGAGAGGGTCCCTGACCCTGTCCCGGGCGCTTCCAACGTGGAACCGGCACGGCTGGGCGGCCGACGATCCGCGCGCCG
>Ga0081538_10002839_pt1 | contig 16564 bp, 15 predicted proteins | sample TabmetS5T2R1_FD_71022 | JGI IMG/M metagenome (GOLD analysis project Ga0081538, IMG submission 71022) | Tabebuia heterophylla rhizosphere microbial communities from the University of Puerto Rico - S5T2R1 | ecosystem: Host-associated > Plants > Roots > Rhizosphere ... | reverse complement strand
CGCATTTCCAAGGCGCCTCACACTCGTCGCGGTCTTGCCGTGTGCGGCAAACCTCTCGGATCGGCAGGCTCCGGACGCCGTGCGGAGCCTAACGGGCTGGAAGCATCTGCTGGGTGTGAACCATGTAGAGCCTGGGTTTGACTTCTCGATCCTGCGTGCATGCAGCGACCGGCTCCTAGCAGGCGGGCGCGCACAGCGCTGGTTGGATGACCTGCTCGCACGCTTCCGCGAGCGCGGCTTGTTGCCGGCCCGGGGCAATCCGCTGGGCACGCTCTTAGGTTGGCCGATTGCCGTAGGCACCCTTCTCTTGGGCATGCAGACAGCTGCGGCACTCCCCTGCCTCCACACCCACCGCCGTGGCGGGTGGACGGACCACCAAGCGCTGCCAGAGCACCTCCATTTGACACCCATCATTGGCCTTGGCCCCCGTGATCACCGCTCCAAGGGGCATGGCCCAAGCCTCACGCGCGAGATGCCCGGCCGTCCCATATATGCCACGATCCACCGGGCTTGGCCCTATGCGTTCGCCCCCTTTTTTACGGGCTTTTTCGCGCCGTCGAGGAGAAGCTAGTCCCAGGTGATCTCTTGCAAGGCTTCGTAGCCACGCTGTCCGGAAGGCGTCCGTTGCCGTCCGCCCTTCAGACGGCGTTAGGCAGTTTTGAAGGAGGGAAAGCCCTTGGGGAACAGTTACGACTGATTTAGTGTTGCTGTCAAGCGCCGACGTAAGAAGGCATAGTATTTCGCCAGCATGTTAGGAGCAATAAGACACCAGAGAGACTTAAACATGGTACAGTAGACAACGCCACGGGAGATTTTTACACGTGCTCCAGAGTATAACAACATCTCTGAGCGACAAATGACTTCGAGTGTCTGTACAGCAAACAGGAGAGGCCACATACAACTAAGACGCAGACGCAACGCCTTACGGGGTAGCTGCAGCACATATTGGCAGGCTTGATCCAGATGGTCGAGTGTATGCCAAATCAGCTGTATAATGAGCGGCCGAAGCCGCTGTAAGGTGGCTGGATTTGTCAGTTCCTCCGGTCCAATCTCTAATTGTTCGAGCTGCTCTCTGGGTAAATAGCAACGCCCAATAGACAAATCTTTGCTAAGATCCTTCAGAATATTTGTCATTTGTAGTCCTTGACCAAAACGAATTCCTAATGCGCAGAGATTTTGAAACTTATGAGGCTGCCATCTCTGCATATAAACCTTATGGATTTTGGTCCAAAACTCTCCTACTACTCCTGCCACATAATAGGTGTAGAGGTCAAGAATAGCCAAATCGGGGAAGGGCTGGATTGTTGACGGAGTTTCCCCAGGAAAGTACTGTAGATCCATCTCCATTCCGTGGGTCAATGTGAGGACGAGGTCGCGTACAAGTTGCCGATCAACTGCTGATAACCTCACAAATAAGTGGAAATAAATCGGTAAATGATACAATAACTGGTACGCTTCCTGCGGAGTCCGCTGTGGGAGTAGAGCAGCCCGGAGTTGTTTGAGATCATCAAGGGAAGGAGTGGTCAATAAAAATTGCCTGCGGAAGGCTTGCAAAATTTGTAACCGCTGATAGCGGGGGAAGATAGAAGTGTCAGCAATCGTATCAGCAACACGACAGAAAAGATAGGCCAAGCTTACTTGCTTCCGGACCGAGCCTGGCAACACGCGTAAGCTTAGATAAAAGGAGCGCGAAACATTTTTCAAAATATGCTGTAATACAACTTTTTCTGTCAGGTAGTGCGAGTGTCTATCATGTGGCAGCAATGTGTCGGGCAGTATACTCAGTCTTATTGCCATATTATACTCAAACCGATGTATAGAGCTCCACGGTTTTATGCACGCAACTCAGAACATGCTTCGGCAATTCAATTCAAGACCGCAGGTGCTAATACTGCAACAGTGAGAACACATTATAACTTTGCAAGCGCTTACGCCCGCCCAGAGCACTTAATTCTATAAGGAAAGCCACTTCAACAACCTCACACTGCATCCTCTGAACCAGATCTATAGCTGCACAAATTGTACCGCCAGTAGCAATGACATCGTCGACGAGGACTACCTGCGAACCCGGAGCTAATGCATCGCGATGCACTTCGAGCGTATCAACCCCGTACTCCAGCTCATAGGCTGCCTTCAGCGTTTCAGCAGGGAGCTTGCCAGGCTTACGTACGAGAATAAGGCCAGCGTTCAGCTTGTAGGCTAGCGCAGCTCCAAGAATGAAGCCACGAGCTTCAACCCCGACAACCCGATCTATATGACGCCCGATATACCGATCCGCCAACAAATTAATGGTCATGTTAAAAGTCTGCGGATCTCCCAAAAGCGGAGTAATGTCCTTAAACACAATTCCTTTTTTGGGAAAATCTTTTATATCACGAATCTTTGCTGCTAGGGCCTCGATCATGTATGCAATCCTTGCTGACGTTGGACTCATCGAGTCGTTCTTGGCCTTTAGCCGCGATCCAGTGTAGCCACATTACCAGGCCTAGGGAGGAATTTATAAGGAGGGATAGGAACAGCTTTATGCCGGACTTCGAAATGGAGATGATTACCTGTAGCTCGCCCGCTCTGCCCTACAGTAGCAATAAGCTCTCCTTGTCGCACACGTTGACCAGATCGTACTAGATTGTCATGATTATGCGCATAAATTGTGACAACCTCTGCCTGATGCTGCAGGATCACAATACGTCCATACCCACCCGGCCCCCAACCACTAAAAATGACCTCGCCATCTGCCGCAGCTTGTATAGAAGTTCCTCTAGGGGCGACGATATCAACCCCATCGTGCCGACGCGAGGGATTTTGTTCGAAACCACGAGAAACCTCGCCTTGAACGGGCCAAATCAGTGCTACCCTTTCCAGGGCTGTTTCCTTAGCAGGAGCTACAGTGTGAGCAGCTTTCGCTGCCGATGATACTTCTGCAGGGCGCAGAATCTCCGAGAGAGCTTTGACATTGGAGGATGGCTGAACAGTTTCTGTCCCACATGGGCAACGACTAACAATCTCACGCTGCTGTGTTGCTCCAGGCACGTAGAGCTTTTGTTGCACATACAAAGCAGTTGTATCAGCAATTTGATTCACTCGTGCCAGGGTTCGTACATCGACTCCATAAGCTCGAGCAATACTCCACAAAGTTTGCCCTGGCTTTACTTCATGATACACTCCAGAACGTTCTACCTTGTTAGCAGGTACACTCTTTGCAGCCCCCAGGCCACTTCCGGTAATGGAACTATGCCGACAACCCATGGATAGCAGCACAACAGAACATGCCCCACCTATCAGGCATCGTACAAAAAGCCGGAGCCGCTCCCCCATTCTCCAACCTTTCAACTCATCACTGCGACGCTCTGCAATTTTAGGACATTCTATCTAGACATACTCAACAACACGTATCAACACCCCCCGTCTGAGCGCTCTCTGCTAATCCCTACATGGCAGCTCCCAGCCAGCCCTTCATAACGAGCGATAGAACATTACTAAAAGTCAATCGGGGCGAGAAGATTTGAACTTCCGACCCCCTGCTCCCGAAGCAGGTGCGCTACCAAGCTGCGCTACGCCCCGTCTCCCCTCGATCTGTCAAAAACAGGCAAGGTGTATTGTCCAATAAGTTGGCCGAAGATGCAACCTCTAGTTTTCTCTTCCCCTACCTCACAGTTCTTTGCTTTCCTTACTCTTTCCTGGGGTTATGGGTTTCGCACCCATAGTGCTGACCAAGGCATACGTTCAATGAACATACAGTGTTTGAGCGAAAAGATGGCTGGAATAGATAATCATAACATGTGAAATAGGAGCCACGTAGGAGGGCGATAATTGAGCATGAGCCTACAACGCAGGATCGGGGCGAGAGGATTTGAACCTCCGACACCTTGCACCCCATGCAAGTGCGCTACCAGGCTGCGCCACGCCCCGATGATCATTCTTGCGTGTGTTGTAAAAGCGCCAAGAGTTCCTGAAGATGTTTCTTTAGATATTTAACCTCTTGAGTGAAGGAGCTTTCTATGGGATTTGAAGCCAGTACCTCTTCCTCGTGGCGAGCGAGCATCGTTTTCGCTCCCAAAATCGTATAGCGCTGATTGTACAAAAGGTTTTTAATTTCGACAATAGCTTCGATATCTGCTTTGGCATAAATCCGCTGCCCTGATGGATTTTTTCTCGGCTTCAGGGAAGGGAACTCGGACTCCCAATATCTCAAGACATGCGGCTTCACTCCTACCCACTTTGCCACTTCCCCGATTTTCAAGAAGGGTTTCGTGGCAAATAGATCAGCGACAAGCAGAGTTTGAGATCGATGGCGTTCGTTAGTCACAATAACCTAGATAAACACAGGCTGCTATCCCTGAGCAGCATGTTTATAACCCAGGGAGGGCAAGCGTAACACGCCCCCCCCTTTGATCAGGCACTCAGCGAAATCTATTTCTTTCGAAAACGCAACCGAATCGGCACGCCAGCAAACCCGAAGTGCTGTCTCAATTTGTTTTCTAGGTACCGCCTGTAAAAATTTGTCACCCCTTCAGGGCGATTGACAAAACAGCAAAATGTAGGTGGCAAAGCCACTGTCTGCACAAGAAAAGAAAATTTGACAGATCTGCCGCGATACATCGGAGCAGGATGCTGACGAGTCACTGTATGTAAGAACTCATTGAGCTGCGATGTCGGCACATGGCGCTTCGCTTCTGCAAAAACCGTGTCAATCAGGGGAAATAATTTTACTACACGCTGGCCAGTGAGAGCCGACAAGCTAATGATCGGAACATGCGAGAAGAAGGGCATAGTTTCCTGAATCGTCTGAGCAAAAGACTCATAAGTCTGTGCAGTTTTTTCTACAGCGTCCCATTTATTCAGTGCAATTATACAGGCTTTGCCTCGGCGTTCAATATATGTGGCAATACGGGTGTCCTGTGCTCCCACACCAGCCACAGCATCCAGGAGAAGAACAGCCACATCGCAGCGCTCAATACGCCTTAAAGACATGGTCACCGCTGCTTTTTCAAGCGACTCACTAATCTGTCGAAATTTGCGCATCCCAGCCGTATCAACAAATGTATAGGACCGCGCGTTGATTCGGACCACACTGTCGATCGCATCTCTCGTCGTACCTGGGGCATTATCCACCAAAAGCCGACGTTGGCCAAGAATCCGGTTAATGAGCGAAGACTTCCCAACATTAGGACGCCCAACAATGGCAATCTGCACTCCTCTCTCATCTTCCAGGGTCATAGGAGCCTCTGGAAGCTCCTTGAGAATAGCGTCGAGCAAGTCGCCCACACCCTGACCATGCTCGGCAGAAATCAAGAAAGGCTCTCCAAAACCCAAACGATAGGCCGGAGACATGTCAAGCCCCATGTTAGCCGCTTCAGCCTTGTTAAAGACAAGTACGACACGTTTATCAGACTTGCGCAGCTGCAACGCAATGTCTTGATCAACATTGGTGACTCCTTGCCGCGCATCAATGACTAACAGGAGAAGATCCGCCTCAGCTATAGCATCTTCTGTTTGCTCTCGGATAGCATGCATTAATCCATGCGCCGGTCCCGTGACAATACCTCCCGTATCAATGATGTGAAAAGAACGCCCCAGCCACTTAGCCTCTCCATAATGACGGTCACGAGTGACGCCTGCAGTCCTATCTATAAGTGCGAGATGGCGACCGACAATACGATTAAATAAGGTAGATTTACCGACATTAGGGCGTCCGATAATCGCCACACTGAACGGTGACACGGCTTGCCTCCTATGGCGATATTTGCCCAAGCAACCTCTATGGAGGTTATACTAGCAAAGAGCCAATCTTCTCATCTACTTATAGGATGGACAAATGCAATGAGAGAATTCGCAATAAACTTTTTTGGAAACCACCGAGGCACTCTGCCTGTTCATGCTACGTTCATTTAATGACCAAAGAGGCGCTTACGGCGGCTAGCAGGAGCAATATGCAACTCTTGGCGATATTTTGCTATCGTACGGCGGGCGATCTTCACACCTTTTGCCTCAAGAATCATCATGATCTGCTGATCGGTAAGGGGCTTACGAGAATCCTCAGCTGCGACGGCCTTACGAATAATATCCTTTACGCTGACGGACGACATCGCATCGCCATCAAGCGACTCAAGTCCGCTATGGAAAAAGAATTTAAGTTCAAAGACACCTTGAGGAGTATAGACATATTTGTTTGTCGTTACGCGACTGACAGTAGATTCGTGCATGCCGATATCATCAGCCACGTCTTTGAGAACAAGCGGCTTCAAATATGCCAAGCCTTTATCAAGGAATTCACGCTGAAATTTACACAGGCTTTTCGTCACCCGTAACAAAGTCTGACGCCGTTGTTCAACGCTTTTCATCAACCATATAGCTGAACGGAACTTCTCTTCCAAGTACTCTCTCGTATCACTTTGCATTCCGTCATTCTGGCGCAGAACGTTCTGATATAAGGCATTAATACGGAGACTAGGCATACCATCTTCATTGAGAATGACTTGATAATCATCATCGATTTTCACAACAACAACATCAGGTACAATATATTCAATCCTAGGAGAGTTAAAGCGACTCCCTGGCTTGGGATCAAGAGTACGAATGAGTCCAACAGCTGCAATTACCTCAGTGATCGTGACTCCAAAAGACTTGGCTATTTTCTGAAAATAACGCTCATCAAGCTGGGAGAGATAATGCTGGACAATCTTCCAAGCTAGCGAATCATCCATCTCAAGATGATGCAATTGGATCAACAGCGATTCTTGAAGGTCGCGAGCGCCCGCTCCAGGGGGGTCGAATGATTGGATAACCTCGAGCACAGCACAGATCTGCTCCTCCTCGACCTCAAACTCCTTTGCGACCTCTTCCGTTTGACACTGTAGATAGCCATCGTCATCGATGTTCCCTATGAGATAGGTCCCTATCTGCTTTTCAAGTTCGTCATGCACGGTCAAAGAGAGCTGCCAGAGGAGATGCTCAGCTAAGGATGTTTCACTTTTTAAAGTTGCCTCGATCGAGGGAACCTCTTTGCCTATAGTAGGCACATAGTCGAGACTGCTAAAATCTTGCAAATAGGCTTCCCAGTCCACCTCAAACTCTTCTGAGTCCTGTGAGGTTTCTTGGGGCAGATCCGCGTTCGCAAGATCTGTGTCGCTTGTCTCTTGCGTGGCCACCTCTTCCAAAAAAGGGTTCTCCAAAATCTCCTGCTGCACCTTCTGAATCAATTCAAGACGAGACAGCGGCAGCAATTTGATAGCTTGCTGCAATGTAGCCGTCATCACAAGTTTTTGCGTCGTTTTGAGAAGCAGTTTCGTTTCGAGTGCCACAACTCAACCTCAAATAGTCGAATGCCCATGAGGATACAGAGAGAATCTCTCACCCAAATATACCTGCTTCACCTCACTGCTTTCAATTAACTCTTGAGGGACACCACTTTTGAGGATACGGCCCTCATGCATAATATACGCCCTATCAGTAATCTCGAGAGTTTCGCGTACACGATGGTCAGTAATGAGTACCCCTATCCCTCGCTTCTTCAGGTGAAATATTAACGTCTGCACCTCACTTACCATAATCGGATCAATACCTGTAAAAGGCTCATCCAGAAGGGCAAAACGGGGGGCACTCGCCAACAAACGGGCCAATTCCACTCTGCGACGTTCCCCTCCGGACAAGGTATATCCCTTCATATCCCGTAACGCCATAAGATTAAACTCTGCCAGGAGTGCTTCTGTACGCTGAGCCTTTTCAGAGCGACTACAAGGCAAGGCTTCTAAAATAGCCAGAATATTCTCCTCGACTGTCATTTTGCGAAAGATGGAGGGTTCTTGTGGTAAATACCCAATACCCTGCCGAGCCCGTTGGTGCATGGGCATAGGCGTCAGGGTCACACCATCCAGACAGACTTTACCTGTATTGGGCTTGATAAGACCTACCACAATATAGAATGTTGTCGTTTTTCCTGCACCATTCGGCCCAAGTAAGCCGACAATTTCCCCCGCCTTGACCTCCATACTGACATCCCGGACAACTGTACGCCCTCGATACGTCTTTGACACTACATGGGTGGTTAATACTCCCGGTTGTGATACCATGGTCATGGAGTTTTGAGTGAAGTTTTACGTGGGTGAAAGAGGACACGTGCCTGTTTGACGAGCACTTTTTCTTCCTGAAGCAGGAGAACGATCTCTTCCCCAGTCAGTTCGTCGTGCTCCTGCGTGTCCCATACTCGTGGATTTCCTGTGAGCACAAGTTTTTGTTCGGACTCGAAATAATCCGCTCGCTCGGCTACTGCAGAGTGCTTGCCTTGTTGGAAACGCACATTCCCAGTTGCAACAATCCGCTCGACACTTTTCTCACTGGTATCATTCATAACCTGTAAACGATCACAGAGAATCGTCATGGCACAACGTAAAACCCGTACTTTTTCCTCAAAAATGAAAACACGTGTTTTACTGTCAAAAGTCATACGTTCGGAAGACACGCTTAGGGTTGTTGGACCGCCTGCACAGCCTTTTGGCGCTGGCAGCTTCTCCAGTGTGCCCTGTAGGCCTTGGCTATAGACCCTTCCGCTAAGACATATAAGGGCAATAATTACTGTGATCAGTCTGATCCTCCATGACCCTCCATCACAGCGTTTATCGCACTTGGAAAGCAGCATGAACATCATCCTGTAAGATAAAGCGCTGTTGTTCAATATTACCAAGCAGCCCCGTCCCAACGATGTGGACTAAAGTACTACGAATCTGTACTGCAGCATCAGTCTGTAAAACACGACTGGCCGCATGCCAGTGGAGGACATCTGTTGCTACAATATACCCTTCCAGATACTGAAGCTGAACATTTCCTTGGATAGTCATATTCCCTGTAGCACTATCTATTTGACCGGAATCGGCTATGACACGTACTGGGTGAGCTTCCTTTGAAAGGAGCTGTGCTCGTAACCTATATACTACTACTCTCTGCTTGGCGTCATAAAATTCTGCCTCATGTGCTGACAACTCCCATTCATCTCCAGCTTCTGCCTGCTCAATCAAATGCAAGTTTTGGACACGCATATCTGGCTGCTCACTCTCACTCGGGTGTCCTACATGCTTTACAACCTGTGTTCTGCCTGAGAGGAAAAATCCTCCAACAACAGCAAGCATCACAGGAATGAGGCTCATCCCTACAGCTCTATACCATCTCATCACTAGATACACATTTCAGTCAGCATGGAGAAAATATCTGCTATATGATGTGTCATAGGCCATCCACTGCAGCCAACGCCTGTCTGAGTCAGCAATACGTATGGACACTTCTAACCGCATCGAAGGTAAAATCGCAGGAAATTTATCCGCCCACTCGATAATAACAACGCCACCCACGTCAAGGTATTCTTCAAAACCAATGTCCTGTAGCTCAGCACAAGAAGAAAGCCTATAAAAATCAAAATGATATAAGGGAATACGGCCATGGTACGCATGGACTAATGCAAACGTCGGACTCCGCACATAGTCATCCCCTCCAACTCCCAAACCCTCAGCAAAGCCCTGAACGAATGTCGTCTTGCCAGCCCCTAAAGCACCACGACACGCCACCATGTCCCCTGCCCTCGCCCATCGTCCTAGGCGTGCCCCGAGCGCTCGCGTCTCTTCAGCCTGTACGGTCAGGCGGCGTTGTGTCACGAGGGACTGCATACCTCTCCTTCATGGTATCCTGGATAGCATACGGCAGCTCTTCAAGTACATCGGATGCAATGAGCCCATGATAGCCAAGACGGTCCCGCACATGATCACCAGCGAGACCATGCAGATAGATACCACACTGGGCTGCCTGTAATGGTTCTAGCCCCTGGCAAAGTAATGCTCCAATAACCCCGGCTAGCACATCTCCAGTTCCTGCAGTAGCCATCGCGGGATTGCCTGTGGGATTGATCCAACGCCGACCGTCAGGAGCATAGAGGACAGTATAAGCTCCTTTCAAGGCGACATAGACATTATAGCGCTGTGCGAAATCACACGCGATCTCCAGACGTTGCGCCTGCACTGTTGCGGTATCGGTACCTAGAAGACGAGCCATTTCACCCGGATGAGGGGTCAAAATAACCGGCAGAGCACACTCCTGCAAGACATCCAGATGCTCCACGAGGCAATTAAGCCCATCAGCATCAATCACGACCGGTACCGGCGTTCGCCGTAACAAGGCATGGACGCAGGCCACAGCAGCTGGGTCTGTGCCCAAACCTGGCCCTAACACCAGAGCGCGCACTCTGTGCAAAAATTGACATAACGCAGGAATAGCAGCTTCACCAATGCCTCCAGTCGCACTCTCGGTGACTGGCAGGGTCATCACTTCCGTCAGGCGTGACGCCATAGCTGGTGCTAGCCCTGTAGGCAAAGCCCATGTGACCAAGCCAGCTCCAGCCCGCAGGGCAGCTTGACTCGCCAGGATGCCAGCGCCGAATTTGCCGAGAGAACCTGCCACGACCAGCAGATGGCCGTGGCTGCCTTTATGGGCGTCACGACGGCGGTGAGGCAGCATGCAGCGTATATCGTTTTTCTCGAGCAAAGTGACTTGAATGCCTTCTGCCTCAATGGCCTGCGCAGGGATGCCGATATCGACAACATGTAATTCTCCCACCGCGGCTGCAGATGGATACAGCAACAAACCTCGCTTTGGCAAAGCAAAGGTTACCGTATACGTGGCTTGCACATACGCACCATGCAGATGCCCGGCATCCGCTGAGAGTCCTGACGGGATATCAACCGCCACAATCGGTTTCTGCAAAGCATTGAGCGTCTCTATAGCCTCGGCATACAGGCCAATCGGTGGCTTATCTAAGCCCGTCCCAAGCATCGCATCAACGACGATATCAGTGTCCCGCAGTGTGCTGGCAGCGCGCCTCCAGGCTTGAGGGGTTGTACAGGCTACCATAGGAACCCCGTATGCCTGGGCCATCTCATAGGCTTTTCGCGCATCACCACGCAGACGTCGCCCAGGCGCAAGAAATAGTATGCGTGTTTTGATGCCCGAATGCCACAGATGACGCGCTAATACAAAGCCGTCTCCCCCATTATTGCCTCGCCCCGTTACAATAGTGACATGATACTGTGCGAGCCCAGACAGACGAGTTTGCATGAAGCGTAACAGCTGTATGCCGGCATTTTCCATCAAGACAATGCTCGGGACACGATACACCTCAACGGTACGCTGGTCTATATTACGCATTTCAGATGCAGTGGCGACTTGCATGCATCCTACTCCTTGGCCCGCGTGGAGCTCTCGTCGTATGTAGAATCATTGAGTGCACTAGTGATAGCCTGCCCAATGCGACGCGCCAAAGCTTCGATCAGGCTCTCCTCTGGTCCTTCAACCATCACCCGGGCCACAGATTCAGTGCCTGACAAACGCACCACGACACGGCCCTCACGACCCAGGCTATTCTCCGCCTCTTTTACCACCTGTCGTACCTGAGGGAAATCAAGCGGATCCCGACGTGCACGAATTTTTATATTTAACAGTATTTGGGGACACTTATGTAAGATTTGAGCTAAGGTTGCGAGGGGAAGCTGTCTAGCTGCTATCAGATTAAGAATCTGTACAGCCGTTAGCAGACCATCCCCGGTCGTGTGATGATTAAGAAAGACAATATGGCCTGACTGCTCTCCGCCGAGCCTTGCTCCCGTCTGCCGCATTCCTTCAACAACATACTTGTCACCCACAGGAGTTCTGTACAACTCAAATCCTATCTGGCGCAAAGCCTGTTCCAGGCCGAAGTTTGCCATCACCGTGCTCACAATAATACGTTGTGATGCTGGGTCCTCTTCCAACAGTGCTTGAGCACATACCGCCAGGAGATAGTCTCCATCAAGGATACGGCCCGTATGATCAATAGCAATGAGACGATCGGCGTCTCCGTCAAAAGCGAAACCTATATCGAGCTTTTCCTTAAGGACTTTCTGCTGCAAAAATGCAGGATAAACCGCCCCACATTGCTTATTAATATTGACCCCATCTGGCGCCGCGTGCCAGACACGTACCTTGCCGCTAAGCTGACGAAACAAGGCCGGAGCAACTGCAGAGGCTGCCCCATTAGCACAGTCTAAACCGATACGCAGCCTTATGGGGGTTTCATAGTGAAAAGTCTGCTTGAGAAAAGCAATATAATGCCCGGCACCATCCACATAGAGGCGGGGACGTCCAATCGCTTCTCCGGTGGGAGGTGTTCCCATATCTATATTAGAGATGCGATCTTCCATCTCTTCCTCAAGCCTGTCTTCCAGCTTGGTTCCTGTGGCGGAGAAAAACTTGATTCCATTATCCATATAAGGATTATGCGAGGCGGAAATCACTACACCTCCGATAGCCCCTGTATGACGTACCAAATAGGCAACTCCGGCAGTTGGGAGAACCCCTACATTAAGGACATCCACCCCGGCCGAGCATATACCCGCAGTCAATGCAGCTTCGAACATAGGACTAGATAGACGCGTGTCACACCCAACGATCAGGGACGGCTTTATCTCGGAAGAAGAAGGGGCTAAGACATGCACAGCCGCACGGCCGAGTGCCATGACCACCTCTGGCAACATAGGCGCCATATTCGCCAAGCCGCGGACACCATCTGTCCCAAATATACGGGCCATAGAGTGGTCTCCTGTTTGTAATGGAACACCAGCCTACCTAGGTGAGGGGGATGCCTTGAGCAGTTCGTGTCGCCCTTTTCTGGAAGGGACAGCACGCAACTTGTCGCAGCGTGACAGTGCTAAACTACAGCGGATATTTCATTACTTCGGCCATGTGGCTCACTCCACATGGCTACGAGACGATCAATCTCTTCAGCGCTGAGCTCTTCTCGTTCAATGAGTTCCTGGGCGAGAGCATGCAAGACATGAATATTGGCAGAAAGAATCGATTTGGCAGTATCATAACCGTGCGTCACCATCCGCTTAATTTCCTCGTCAATAGCAATGGCGGTCACTTCACTGTAATCTTTATGCTGAGATATTTCTCGTCCTAGGAAGATCTGCTCTTCCTTCGTTCCGAACGCGAGAGGCCCCATACGTTCACTCATGCCCCATTCACAGACCATCTTCCGGGCCAACTCAGTCGCCCGCTCGATGTCATTACCCGCCCCTGTCGTTGGGTTTTTGAAGATGAGCTCTTCTGCTACTCTGCCTCCCATATAAATTGCTAAATTGTTCAAGAGATATTCGCGAGGATAAGCATGTTTCTCCTCCATTGGGAGCTGTTGGGTCACACCTAACGCGAGGCCGCGGGGAATAATGGTAACTTTATGAATAGGGTCAGTACCCGGCAAAAACTTTGCCACCAGCGTATGGCCACCCTCATGGTATGCTGTAACGCGCTTTTCTTCGTCGCTGATCACTAAACTGCGACGCTCTACACCCATCATGACTTTGTCTTTCGCGCTTTCAAAATCCCGCATAGTTACTTGCGTTTGATGCTGCCGTGCTGCATAGAGGGCGGCTTCATTCACCAAGTTGGACAGATCAGCTCCCGAAAACCCAGGAGTACTACGGGCCAATACGGCAAGATCAACATCAACAGCCACCGGTATATCTTTGGTGTGGACAGTGAGGATACCAAGGCGTCCACGCACGTCTGGACGTGAGACCACCACTTGACGGTCAAATCGCCCAGGACGCAACAGAGCAGGGTCGAGGACATCGGGACGATTCGTAGCCGCAATCAGAATGACTCCATCATTCGATTCAAAGCCGTCCATCTCAACTAAAAGCTGATTCAAGGTTTGCTCGCGTTCGTCGTGGCCCCCTCCTAATCCAGCCCCACGATGCCGCCCTACAGCATCAATTTCATCCATAAAAATAATACATGGGGCATGTTTCTTGCCCTGCTCGAATAGATCTCGCACGCGCGAGGCTCCCACACCAACGAACATTTCGACAAAATCTGAGCCACTAATACTAAAGAAAGGTACATTCGCCTCACCTGCAATGGCACGTGCGAGCAAAGTCTTCCCAGTACCTGGAGGTCCCATAAGGAGCACTCCCTTTGGGATTTTTCCGCCCAATTTCTGAAAACGTTGCGGATCTTTTAGGAAATCGATAATTTCCTCCAGTTCTGCCTTCGCTTCATCTACCCCGGCAACATCAGCAAAAGTCGCTTTTTTCTTTTGGTCTGAAAGTAATCGAGCTCGACTCTTGCCAAAAGAAAGGGCTTTGCTACCCCCACTCTGCATTTGTCGCATAAAGAAAACCCACAAACCAATTAATAATAATACAGGAGCCCAAGACAACAAAAACTGCATAATATATGAATTCTTTTCTGGCAAATCAACTTTGATACTGACATGCTTTTCACGCAGCAGGCGAATGAGATCGGCATCTCGCGGCATATATGTTTTAAAACGACCATTCGCTCCCTCTACCCCAATATACTCGCCTGTGATTTTTTCCCCTTCAATGCGTATACCACGAACCAGGCCTTGTTCGACACGCTCCAAAAAGTCGCTATATGCAATCTCCCTCATGGTCTGGCCTGTTTTATTAAAATAGGTCCACATAAAGACGAAAATAAGACCAAACACTAACCATAAGGCAAGCTTTTGGTAGAATGGACTCAAAGGGACCTCCTTACCTGAGGCAAGAATACTCTCGCATACAATACTTCTCACGTAGCTTGAACATAGTAATCCTAAAATCTTCATAATTACCGTCAAGACATTCTATAGACAAAAACAGCCGAGGCCCCTCCTGATACGCCACTTGCATCACGAGCTAGCCTCCTGCAGCGTCCAGCATTGGAGGCGCAACACACGGTTCGTCTCAGGACGGAGCTTAAAAGGCTCAGCAATACGATATCCTACAACCCATACGATCTCATAATTACTCACCACTAAAGGCACATATGGACGCTCTCCGCGCGGGATCTTAGTATCAACGAAAAAATCGTGCAGCTTTTTGGAGCCTGGTGACCCCAAAGGATAGAAGCGGTCACCGGGTTGTCGAAAGCGCACCTGGAGAGGACATACGATACGATCGAGGTCGAGCAAAGCCCACTGTGGATTCATCCGTCCCAGATGGCAAGGCTTAGGGATGACGTCAGCAGTCAAACGGATATTAAGGAGGGCAATATCAACTTTTCCCGGCACTGGCAGCACAAAAATGCAAGGTATTGCTGGGGGCTTCGACACATTCCAGAGCAGAATCGTCTCTGCACGGCGTGCAATGCCTATCTCACCAGGCAAGCTACACTGTCGCTCCTGATTTCCCGAGACAATAAACTGGCGTAGACTTTCAACATGTCTAAAACCCACTGCTTCAGGCGAGGCGGCTAGTGCTTCAATAACACGACGCAGAAGACGTCGCTGGATAGCGACAGGAGCAAGACCAAAGAATCTACGACATATCTCCACTCTACTCCGTCCTTGCCACGCCAATGCTTGCAATGCCCACTCATCCACCTGCTGTGCAAGCACCTGACTATCAGCTCGCAACATATCCGCCAACTCATTGAGACGCCTGACAATCTGCGGATTGTACTGCTGCAGCTTCGGTAGCAAGTCGAGACGCACACGGTTACGGAGATATAACATGTACGTATTTGAACTATCCTCGACCCATGGACAATGCTCACTTTGAAGGTACGAGTAGATAGCAGAACGCGAAACGGTAATCAACGGACGGATAAATGGCAAACGCACAGCCGGGATCCCTGCGAAGCCAGTAGGACCACTGCCACGCACCAGGCGCATAAGGAGAGTTTCAGCCTGATCATCAGCCGTATGTCCAAGAGCAATCCGTGTTGCATTCAGGTCTTGATATAAAGCATGCAAGAAACGATACCGCAATTGGCGCGCAGCCTGTTGCAACGACATCCCTGAACTCTGTTGCAGAGCTTTGACATCAACACAGGTCTGATGAAAAGGAAGTCCCAAACTTGCAGCCTGTTGCTCTACAAATAGAGCATCTTGCTCTGCCTCTTCTTTGCGCAGTTGATGATTAACATGAGCTACGATGAGTGTCATGTTATACACCGAGCGCAGCTGAAAGAGGGCAGACAACAAAGCCATCGAGTCTGCACCACCAGAGACAGCAACGATAACTTTGGCCCTCGAGGGTAACATGGCCTGTGCCTCAATACACGCCCGAACCTCAGCAACAAGCATCCTTACTTCCCAGCCAGAAAGGGCACAAAGCTCTAGCAAAATAATATTATAGAAGATGGCGGTGCAGGGACTTGAACCCCGGACACTGCGGATATGAGCCGCATGCTCTAACCGACTGAGCTACACCGCCAAGAATGCCCGCATGCACAGAGCGAGGGAAGCCTGATGCAGCGCACAGACGCTAGCTATTTTGCACACCACAGAAACATAATATAGCTAGTAAGAGAAGGAGCGGTCTCAAGGAAAAAACGCCTCATATCCACATGACGAGGCTCTTGCCCCTGCCACTCATACTGACCTTGATTGGGTAGCAGGAGGAGCCATAAACAGCGACCTCAACACGCTCGCCCATATACTCGGTGTTGATCCCACGATATTTGACAATAAATAATCGCCGAAGAATATAGCCCACTTCCCTAGCAAAGTCAATTCTCTTCCCCGCGCTACGCTAGTCTC
>Ga0081538_10002838_pt1 | contig 16566 bp, 15 predicted proteins | sample TabmetS5T2R1_FD_71022 | JGI IMG/M metagenome (GOLD analysis project Ga0081538, IMG submission 71022) | Tabebuia heterophylla rhizosphere microbial communities from the University of Puerto Rico - S5T2R1 | ecosystem: Host-associated > Plants > Roots > Rhizosphere ... | reverse complement strand
GGGGCCGGGCCCCCGCCCGCGGCATCCAGGCCCTCCAGTTCGCCCGCGACGACTACTACCTGCCGCCGGAGTACGCCGCCCCGCGCCGGTTCTTCGCCACCACCGGGCTGTCGGTCACCCGTGACGGCGAGAGCCGGCCCGAGGACCTCACCCTGGCCGCCCGCAACGCCCTGCTCAACATGATCGAGCACCTCCAGGACCATGGCGGCTGGAACCGCCAGCAGGCCTACGCGATCTGCAGCGTGGCCGTCGACCTGAAGGTCAGCGAGGTCGTCGACGTGCCCAGCTTCGTGGTCTCGGCATTCCTGCCCCTCGACATCTTCGCCTGAGGGACGGTCAGCCGGTCCCGGTGACGAGCTGGGTGAGCCGGGTGGCGGTGGCGAAGTCGCTGCTGACCCGGTTCTTGGCGACCGCGAAGGCGGTGCCGGTGGCGGTGTCGCCGTAGGCGAAGCTGCCGCCGACCCCGCCGACCCCGAACGCCGTGTCTCTGGGGCCGCCGGGCAGGCCGATGCCGTAGCCGAGGCCCCAGGTGGTCGGCATCCCGAAGACCTCGTCGGTGCCGCTGGAGGAGACGGCGGTGACCTCCCGGAGCCGCTCCGGGGAGAGCAGCCGGACGCCGTCGACCTCGCCGAGGAGGGCGGCGTACATACGGGCGATGGCCCGAGCCGACACCTTGCCCCCGGCGGGGATGTCGGCGGCCAGGATGTCGGGGCGGTTGCCGAACTCGGCGTTGGGGAACAGCGACATCGGCGCCGACCGGAGCATCGGCAGGTCGGGCGGCATGGAGGCCAGCATCTGGGCGGCCATCTCGGCCGCGCCCGGCTCGTCCTCCAGCCGGGCCAGGCGGTAGTGCTCGGAGGCGGGCATGCCGAACCAGAGCTCGCCGGCCACCCCGAGCGGCTCGGCCACCTCCTCGTCCAGGAGCTGGGAGATTCGCTTGCCGGTGGCCCGGCGGGCGACCTCGCCGAGGATGTAGCCGAAGGTGTAGGCGTGGTAGCCGACCTTGGTGCCCGGCTCCCACCACAGCTCGGCGTCGGCGATGGCCGCGCACATCCTGTCCCAGTCGCACAGGTCCTCGACGGTCGTGTCGAGCGGGACGCCCGGGACCCCGGCGGTCTGGTTGAGGACCTGGCGGATGGTGACGGCCTGCTTGCCCCGGGCGGCGAACTCCGGCCACAGCTCGGCCACCGGCGTCTCGTAGCCGAACAGCCCATTCTCGGCCAGCCGGTGGACGACCGTGCTGGTCGCGCCCTTGCCGACGGAGTAGTTGTAGAAGACGGTGCCGGCGGTGACCGGCTGCTCGGTGGCCGCGTCGGCGACCCCGGCGACGGCGTCCACCACCTGCTCGCCGTCCTGGAAGACGGCCACCTGGACGCCCCGCTCGATGCCGGCGTCGACCAGCTCGTCGATGACCTTCTGGACCTGCTGCTGCAGCTCGCTCATGCGAGCAAGCCTACCGCTCCCCTGTGTCAGGCTGAGTCCCGAGCACGGTGACCAGCCACTGGGCGACCGACTGGGCCGAGAGCTGGTTCTGGCCGACGGCGCGGTACATCGCCTCCAGGTCGGCATAGTCGAGCATGGCCAGGGAGCCGTCCTCCATGGCCCGCTGCAGCGACCAGCCCTGGTCGGACAGGCACTGGTCGATGGCCTGCTGCCCGGCGTCGACGGCGTCGTCGCGGTGCTGGGAGGCCAGCCACTGGCGGATCTTGACGTGCGCCTGGGGGCTCTTGACGAAGCCGAGCCACTCCTTGGAGGGGCCCGGGTACTCGGCCGTGGAGGTGAGGATCTCGACCACGTCGCCGTCGGCCAGCACGCTGGCCAGGGGGACGAGCTGGCCGTTGACGCGGGCGCCGATGCAGTGGTGGCCGAGCTCGGTCCGCAGGGCGTAGGCCATGTCGACCGGGGTGGCCCCGGCGGGCAGGGTGATGGCGTCGCCCTTGGGGGTGAAGACCAGCACCTCGTGGTCGGACAGGTCGGAGCGGAGCGACTCGAGGAACTCGCCCGGGTCGGAGACGCCCCGCTGCCAGTCCAGCAGCCGGTGCAGCCAGTCCAGGTCGTCGGCGTTGCCGGTGGGGTCGCCCTGGGCCGACCCCCGGCGGCTGCGGGCCGCCTCCCTGGCCTGGGCGATCACCCCGTACTCGGCCGTGTGGTGCATGGCCTCGGTGCGGATGTGGACCTCGACCGGCTCCTCCCCGGGGCCGATCACGGTGGTGTGCAGCGACTGGTAGCCGTTCAGCTTGGGGGCGGCGATGAAGTCCTTGAAGCGGCCCGGCACCGGGTGCCAGCGCCCGTGGACGGCGCCGAGGGCGATGTAGCAGTCGCTGGGCCCGCCGGCGACCACGACCAGGATCCGGTCGGGGTCGTGGACCTCGCGGCTGCCCCGCTCCAGCATCGTCTGGTAGATCGAGTAGTAGTGGCGGGGGTGGGGGGTCACGGTGGCCTTGGTCTTGGCCGCCCTGAGGTCGGCCGCGACCTGGCGCACGAGCATGGCCACGTGCTCGCGGCGGCCCGGGTCGCGCTGGTCGACCACGCGGACGATCTCGTCGTGCTCGGCCGGGTGCAGGGTGGCGAAGGCCAGGTCCTCGAGGTCGCGGCGGAGCACCTGGAGCCCGAGCCGGTTGGCCAGGGGGGCCAGGACCTCCAGGGTCGCCCTGGCCGTGCGCTGCTGCTTGTGGGCCGGCTGGAACCGCAGGGTGCGCATGTTGTGGAGCCGGTCGGCGAGCTTGATGATCAGCACCCGCAGGTCGAGGGCCATGGCCACGATCATCTTGCGGATGGTCTCGGCCTCGGCGGCGTGGCCGAACTCCATCTTGTCGAGCTTGGTCACCCCGTCGACCAGGTGGGTGATCTCGTCGCCGAAGTCCTCGCGGGTCTGCTCCAGGGTGTAGCCGGTGTCCTCCACGACATCGTGGAGCAGGGCCGCGACCAGGGTGATGGTATCCATGCCGAGCTCGGCCAGGATGGCCGCCACCGCCACCGGGTGGGTGATGAACGGCTCCCCGCTGGTCCGCTGCTGGCCCCGGTGCTCCCGTTCGGCCACCTCGTAGGCCGCGTGCAGCAGGCGCACGTCGGCCTTGGGATAGCGCCGCTGGTGGGCGGAGACCAGCGCCTCGAGCGGGGTCTGGGTGCCCTGGCCGTGGGCGAAGGGGTGCATGGACCGGGCGGCCAGGGCCCGGACACGGCGTCCGAGCGGACGCGGCTGGGGCTGGGCGGCCGCGCTGCCCGGCCCAGGCACCTGGGTGGTGTCCGGCACGGCGCGGTCGACCTCGAAGCCCACAAGGCACCTCTCTTGCCAAGGACCCCGGGGGTATGCGGCTGCACACCCCCCGGTGACTCTATGGTAACGGGGCGCGGCAAACCGTGAGCGCTTCGATCCTCCCGTTCCCCTCGTATCGCCCATGTGGGAGAAGCTGGCCCGCACCGACGGCACCAGGGCCGCCTACAGAAGGTGACGCCCGGGGCCGGCGTCCACGTCGGCTTCACCGTCGGGAAGGAGCCGGCGCAGAAGCTTGCCTGAGGGGCTGCGAGGCAGGGCGCTGAGGAGGACGAGCTCGCGGGGCGCCTTGGCCGGGGAGAGCCGTTCCCGGACAACGGCCCGCAGCTCCTCCAGGGTCGGCGGGCTGGCCGGGTCGCGAGGGACGACAAACGCGGTCACCCGCCGCCCCCACTCGGCGTCCGCCCGCCCGGCCACGGCCACCTCGGCGACGGCCGGGTGGGTGGCCAGCACCGCCTCGACCTCGTCCGGATGGACGTTGACCCCGCCGCTGATCACCAGGTCGTCCACCCGCCCGAGCACGAGCAGCGTGCCATCCGGGCCGATCCGGCCCAGGTCCCCTGTGGACAGCCAGCCGTCCAGGAGCACCGCCGCGGTACGTTCGGGATCACCGCGATAGCGGCGGAACAGCATCGGTCCCCGGACGAGAACCTCGCCTTCGGGGTGAGCGGGTTCGGGATGGGTGAGTTCGGGCGCGCCGGGCCTCCACCCCTCCCCGGTGGCTGGGCCCCCGGTACGGGAGGGTAGCCCGGCGGGGCGATCGGGGGAGCCGGTTGTCCACAGCCCCCCTACCCGCACTTCCCCTACCCTCGCTCCCCGTAGGCTCGCTCCCCCGACCCGCACCTCAGCGCCCTCCAGGGGGTGGCCGTCGTGGACCATGCCGCCGAAGGTCTCGGTGAGGCCGTAGGTCCGGACCACGGTGACGCCGCCGCGGGCGGCCTCGGCGGCCAGGCCGGGCGGGATGGGGCCGCCGCCCAGGAGGACCCGGCGGAACCGGGCCGCCTCGTCGCCGGCGGCCAGGAGCCGGCGCAGCATCGCCGGGACCAGCGAGACCAGGGTCGCCCGGCCGGCGGCCTCGGCGACGGCGGCGGGGTCGAAGCGCTCGTGGACCTCGACCGGCAGGCCGGTGTGCCAGGCCCTGGCCACCACGGCCAGCCCGGCGACTCCGTGCAGCGGCAGGCAGCACAGCCAGCGGTCGCCCGGCCCGGCCGCAAGGGCGGCCGACGTCGCCAGGGCCGACCAGCGGATCGCGTCGGCGCCCAGCTCGACCACCTTGGGGGCGTCGCTGGTCCCTGAGGTGGCGACCACCGCCGCCAGTCCCGCCTCGCCGGGCTCTCCGCCCGGGAGCCGGCGTCGCCCCTCGCCGTCCAGGAGGTGGGTGGGGCGGGCGGCGGCCAGAATGCCCTTGCGCTCGGCCGCCGGGGCGTCCGGGTCGAGCGGCAGGACCGCCTCGCCGGCCTCCCAGGCGGCGACCACGGCCCGGGCGGCGGCCGGCCGGGGCAGGGCGATCGCGACCACGGCAACGGACTCCGACATGGGCAGGTAGGCTAGCAGGGCCGTCGCCGCCGAGAAGCCTTCCGAGGAGCGCGAACACCCGTGGAATGGCAAGCCCAGGGAACCTGGACCGACATCGGCTACCAGACCGCGGAGGGGATCGCCAAGATCACCATCCGCCGGCCGGAGGTCCGCAACGCCTTCCGACCAAAGACCCTGTTCGAGCTCCATGACGCCTTCGAGCTCGCCCGCGACGACCCCTCCATCGGAGTGATCATCCTCACCGGCGAGGGCTCCGACGCCTTCTGCTCCGGCGGGGACCAGCGGATCCGCGGCGACGACGGGTACGTCGACGAGCACGGCATCGGCCGCCTGAACGTGCTCGACCTCCAGATCCAGATCCGGCGGCTGCCCAAGCCGGTGATCGCCATGGTCGCCGGCTACGCCATCGGCGGCGGGCACGTGCTCCACCTGGTCTGCGACCTGACCATCGCCGCCGACAACGCCCGCTTCGGCCAGACCGGGCCGCGGGTCGGGTCCTTCGACGGCGGCTACGGCATGGGCATGCTGGCCCGCACCGTCGGGCGCAAGAAGGCGACCGAGATCTGGCTCCTGTGCCGCCAGTACGACGCCAGCGAGGCCCTGGAGATGGGGCTCGTCAACACGGTCGTGCCGCTGGCCGACCTCGAGCAGGTCACGGTCGAGTGGTGCCGGCGGATCCTGGAGCACAGCCCGCTCGCCCTGCGCCTGCTCAAGGCCGGCCTCAACGCCGACACCGACGGCCTGGCCGGGGTCCAGCAGCTGGCCGGGGACGCCACCCTCCTCTACTACATGACCGAGGAGGCCCAGGAGGGCCGCAACGCCTTCCGCGAGAAGCGCCGGCCCGACTTCGCCAAGTTCCCGAAGCGCCCCTAGGCCCATGCGTGTCTGGGTCCAGGGGGCTCGGCCGAGGACGCTGGTCGCGGCCGTCTGCCCGGTGCTGGTGGGGACGGCGGCGGCCGCCTCCGAGGGCCCGGTGGTGGCCTGGCGGGCCCTGGCCGCCCTGGTCGTGGCCCTGGCGCTGCAGGTCGGGGTCAACTACGCCAACGACTACTCCGACGGGCTGCGCGGCACCGACACCCCCGGGCGGCTCGGCCCGGCCCGGCTGACCGCGACCGGGCTGGCCACCCCGGCGGCGGTGCGGCGGGCGGCCGCGGCCGCGTTCGTGGTGGCCGCGGTGGCCGGGCTGGCCCTGGCGATCGCCGTCGACCTCAGGCTGCTGCTGGTCGGGGCGGCCGCCATCGCCGCCGCCGTGCTCTACACCGGGGGGCCGCGACCCTACGGGTACTCGGGCTTCGGCGAGCTGGCCGTGCTGGCCTTCTTCGGGGTGGTGGCGACCTGCGGGTCGGCGTACGTGCAGCTGGAGCGGGTCCCGGCGCTGGCGGTGGCCGCCTCCGTCGTGGTGGGCCTCGGGGCGGTGGCGATCCTGCTGGCCAACAACGTCCGCGACATCGATGGCGACCGGCTGGCCGGCAAGCGGACCCTGGCCGTCCGCCTCGGCCGAGCCCGGGCCCGCGACCTGTTCACCGCCGTGGTCGCGGGCATGTTCGTCACCGCGGCCCTGCTAGGGCTGACCCGCCCGCCGGTGCTCGTCACCCTGGCCGCCGTTCCCCTGGCGGTCACGCCGGTCCGGCTGGTCCGCACCCGCACCGACGGGCCCGGCCTGATCGCCGCCCTCGGGGCGACGGCGAGACTCCAGCTGGTCACCAGCCTGCTGCTGGCCGCCGGGCTGTGGGTGTCATGAGCTGCTCAGGCGTGCCGAGTCAGGAACTCCTCGACCAGCGTCGCCGTCTCGGCCGGACGTTCGAGGTGGGCGGCGTGCCCGGCCCCGGGGACCAGGGCGACCCGGGCGGCCGGGCCAATGGCGGCCGCCATCTCCCTGGCGATCGCGGCGAACTTGCGGTCGAGCTCCCCCGCCACCAGCAGGGTCGGCGGCCGCAGCTCGCCCAGCCGGTCCCAGAGCGGGTCCTGGACGCCGATCCCGAGGTGCCGCAGGGCGTAGCCGAGCCCCATGGCGGTATTGGCGAGCCGCTCCTCGCGCCCCGCCGCCTCCGCCGGCAGGGTGGCGAGCAACGGCCCGGCCAGCCAGGCGTCCAGGAACGCCTCGACCCCGTCCCGCTCGATCCGCCGGGCCAGCGCCTCGTCGGCCGCCCGCCGCTCGGCCCGCTCCCCGGGGCTGGCGATCCCCGGCGATCCCCCGATGAGGACCAGCGCTGGCACCAGGTCGGGCCGGTCCAGGGCCAGGCGCAGGCACAGCCGCCCCCCGAGCGAGTAGCCGACGTACGCCCCCGCCCCGCCAGCCTCCCCCACCAGCCGCGCCGCCTCGGCGAAGCCGACCCTGACGCCGCCCGACCCGCCATGCCCGGGCAGGTCGACCCGGACCACCTCGAACCGCCCGGCGAGTCGTTCGGCCACCGGCCCCCACGACGCGAGCGTCTGGGTGAACCCGTGGACCAGCACCATCCGCCCTCCGGCGAGGTTCGGCCCGGAGCAGGAGCCGGACGGCGCGGAGGTCCAGGTCGGTGGGCTGTGGACGACCGGTTCGCCGGATCCAGCCGGGGGCCTGTGGACAACCTGCTCCCTCTGCTCCGGCGATGGGCTACCCTCCCGAATCGGGGCCCCCGGCACCGGGGCGGAAGGGTGAAGCACGCCCGGGTCGGGTGGCTGCGGCGTGCCCCGACCGGGTGGGTGCAGCGGCCCCTCCACCACGTGGCGCAGGGGTCCGGGACCGGCCGTGTGGTGCCGGGGGCCGGGGTGGGCGGTCATGTCGGGAGCCTAGCGTGAGTGGGGCTGGGCGGCGGTTTGCCCTGACGCTTGTGGACGAGCTTGCTCGGGCCGGGGTGACCGATGCCTGCCTGGCGCCGGGGTCGCGGTCGGCGCCGCTGGCGCTGGCGTTGGCCGAGCATCCGAGGGTCAGGGTGCATGTGCACCTGGACGAGCGGTCGGCTTCGTTCTTCGCGCTGGGGGCGGCCAAGCGGTCGGGGCGGCCGGTGGTGGTGCTGTGCACCTCGGGGACGGCGGCGGCCAACTTCCACCCGGCGGTGCTGGAGGCCGACCATGCCCGGACGCCGCTGCTGGTGCTGACCGCGGACCGGCCGCCCGAGCTGCGTGGCACCGGGGCCAACCAGGCCACCGACCAGCTCAAGCTGTACGGGTCGGCGGTCCGGTGGTTCTGCGAGGTGGGCGTGCCGGCCGACGGGCCCGGGGCCGGCCGCTACTGGCGGTCGCTCGCCAGCCGCGCCTTCGCCGAGGCGACCGGCCCGCCGGGCGGGCCGGTTCACCTCAACCTCGCCTTCGAGGACCCGCTGGTCCCATCGCCCGTCAACGGGGAGGCACGGCTGGCCGGGGAGCCGGCGGCGGGCCGGGCCGGCGGCGGGCCGTGGACGGCCGCGCCGATCGGGCGGCGGTCGGCCGCGGCCGGCGACGTGGCCGCCCTGGCCGAGGCGATGCGGGCCAACCCCAGGGGCGTACTCGTAGCCGGGTGGGGCGCGGACCTCGACCCGGCCGCCGTCGACGCCTTCGCCGCAGCCAGCGGCTGGCCCGTCCTGGCCGACCCGCTGTCAGGGGCCCGCCGCGGCCCGGCCGCCATCTCCGCCTACGACGGCATGATTAGATCCCCGAGGTTCGCCGCCGCCCACCGCCCGACCCTGGCCGTCCGGGTCGGCGGCGCCCCCACCAGCAAGGCCCTCACCGCCTGGCTGGACGAGTCCATCCCCCAGGTCCTGGTCGACCCCTCCGCCGGCTGGACCGACCCGGCCCGGGCCGCCACCCTCCGCCTCGCCGCCGACCCGTCGGAGCTGCTCACCGCCACCACGGCCCTGCTGACCGAAGACAGGCGGAGCCCCTGGCTCCGGGAGTGGCTGGAGGCCGAACGACTCGCCCGGGACGCCATCGACGGGCTGCTCGACGAGTGGGCGGAGCCGTTCGAGGGCCGGGTGGCTCGCGACCTGGTCGGGTGGATGCCGGCCGGGGGGACGCTGGTGGTGGGCTCCAGCATGCCGGTGCGGGACGTGGACGCCTTTGCCCGGCCCAGGGACGGGGTCCGGTTCCTGGCCAACCGGGGGCTGTCGGGGATCGACGGGTTCGTGGCCACCGCGCTGGGGGTGGCGGCCGCGGGCGACGAGCCGGTGGTGGCGCTCTGCGGTGACCTGACGCTGCTGCACGACGCCTCCAGCCTGCTTGGCGCCGGCCGGCCGCGGGGGGTGGTCCTGGTGGTGATCGACAACGACGGCGGTGGGATCTTCAGCTTCCTCCCCCAGGCCCGGCTGCCCGGGGACCTGTTCGAGCCGCTGTTCGGCACCCCGCATGGGCTGGACCTGACCGCCCTGGCGGCCGCCGCGCGGGTGCCGTCACGGGTGGTGGAGAAGGCGGGCGACCTGGTGCCGGCGCTGGACGCGGCGCTGGCTGATGGCGGGACGCAGCTGGTGGTGGTCCGCAGCGACCGGGCGGTCAACCTGGCCCGTCACCGGGCGGTGACCGACGCCGTGACCGTGGCTGTCGGCGGGTAGGGTGGCGGCCGTGATGTTCGAAGGGTTCAGCACCCGGACGGTGGCGGCCGAGGGGGCCGACATCCACCTGCGCGTCGGTGGGGACGGGCCGCCGCTGCTCCTGCTGCACGGCTATCCGCAGACCTCGGCCATGTGGCACCGGGTCGCGCCCGGGCTGGCCCGGCGGTTCACGGTGGTCGCGGCCGACCTGCGCGGCTACGGCGGCTCGGCCCGGCCGCCGTCCGACCCCGCCCACCTCGCCTACTCCAAGCGGGTCATGGGCGCCGACATGGTGCAGGTCATGGCCGAGCTTGGCTTCGACGCCTTCGCCGTGGCCGGCCATGACCGGGGCGGGCGGGTCGGCTACCGGATGGCCCTCGACCAGCCGGCGGTCGTGACCCGGCTGGCCGTGCTCGACATCGTCCCCACCCACGTGATGTGGCAGCGGATGGACGCCAGGTTCGCCATGGCCACCTACCACTGGCTGTTCCTGGCCCAGCCCGCCGGCCTGCCCGAGACGATGATTGGCGCCGACCCGGGCTGGTGGGTCCGTGAGAGCCTGCGCCGCTGGGCCGCCGACCCCGGCGCCTTCGCGCCCGAGGCGGTCGAGGAGTATGTGCGCTGCTTCTCCGACCCCGCGGCCATCCATGCCTCCTGCGAGGACTACCGGGCCGGGGCCACCGTCGACGACGAGCACGACGCGGCCGATCTGGGGCGGCGCCGGATCGCCTGCCCGGTGCTGGCGCTGTGGGGCGAGGCCGGGATCGCCCGGCGGGCTGAGGACCCGCTGGCCGCCTGGCGCCCCTGGTGCGACGACCTCCGCGGCCACGGCGTGCCTGGCGGGCACTTCCTGCCGGAGGAGGCCCCCGCCGAGACCCTGGCCGCGCTGGAGGCGTTCTTCTCCGAGGGGCTCAGGGGCTGAGCAGGACCTCGAGCATGGCCCGGAGCTTGTGCTCGGTCTCGGCCCACTCGGCGTCGGGGTCGGAGCCGGGGACGATGCCAGCTCCGGCGATCAGGTGGGCGTGGCGGCCGGTCAGGGTGGCGCAGCGGAGGGCCACTGCCCATTCGCCGTCGCCGGCGCGGTCCACCCAGCCGACCGGGCCGGCGTAGCAGCCTCGGTCGAACGGCTCCAGGGCGGCGATTGCGGCCAGGGCGGCGTCCCGGGGGGAGCCGCCGACGGCCGGGGTCGGGTGGAGCAGGCCGGCCAGCTCCATGGCGGTCGGCAGCGGCTCGGTGAGGTCGGCGGTGATCTCGGTGGCCAGATGGGCCACGGTGGCAAGCCGCACCACCTCGGGCCGGCCGACCTCGACCTGGTCGGCCACCTTGGCCAGGCCCTCGGCGACGGCGTCGACCACCAGCCGGTGCTCGACCGCCTCCTTCGGCGAGCCGGTCAGCCGGGCCAGCCCGTCGGCCTCGCCGCCGGCGGCGGCGCCCTGGGGCACGGTGCCGGCCATCGGACGCGAGATGGCCATCCGTCCCCGCCGGCGGACCAGCAGCTCCGGGCTGGCCCCGACGAACCCGCCGTTGGCGTACAGGAAGGTCGCCCCACCGGGCCGCCGCCCCAGGCGCCGCAGCAGCTCGGCCCGGGGAAACGGCCACTCGGCCTCCACCGCCGCCTCCCGGGCCAGGACGACCTTGTCCAGCCGCCCCGACCCGATCGCGGCCAGTGCCGCCAGGACCCCGGCCCGCCACCGGTCCAGCCCCGGCCCGCTGCCAGCTCCCCCGGTGGGGGACGCTACCGCACCGGCGGGTGGGATGGAGTTGGCTGTCCACAGCCCCTCGGTGTCGAGGCGGCGAGCGGCGGGCCACGCGCGGCCCCGGGCGGTCGCGGCCCGCAGCCGCCCGATCAGCTCATCCGCCGAGGGTGCCTCGAACTCCCCCGGTTCGGTCACCACCGCCCAGGTGCGGCCCTCCGGATCGGTGCGGAGCAGCACCGACGGGACCACCAGCTCGCCGGGGTTGGCCGGGTGGAATGGGAGGGCGCCGACGGCCGCCGGGGTCAGGCCGCTACCGTCGGGATCGTCGACCTCGGCGGCCGCCAGGAGGGTGGCGACCGTCTCGGCGGCGCGCTCGATCCGGCCTGGGCCGGTGCCGACCGGGACCCGGCCGGCCACGCCGGTGCCGACCAGGGTGCCGGCAGCGGAGCACCAGACGAAGCCGTCCTCTCCGGCCAGGTCGAGCGGGTCGAGCGGTTCGGCAAGGTGGACGACCCGGCTGGCCAGCCGACCCGGCGCCGGGGGCGCCGAGGGGCCGGGCTCGAGCCGGTGGGACCCTCGGGACGGCCCGGTCCCGGGGTCCTCGATTGACGTCATGCCGCCATCGTAGGGGCGGGATGGGTCGTCGCGCGACTCAAGCGCCGGCGCCGGGCTCGGCCGGGCGACTCAGGCGCCGGCGCCGGGCATGGCCGGGCGGCCGGCGCCGAGCTCGCGGGAGAGCCCGCGGGCCGCCTCCTTGACCGCCGAGACCGTCTCGGCCACCGGCCCATCGGGCAGGAGGCGCTCGACCGGGCCGGCCAGGCCGATGGCCCCGACCACCGCGCCCCGGTTGTCGAACAGCGCGGCGGCGATGCCCGCCTCGCCGACGATCGCCTCCTGGTCCTCGACCGCCACCCCGCGGGCCACCGCCACCGCCAGCTCGGCCTCCAGGGCCTCCCGCCCCGTCACGGTCCGGCCGGTCAGCCGGGGCAGCGGCCCGGCCAGCAGCTCGGCCCGGGCGTCGGGCTCCAGGTAGGCGACCATCGCCTTGCCGAGCGCGCAGGCGTGCCAGGGGATCGACGCCCCCACCTGGAGGATCTGGAGGGAGTTGTCGGGCCGGAACACATGGTGGACCAGCAGCACGTTGGGGCCGTAGAGGACCCCGACGTGGACCGCCTCGCGGGCCCGGCTGGCCAGGGTCTCGGCCCACAGCAGGGAGCGGGCCCGCAGCTCGTTGTTGTCGAGGAAGGCGTTGCCGAGCTGGAGCAGGGCCGGCCCGAGCCGGTACTTGCCGGTTTCGAGGTCCTGCTCGACCAGCTGGTGGGCCTCAAGGGTCCGCAGCAGCCCGTACACCGTCGCCTTGGCCAGGCCGAGGCGCTCGGCCAGCTCGGTCACGCCCAGGCGGGCCGACTCCGAGCCGAGGGCCTTGAGGATCCGGGCCGCCCGCCCGACCGACTGGATCACGGTCCGCTCACCCGGCGCCGGGCCCCGCCCGCGAACCGCTGGGAGCGGTCAGCGAGGACGGCCTGCTCGAGGGCGGCGAACATCAGGGTGGTCGAGGTCGCCCCCGGGTCCTGGTGGCCGACGCTGCGCGGGCCCAGGTAGGAGGCGCGGCCCTTGCGCGCCTGGAGCGGGATGGTAGCCCGCATCCCCTCGGCGGCCGCCTCCCTGGCCCCGGAGACGGCCGTCTCCAGCGACCCGCCCGTGCGCAGCTCCAGCTCGTACGCGCTGAGGGCCGGGGTGAGGGCGTCGACCATGGTCTTGTCGCCTGGCGCTGCCGCCCCGACCCGCTGGACCCCCTCCAGGGAGGCCCGCATGGCGTCAAGCAGCAGCTTCGGCCCGAAGCGCTCGGCGTCGCCGAGGGCCTCGCCCGCCTGGAGGAAGGCGGTGCCGTACAGCGGCCCGGCGGCCCCGCCGACGGTGGAGACAAAGGTCCGTCCGGCCAGCTTCAGCAGCTGGCCGCCGGTAGCCTCCTCGACCGCCCCGACCCTGGCCATGACCGCGGTGAAGCCGCGGTGCATGTTGACGCCGTGGTCGGCGTCGCCGATGGCCGCGTCCAGCTGGGTCAGGAAGTCCCGCTCGGCGGCCAGCCGGGCGGCGACCTCGGTGAGCCAGAGACGCACGCAGGCCGCGTCCACGATCCTGGCTGCCTCCCGTCGGGCTCGGGGTGACCAACCCGCCCATGGTACTGCCACGGCGGCCGGCATCCTCACCCTCCAGCCTGATCCGCCGGGGAACCTCGAGCGGGTTCGCCGGACCCCTCCGGCTTCACCTTGACCATGGTGGTCGCCCCCCGGGCCGCCTGGTCGACCTCGTCCAGGGAGGAGCCGGTGTTGGCCTGGATGGCGGCGACCACGGCGCCCTCGACCACCGGAGCCTCGGCGATGCGGGCCCGGCCGCGGGTCGCTTCGCCGACGAACTCGTCGATGGCCAGCTGGGCCGAGAGCACGGCCGACCCTAGGTCGACCAGGACCAGCACCCCGTCGCCCTCGTCGGCGGCCGTGATGGCCTCGGCGATCATGGTGGCGTCGGTGCCGATGCCGCCGTCGTCGGCGCCCCCGGCGGCCTGGATGCGTACCCCAGGGGCCATCTGCCCCGCCAGCTCGACCACGCCCTCGGCGATCTTGGCCGAGTGGGACACGACCACCAGGCCCACGCTCACGGGCCCTCCACCTCCTGACCCGACCACTAGTGTTCGATCATGCCGAACACCGTTAGGTCATTACGCTCTTCGGTTGCTTGCGTTGTCAAGAGGTGGAGGGCCGCCGCCGGTCCTGCGTGCTAGGCGTCGCCGCGGTCGTACTTGAACGAGACCTTGACCTTGGTCCGGTAGGCCCGGACCCGGCCCTCCTCGATCACCAGGTCCTGCTCGACGACCTCGGCGACCCGGAGGTCCCTGAGCGTCTGGGACGCCGTCTCGACGGCGGACGCCGCCGCCTGCTCCCAGGACTCGGAGCTCGTCCCGACGAGCTCGGTGACCCGGTAGACGCTGTCGGTCATGACGACCATCCTTCCGGCAGGGCGGACCGCTGCTGGCCGCCGGCTACCGCCTACCGTATATCGTCGTGGGGGCGCGCCCGAAGGAGGACCCGATGGCCGTGCTGGCGATGACACCGGAGATCCGGGAGCTGCGCGAGCGGGTCCGCGACCTCATGGACCGGCTCGTCTACCCCAACGAGGCCCGCCTGGAGCGCGAGGACGACGAGGCCGAGGCGCTCGTCAAGGAGCTCCGGGTCGAGGTGAGGGCGGCCGGCCTGTGGGCGCCCCACATCGGCCCGGAGGCGGGCGGCAGCGGCCGCGGGTTCGTGGCCTACGCCTTCCTCAACGAGCTGATCGGCCGCAGCGCCTGGGCGCCGCTGGTCTTCGGCTGCCAGGCCCCCGACGCCGGCAACGCCGAAATCCTTCAATCGTTCGGCTCCTCTGCCCAGCGCCGGCGCTGGCTGGCGCCGCTGGTCGCCGGGGACGTCCGCTCGTTCTTCTCCATGACCGAGCCGGAGGTGTCCGGGTCCGACCCGACCGGGCTCCGGACCACCGCCGTCCGCGACGGCGACGACTGGGTGATCGACGGCCACAAGTGGTTCAGCTCGGGGGCCGAGGGGGCGGCGTTCGGGATCGTCATGGCCGTGACCGACCCTGGGGCCGAGCCGCACCGGCGGATGAGCCAGATCATCGTCCCCGCCACCACCCAGGGGCTCGAGATTGTCCGGGCCATCCCGGTCATGGGCCACCGGGGCCGCGGCTGGAGTACCCACTGCGAGGTCCGCCTCACCGGCGTCCGGGTCCCGGTGGCCAACACCATCGGCGAGCCCGGGGACGGCTTCCGCATCGCCCAGAAGCGGCTCGGCCCCGGCCGCATCCATCACGTGATGCGCTGGCTGGGGCAGATGCAGCGGGCCTTCGAGCTGATGTGCGGCTACGCGCTCCGCCGCCAGGCGTTCGGTGGGCCGCTGGCCACCAAGCAGACGGTGCAGACCTGGGTGGCCGACTCGGCGGCCGAGATCCAGGCCTGCCGGCTGCTCACCCTTGACGCCGCCGCCCGCATCGACCAGGGGGAGGAGGCCAGGGTCGAGATCTCGGCGGTCAAGTTCTACGCCGCCCGGGTGCTGCACGACGTGATCGACCGGGCGGTCCAGGTCCACGGCGCCCTCGGCCTGACCGACCAGACCCCGCTGGCCCGGATGTACGCCGACGCCCGGGCGGCCCGTCTCTACGACGGCCCCGACGAGGTCCACCGCATGGTCGTGAGCCGCCGGGTCCTGCGGGCGTTCGAGCAGGGCGCGGTCTGGGATTTCGCCCAGGGCGGCCCCCGTTTGGTATGACATGGCAAGGTTCGCCCGGGAGGGGGAAGCCGTGCCTCCAGAGCAAGACGACGACCGCGAGCGCCAGCTCGCCGCCCTGCGGCGCTACGTCTCCGACCTCGACATGCGCCGCCAGCACTCGGGCCAGGCGCGGGTGGTCGAGGAGCGGCGGCGGCCCGCCTGGCCATGGCTGCTGCTCACCCTGGTCCTGATGGCCGTGTCTCTGGCCGGCGGGGTGGCCATCGGCGCCAACCGCGACGCCGTGGGCGACCCGGCCCGCTACTCGAGGACCACCGCGACCAGCGTCGCCGCCTCCCCCGCCGCCTCCCCTGAGTGCGCCGAGGCGGTGGTGAAGGCCAACCGGACCCTGAGCCACGCCGTCCGGGTGTCTGGCGCCCTGCGCGAGCACACCGAGGCCATGAACAAGCTGCTCAACGGCGAGCTCGGCACCAAGGAGGCGGTGCAGGCCGGCACCCCGTCCCTGATCTCCGGCTCGGCCGAGTCGGCCAAGTTCGACGTTGCCCTGGCCGACTACCGCAAGGTGGTCGACCGCTGCCAGCTGCGGGTGCCCTGACCACCGGTCACCGCGGCAGGGCGCTGCCGGCCAGCCACTTGGACCAGGACATGTTCCAGTCGGCGACCCCGAGGCTGCTGCCCGGGCGCTTGGGCGAGCCCCTGACCTCGACCACGTCGCCGCGGCGGGTCCGCCGGAAGTACCAGGCGGCGTTGGCGGTGGAGAGGTTGACGCAGCCGTGGGAGACGTTGGCCGAGCCCTGGGCGCCGGTCGACCAGGGGGCGGCGTGGATGAACTCGCCGGAGTTGGAGATCCGCACCGACCAGTTGACCCGCTGGTAGTAGCCGCCGGGCGAGTTGCGGGGGATGCCGACGGTCGAGGAGTCCATCAGCTTGACCTGGTTCTTCTCGAGCACGAAGTGGACGCCGTTGGTGGTCGGGTAGCGCTCGCGGCCGGTGCTGACCGGCAGGACCCGCAGGGTCCTCCTGCCCGAGGTGACCTTCATGCGGTGGGTGCGGACGTCGACCACGCTGATCTGGCGCTTGCCGATGGTGAAGCCGATGGTGCGGTCGGCCACGCCCCAGACCCCGCGGCCGGCGTCGGTCCCGGCCAGGCGGGCCCGCAGGGTGACCTTGGACCCGCTCGGCCAGTAGGCCTTGGGGCGGTAGTGGACCTCGTTGTCGGCGAACCAGTGCCAGGCCCCGGTGACCGGCTTGGACGAGCTGACCTGGAGGCGCCGCTCGACGGCGGCCCCGGCGGCCCCCGG
>Ga0081538_10002837_pt1 | contig 16567 bp, 17 predicted proteins | sample TabmetS5T2R1_FD_71022 | JGI IMG/M metagenome (GOLD analysis project Ga0081538, IMG submission 71022) | Tabebuia heterophylla rhizosphere microbial communities from the University of Puerto Rico - S5T2R1 | ecosystem: Host-associated > Plants > Roots > Rhizosphere ... | reverse complement strand
TGCCGGACTCGCGGCTGGTGCAGCCGAAGTCACCGACCTCGGTCGAGGTGTTGTAGCGCAGGATCTTGCCGGCGCCGAGCACCGTGTCTCCGACGCAGACGAACGTCGCCTCGCGATCGGCCTGACCGACCAGCAGCGCGCGGCCGAAGTCGAGCCGGCAGGACGCGGGCTTGGCCGGCTCTCGATAGGACTTCTGCTTGATGTCGCACCGGACCGCGCTGCTGGTGATCAGGCAGCCGATGTTCTCCGACGGGCTCGCGAAGAACCGGACGGCGCCGACGACGTGCGGCAGCTGCTTGGGCGGCCGCTCCTCGGGTCGCCGCTTGGGTGTCGTCGTCGCCGTCGTCGGCGGTGTGGTGGTCGGGAGCGACGTCGGCGTCGTGGTCGGTGGCGGCTCGCTGGTCGGGTCGACCCGGTCCGTGGGCGGCTCGGCGCCGGCGATGTCCGCGGCCGTCCCGCACCCGCACAGGGTCAGGACGACGAGAACGCACGGCGCCACCCTGCGCAGACTCATCAAGCCCTCCCGACCGATCGTGCGGGTCCGGGCCACCCTACTGGCGAGGGGATTCACCGCAAGGGGTCGAGTCGATACCCTCCAGGCGACGACCGGCCGACCTCCGACGCCGGCGCTCTCCATCATGTGGGGGTACCTCGTGAGACAGACACTCGTGCTCTCGACCGCGCTCGCGGCGGCGACGATCCTGGTCGGGCCGCCGGTCGTCGCGAGCGACCACGCGGCCGCGGGCTCCCCCACCCCGGCGGCCGCGGGCTCCGGCTCGGTGGCGTCCGAGACGGCTCGGGTCGTCGCCCGCCGCGACGTCGACGGCGACGGCGATCGGGACCGGATCGGCTACCGCGCGCTGGACCGCAACACGGTCCGGGTCAGCGCCCGGATCTCGAGCCGCAAGGTCGTTCGGAAGCGACTGAGGACGACCTCGTGGCCGCGCGGGGACTTCTACGGCGCGACGCGGTTCGACGGGCGTCGCGGCGTGGAGCTTGTCGTCGGGACGACGTACGGCGCGCACACGCCGTGGTTCACCGTGCTCACCTATCGACGCGGCCGCCTGGTCGTGCAGAAGTGCCCGTTCTACCGGACGCGCGAGTGGGCCGTCGACGCGTACGCCAACGGCTACCTGGGCTGGTATCGCCGCACGCACCACGGTCGCGTCCACATGCGCCTGAAGTACGTCAGCCGGGTCGGCGGCTCCGCCCGGTTCACCGGTCGGACGATTCGGTACACCTGGCGGCACGGCGGCTGGCACAAGCACGGGGCGCGCAAGATCTCGTACCCCAACGCCGCGCAGGCGTCGCGGATCGGCGGCTGGCACGTCAACGGCCTGCCCCGCTGGCCGCGCTGACCGCCGGAAGCCCGGGTGACAAACGGACCCACTCGGCGGCCGCCTTCCCTCGACCGCGACAAGCAGTAAGAAACCGCTCACTGTCCGTGAAGTTTGTCTTGACGCATTCGTCCGGATCAGGCGAGCCTGCATCTGGGTCTCGGGAGGGACTGAGCCGAGAACAAGGGAGACCACCATGGCCGCAGCCGCAGTGCGTCCGCATCATCGTCGTCGGATGAGCCAGCCGGGCGGTTGCGACTGAGGCCGGCCCGATGATCACGCTGCTCGCGGATCTCACGCCTCTTGTTCTCGGTGCGTTGTTCGTCTGGTGGGGTGGGGGCGGCCTGCTCAGCCGGCTCGACCCACACCGCGTCGAGACCTCCGCGCTCAACCATTTGGTACGCGACGTCCGGCTCACCACGATCGCCCTTCGGGTGGCCGCGGTGGCCACCTGGATCGTCGGTGTCGGACTGCTGGCCGCGCCGACCGCCGCACAGCCCGCCGTCGGCAGCGCGCTGATCGGCATCGGCCTGACGACCTATGTCGGGTACGCGATGGTGACCGAGCTCGAGCCCACCGCGTGGCGTACCTACGTCCGCGCCGGACTCGTCGGCGCCGGCGGGCTGCTCGCGACCGGAGCCACCAGCCCGTGGTGGACCACGGTGGCCGATCGCCCCGGCGCCTCGCTGGCGGTGGTCGCGATCGCCGCCGGCGTGCTCCTCGGCCTGTCGACCTACCGACGGCCACGACCGCAGCTTCGGCTGGCCGGCGGGGCGTCGCGGGTGGACTCGGCCGATCACGACCGGCTGCACCGGATCGCCGGCTAGACCGACCGGCGCCAAGTCCGCGCCGGCCCGCGCCAGGACACCGCGGCGGCGCCACGGCGAGCGTCGCGATCACAGGTACGGCGCCACCCAGTGCGGACACGGCCGGGTCGACCCCCCGCGTACGCCGAGGCAGGGCGGCGGCGCGGGCTCCGCTTCCGCATCGACCGAAGCGCCGTCGGCCGACTCGACATCGTCCTCGCCCGCCCACTCCCACTGCTCGCGCAGTCACTCGGACCGGGCGTAGACGTTCGTCAACATCTCGCAGTCGCAGTAGCCGCCCTTGGCGCGCAGCCGCCGCTCCAACGCGGTCGCCCGTGGAGCACAGCGGTCGCGCCACCGGATGACCCAGGACAGCTGGTCGGAGCAGCCGTAGGCCCGCGTCATCCGGTCGACGAAGCAGGCTACGCACTCGTGCCGACGCGGCTCGGCCGACGGCCCCGGCACCTCCTCGTCGGTCACCAGTCGCAGCGTCACCATCGCGACCTCACTCCCCCGCTCGTGCCGCGGCGGCGAGCTCGACGCACGCGTCGCGTAATGCCCCGTCGACCCGGATCGCCAACGCCTCCCAGCCGCTGGCGATCTCGTCGCCGGTGAGCTTCGCCCGCACGACCGCCATCGCGAGATCGGACGCCAGGACGCGGACGAAGGAGTCGGCGACCGCGACTCCGGCCTCCGGTCGACGCGGCAGGAGACGCAGTCCCTCCTCCAGCGCCTGGACCCAGCTGGCCATCTCGTCGTCGAGCCCGGCGTCGACGAGCTCCGACCATCGCCGGTCGGGCGGCGGCTCCCAGTCGTCGTCGGGAAGCTCGACGACGGGCTCGTCACGGACGATCGGCGTACGAAGCCCCGCGCCGGGCATCCGCGGCAGCCGCCCCTGGTCGATGGCCCGGGTCAGCAACGGCGCCCAGGGCAGCGGACTCATCACGTGCGGCGGACCGGCGGTCGCGATGTCGACGGCGGTCCGCTCGTCGAGCAGCAGCGGCAGCGACTCGAACAGCAGGTCGTCGGCGCCGATCGGCACGAGCCGACCCAGCACGTACGCGCCCGGCGGGTAGACCGCCCCGGCGCCGAGGTCGAGGACGTCGTGCTCGCCGGACGTCGTCAGGTCGGTGACGACGAGCCAGTCCTCCTCGGTCAGGCCGAGGCGATAGGCCCGCAGCGGCATCTGCGTCCACGACCGCACCTCGCCGGCGCGCTCGACGAGAGCCGGATCGGCGACGCCGTCGAGGAAGTCGTCGAGCGCCCGGTAGCCGTACAGGGCGATCTCCCGGGTGACCCAGTCGGAGTCGAGGAGCCGGACGTACGCGGGCGGCAGATCGGCGACCGCGAGGTCGGCCCGCGACCAGTACGTGCCCTGCAGGCTCAGGTAGCGGGCTCGCTCGTAGCGCTCGTCGCCACGCAGTCGCAGCCACTCGAGTGCCTGCCGGGTCAACCATCGGGCGACCAGCCAGGACGGCGCGGCGTCGCCGTGTCGGGCCATCGTGGCGAGGTCGTCGATCCGCACCGGATCGTCGACGCCGGCCTCGGCCAGCAGTCCGGCCGCCGTCGCGGCGTCGCCTCGCGCCTCGGTGAGCAGGGCCCGCCACAGCGGTGGGTCGACTCCGGATGGGCGGGCTCGCAACCCGGCCCGGGCCCGGGCTCGGACCCGAGACCGGTCGTGGACGCGACGGCGTTGGCTTCGGCTTCGTGACGTCGGCATGCCGGCCAGAGTGGCAAGACGTCCAGGGCCGCAACACCCCGCCGACGCGATCTGTGGACAACCGCCCGACCGTGACATGCTGACGCCTCGTGGCCCGCTTCACCCGCGTCGAGCTCGAGTCGTACCGCGGCGCCGTCGTGCCCGACCTGCTCGGTCCGGGGCTCCGGCTGCTGTTCGTCGGGATCAACCCCGGACTCTGGACGGCGGCCACGCAGACCCACTTCGCGCATCCGGTGAACCGCTTCTACCCGGCGCTGCGACGGGCCGGCGTCATCGAGCGGCGGATCGACCCGTCGGCGGGCATGACCGACGCCGACCGGGCCTATCTCGTCAGCCGCGGCATCGGCATCAGCAACCTGGTCGAGCACGCCACCGCCCGGGCGTCTGAGCTGTCGATCGCGGACCTGCGCGCCGGGGCGGAGCGGTTGGAGTCGTTGGTGGCGCGCGTACGGCCCCGCGTCGTCGCCGTCGCGGGCGTGACGGCCTACCGTACGGCCTTCGCCCGACCGAAGGCGACGTCCGGCCGCCAGCCCGAGTCGCTCGCCGACGCCGAGCTGTGGGTGGTGCCGAACCCGAGCGGCCTCAACGCCCACGAGACCATCGACTCCCTGGCCGCCGCGTACGCGGAACCGGCCCGCGCCGCCGGCGTCCTGTAGTAGTCGTTATCGGACAGCCCGCTCTTTTCGGGACATTCACCAGCCCGACGCTCAGCCAGTTGAGTATGATGAGAGTAGTCCAAAAGACTACGGAGGTCGTACTCACCATGCCGCATGCCGCCGGGCTACCCGCCGAGCTGGCCCGTCTCAGCACCGCCGTCATCCGGCCGCGGGACGTCGCGGACGTCTACGCGAACCCTCGGGCGGATCTGCGACGGCTGGCCAGGGCCGGGCTGCTGCTACGGCTCGCGACGGGCTACTACGCGCGGGTTCCGCAACATCGGACCGGCGACGGCACGTGGCGTCCGGACCTCCATGCCGCCGGCCTCGCGATCGCCCAGGCCGACTACGGGATCGACGCGGCGGCGCTCACCCACGTCAGCGCGGCCCGGCGCCTGGGCGCCATCCCGCGGGAGATCGCCTGGGCGGTGGTCGCGGCCCCGAAGCAGCGACCCGCCCTCGACGTCCTCGGTGGACGCATCGAGTTCGTCAAGCGCGACGTCACCGCCCTCGACGTCCAACGCATCGAGACCGAGCTCGGGCCGGGCTGGGTGACGACCGCGGAGCAGACCCTCCTCGACCTGGCGACGCCGCGCGGCCGCCGGCTGGCGGAGCCCGACGTCGTCGACGAGGCCCTCCGGTCGCTCGCGACGCGGGTCGACTGGGACCTGGTCGACGAGCTGGCGGGCCGGCAGCGCAAGCGCGCCGGTGCCGCCCGGGCCCGCGCACTCGTCGGGCGCGATCGTGCTTGACCCGCGCGATCTCAGGACGACGGCTGCCACCTTCGGGGTCGCCGAGGACCAGGTGCGCCGTGACCATCTCATCGGGCACGTCCTGGCGGCACTGGCGAGCCTCGACGTCCCCGATCTGGTCTTTCTCGGCGGTACGGCACTGTCGTGGACGCATCTTCCGGACGGTCGACTCTCCGAGGACATCGACCTGATGGCCGAGGACCGGCGCGCGGCGGCGGAGCTGCTCGAACAACAAGTCCCCCGCCGCCTGCGCCGCGAGTTCCCGGGAGCGACGTGGGATCCGGGCCTTCTCGCCGTACGCAGCGTCGCGCCGGCCCGCCTCGTGACACCCGAAGGCCTGGTCGTCCGGGTCCAGCTCCTCGACGCCGGGCGCCAGGGCTGGCACGTGATGCCGACCGAGACCCGCACGCTCGTACGCCGCTACCGCGACGTGGCGGCGACCGACCTGCGCGTCCTCACGGCGGCGGGCTTCGCGGCCACGAAGACCCTCGCCTGGATCGACCGACGCGCGGCCCGCGACCTGTTCGACCTCGCGGGACTGGCTCGACTCGACGTACTCGACCGTGAGGCGGCCGGGTTGTTCCACGAGTCGGTCGGCCGGCCGCTCGCGGCGCACGACTTCACCCGCCGTCCTCGCGACGACTGGCAGGCGACCCTGGCCCATCAGACCGGTCGCCTGCCGCCCGCTGCCGAGTGTCTCGATCTCGTACGCCGCCACTATGCGGAGTCGCTCGGCTGGGACTGACGCTCGGACGGCGGCATCGGCAACCCGCCTACCTCGCGCCGGAACGGAGACTCGACTCCTAGCCGGTCCGCCGTCAGCCGCGCAGCACCCGGTCCGGTCGGATCGGCAGGTCGCGTTGCCGGATGCCGGTGGCGTGCCAGACCGCGTTCGCGATCGCGGCGGCGGTGCCGACGATGCCGATCTCGCCGACGCCCTTGGCTCCGAGCGGACCGAGCTCGTCGTCGGTCTCGTCGACCCAGTACGCCTCCACGTCGGGTACGTCGGCCTGCGTCGCGACGTGATAGCTCGCGAGGTCGTGGTTGGCGAAGTCGCCGTACGCGGGGTCCATGAACGCCTCCTCGTGCAGCGCCATCGACAACCCCATCGTCATGCCGCCGACGAGCTGCGCCCGGACCGTACGCGGGTTCACCACCCGGCCGACTCCGAAGACGCCCAGCAGCCGGCGTACTCGCACCTCGCCGAAGTCGAGATCGACACCCACCTCGGCGAACTGGGCTCCGAACGCGTACCGCGCCAGCTCCCGCTGCGACCGGACGTCGTCGCGGGTGTTGGCGGTGACCGACCGGCCGGGAGGCGGCGCGGGACCCAGCTCGCGGCAGGCCTTGACGACCGCCCAGCTCCACGACGCCAGCCCCATCGAGCCGCCGGCGATCATGGCCCGACCGAAGTCGGTGTCGGCGATCCGCACCTCGACCCGGTCCAGCGGCACGCCGAGGGCGTCGGCAGCGACCTGGGTGAGGGCGGTGCGCGAGCCGGTGCCGATGTCGGCCGCGGTGATCCGGATCGTGAAGCGACCGTCTGCCTCGGCGGTCGCCGTGGCGGTCGACGGCGCGGCCGCGGCCGGGTACGTGGACCCCGCGACTCCGGTGCCGACCAGCCACCGCCCGTCGCGGGCCGCCCCCGGACGCGGGTCGCGGCCGGCCCACCCGAAGCGCTCGGCGCCGTCGCGCAGGCACTCGACGAGGCTGCGGCTGCTGAACGCCGCTCCGTCGGTCGGCCGGACCGGCGCGTCGTTGCGGATCCGCAGCTCGACCGGGTCGACGCCGCAGGCCTCGGCGAGCTCGTCCATCGCCGACTCGAGGGCGAACGACCCCGGCGCCTCGCCCGGAGCCCGCATCCATCGCGGGGTCGGCACGTCGAGGGTGACGACGTGGCTCTCGGTTCGCAGCGCGGGCGCCGCGTACATGGCGCGCGAGTACCCGGACGCGCCCTCGTCGTAGTCCATGACGGTCGACGTCTGCGAGTACGCCACGTGGTCGAGCGCCCGCAGCCGACCCGACTCGTCGGCGCCGAGCCGGACGCGCTGCACCGTCGGCGTGCGATAGCCCACGATCGTGAACTGCTGCTGCCGAGTCAGGACGACCCGGACCGGCCGGTCGAGCTCGCGGGCCGCCATCGCGGCGAGGACCGGGTTGGCCCGCGGCGATCCCTTCGAGCCGAAGCCGCCACCGACGTGGTCGGCCAGCACTCGCACCGCGTCGCGCTCGACGCCGAAGAGCTTGGCCAGCACCCGCTGGACGACGGTCGCGCCCTGGGTCGAGTCGTAGACGGTGAGCCGGCCGTCGCGCCACTCGGCGGTCGTCGCGTGCGGCTCCATCGGGTTGTTGTGCTCGGCGGGAGTGGAGTACGTCGCGTCGACCGTGACCGGCGAGGCGGCCAGCGCCCGATCGACGTCGCCCGCGTCCTCGTCACCGTCCGCATTTTCGCCCGTCGCCGATGCCGACGTGTCGGGGGCGAACGTCACCTCGTGCGGCTCCGCCGCGTACGTCACCTCCAGCGCGTCCGCGGCGGCCCGGGCAGTCTCGAGCGAGTCGGCGACCACGAGCGCGACTGGCTCGCCCCCGTAGTGGACCCGATCGTCCTGGAACAGCAGCAGGTTGGGATCCTCCGCCTCCACGAGTGCCGGCGCGTTGGCGTGGGTGAGGACGGCGACGACGCCCGGCCGGTCGAGGGCGGCATCGACGTCGATCGCCACGATCGATCCACGCACGATCGTCGACGGCACGACCCAGCCGTACGCCAGGTCCGCGAGCGGGAACTCCGCCGCGTACCGGGCCCGTCCGGTCACCTTGTCGAGCCCCTCGACGCGGGCGACGTCGGCGCCGACGAGCCGGACAGCGGATGCCGTACTCATGCGTCCACCCCGGACAGCTCGGCGAGCGTCCGTACGATCAGGTTGCGGACCAGCGGGATCTTGAACGCGTTGTCACGCAGCGGCCGGGCGGCGTCGAGCTCGGCGTGTGCGGCGGTGCGGAAGCTGTCGACGGTCGCCGGCCGACCGACCAGCGCCTGCTCGGCGGCCCGGGCTCGCCACGGCATCGGTGCGACCGCGCCGAGAGCGATCCGGACGTCGCGGACGATGCCATCTCGGACGTCGACGGCCGCGGCGATCGACCCGATCGCGAAGGCGTAGGACGCCCGCTCCCGCACCTTGCGATACGTCGACCCGGCCGCCAACGGACTCGGCGGCAGGGTGATCGCGGTGATCAGCGCGCCCGGCGGCAGGGTCGTGTCGCGCTGCGGCTGGTCACCAGGCGATCGGAAGAAGTCGGCGATCGGGATCGCATGGTCGCCGTCGCGGCTACGAGCGTGGACGACGGCGTCGAAGGCGGCCAGCGGCACCGCGAAGTCCGACGGGTTGGTCGCGACGCAGTGGTCTGACGCGCCGAGGACGGCGAGGTTGTGATGCTCACCGTCGCGGGCCGGGCAGCCGCTGCCGGGGTCGCGCTTGTTGCAGGGCTTGGTCGCGTCGGTGAAGTAGACGCACCGGGTGCGCTGCAGCAGGTTGCCGCCGGCCGTCGCCTGGTTGCGCAGCTGACCGGACGCGCCGGCGACCACGGCCTGCGTCACGGCCGGGTAGCGCTCGCGGACCAGCGGATGCGCCGCGAGGTCGCTGTTGCGGGCGGTCGCGCCGATCCGGACGCCGCCGTCGTCGGTCGCCGCGATCTCCTCGAGGGGCAGGTCGGCGATGTCGACCAGCGCGGTCGGGCGCTCGACGTCGAGCTTCATCAGGTCGACCAGGTTGGTGCCGCCGGCCAGGATCCGGGCGCCGTCGCGATCGGCCAGCAGCGCGATCGCCGCATCGACGGAGTCCGGGACGCGGTAGGCGAACTCCCTCATCCGGTACGGCCCGCCCCGGCGATGTCCGCGATCGCGGCGACGATGTTGCCGTACGCGGCGCACCGGCAGAGGTTGCCGCTCATCCGTTCCCGGATCTCGGTCGCGTCGAGCCGGACGTCGGCGTCGCGGACGTCCTCGGTCACCGCGCTCGGCCAGCCGGCCGCCGCCTCGTCGAGCATCGCGACCGCGGAGCAGATCTGGCCGGGCGTGCAGTAGCCGCACTGGAAGCCGTCGCGGTCGAGAAACGCCCGCTGCATCGGGTGCGGCGCGCCGGTGCCGCCGTCGCCCGCGCCACCGTCGGCGAGGCCCTCGATCGTCGTGACCGCCCGCTCCCGGACCGCGACCGCGAGCACCAGGCAGGCGTTGACCCGGCGGGAGTCGAGCAGCACCGTGCACGCGCCGCACTGCCCGTGGTCGCAGCCCTTCTTGGTGCCGGTGAGGTCGAGCCGCTCGCGCAGCACGTCGAGCAGCGTCGACCGGTTGTCGATCTCGAGGGCATGCTCGCGGCCGTTGACGCGCAGTCGCACCCGGCTCGTCGTGTCGTCCACCACGGCCCCATCCTCCCAGTCGGTCGGGAAGACGCCACCGTGACGGCGCCGAGCCGACCGAGACTAGGAGCCTTCGACGACCGGGTAGATCTTGCCGGCGACGAGGCCGTGCGCCTCCCGGTGGACATTGATGGCCGCGTCGGCGTCCGAGGCCTCCACGAGGCAGAACACCTTGCGGGCTGACCCACCCATCGAGTTCGGCGCGAGCTTGACACGCGCCGGCGCGATCCTATTTTATGCGTGATACATCATTGCGGAGGGATGCCACCGTGCCTGTCATCGACGTCCACGCCCATCTCACGCCGGAGCGGTTCAAGGCGGCTATCCGCGAGACCGGCAGCTGGCACGGTCTCGGCCCGTCGGCCGGCGAGCTGCACCGGCCCGGATTCAACACCTCCCTCCCCGACCGAATCGCCGAGATGGACGCGATGGGCGTCGACATCCAGCTCATGACGCCGGCGGCCGGTTTCTACCAGTACGACAAGGACCTCGACGTCACCACGACGGTCGCCCGCGAGTGCAACGACGAGGTCGCGCAGATCGTCGAGCAGCACCCGAGCCGATTCATCGGGATGGGCACGCTGCCGATGCAGGACGTCGCCGCCGCCATCGACGAGCTGGAGCGCATCACGGGCGAGCTGGGCCTGCGCGGCGCGATGATCAACGACCACGTCAACGGCCGAACCTTCGACGACCCGGAGTTCCTGCCGTTCTTCCAGGCCGCGGAGCGACTGGGCTCGATCGTGTTCTTCCACCAGGGCGGCGCCACGTGCGTCAGCTCGCGGATCGACAAGTACAGCCTGCCCAACGCCATCGGCAACCTCGCCGACCGCACGATCACGTATGCCACGCTCGTCCACGGCGGAGTCATGGACGCGTGCCCCGACCTCAAGCCGCTGCTCGCCCATGCCGGTGGCTACACCGCGTTCGGCGCCGGCCGCCTCGACAAGGCCGCGGGCGCCTTCGAGGGCGGCTACCCCGACGGACCGCTGACTCCCCCGTTCGGTTCCGAGTGGGACTACGAGCTCCGGATCAGCCAGCCACCGAGCACGTACCTGTCGCGGTTCTACTACGACTGCTGCACCTACGACGGGCCGGCGCTGCGGTTCCTGATCGACCGGGTCGGCATCGAGCGCGTCATGCTCGGCACCGACTACCCGGCGCCGATGTTCTCCAAGGACCCGGTGCGCTGGCTGCAGGGCCTCGACGAGCTGAAGGACGACGAGAAGCAGGCCATCCTGTCCGGCAACGCATCGGCGCTGCTCGGCGTATGACCGACTCCGCCGCACGGACGCTGCGCTGGGGCGTGATCGGTCTCGGTCGCATCGTGCGTACGACGATCGCTCCCGCCATGCTCGCCGAGCCCGAGTGCGAGCTGGTCGCGGCCGTCAGTCGCGACCAGGGTCGGGCCGACGCGTTCGCGAAGGAGTTCGGCGTCGGCTTCGCGTCCACCTCCTACGACGAGATGCTCGCCAACCCGGAGGTGGACGCGGTCTATGTCGCGACTCCCAACGCGCAGCACGTCGACCAGGTGATCGCGGCCGCCGAGGCGGGCAAGCACGTCTGGTGCGACAAGCCGATGGCGCTCACCGTCGCCGACGCCCGACGCGAGATCGAGGCGTGCGAGAAGGCCGGTGTCCGGCTCGGGATCAACTTCCACAACCGGCACCTACCGTGGGTGCGCGACGTGCGGGCGATGCTCGCCGACGGCGCGATCGGCGACGTGCACACGATCCAGGTCGAGGCGAGCGCCGGCGTCCGACCGCACGAGGGCTGGCGCAACGACCCGGAGCTCGCCGGCATCGGCACGACGTTCAACGTCGGCGTCCACGTGTACGACTTCCTGAGCTACCTCCTCGACTCCGAGCCGATCGAGGTCGTCGCGATGTGGGAAGACGACGGTTTCGCCGTGGAGATCCAGTCGCTCGCCCTGATCCGCTTCGAGAACGGCGTGACGGCGTACGTCAACATCAACCAGCGCACGCCGCATCCGCAGAACGACATCAGCGTGTACGGATCGGCCGGCCGCATCGTCGGTCGGTCGCTGACCCGGTCGCGGGAGGACGGCGAGCTGACCGTGACGGCGGCCGACGGGTCCGAGTCGACCACGCCCTACCCCGCGCCCGGGGCACACCGACTCAGCCTGCGCGCGTACACCCGTGCCGTGCTCGCCGGCGAGACGCCGAACGCCTCCGGCGTCGACGGGCTGCGGAGCATGCGGCTGTGCGAGGCGATGGCCCGCTCGGTCGCGGAGCGCCGTGTCGTCGACGTTGAGCGCTGAGGCGGTTCCGCGGGACCCTCCGTTCGCCGACCCAGGCCTGTGAGATCGGCGCAACTGATGAGTTGCGCGCGCATCGGATCCGTTGCGCGACACGCGGCGACGGCGGACGGTCCCGGCGCGGCCGCCTCACCCGAGCGGAACGGTCCGGACCAGGACGCCGATCTTGTCGATGCGGTGCTCGGGATTGTCGAAGCGGTCGGCCCACCAGTTGCCCGCCGCGTGGTCCTCGAGGGTCGCGCAGGTGGACAGCGTGATGTACGCCTCGGTCGGCTCCGCCCCGGCTCGTCCCGGCACGGCGGCGGCCTGCCGCATCAAGGACCGTGGGGACCGGAACGACGTCGAGCGGGTGTCGACGATCTCGTACACGAACCGGAACCGGCCCGCGTCGACCCGCACCAGGTCGCCCCGCCGCAGCTCCGGCAGGAACTCGAACGCGCGAGTCGACGACGTGCGGTGCGCGGTCACGATGTAGTTGCCGATCGCGCCCGGGCCCTCGCCGCCGCGCGGACCGTACGGGCTGGCCGCGACGCCGCCGTTCTGGATCCGGGTGCCGGGCGCGTCGTCGGGTCGGCCGCGGTACGGCACCACCGGCAGGTCGCGGACGCCGATGCCGGGGACGCTCAGGGTCGCCCGGCGCGGCTCGGTGGTCGCGGGTGTCGGCACGGCGTCGGGAGACGGAGCTGCCTCGGGCGGCGGCGCGACACTCGATGCCGGCTCGGTCGACTCGGCCGGCTCTCTCGGCGCCGGCTCACCGGCCGGCGCCGCCACCTCGGCGGCGTCCGCCCGGTCGACCGGCTCGCTCGCGCCGCACGCACCCAGCACGAGTGCGGCACCGGCGACCAACGCCGCCAACCGCCCTGCTCCCATTCGGCCACAGTACGCGGCGGTCCAGATCGGCCCGTCTTCCCCGCCGAGTTCAGGTTGAAACCAGGTCAGTTGGGCAAGATGACCGATCATGTGGAATCGCAGGAACCGAGCGCTGCTCTCGGGCGCCGTCGCCGTCGTCGTCGGAATCGGCGCCGGGTGGTGGCAGTGGAGCGACGACGACAGCCCGAGCGACGAGGAGCGCATCGCGGCCCTCGCCGGTGTGGCGTCCGTCGAGTACGACCCGGTCCACCCGTACCTGGTCACGCTCGACGCGGGCCTCACGGCGGAGCAGGTTCGCGACGTCCTGACCGAGGCGGTACCAATCCTCGAGTCGAGCGACGACTCCGAGGCGTACCCCGAAATGTTCGTGGTCACCGAAACGGCGGAGTACTACGTCGACCTCAGCGGCGACCTCGGCCAGACGGCCACCGTGATCGCGACGACCGAGGCCGCGGGTCTGGCCGGCGCCGACATCGACTTCGACGAGGACAGTCTCAGCCAGCTCACTTTTCCCGTCGAGGACGGCATGCTCGCGCGTGCCCGGCACCTGCTGTCCAACCTGGACCGGGCCGGAGTCGACGACCTCACGCCGATCGGCGCCTATGTCGAGCTCTGGTCCCTCGAGGGAGCGCAGAGCGGCGACGGCCCGCTGATCGAGATCGACACCTCACCCACCGACGTCGCCGTGCGACGGCTCGACACACTGGCGCAGACGCTGCAACGTTCCGACGCCGAGTTGCTGCGAGCCCAGATCGGCACCGGCGACCAGGTGATCGAGGTGGCGGTGCCGTACCGCGCACGGGTCGATCCCACCGCACGGGTCTTCGCCGCCGCGTACGGCGAACGGCACCTCGATCTCAGGATCGACTCGGGGCCGCAGCCGCCGGAGGGCTGACCGCGTCCACGCGTCGCTAAGTCGATCGCCCGTGCGATCTGAGGCGCTCGCCTGCCGGATCTAGGGTGCGGTTCCCGATCCGACCCGCCTGATCGCGTTCCTAGCGTTCGAGCCGCCACAGCCCGTGGCACTCCATCTCGAGGGAAGGCAGCTCGATGAACGTACGCAAGACCACAGTCCTGACGCTGTCGGGAGCCGCGCTCGCGGCGACCGCACTGGCGCCGGGCAGCACCCAGGCCGACGACGCGACGGCCGCGGCCGTCACGTGCGGCTCGAAGCCGGCGACGATCGTGGGCGACAACGGGCCGGACCGCATCCGCGGTACGTCCGACGCGGACGTGATCGCGTCGCTCGGCGGCAACGACATCGTGTTCGGCGTCGGCGGCAACGACACCATCTGCCTCGGCGCCGGCCGCGACTCCGGCAAGGGCGGCGCCGGCGACGACCAGTTCGTCGCCGACGCGACTCCCGACGGCAGCGACTCCTACGTCGGGGACAGCGGTCGGGATCTCATGTCGTACCAGCAACGCACCACCAGGGTCACCGTGAGCATCGACGGCGACTCCGACGACGGCGCGAACGACGAGCGCGACGACGTGCAACTGTCGACCGAAAACGTCGTCGGCAGTCAGGCCGACGACCTGATCAGCGGCAGCGACGTCACCAACGCGCTGTTCGGCGGCGACGGCCGCGACGACCTGCGCGGCGGCCTCGGCAACGACTCGCTCAGCGGTGGCAACGACGGCGACCAGCTGATCGGCAACGCCGGCAACGACTTCGGCTTCGGCAACGCCGGCGACGACACCTGGCTGTCGGCCGCCGTGACCGACGGGTCGGACTTCTTCGAAGGCAGCGTCGGCAGGGACACCATGTCGTACGAGTTCCGCAACGCCGGTGACGAGGTCTCGGTCCGGATCGACAACCTCGCCAACGACGGCAGCACCGGCGAGAACGACAACGTTCGGCTCGACGTCGAGAACGTCCGCGGCGGCAGTGGGAACGACACCCTCGTGGCCACCTCGTTCCAGGCGGACCCGAACCACCTGTCCGGCGGCTTCGGCAACGACATCATCGACACCCGGGACGCGCCGCACCTGGCGGGCGACATCGCCTCCGGCGACTCCGGGAGCGACCTCTGCCTCACAGACCCCGACGACGGTCGGCAGTCCTGCGAGTTCTGACGGGAGCAGCCGCAGGCGGTGTACAGACGGAGCTCACCCGTCGTACGCCGCCTGCGGCACCCGCGGGTCCGCTTCCGGTCGTCGCGGCGGGCCGTACATACTGAGCACTCGCGCGGAAGGGGACACGCCATGACCGAGGCGGACTGGAGCGGAGAGCGAGTGGACCCGGTGACGAAGGCCGGGTACGAGCTCGAGTTCGACGAGTCGTTCGACGGCCCGAAGCTCGACCTGGGTCGCTGGGTGCCGTACTACCTCCCACACTGGAGCTCGCGTGACGCGACCGGCGCCCGCTACCGGATCGACGACGGCACGCTGCTGCTGCGGATCGACGAGGCCCAGCCGCCGTGGTGCCCCGAGTGGGACGGCGACATCCGCGTCTCGTCGCTGCAGACCGGCCTCTTCGCCGGTCCGCTCGGCAGCGCAGTCGGCCAGCTGCACTTCGACGACGACCTCCGCGTACGCGAGGAGCAGACCGAGCAGCGGCTCTACACCCCGCAGTACGGCGTCATCGAGACCCGGTTCGCCGCGATCGCCGACCCACGCTGCATGGTGGCACTGTGGATGATCGGCTTCGAGGACGAGCCGGAGCGGTCCGGTGAGATCTGCATCGCGGAGATCTTCGGCCGCAACATGGGGTCCGATCGGGCGGCGGTCGGCATGGGGCTGCATCCGTTCGGCGACCCGTCGCTCAAGGACGACTTCGTCGCCGAGCCGCTCGCGATCGACGCGACCGAGCCGCACGTCTACATGGCAGAGTGGACGCCGGACTTCGTGTCCTTCTTCGTCGACGGCTCGCTGGTGCGGACCGTCTGGCAGTCCCCGTCGTACCCGATGCAGCTGATGCTGGCCGTGTACGAGTTCCCGGACGACGAGTTCGGCGACGGCGTGGACCGTCCGTACCCGAAGGAGTTCGCGGTCGACTACGTACGGGGCTACCGCCGGGCGCCGGCGTCGTAGGCGGCGTTGGCGTCGTAGCGCTGCTGCGTATCGAGGCGGCTCGCTGCTGGCGGCGGTTCCGCGGAACCGCCGCGAGCCCGGGGATGCCGGCGCATCCCGCCCCAGCGCGATATCCACAGGGTCGGTTTGGGGCGTTGCGGTGGGGTTCGTGCTGTCGTAGCGTGTCGGGCGGTGTCCACGGTGGGCTGAGACATGAGTGAGGGGCTCGGGGTGTCGATTCGACGTAATGTCGTGTCTGCGGTCGCTGCTGCTCTCGTGATGAGCGGAGCGCTATCCGGCTGCAGCGACGACTCCGACGACGATCCGCCGAGCTCCGGATTGCCGTCGGAGTCGGAGCTGACCGAGTCGACCCCGACATCGCCCTCGCCGTCGCCGACCGAGCCAACCGGCCCGCAGCCGCCGCCGATTCCGGAGGCGGCGAAGGCATCGGGCAAGGCCGGCGCGAAGGCGTTCGTGGCGTACTACATCCGACTCCTCAACTACGCCAGCCACACAGGCGACATTGCAGGACTCAAGAAGTACGGCCAGGCGTGTCAGCGCTGCATGGCCTTCGCTCATCTCGCGAACTCAACTTACGAAGAGGGTGGCTGGTTCAGAGGTGGGAAGTGGACACCGGTGCACTCGAGCTGGTTCGTACTCCCCTCTGGCCGTGGCTTCCTCGTCGGCCTCAACCTCGATGTCGCCGCTAGCCGTCAACTGGCT
>Ga0081538_10002836_pt1 | contig 16567 bp, 16 predicted proteins | sample TabmetS5T2R1_FD_71022 | JGI IMG/M metagenome (GOLD analysis project Ga0081538, IMG submission 71022) | Tabebuia heterophylla rhizosphere microbial communities from the University of Puerto Rico - S5T2R1 | ecosystem: Host-associated > Plants > Roots > Rhizosphere ... | reverse complement strand
TGATCGAACGTATCGCGTGGTCGTTGCCCGGGATCACGTAGTCTATGACCTCGGGGTCGCAGTTGGTGTCGGTGAGGGCGAGCACGGGGATCTTGAGCCTGTTGGCCTCTTTGACCAGGAGCTCCTCGCGCTTGGGATCGATGACGAACACACCGCCAGGGAGACGCTCCATCTCCGTTATGCCGGCGAAGTTGCGCCTCAGCTTCTGGTACTCCCTGTTCAGGGCGAACCAGTCCTTGCCCGTCCTCTCCTCCTCGGGCGTCTCGTCGACCCGGACGGCCAGATCCTTGAAGTACTGGATGCGCGGAAGGATCGTCTGGAAGTTGGTGAGCATGCCGCCGATGTAGCGCTCCGCGACAAAGGGTTGCCCACTCCTTATGGCCTCCTCGGCGAGCGGGATCTGGGCCTGCTTCTTTGTCCCTACGAAAAGGACCTCGCGGTTGGCCTCGGCGACTCCGCGCACAAAGCTCAGGGCCCGCTCCAACAGCGTCAGCGTCTGATCCAGGTCGATAATATGGACCCCGGCCCGCTGGGCGAAGATGTAGCGCTTCATCTTGGGGTTCCACCGCTTGGCCTGGTGTCCGAAGTGGACGCCGGCCTCGAGCAGCTCTCGAATTCCAACGCGCTCGGTTGTGCTCTGCAAAGTCTCTACCTCTCTCTTAAGGTGGTTGGTATCCTCCGCCCGCGCCTCGCAATCCGCCCTTGGATCTCCCGGCGGACCACCACCCGGGTCCGGAGGACCCTGCGGCGGGCGTGCGTAGTCGCAGACGAGCCTGGAAGCATAGACTCGTCCGACCCCGCAGATGTTAGCACAAGGGGGTGGATGCTTCTACGTCCTCTCGGAGAGCCGGCTCTCCTCGGCGAGGTGTTGCCTGAGCCGCACGAGCGCACTGTGCAGGATCTGTGAGATGCGGCCCTCGGTCAGGTCGAGGATCCTGCCGATCTCCTTCAGCGTGAGGCCCTCATAGTAGTAGAACGTGGTAACCACCCGCTCTTGCTCACCGAGGCCCTCTATGGCCCTGACCAGCCGCGCGCGAACCTCGGCCATCTCCGCGGCCGACTCGGGGTCGGTCGCCGAGTGGTCCCCGATGAGGTCGTGCAGCCAGGCGCCGGGGCCGCCCTGGTACTCCAGGCGGGTTTCGAGGGATCTCACCTGGGCCCTCGCGTACTGTTCGAGGAAAGCCCGATGCTCGGTGACGCTGATCCCCAGGCGCCCGACCAACTCCGACTCCGTCGGCGCGCGGCCCAGCTTCTGCACGAGCTCGTCCCTGGTACGCTCGATCTGGTGCGCCCTCATGCGAGTCCGCCGAGAGAGCGGATCCACCTTCCTCAGCTCATCGAGTATGGACCAGCGAATCTTGGAGATCGCATAGGACTCGAACTTGGTGCGGCGCTCGGGATCGTAGGTCTCGACGGCGTTCAAGAGCCCGAAGAGCCCCGACGCGACGACGTCCTCCTGATCGAGGGGTCCGGCAATGCGACCGGAGATCCTGCCGGCGACGTATTTCACGAGCGGGGAGTAGTTGACCACGAGCCGATCCCTGAGTCCCCTGGCCTCACGTTCGGCCATCCGGCGCTCGACGCCCGACATCTCCCTTTCTGCCAGGCGCTTGCGGACCCGGAGATAGTGCGACCACAGCGACCGGAGCGTGCGCCGCCTCACGGGACGGCTCTCCTCACGTAAGAGCCAACACCATCACGGCTCACGAACCCCTTCAGCTCGAGTAGGGCTAACGCCGTAAGCACCTCGGGCATAGGTACGCCACACTGCTTCGCGACCGCGTCGACCCCCCTCGGTTCGAAGCCGACCCCGCAGAGCACGGCAGCCTCCGTATCCTCGAGACCGGAAGGCAACGGCTGGTCGCCTCCGGATGCCCCACCCGCCACAGGGACCCTGTGTTCCCGCGCTACTGCGTCGACGAACTCTGGTATGTCCCACAGTACTCCCGCACCGTCGGCGAGCAGCCCGTTCGAGCCCCTGCACTCGCGCACGCCCGGAGGACCGGGCACGGCCCATACATCGCGTCCGGCGTCGAGGGCGTGGCGGGCCGTTATGAGGGCGCCACTGTGCTCTGGCGCCTCCACGACCACCACGGTACCGGCAAGCCCGGCTATGATGCGGTTTCTCGCCGGGAATCGCCATGCCAGGGGCGCCTCGCCCAGGTAGTACTCGGAGATCAGGGCCCCGTAACGCCTGACGGATTGGAATAGGGCCCTGTTACGCCTGGGGTAGACGACATCTATGCCACACCCGAGCACGCCTACCGTTGGCCCCCCAGCTTCAACGGCCCCCTCGTGGGCCGCCGCATCCACCCCTAGCGCGAGCCCGCTCACCACGCACACGCCCCGCTCGGAGAGCGCGAGCCCGAGAGCCCTGGCCGTCTCGATGCCCGTCGCCGAGGCTTTTCGCGACCCGACGAGAGCGACGGAGACCTTATCAGGGACGTCGCCGTTCACGAATACCGCGGGCGGCGGGTCGGGTATGCTCCTGAGCGGTCCAGGGTAAGCCTCGTCGACCGGTGTGAGAGCCACGATCCCTTTCGCCTCCAGGCGATCCTGCATCCGGCCAGGGTCGAAGACCCTTTGCAACTCCTCGAAGGCGTGCGAGGCCCGCTCGGAGATCTTCGCCCGCCCCGCAAGCTCGACGACGGGCGTCCTGAGAACGGCCTCGGGGGCCAGGTTACCGAGCTGCGAGACGAGACTGCTCCCTACCCTGGCCTGCAATAGCGAGAGGAACAAATACTTTGCCCGATCGTCATCTTCCAACTAGGTGCGACCTCCGGTAGTTGAGCGCCTCGGCGACGTGCTCGGCGGCTATCTCGTCCTCACCCGAGAGGTCGGCGACGGTCCTCGCCACCCTGAGCACCCTGTCGTGCCCCCTCCCCGAGAGCCCCATCCGGTCCACCGCCCGCGAGAAGAGCGTCTCCGCATCGCCGCGCAAGGCACACACCTCGCGCAGCCGGCGTCCGGCGAGCGCAGAGTTGGGAGAGCCCTGGCGCAGGTCCTGTACGCTTCGCGCCGCGCTGACCCGCTCCCTCACGAACCGGGACTCTTCTGCCTGTCTCTCCCCGCGCAACTCCTGGCGCGTGAGGCGCGGCACGTCGATGAACAGGTCCATCCGGTCCAGCAAAGGCCCCGAGATGCGGCCCTGGTAGCGTTCGATCTGGCCCACCGTACACCGGCAGACCCTCCTCCTGTCCCCCGCGTAGCCGCAGGGACAAGGGTTCATGGAACAAAGCAAAGTAACCCGCGCAGGATAGCTGAGCGTCGCGGCCACCCGCGAGATCGTCACGTGCCCATCCTCCAGGGGCTGGCGTAGAGCTTCCAACGCCGTACGAGAAAACTCGGGCAACTCGTCGAGGAAGAGCACGCCGTGGTGCGCCAGCGACACCTCCCCTGGCCGTGGGTTGCTCCCACCCCCTGCGAGCCCCGAGGTAGATACGGTGTGGTGCGGCGCCCTGAAAGGGCGCTGCCTGACGAGCGTCCCGTTGCCCTCCCCGCTCGCGCTGTGGATCTTGGTCACCTCTATGCGCTCCTCCATGGTGAGCGGGGGGAGAATGCCTGGCATCCTGCGCGCCAGCATGGTCTTCCCGGAGCCAGGCGGCCCGCTCATGATGACGTTGTGCCCCCCAGCCGCAGCCACCTCCAGGGCCCGCTTTGCGTAGCGCTGACCTGCTACGTCGGCAAAGTCCTCGCCCACATCGAAAGTCCGCCCATCCTCGGCCGCCGGTTCCGCAGGGGCGACCATCGCAGAGTCCCCGAGGAACTCGACAGCCGCCCTGAGGCTCCGCATTCCATACACCTCTACGCCGCCGATGGCCGCGGCCTCGGGCGCGTCCCGCTCCGGAACGAGCAGCCGCGGTAACCCTTCCCTCCTGGCACCCTCGGCCATCGAAAGCGCACCCCTCACGCCCCGCACTCCTCCATCTAAGGAAAGCTCACCCACCACGCCTGCGTCCTCCAATCCCCCCGCCGGCAGCGCGCCGGACGCGGCGAGGATCCCCAGCGCAATCGGAAGGTCGAACGCAGGCCCCTCTTTCCTGAGGTTTGCAGGGGCCAGGTTCACTATTACCTTCTTCGTGGGAAACTTGTAGCCGCTGTTCGAGATTGCCACCCTTACCCTCTCCCGCGCCTCCTGTACCGCGGCATCAGGCAGACCCACGATCGAAAATCCAGGCAACCCAGAACTCACGTCGACCTCCACCTCCACAGGCAAAGCGTCGATCCCGAACAGACTCAGGCTCCTCGCCCGGCACACTGTCAACAGCCAGATCTCCCACAAGCCATCGCCGTGCTCCCTAACTCCACCACCTCAACACAGCAGACCCACAGTATACAGCATTTATGTCTACAATGATATACAAGTGTTTATTATTTTATACGATCGGGCATGACAATAGTACTGCAACCGGATGGCGCACGACCTTGGTAGGACCGTTCGGGCGGCTTCTACGGGAAGATGGTATCGAGATAGAGGCGCTTGACGAGGGCCCGACGACTCCTCACGCCGACCTTCTCGAATACGTTCTGGGGGTGTTTTTGGACGGTGTCCTCGGTGACGTAGAGAGCTCGCGAGATCTGCCGGTTCGAGGTGCCGCGCACCACGAACTCGACCACCTCCCCTTCACGGGGACTCAGGCCGTAGGCAGCGGTGTGCAGCCATGCCATCTCTTTGGATCCGGCCGGCTCGATGACGATCACTATCTCCCCTGGACTACTCAGATGCCGCGACTCGCTGGCGGACGCGTGCAGCGTTAGCCACCGGCCGGATCTCGTCCGCACGCAGAGACGCGGGACGCTGGCTAGATCATCGGTCCGCGGGCGCGATCACGGGATGCAGCATAAGGCTGAAGATAGCTGGATGAGCTTGTAACGAGCTTGATGGCGTAGCGCGGTCGTGAACATCGCGCTACCATGTCCAGCAGTCGGCGCGTCTATGAGGGAGGGTGGAGTAGCTCATGCGAAAGCGAGCACTAGCAACTCCGCGAGGCGGCCTATTTTTCTTCCTGTGCACGGCGTTGTCTGTGATGTGCCTGGGGTTATTCGCTCTGTCAGCACCAGCTCAAGAGAGTCCTCTGACAGGGACGCCGCCCAGGGTACCAACCCCGACAGCCCCAGTTCCCCGCCCGACGTCGTGACCATAGCTGCCCAAGGCTGTACGGTTTCTGAGGGCGCCTCCATCACGCTAGAGGACCCGGATGGGACCAATGCTCTCTTCATCGACGGCCAATTGGAGATCGAGATAACCTCGACGGGCGCCCAGATCACCATAGTAGGCCCTAACAACGACTACATAGGGAACCACGCGTACTCCTAGTCCGATCCGGGCTTCGACACCGCCGGGGACTACACCGTGGTAACCACGACGGAAATAGCGTGCGATGGCGCAAGCCCGCCCCCCAGCGAGCCTCCCACAGCTGCAGCAGACCTCGACTGCGCCGACTTCGCCACGCAGCAGGAAGCCCAGGCGGAGCTCGCACGTGACCCGAGCGATCCCAACAACCTTGACGCGGATAACGACGGCATCGCGTGTGAGGAACTTGCCGGTGGCGGCGGAGGGGGCGGAGACGGGGAGCTTGACTGCGCCGACTTCGCCACCCACGGAGAAGCTCAGAGGGAGTTAGCGAGGGACCCCACGGACCCCTACAATCTCGACGCGGACGAGGATGGGATCGCGTGTGAGGAGCTCCGCGGTAACGGAGGCGGTGGGGACCCGATTGGCCCCGAGCCGGAGGACACATCGCCAGCCGCCGACCAGTACACGCCTAACGTGCCACCAGGCGACGTAAACGATCCCAAGGATGTGGTGCCAGGTACCGGGGCCAGGCAGGTACCGAGCACGGGCGGGCCCCCTTACCTTGCTATCGGAGCACTGATGCTTCTGGGGCGGCACTGATCGCGGGGCGGAGCATCTTGAGGCACAAGGCGTCGGAGTAGACGGGCGGGCTCCCGAGGCGACGGGGGGCGGTCGAGGACTCCGGGGCAGGGATCGACCAAGGCGACGAATTGGACAAGGACCGAATCTTGGGCGATCATCTGGCCGAATCGCTGGCCAGGTCGCCTGAAACGGGCGACGTGCTTTCAGGCCGACCGCTCTAGAATGCGTCCTCGATGTGGTGCACGCGGACCTCGGGCCGGTCAGCCAGGATGCCGATCACGTCGAAGCGCAGGGTGTCGAAGGGCGGTTTTCTGGCATAGAGGTAGTGTTCGGCTACGGAGCGGATGGTGCGTTGCTTCTGGTGGGTGACGGCTTCCAGTGGATCTCCGAAGCCGGTCTGGCGCCGCAGCTTTACCTCAACGAATACGAGGGTGTCGTCTTTGCGCACTATCAGGTCGATCTCCCCACGCCTCGTCCTGTAGTTGCGCTCGACGAGTGCGTAACCTTGTTGGATCAGGTAGCGCAGCGCGAAGTCTTCACCCCATGCCCCGGGAGATTTGTCTTTCAGTCTCCGACTCCGGCGTAACTCAGACGATGAACCCGGCAGTGACCGAGTTCGGAGAGGGCGAGCCGGTGCTCGGGTGTCCCGTAGCCTCGGTTGCGTCCGAACCCGTAGCCGGTGTGAGTCTCGGAGAGGGCGCGCATTGCGTCGTCCCGGAGGACCTTGGCCACCACGCTCGCGGCCGCGACCGCCGCGCTCTTGCTGTCGGCCCTCGGCAGGCACTCCACGTCAGGGCCGAGCGCCAGGTTGCCGTCGGCGAGGCCGCACCCGGCGCGGGATTTCAGCGAGTCGAGAGCCCTTCTCAGGGCTTCGCGGTTCGCCAAGCCGACGCCGTGACGGTCGATCCACCAGGCCGGGAAGGCTACTACCGAGACGGCCTCGGCCCTGCGCAGAAGCGCGCCGAAGATCTCCTCCCGCACAGAGGGCCTCAGAAGTTTGGAGTCGTTGATCCCGCAGACCTCGGCGTCACCCAGAACGACGGCCGCGGCCACCAGTGGTCCCGCCAGTGCCCCACGTCCTGCCTCATCGGCACCGGCCAGTGGCCCGCGGCGACCCAGCACCCATGCCGCGTCGAAAGCGTAGAGGGAACTCTCCTCCGGCGGGGGGCCGGTGGAATGAGTCCCCGACAACGCTCTGACCTGCTTACTTGGCCTTCTTGACCCTGGCTTTCTTGCCCACCTTGTCGCGGATGTAGTAAAGCTTCGCCCGTCTTACGGCGCCACGAGAGGCGACTTCGATCTTGGCGATCTTCGGGGAGTGGAGCGGGAAGATCCTCTCCACGTTAACCCCGAAGGAGTTCTTCCTGACCGTAAATGTCTCGTGAATCCCGCTGCCCTTGCGCGAGATACACAGGCCCTCGAAGACCTGCACACGCTCCCTGTTGCCCTCGATAACACGGTAGTGGACCCGTACCGTATCTCCCGGCTTGAACGTGACGTCCTGCTGCTGCAAATTATCGCTCGTTATCATCTTCTTCTCCTCTCATGGACCTTCTCCGGAGGGCCAGGGCGACCACTTTCCGGTCGTCCTTGCGCGTGTACGCTCTCGCGCCTCGCGCTCGCGCCAGGCGCGGATCTTTGCGTGATCGCCCGATAATAGCACGCCGGGCACCTGCTCTCCATCCCAGCTGGCAGGCCGCGTGTAGGTAGGAGGACCGACCACATCCTCGGCCGAGAACGACTCTCCCACGAGGCTTTCGGCGTTGCCGAGGACGCCATGTAGACGCCGGATCGCCGCATCGGCCAGCGCGGCGGCCACGATCTCACCCCCGGACAACACGAACTCGCCCAGCGAGACGGCCTCCGTGGCGAGGGTGCTCCAAACCCGCTCGTCTATACCGCCGTAGCGTCCGCAGATGACCGTAAGATCCGGTCCGGAAGCCACCTCATCGACGTAGCCCTGTGTCAGCCTCCGTCCTGCCGGCTCCGTAAGGACGACCCGCCGCCCCGTTCTCACCTCCCTCGCAGGAACCCCGTAGACCTCCTCGAGGGCCCTGGCCACTACATCGACCCTGACGACCATCCCGGCGCCGCCACCGTACGGCATGTCATCGATGCGGCCATCCGGAGAGTAGTCGCGCAGGTCGAAGCTGCGGTAGCCTAAGATGCCGTTCTCTATGGCCCTGCCGACGACCCCGACGCCGACGGCGGCGTCGACCGCTCCGGGGAAGACGCAGAAGACGTCTATGCTTCTCAACTCTTAGCCTTCCGGCGGACGGGCCACGATCCGCCCCGTCTGCAGATCCACCCGAGGCACGTGCTCCAGGGTAAAGGGCAGATAGAGTTCCTGCCCGGCTCTCTCTTCACGAACCACGAGCACTTCGTGGGCGGCGGTCTCGAAGGTATCGGTCACCTTGCCGAGGACTTCCCCTGCGTCGCTCACGGCCGTAAGGCCCAGGAGGTCGGCCACGTAGAACTCCCCCTCCTCGGTCGCGTCGAGTTCTCCGCGGTCGAGCAAGAGCTGTTCGCCTCTCAGGCGTTGCGCGTCGGTCCTGCTCTCTACGCCTTCCAGGTCGAGCAAGAAACCCTTTGGGGTTTGCCTGGCGGAAGAGATGCGTCGTCTTACGCCTGCGACCAACGGTTCCTTGCCTTCCCTGAGGTGCTTGCCCGGGCCGAGGGCACGGACCCTCAGCGTGCCGCGGACCCCGTGCGGTGTGACCACGACCCCGATCGCCACGGGATCGGAGAGATCCTCCACGGTCTCTAGTCCGGGACCTCCACGGTGACCCGCTTTCCGGCCTTCACGGATGCGGCTTTCACGACCGTGCGGATCGCCCGGATCGTCCTTCCCTGGCGCCCGATCACACGCCCCATGTCCTCGGGCGCCACCCGCAGTTCCAGATCCACCCGCGAGTCCGACTCGGTTCCCGAGACCTCGACCTTTTCCGGAGCGTCCACGAGCGCGCGGGCCAGGACGAGCAACAGGTTCTCTAGCTGCGCCACGGCTAACTAGAGGACCCCGGAGATCTTCAGCAGGTTGCGCACCTGGTCGGTAGGCTGCGCCCCCTTGCCGAGCCACTCTCTGGCCTTCTCCTCGTCGACCTTGATATCGGAAGGCTCCTGCTGCGGGTCGTAGGTCCCGATCCGCTCTATGAACCGCCCGTCGCGGGGACTCCGGGAGTCGGCGACCACTATCCTGTAGAAGGGGTTGCCTTTGGAGCCGTGTCTCGCGAGTCTTATCTTTACCGCCATGCCATCTCCTCTCGAACTCTACCTGCGCCCCGACAGACCCGGTATGCGCGGCAACCCGCCACCCTTGCCCATCTGGGCCATCATCTTCTGCATCTCCTTGAACTGCTTGACGAGCTTCTGGACGTCCTGCTGGGTCGCGCCAGAGCCCCGCGCAATCCTACGCGCCCGGCTCGGGTTCTGCAACAACTTGGGATTCCTACGCTCCTGGACGGTCATCGAGGTTATCATGGCCTCGACCCTGCCGAGCTGCCTGTCGTCGATCTCGACGTCTTTGAGCTGCTTTCCCAGGCCAGGGATCATGCCGAGCAGCCCAGATAGCGGACCCATCTTCTTTATCATCTGCATCTGCTGCAAGAAGTCCTCGAAAGTGAACTTACCGCTCATGAGCTTCTTGCCCTGCGCCTCGGCCTCGGTACGGTCCATCTGCTGTTCGGCCTTCTCGATGAGCGTAAGGACGTCGCCCATCCCGAGGATGCGGCCGGCCATCCTGTCCGGGTAGAAGTAATCGAACTCGCCCATCTTCTCGCCCTCTGAGGCGAACTTGACGGGCCGACCCGTCACGGAGACCACGGAGAGCGCGACCCCGCCACGGGCGTCGCCGTCGAGCTTGGTCAGGACCATACCGTCGAAGTCGGCGTACTCCTGGAAGGCCTGCGCCACCTCGACGGCGTTCTGGCCGGTCACGACGTCGAGCACGAGGAGGACGGAGTGCGGCCTCGAAGCCTTTCTGACGCGCCGGATCTCCTCCATCATCTCCAGGTCGACTACCTGCCGGCCCGCGGTGTCGACGATCACGAAGTCGTACCCGCCGTCTCTGGCCTCCCTGATGCCGCGCTCGGCGATCTCCTCCGGCTTCGGACCCGTGCCCTCGGTGTACACGGGAACCGAGAGCTCGCGTCCGATCTGCTGCAGCTGCTCGATCGCGGCCGGCCTGTAAGTGTCGCAGGCGACCAGATAGGGGTTCTTCCCGAGCTTGCGTACGAACAGCGCGAGCTTCCCGGCCGCCGTCGTCTTGCCGTGTCCATTCAGACCAGCGAGCATCACGACCGTGGGCGGCCTGGAGGCGAAGGAGAGCTTGTGCGCTGTGCCTCCCATCAGGTTCGCAAGCTCCTCGTCGACTATCTTGACGACCTGCTGGCCGGGGCTGAGGGCCTTCGAGACCTCGGCCCCCGTGGCCCGCTCGCGGACGTTGGAGACGAACTCCTTGACGACGCCGTAGTTCACGTCGGCCTCGAGGAGGGCCAGCCGGATCTCACGCGTAACCTTCTTTACCTGGTCCTCGGTGAGGTTGCCGCTACCGCGGACCCCGTCGAGGGCTTTGTTGAGCCTTTCGCCTAACGTATCGAACATCTATAGATCTCCAAACAATGCTTCTGCGAACTCGCGCGCGTCGAACGGGTGCAGGTCCTCGACCCTCTCCCCGACCGAGATCAGCTTGATCGGCACCCCGATCTCGTTGGCTATGGCGAGGGCGATGCCGCCCTTGGCCGTCCCGTCGAGCTTGGTGAGGATTATCCCGGTGAGCCCGGCGACCTCTTTGAACATCTGGGCCTGCCGCAACCCGTTCTGACCCGTGGTCGCGTCGACGGTCATCAACACCTCGTGCGGCGCCCCCGGAAGCTGGCGCTGTACGACCCTCTGTACTTTATCCAGCTCGGCCATAAGGTTGACCTTGGTATGGAGCCTACCCGCCGTGTCGATGAGCAGCACGTCGGTGCCATCGCGCCTGGCGGCATGCACCGCCTCGTGGGCGACGGCGGCCGCGTCGGCTCCGCGCTCGCGCGCGACCACGGGAGTGCCCGTCCTCTCGCCCCACTGCTGGAGCTGCTCGATGGCCGCGGCCCTGAACGTGTCCCCTGCGGCGAACATCTTGGTCCCCGGCAAGAAACGCGAGAGCTTACCAATAGTCGTCGTCTTGCCCGTCCCGTTCACGCCGACCATCAGGATCACCGTGGGCTCGTGCGAGACGTCGAGTTCGACGGGCCCTGCGAGCATGCGTGTTGCGTGCTCGATCATGAGCTCCCGCAACTCGGCACCGCTCTTGATGTTCCTCTCCAGCGCCTCCTGCTCGAGCTCGGCGACGAGCTTCGCCGTGGTCGGTACCCCTACGTCGGAGGAGATCAAAATCTCCTCGACTCTCTCCCAGAACTCCTCGTCTTCGACGTCCCTGAACTCCGCAACAGCAGCGTTGAGCTGTCCGACGAACGACGCGCGGCTGCGGCTGAGGCCCTGCCTCAGCCTGCCAAACCACCCACCAGATTCTTGCCGTTCGGCGATCGCCTCTGGTGCCTCATCGACCACGCCAGCCTCGGGCAAGGATTCCTCGGGTTCGGTCTCCTCGATCTCCCATACGTCTTCGGGAGCAGGCTCCTTCCTCTCGGCCTGCACCTCCTCGGCCGGAGGTACCTCTACGAGCGATTCGAGATCCGCATCGAGGCGGCCGTTGCCTTCTTCGCCATCTTCGCTGGAATCATCCGGTTCGCCGGCTACCGCCGGGCCGTTCTCTTGCTCTTCATCTGTGCTTCGTCTGAAAAAACTTCGCCACGAGCGCGCCATAGGCGACTTCTTACTCTCCCTGCAAACGCTTCGACACAACAGTGGTGGCCCCGGAGGCATCCTGAATCACCCCGTAGAGCACATCCGCCGCGGCCATCGTTCGTTTCTGATGGGTGACCAGCAGATACTGGCCGTTAGCCCGGTGAGAGTCTACCACAGTGAGAAAGCGGGCCAGGTTGAGATCGTCGAGCGCCGCCTCGGCCTCATCGAGCACGCAGAAAGCTCCCGAATCCCCGCCTGGCCGGCTTAGAAACACGCTGAACAGGAAAGACAGTGCGAGCAAAGCCCGCTCGCCCCCGGACAGGACGCGCAACGGCCTCCAGCCCTTCCTTCCAAGCCGCAACCCGATCTCCACCCCGTCATCGGAGAGATCCAGAACCCCGGAAGATCCTTCCATCATCCGCGGCACCATCTCCCCGAACGCATCCCTTACCCTCCCGAAGGTCTCCGAGAAACGCGACTCTATCTCCCTGTCCACAGACTGTATTATGCGGTTGAGTTCGTTGGCTGCGGCTTCTGCGTCGACCCGCTGGGCCGAGACGAACTGGTGGCGTTCGCGCAATCCCTCTTCCTGGGAGAGGGCGAGTAGGTTTACGTCCCCAAAGCGCTTGAGCTTGCGTGCTAGCGCTTGGCGTTCTCCGTCGGTGCTCTCCTCGTGCTTCTCGGCCTCCTGGCGGGCTGCTTCGAGGGTGGCGCCCCACTCAGCCTGTATCTCCTCGCCGGCTTCGGCCGCCGCGGATTCTGCCCTGGACACCTCTTCGGCGAAGCGCTCGGCGCGGGCCCGGGCGGTGGCGAGCTTGCCCGCGAGATCCACGGTCCTGCGCGAGAGCGTCGCGCGCTCGGCGGAGACCCGGCGGTGCGCCTCTGCGGCCTCTCCCCGGAGGCGCCGCAAGGCATTCCTGCGCCGGCGGACGGAAGCGACGAGCTCTGAGGCCGCCCTCGCCGCCCTGGCGGCGAGGGCGGCCTCAGCGTTGCCTGCTCCTTCGTCTTTAGTCTTCGCTGACCGCTCCAACCTGCGCGAGACCGCCTCCCTGCGACTTTCACCGGAGGCCAGGGTAGCGCGCAACTCCGACAGCCTCCGGTCCGAGTCGGCGGTCGCCGCTGCGGCCGACTCGGCGGCGGCGGTGGCGGCGGCAAGTTCCTCCCTCGAACGCTCCGCATCCTTCTCGGCTTCCGCAAGCGCATCCTCCGTGCGAGCAGCATCGTCGGAGAGGGTAGAGAGCGACTCTTGCCGCTCCAGGAATGATCTCCTGGAACTCTCCCCTGCGGTCTTCCGGCGTTTTGCGTCCCGGGAGAGCAGGGCCCGGGCGCGCGCCGTCCGGTCGGCGAGACCCGTCACCTTGCCTACGGTTCCGGCGAGGTTCTCCAGGCGATTCGAAACGTCCGAGACGGTCTCCCTCAGGTCGTAGAGGGTCTCGCCGGGCCCGTTCTTCAGAGATTCGAGGTGTTCCAACCAGGCGGCGAGACGCGACTCCCGGGCGAAGTTGCCGGGGCCGGGACGCAGGCTCACGCCCGTTCTCGTGAGGCGAAAACCGTCCTTCGTAACGGCCACGTACCCGTTGGCGTTCGCCCCGTCACCGGGACGCTCCACGACGAAGATGCCGGTCAGGAGGCGCCGTACCGCTTCGTCGTAGCGCGCGTCCCGTACCTCTACGCATTCGATCAGGGGTTTTCCGGGTAAGCCCCCGTTGGATTCCATGGCCCTCGCGTCGAGGCGGACGGCCACCGGCTCGGCGTCCGACAGAAGCTTCATCCCCTCGTCGAGGTTCTCCGCGAGCACCCCGGCCCCGTACTCTCCGAGGGCCGCTTCGACGGCGACCTCGTAGCCAGGACGCGCCCGGATCACCTCGTAGAGCCGCGTGCTCGCTCCGTCCTGGGCCGTCTCCTTCAAGGCGCGTACCCGGGATTCGGCCCTCCCCACAGCGGCGGCGAGGGCCCCGCGCCTGCGGCTGACCTCCTCGGCGTTCACATCGACCCGCGCGACCATGCCGGTTACCTCGTCGCGCAGCCCGCGAAGATCGCCCATCGTCGCTTGGTCTTCCGCCTCTTCGAGGTCCGAGATCACGGCCGCAAGGTGCGAGAGGTCCTCTTCGGACATCATGGACTGTACACCGTGAGACCCAAGCCCGGCGAGGCGCGTGCGCAATCCCTCCAGTTCCCTGGCCAGCCTGGCCTTCTCACGCTCGGCAGACGCGCTCTTCGCGCTGGATCTCGCAACGACCTTCTGTAACCGGTCTGACGCTTCTCGCCTCTCCGATAACTCGGCCTCCAGATCTCTGGACCTATCTTCGAGACCGGCCAGAGTTTGGGACACCCGGCGTAACTCGTCTTCCAGGCGGGAGACGGCGAGCCTCGTCTCCCCGTCGCGTCCCCGGGCCGCCTCCAGTCGCAAGAGAGTCCTGTCCGAGCGCAGGGCCTCGACCCGCAATTCCTCTGCGCCATCCTCGAGGGCTTCGAGTCGCTGTTCGGTCCTTCCGAGCCCCTCCTCGAGTCGCTGCAGGCGGCTTTCGATCCCTGCCTCATCTTCGCGAATGTCAAGTTCGCGCGCGGTCAGCTCCTCGACCTGCGTCCTGGCTTCTTCGAGCCTTCCCCTTAGTCCGTCCAGCTCCCTGGTTGCGACCCGGTATAGGTGCGCCAGCGAGAGCTCGCGGTAGCGAGATTCGATCTCCCGGTACGCTCGGGCGGCGGCGGCCTCCCTTTCTATCCTGCGCAACTGGCCTTCGAGCTCGGCTTCCAACTGGCGGCTTCGTTCCAGCTGGACGTCTGCCTTCTCCAGACGGCGGCTGGCCGAGACGCGTCGCCTCCTGTAGACCCCGAGTCCCGCAGCCTCTTCCAGCGCGAGCCGGCACGCCGCCGCCCCACCGGCGACTATGGCGTCCACGGCGCCCTGGCGCAGGATGCTGTGGCGTCCCAGGCCCGCCTCGCCGGCGACGGCCCGTACGTCCGCAAGACGGGCACGGGAGCCGTTGATCCTGTACTCCGTCTCCCCGCTGCGGGAGATCCGGCGCGAGATCGAAACCTCCCCGTAAGGGAGCGAGATCCGGCCGTCTTCGTTATCGAGTACGAGGGTTACTTCGGCCGCACTCGCGCCCGAAAGCGTCTCCGAGCCGGAAAAGATCAACTCGCTCATCGCCCCGGCTCGCAACACCCCGGGACTCTGCTCCCCGATCGCGAAGAGCACGGCGTCGGTGATGTTGCTCTTCCCCGAACCGTTGGGACCGACGATCGAAGTGATGCCCCCTTCCAGCGGCATCCTGACCGGCCTGGCGAAGGTCTTAAAGCCCTTGATATAGATCGCCGAGAGCACTAAAGGTACATTTTACGCAACTTCAGCCCGGAAAGCACGTAGAAAAGTGCAGCAAATTAGCGGTCAGCGATCAGCCGTCAGCTTTCAGCTTAGCGGTGGTGGGCGGAGGTCTCCCCTCTTGGTCGACCCTTTCGCAACGGCGAATGCAGGAAATGCGAATAAGAATGTCGCCGTTCAACAAAGGTGCTGACGGCTGATCGCTGAAGGCTAACTGCAGTCCGGCGAACCCGGGCTAAGCCCCGACGTGTACCTCGACCGTGGAACGTGGGACGGGGCGAATACCCAGGATCTCCAGCGCAGCTCGGGCGGCGGTCTGCTCACTATCTTTTATGGAGGTGCCCTCACCGGTGGCGACTTCCTTGCCGTCCACGGAGACCCTGGAGACAAAATTGGGCCGGTGCGCCGGTCCTTGCTTGGAGATGACCCGGTACGTCGGCCTGAGCCCGTCTGCCTGCAACGTCTCCTGCAGGAGCGTCTTCCAGTCACGAAGCTCGTCGGTGTCGACCTCTGCGGGGTTGAAGATCTCATCCAGCGTCCTGAGCACCAGGTCCCTGTCTATGAGATAGGCCCCCCCGATAATAGCCTCCACGGTATCGGCGATGACCGAATCGTTTATCACAGAGCTCTCGATGATCTCCTCTAAGCCCTCGCTCCGGCCCACCATCGCCAGAAAGGACTTCCTTACCAGGTGGGCCCGAATGCGCGTGAGATCCCCCTCCAGTAACTCGGGATAGCCGTGGAAGACGAGCTCGGCGACACGACTGTTCAAAACGGAGTCCCCGAGAAACTCGAGCCTCCCGTTCGACTCGTAAGGGTCGGCGACGCTCGGATGGGTCAACGAGCGCTGTCTCAAGGGTTCTGGCAGAATCGCTATGAGGTCTCTTATAGACATGTCGTTCTCTATTCTACACTTGTAAACGCGATCACGACATTGTGCCCGCCGAATCCCATCGAGTTGGAGATGGCGGCTTTGAGGTCTGGCGCCTCGATGGGCTCGCTTCCCACGTAGTTCAGATCTTCGCAGTCTTCCGCCAAATTCTCGAGGTTGATAGTCGGGGGGACGACTTTGTCCTTTATGGCGAGGGCGCACATGATGCCTTCTGTGGCGCCGACGGCCCCGAAGGAGTGTCCCGTCATCGACTTCGTCCCAGAGACCAGGGCGTGCGGCACTTGCCTTGCTATCGCCTTTGTCTCAGGCCCGTCTCCGGTCGGGGTGGCTGTGGCGTGGGCGTTAACGTGGCCAACCTCCTCGGCGTCGAGGCCGGAATCTTCGAAAGCGTGGATCATCGCCCGCTCGACGCCGCGGCCGTCCTCGTCGGGAGCGGTTACGTGGTAGGCGTCGGTCGTGCGGCCATAGCCGGCGACGGCGGAGATCGGTTCCGCGCCGCGGCGCTCCGCGTGCTCCTCGCTCTCCATGACCAGCGCTCCGGCGCCCTCGCTCATCACGAAGCCGTCGCGGCCCTCGTCGAAGGGACGGCTGGCCCGGGCTGGGTCGTCGTTGCGGCGGCTCACGGCCCTTATCGCGCAGAAGCCAGCCATAGAGAGGGGGGTTATGGGGGCTTCCGAGGAGCCAG
>Ga0081538_10002835_pt1 | contig 16575 bp, 19 predicted proteins | sample TabmetS5T2R1_FD_71022 | JGI IMG/M metagenome (GOLD analysis project Ga0081538, IMG submission 71022) | Tabebuia heterophylla rhizosphere microbial communities from the University of Puerto Rico - S5T2R1 | ecosystem: Host-associated > Plants > Roots > Rhizosphere ... | reverse complement strand
TGAAGCGAGAGGTATGGACCCGCAAAAACTCGAGTATGGTATAGGAATTAAGAAGATGGCTATTGCTGACACTAACCAGGATTCTGCTTGCATGGCCGCAAACGCCTGCATGAAACTGATGCAGAAGAATCGCCTTCATCCAGAGGACATTGGAAGACTTTACGTCGCAACTGAATCATCGCTGGACGAATCAAAGGCAATGAACTCTTTTGTTATTGGAATGTTAGAACAGATATACGGCGAAGGCTCATTTGAACACGCAGGCGGCATTGAATGTAAATTTGCTTGCGTTAGTGGATCTTATGCACTATATGACAATGCAAACTGGATAAGAGCCGACGAAAACAATGGCAAAGCTGCCATAGTCGTGGTAAGTGACATAGCAAAGTATGATATTGGTTCTACCGGAGAATATACCCAGGGTGCGGGTGCAGTTGCTCTGTTGGTAAAGGAGGATCCCAGGCTTTTGGCATTTGATCCAAAAGTTCCTTCGACAACGATCAAGAACGAATACGACTTTTATCGTCCGTTTGGTAAAGAAACTCCTCTTGTGAACGGCAGCTATTCAAATTTGTTATACCTGATATCAGTTAGGAAGGCATTTGATGCTTACAAGGAAAAGGCTATTAAGACGGGGCTTATCAAACTCGAAGACGGCGAATCGATAACTGATCATATCGATTTTTTTGCGGTCCATCTTCCATACAGGAGGATGGGCGAGAAGGCGCTCGCCTATCTGCTGAGACATGAGTGGCGCCATCTCCCAAGGTGGAATTATGTTATCAAAGAGGTGGGGATGCCGGAGCCCCAGCCAAAGGATCCTCGTGGAACAATTGAGTCCATTCTTGCAGACACTCAATTCATGAGGGCTGACGAGCAATTCAGGCGAGCTTTCATGCAGACGTCATTTTACAACGAAGTGTACGAGAAAAAGATGGCTAGCTCGCTTGAAGCATCTGCAATCATTGGCAACTTGTATACAGCTTCTATGTATATGGGTCTGCGAAGTATGCTTGAGTTTGAGTTCAAGAAAGGGATAGACCTTGAGCAAAAGCGGATTGGCTTTGGCTCTTATGGAAGCGGCAGTAGCGCAATGGTCTTTAGTGGAATGGTACAGGCGGAATACAAGGAGATAGTAAGTAAGATGGACTTGGATGCAGAGATTGGCCCAAGACAAAAACTTACCATGGAGGAGTACGAAAGGCTTCACAGGAACGAGCGTGAATTTAATGACTCAATTATCCAGGCCCACAAAGAATTTGTGCTGGTCAAGGTCGGCGGTAACACTGCCGACAAGGCAGGGCTAAGAGAATACAACTTTGTCAGCTAGCTGTCTAGCTAACTACCTTGAATTCTATTCCCTTTTGTTTCAGATATTCCACTAAACGGTGAGAGTGTTTTTCATTTTCCAGCTCAAGACTAAGGTAAACGCCAGCAGTCCCTGCAGGGATGTGAGCACTGAGCCTGTCATGCTCCACTTCGACTATGTTGACGCTCAGCTCTGCGATTCCATCTACTACGCTTTTGAGCGCACCAGGCTTGTCTGGCAGTAAGATAAAAATCTTAAGCAATCTACCCATTTGCATCAAGCCCTTTGCAACAACTTGGCCCAAGAGGTACATGTCTACATTTCCTCCTGATAAGATGGTGGCGACCTTATCATTTCTGCTCCCTGAATATCTACTGCCATTTGATAGAAGGTAAGCAAGGCTGGCTGCCCCTGCTGGTTCGGCTACCAATTTGGCGCGCTCCATCATCAGAAACATCGTCTTTACTATCGATGTATCATCAATTAGGACGATATCTTCTATGTACTTGCTAAGTATTTCGTGTGTAAGTTGGCCTGGCTGTTTGACCGCGATGCCATCTGCGATGCTATAGCCGCGCTTTGTACGCTGAAGTGAGCCCTTAGCAAGCGATTCTTTCATGGCAGGAAACGCCTTTGACTCAACGCCTATTATCTTGACATCTGGTTTTCTTGACTTGACTGCAATTGCAACACCAGCAGCAAGGCCTCCGCCGCCTACGGGCAGGTATATTCTGTCAACATCTGGGAGATCTTCAAGAAGTTCAAGGCCGATCGTGCCTTGGCCTGCAATGATATCAGGATCGTCAAAAGCATGGATTATAGTCCTGCCCTCTGCCTTGGCAATCTCTTGTGTTGCCTGCCATGCATCATCATAATTTGCACCACGCCGAATTACTTTGGCGTTATAAGACTTTGTCGCTGCAACTTTGGCTGGCGACGCATTCTCTGGCATGACAATCGTGCATGGGATCTTTTTTATCATAGCAGCATATGCTACCCCCTGGGCATGGTTACCTGCAGAAGCCGCAATTACTCCGTAGCCTGCCTGCTTGTCAGAGAGCTTGCTGATCTTGACAAACGCGCCTCGGACTTTGAATGAGCCTGTCACTTGCAGGCATTCCAGCTTGAGAAACAAGTTTGTCCCTGCAAGACCTGAGAAGGTTCTTGAAGTCTGTAGGGGTGTCTTTCTAACAGTCCCTGCTAGCAACTTTTGCGCGTTCACGATGTCGTCAATCGTTGGCATACGCCCTTTTTTTGGCGAGTCCCATATACTGGCTTCATTCATTTATTTATGAAATGCTTCAGCAGACATGCCTTAATTATAATTTGTGCCCGATTAAACTTCGATTGGGTGTAACTTGCTTCATTTGATACATAACGGGAATTATTGTATCTCTCATTTAATCTTAGAGCTACAATTCTTTATCTCAAAAGAGACTCCTTGATCGTATAGGCCCTTTGAAATGCTACGGCTAAGACCATCTTCTACGGCCTTTATTCTGTGGCTGTCCTGCACTATGTCAATTGGAATATCGATCTCTATCTGCACTTCAAGGATCATCTTTTTCGTTTTAACCATTTTGATGACAGCTGTACCTGGCTCAAGAGGCTATTTCAGTCTTCCATTAATATGGAAAATCTTTATTGGACGTACCTCTCTAAATAATTGGATGTATCCAAGCGATATTCTATCAAGGATGTATGCCGGTGAAGATAAGACCAAGCTTTACCCAAAAAAAGAGGAGGCGCCTTCAGAAGTAGATGATATTCTGCAGACTAACCTATTTAATGTAATGCTGAATCGAAGATCGCAGCGTAAGTTTGAGGATCGGGAAGTAGAGGACTGGAAGCTTGAAATGATATTTGCCGCAGCCGATACTGCTCCAACGGCCGGAGGATTTCAGGGGTTTGAGGTTTACCATGTGAAGAATCCTGATGTAAAGCTCAAGCTTGTAAATGCTGCGAACAACCAGCCGTATGTAAATGCGCCAGTGGTACTAGTATTTTGTATGAACCCGTCAAGGGTCAAGATGAATTTTCCCCAGCACATAATCAAAAAGTTCTCTGTGCAAGATGCTACGCTTGCTGCTGCTTATGCCCAGCTGGCGGCTCACGCGCTAGGACTAACGTCAGTATGGATTGGTATGATAGATGAGCAAAAGGTGATGCAGGCACTTGTAACTGATCTTGTGCCTGGGTGTATCCTATGCCTTGGCTACGCACAAAAGATGCTACATCCAAAACCTAAGAGGAATCTAACTGAACTAATAAATGAAATCTGACGTTTAGCATCACAGAAAGCGCAACATAAGTAATCTATCATTGACTGGGTTCTAAAAGTCGTCATATGACATAGCCTATCTTGTGTAGGGAATGTAATATATGCAAATCATGACCGTATGCTCTTGTCAAGGGTTAGGTTCAAGTGCCATCTTCATATGCTCTCCTTCAGATAACAATAGTGATTGTCTTCAAAGTGAGGTATTAAACTGGCGTCAGGATTATCATACTGCTTGACAAAATTACCTGACTCTGTCAACAATCACGGGGAACTCGTATAGCGCCTTTTCTTGCCAGCTTCGTGTTACATTATCACTTGTATATGCTCAAGTTCTAGAGTTCAATTCTTGTCAGAGTACTGCATTTGAGTCAACTTTGACATATTAAACTAGTGCCCAATTTTGGGAAGTATTTCTCGTATAGCCCCAAGCTCTAGTGAGAGTATATCAGCAGCCTCTTTTGGTATCTTTGTTGTGTCAAGAAATGCTTCTCTTCTTCTGGTCTTCCTGTTCTTTAAGATCTCAATATCAAAGTAGTTAGTGACACCTTCTTCGCCTTGCATGAGCCTGTTGTAATCTATGATAACCGGTGATGTATGATAAAATTCCATCAGTAATTCATTTAATTCTGTGATAAGCTTACTTCTCTTGCTGCGCGCCTCGATAAGTTGCGGAAACTGACTTTCAATAACTGCAGTCTTCTCATTAAGCTCTTCGACAAGCCCTTCGTCTTCAAACATTCTTACAAAAAGTTCGTCAAAAGCTAACTTGGTATAGCCTCTTTTTTTCAACTCTGTAGCGAGTACTCTGTCAGCAGCCCCTGTCATCTCACTCAAAATCGAAGAACCGCTTTGTTCGATTTTCGTAAGCTCCTTCTGTATATCTATTATACGCCTCTCAACTCTATAGTAGGGTAGCACATGAAACTGAATGCCGAAATATGCACTGATATAAAAGTTACCGGCTTCTTTGGTAAAAGTAGAATATAGCCTATGAATGTCTTCGGTAGCAGACATGAGGATCCCGCCGAACGTCCAGCCTTCGAGCGCGTTTCCAAGCCGGTGGAGAAAGGTCTGCACATTTTGTGGGTCAAAGGTGTCTGCCTGAGTTATTGTACCGTCCCCAAGCATCGCGCTTACTTGGTGCATTGCAATAGTAGGCGCAATAGCATCCAGAAAAGCCTCCTGTACCTTCTCAGCTGCTGCATTTAGCCGCTGGCAAAAGTAGTCATCTCCTTTAATAGGTGTCCTCACAATCAAAAAGATGTAAAACACTGTCTAATATATTCACGTTTAAATGGAGTGGGCTATAACTTCAAGTAAGATTTGGCTGCAGGAAAGGAGCACGACAAGGAGGACGGACAAGACAATACCAGTAAGAGTCTCTTTAACATGATAATGAATAATGAGAGCAAGAGCAGTGAAGAGGCTAAGATAGTTGACTCAGAAACCCTTGTCTTGCAGACTCAGGACAGGCTATGGAGGGCCCTCAAGCGTCGCTTTCAGTACGACGTAACGCTGCAGCCTGGCCAAGAATTCCTTCTCCACCATGTTAGTACCAAGGTTCCCCTTGTCATAATGTATTCCGACCTAGTGGGGTCAACTAATATGAGCATGACCTTGCCGGCTGATAAGCTGACCACAATAATCCGAGCTTTCACTTATGAAATTTCACAAGTCATTCACAGCCACAAAGGATACGTGCTCAAATACGTCGGAGACGCTGTTATTTCCTTCTTTCCGGCTGGCTATAATAAGCTACTTGCATGCGATAGAGCAGTACAATGCTCCAAGTCAATGCTTGCCGTAGTAAAGAACGGTATCAATCCAATTCTTAATCAATATGACTATCCAGAACTAAACGTCAAGATAGGAATGGACGAGGGTGAAAATGTCATTGTGCAGTACGGCCATGACCGAACCTCTCAGATTGACATCCTTGGATATTGTATGAACATAGCTGCCAAGATAACATCGCTCACAGCGCCCAACAAGATCTCGATTGGCCAATATGTATATGAGATGCTACATCCATCTATCAAGTCAAAATTTATTGAGGTCAAGTTCAGCGCGGACGAATGGAGGTACACAGACAGGCATACCGGCCAGCTCTATAGGGTCTATTCAATGAACGATACTCTCATGTGAAGATGGATTTGTATTACACCATAATAACCCTAACAAAGGGAGAAGAAGAGAAAAGAAATTCAACGGTATGACTTTTGCTTTCTGCGTCGTGCGCTAGGCCCGCCAAATTTCTTCGATTCAGTCTGCCTGCTGTCTCCCGATAGAAGATGCCTATCATATTCTGCTATTTTTTTCCTTATTTCTTCGCGCATACTCTTTGTGAGAGGATGTTCCTTTGGTTCTTTGCCACCCTTCTCCTGTCCTGTAAGGGCACGTGAAATTGCAACTGCACTTGCAAACGCCTGCGCCATAAAGCCCCCACCGTAGACTTGAACATCGACGTCGATCCTGTTGCGCAACTCCCCTATAAGCGTAATCGGCGTAAGGAGAAGTTCTCTTGCGATTTCAGGGCTCACGAGCTCTGCAGGGCTGTTGTTCACTCTTACTTTGCCCGTTCCTTTACCTATTGTGGCTACTGCCTTACTTGTCTTGCGTTGGCCAGGATAAAGCTCTATCTTGCTTATCATTCTCCCTTCCATCCTATCTGTTTGGCAACTTCTGCAATAGAGATATAGTAGGACTCCGGCTTGGTAATCCTAGAGTCATCAAATGACTCAATCTTGGCACCTTTCATGCCTTCAGGAACCCCCATATATACCCTCAGGCGCTTGAATGCACTCATGCCATGTGGCTTACGCTTTGGCACCATTCCCCTTACCATTCTGGATAATATGGTGTCTGGCCTCCGCGGGTGGAAGGGGCCATGAATGGGGTTTGTCACCGAGTTAATACCCAAATATTCTTTGTATGATTCAATCGTCTTGTAGCGATTACCAGATAGCATTGCCTTTTCGGCGTTGACAATCGCAACTCTATTACCTTGCAACAGCAGTTTCGAGACATGTGAGCATACCCTACCGGCGATGCAGTGGGTTGCATCAACTACCACTATAGTATCTTGCTGTTTTTGCACCGGTTTTTGTTCAGCCAATTATTCTCACTCCTTTGCCATCGGGATGCTTATTGATCAAATCATCAAATGTTACCACCTTGCCACCAGACTCTGTGATTTTCCTTGCGGCGGTTTCTGATATTGAAAATGCGCAAACTGTCAGCTTGTGTCCAAGACTACCGGTTCCTAGAACCTTGCCGGGGACGACTATCACCTCATCTGCTGAGGTTATCTCTGCAAGCCTTCTGACATTAATCTCGCGCCGGTTAGCCCTAGGACCCACAAGCTCCTCTTGGAGGGCGCGCCATATCGGTGCCTTGTTGCTCTTAAAGGCGTTGCGAAGAGTCCAAATTGTGCTATCAATTACAGACTGGGCAAACATTTGCAGCATAAACTCGTATCCGAAAGTCCCCAAATAAATGTAGTGGCCATATGAACTTATAGTTATCACTTGAAGTCTGTTGCGCATAGCTTAAGTCACTTACACATCCTAGAATCATTATCGTCTAGAATGTAGACTACTACCTTATTTGCAAGCGCTCTTAGAGAGTCGAGTCTTTACAATAATAACAGAATATATCAAAGCACAATACCTAGGCATTCTTTGGAACTTTTAATGACGATACTAACTGTTTGAAGCTCTTAACCTTTGCAACGAGCCGCTCTCCTGCTGCCAGCAGTATCTCTTCGGCAGTCAGGGCGCCATTTGATTCCAAAACCAGTATTGTCTCATCCTCATTCTTACCATCCTTTACTACCGCAGCAGACGTGGCCTGCCACTTCGCATGGTCTTTGCCAACGCCAAGTCTTGCATACGCTTCAAATTTTAGTTTTTGATTCGGCGCAAGAACCACGATAGGAATGTCTCTGCTCACCGGTTTGACCATTTCATCTTCTGACACAAGCTCGCCTGTGGTCACGACCACTGTCTTTTCATTTGCCTCTGCGTTAAGTACCAAGAGAACCCTGCACTTGCTACATCCAAGAGTACTTTTGCAGTCACATTCTTGAGGCATTACGAACCTCCCCGGATCAGTGTGGAGTGGTATCAGACCAAGCCTATGTGCAACCGCTTCATCATGCATAACAGACGAATTTTCGAGAACTACGACGTCATCTATAGCCAGTGTGGAGACTTCACTTATCGCCAGCCTCCTCAGAGAATTGACATATTGTCTTGGAATATTACTAAACTTGACAACAATTCTTTCGTTTGATTTTTCAACAATTTCAGCAGATGCAGAAGTCAATACTTTTTAGAACTATCCAAAACAACCTTAAAAATCTACCGAAACTTGTAAAATTTTTGCTGCTTGACAGGCATATATATTCCAGAAATGCATGATCTTATTAAATGACAGATAAATTCACAGTCGCTCGCCTCATTTTAGACGGCGATAAATTTGAGCTGTTAGTGAAGCCGGACCCGGCCCTACAATACAAGATGGGCAAGAGAGCCGATATTTCAAGTGTGCTTGTATCAGATGAGATTTACTCTGACGCCAACAAGGGTTCAAGGGCGTCAAGCGAGAAAATGATGAAGCACTTTAAGACGACTGATTCAACAGACGTAGCCAAGCAGATCCTCGCAAAGGGGGAACTTAACCTAACCACGGACCAGCGTAGGAAAATGGTCGAGGAGAAGAAGAGGCAGATAGTGCAGTTCATAAACAGAAGTTTTGTAGACCCTAAAACTCACTTGCCTCACCCTATACTGAGGATAGAGGCGGCGATGGAAGAAGTTAGAGTGCCAATAGATCCATCCAAAAAGGTGGAGGATCAAGCCAAGACCATAGTTGATGCACTGCGCAAGATAATACCATTAAAGTCAGAGACCGTTAAGCTGACCGTAACAGTCCCGCCACAATTTGCTGCCCAGTCATATAGCGTACTCAAATCCAGCGGGGACCTTAGTTCTGAAGAGTGGCTTGCAGACGGGTCACTTAAGGCGGTGCTTTATATGAATGCCAGTATCAAGGGACAATTTCTTGATCGGATTGGCGCAGCCACAAAGGGCTCCGCCCAAGTAAAGGCAGATTAGACAAGGATCTACACTTAAAAATATAAGTGCGCTATAACCTACCGGCAAGGGAGAGAAAAGAAAATAATGAAAAATGACAATATACTTTCAGAAGGGTTTTTTGCCCTAGTGGTGAGCTTTTGAGTTATGCATGAGGTTAAAAGAAGATACGTCATCCCAGGAGACAAGATTGCTGAAGGGAATTTTAGGCCTCTCATGAACGTTATCAAGTCAGGCAATGCTCTCGTTGCCACGAGAATTGGGATTGCAGAGACTGGACGGGATGGAGTGAAAGTCATTCCGCTATCAGGTGTTTATATCCCTCGAGTAAATGACCTTGTGATCGGCAAGATCATAGACCACTCGTCCCTCTCATGGGAAGTGGACATCAACTCTTGCTTTTCTGCTCACCTGCCTGCCCAAGATGTATTCGGAAGAGACTTTTCGCCTGCAAGGGATGACATGACTAAGCATTTTGCAATAGGCGACATGATAACAGCGAGGATTATTGCATTCGACAGAACACGAGACCCAATGCTTACTGTTCAGGATCGAGACCTTGGGAAGATCCCAAGAGGAGAACTCCTGAGGATATCGGCGACACGAGTTCCTCGTCTGATAGGCAAGCGTGGCTCCATGATTCAGACCATAGAACAGGCGACTCAGACGCGGGTGCTCATAGGGCAAAATGGAATCGTAGTCGTGACAGGCAGGTCACCTGAAGGAGTAAACTTGGCAGTTAGGGCGATCAGGATGGTAGAAGAGGAAGCACACACAGCAAACTTGACACAGCGCATCAAAGGACTTTTGAATGTGCCAGATACACCCCCACCGCAAGAGAGGGGTCCACTAACTGTAGGTGCTTCTAAACCTCAAGAAATTGAATCCACCATTGATGAGGTGGAGGAAGAATTGGAGGTTGAAGGTGAAAAATGACTCAAACAAGAAATTTGATAGATGAAAATGGCAAAAGGATAGACGGAAGAGGCATCGACGAACTACGCACCGTCAAATTAACTATTGGCTCGGTAAAAAATGCAGATGGCTCAGCCTTCATCGAATTTGGGAAAAATAAGATATTGGCGGCAGTGTATGGCCCTCGGGAAGTACATCCGAAGCATATGGCACTTCCTGACAGGTGTGTCCTTCGATGCCGTTATCACATGTCACCCTTCTCTACAGACACTCGCAAGAATCCTGCTCCATCTAGACGAGAGGTGGAGATCTCTAAGGTAATGCGCGAGGCTCTAGAGCCAGCACTGATGCTCCAGGACTATCCCAGAGCCGCAATCGATGTTTTTGTGGAGGTACTTCAATCTGACGGTGGCTCCCGCTGTGCGGGGATCACTGCCGCGTCCGTTGCGTTAGCAGATGCCGGTATTAACATGCATGATCTGGTGGCTTCGTGCGCTGCAGGCAAAGTCGATAACAAGATCGTGCTGGATATTAACGATGAGGAGGATAAGGAAGGACAGGCAGATATGCCGGTTGCATATATGCCACGGCTAGAACAGCTAACACTATTGCAGCTGGATGGCAGACTTGCACCAGAGCAATTTAACGAGTGTCTTGACAAGGCAATTAGCGGCTGCAAGATGGTCTATGAAATCCAAAAGCAGGCATTGATGCAAAAGTACTTTGGCAATGAAACTGAGCTTAAGGAGGAACCACAATGAGCTCATCAAAGAGATCAACTATAATCGTTGAGCATCTTCGCAAGCAGCAAATGTGGGATTCCCTATCGAGAGGGAAGAGACTTGATGGTAGAGATTTTAGCGAAATGAGACAGCTCATAATTGAGACAGATATAATCAAGAAGGCAAATGGATCTGCAAGAGTCAAGCTTGGTGACACGGAAGTGATTGCAGGAGTCAAAGTAGAGACAGGCGAACCTTTTGAGGGCCTTGAGAACAAGGGTGCATTAATCGTTTCGGCAGAAGTACTACCGACGGCGTCGCCCTACATTGAGCCTGGCCCCCCAGACGAGGAGGTAGTTGAGCTGGCAAGAGTAGTCGACAGAGGGGTCAGGGAATCGGAGATGATTGATCTTGATAAGCTGGTACTTGTCCCAGGCAAAATAGTATATACCATATTTGTAGATTGCAGCGTACTCAATGCTGACGGCAACCTATTTGATGCAACATCGTATGCTACTGTTGCAGCGCTGCTTACATCAAAGCTGCCTGTATTTGAAGTGCAGGATCAGAAAGTAGTAGACAGTGGTAATACGCAACCAATGCCTGTGACAAGCATGCCGGTTTCAATTACGGCCGCAAGAATTGGTGATTATGTTCTAATTGATCCAAGTGCAGAAGAAGAAGCCTGTATGGACTCCAGAATAACAATAACTACTACAGACGAAGGATTTTGTGCAACTCAGAAAGGTCACACCGGATCGTTCACGCCGGATCAGATCAAAAAGGCAGCAGAAGCAGCAACAATTAAAGGAAAGGAAGTACGGGCAAGATTAAAGGAGTTTTTAGTAAGCAATGGCTAAGAAGAAAGGCTCGACAGCCCTAACTGGATTGGGAGTTAAGTTTGGAGCCACCGTACGTAAACGTTATGGAAAGGTCCATCGCACCCTTCACAGGAAGCGGAGATGCCCGTCATGTGGTTCGATCAGATTCGGTCGCTTAGCGGCAGGGATATGGTACTGCCCTAAGTGCAACTACAAGATCGCTTCAGGAGCATATGACATTGAGCTTGAAAAGCTACAAAGCTAGAATTAAGGTATCCACAAGATCAAAGCGTCTAGCAGCTGGCATTTGCCACGCACTTGCTCCTGACCTCCGGATCACCCCGTCGAATGGATCTAGAGCAGAACTCTTTCTAAAAAACTCTGAAGTTATTTTCAAGCTTGAGACTAGTGATATTGCATCTATGCGTGCAAGTATCAATTCTTATTTAAGACTGGCAGATGCATCTCATAAGTGTCTAACGCTATGATTTTATATGCTGCCGATCTGAATACCTCTGCAGTAGCTTATGAGTGAACAGGAACTTCCCCCATGGGTAAGAGAACAGATATCGCGATTACAACAGCTCCAACAGAACCTCCAGGCAATCATGATGCAAAAGCAACAGCTAGAGGTAGAAATGGTAGAGACAGATAGAGGTCTTCAGGAATTAAAAAAGGCAAGCCCTGATGATGCAATCTACAAGAATGCAGGTTCTGTACTCATCAAGGCCAAGAAGGAAGATGTCCTTAAGGAGTTGGAGGAAAAGAAGGAATTATCAAATACACGTATTATGGTTCTTGGCAAGCAGGAGACAAGAGTGAAAGAAAATCTTAAGGAAGTTGAAAATAAGATAAACGAAATGATCCGCGGCATGCAGACTGGTGGCTCTTCATCGGCCGGATCAACCGGCGGTGCTGGCCCAAGATCATTGGGATAGTGGCAGTATCGGTTATGACTTTGTGCCCTGCAATATATAATCTTCAAGAGTGTGTCTTCTGATATGAGAGAGCCCAAGAATTGATTTTGAAATTAGCCGAAACATGGAGACATATATAGCCAGCCAATAGCGCACATAGCCTACCTATTGTTGCAATAGTACGTGCATACATCATGAAATATAGTTATAGAGGGCATAGAACAGAGTATGTCATGTGGCTGTTAGAATCGTAGTGGATGAGAGGGAAAGGAGCAGCAACATACCTGAGCTACTGAAAAATGCAGGCGCTGTCATTGACTTTACGCAATTAAAGGTGGGTGATTATGTCGTTTCAGCTGAAACAGCGGTAGAGAGGAAAACTGTGAGTGATCTGATAAGCTCGATTTATGATGGACGACTCTTTATACAGTGCTCTGATTTGGTGAAATACTATCAAAAACCACTATTGGTAGTGCAAGGCAACATTGCTGAACTTGCTGAAACTTCGGAGGAAATAGAAGACCCTGATGATATTAAACTGCATGGAGAGCGGATATCGCTTGCGTACGATGCGTTGATAACAGTCGCAACAGAGTTCAGAATCCCAATCATTCATACTCCTTCTGCAGACCAGACAGCACAATTGCTAGTCACACTGGTGAATAGAAGCCTACAAGAAGCTAAGGCCGCAGGTCCACTATTGAGAAAAATCAAAAAGGAAAATCCAATTCACATACAGCAACTTTCCGTGCTTGCGTCTTTACCTGGAGTAGGAGAAAAACTTGCTGCCAGGATGCTCAGGAAATTCCATACTCCGATTAGGGCACTAAACGCCTCTGCGGCAGAGCTTGCCACTATACCAGGCTTTGGTCTTACAAGGGCCGAGCGGGTGCGTAAGGTCCTAAATACATCCCATAATGTCAAACAAGTAGCACAGAGAACTCTCTTTGAGAATCAAGACTAATAAAACCTCAAAAAGTGGCGCAATTCGTTTAGTTAAGTAAGTTTGTATTTTCGGCTTAACCTATTGCCACACAGACTGCACTCTTTTGATTTGGGCCCATACGCCCTGCCACATGCACTACAATAGGTGATCCACCTTCGTGTATGTGGGATACCTTTGCTGGCAACAGACTTTACAGGAATCTTTAATGTAGTTGCAACATTTGCGACTGCGTAGTCATTAGTTAACAACACAATTTCCAGCTGCAGCGCAAGGGCAATTATTGAAATATCTGCCTCTGAAAGTTTCAGATAGTCTCCTGTCCTCATTGCTGCGGCAGCAACTTTATGAAGACTTTTATTGTGTGGATTTAGTATTTGCAAGGTTTTGAATTCAAGCAACGCTTCTATTGCCCCATGAGATCTTTTGATATGCTTTACCTCATCAAGGACTGCCTGTGTAGTCCAGTATTGGTACGCAGATGACAGAAACGCCAAGCCGCTGTAAAATGCACCTGCGTCAAGAGCATATCTAAAATGCGAACCCTTAGAATCCAAGCTTTGCTAGCTGCCTCATTCCTTTTTTATGAAGACGTAAAAATACGGCGTCGTCAGAATAACGTAGGATATTGATTGGCTCATCTGCATGGATCTTGAACATTTCTTGGCCATCAAGTATCATATGAGACTCATGTGTACTTCGTATAAGAATATCTTCCAGCGGGATCACTAACTGTGGCATTCTATTCACGGATGCAATAGGAGTCAGACTCAGGCAACTCATGCCTTCGTGCAAGACTGGTCCGCCAACCGAAAATGAATGACCTGTTGAGCCGGTGGGCGTAGAAATCACGACACCATCCATCCTCTGCTTTATTTCGTCACCCATTAACATAATGGATAATAGCGGAGTTCTTATGAGGTTCACTCTTATGATGAGTATATCATTTAGCACAGGGGGGTAGAGCTTGCCGTTGACAGAAGCTTGAATCCTTATCCGACAATCATAAAAATACTTGCCTGCAAGTATCGTATTGACCGCTTCGTCGATTGATTCTGCATCGATGTCGGATAGGATGCCACGATGACCTCCGCTATTTATGCTAAAGAGCGGCACGCTTCGTGGTATCATTCGAAAGGCTCTCAAGGTAGTGCCATCTCCACCTATTGCAAAGACAAGGTCGAGCTTGCTATCCTTCAATTCATCAGGGCTGATTGGTGTTGCAATATCGAGTATGAATGGAAGCACACAGTGGACATTTATTTTCCTTCTATTGAGCAGAGTTGCTACCTTTATTGCTGCACTATCGGCTTCACTACTTCCTATCTTTGTGATTATCGCTACATTACGGATGTTTAGTACCATCTCATCGTACTGCATCTATAGCAGCAGACGAGTTCTTAAATGCCTTTATGTCTGACAAAGATTATAAGTAACACGTGGAGGTAGCCATGCTTGTGACAATGAGTAAGTATGCTTATCCTGAAGTTCTATGTGAGACCGAATGGATTGCGGAGAACCTGAATAATCCAAACATCACGATTTTGGAAGTCGACTATGATCCTGAAAATGCATACAAAGAGGGGCATGTCCCTGGTGCACACCTTGTATGGTGGAAGCGCGATATTAACGATCCGATTCGGCGCGACATTATTGACAAACTGCAGTTTGAGGCGCTCATGAGCAGGGTTGGCGCGACACATGACACAGAGCTCATTTTGTATGGTGATTTTAATAATTGGTTTGCGGCTTTTGCTTTCTGGGTTTTCCAGTACTATGGACATAAAAAAATCAAGATAATGAACGGTGGCCGAAAAAAGTGGGAACTTGAAAGACGCGAGTATTCAAAGAATGATCCATCAACTTCGCCGACAAAATATATTGCAAAACCACCGGAAGAAGGCATACGGGCCTACATGCCTGATGTAAGAAGGGCAATCGAAAAAGCAGAGCAGACCATACTTGTAGATGTACGATCGCCAAAAGAGTTCTCTGGTGAAATTACTGCTCCTCCAGAGTACCCGACTGAGCATGCTCAACGAGGTGGACATATACCTGGTGCAAAGAATATCCCTTGGGCTCAGGCGGTCAGCGAGACAGATGGAACATTCAAGAGTCGTGAAGAGCTAGAGGCGCTTTATGGAGGTAAGGGCGTAACGCCAGATAAGCATATTATCTGCTATTGTAGAATAGGAGAGCGCTCATCACATAGCTGGTTCGTACTCAATACCTTCTTGGTTATCCATCCGTTCGTAACTACGATGGATCATGGACTGAATGGGGCAACATGATTGGAAATCCGATAGAGAAATAAATCCTTCTCTACCTTCTTTCTTAGGTGCAACAACAAGGAAACCTGATTAAGAAGGGCCGTTTTTACTTCATTTATGACCAACATCCTAACCTTATACTAGAGGATAAAACCAAGCGAGGTTTGCAAGCGAGAGAAAATGGCTTTGATGAAAAGTATGGAGTACAAGCAGACAAGGGCATAATATATGACTTAAATGGCACGGGCCACAAAGTTGGGATCAGGTGGTATTTCCCAAAGTCAGAATATCGGTTAGATCGTGTCATAAAGATTGCAGAAGAAATGGAATTGAGATATAAGGCAATAAGAGAGATCACGTGTCCGGATGATGAATAATAGATCGAAATACTTTTAGGAGAAGTAAATTTTAGATAATTTCAGACATCATGTCTGTTTTATTAAGAGATAGGGTCTGGACAATGTTATCTGAAGTCGCCAAGAGAGGCGTTTATCCGCTGCATGGTAATAAGCTGGGCATATTCAGGATCCCTGTAGAGATTACTCAAAAGTCAGAAATACAAAGTATTCTCAACGATCTTAGAAGCTCTGGCTTCAAGATGGATACTCACGCTGACAGAATCTATGTCACCTACCAATGGACAGAGAAAGGCCTCGATCCAGTCAAAGGAAAAGAGCTCTCTGCAGACCTGAATATCACCGTCGAAATCGTCACAGGAGAGGTCGTGGATCTTATTTACCAGATAAGGCAACTAGAATACTTTGGGGACCCCTACTGGATTAAAAATTATCGCCAGAAAGCAGACCAGAATGCCAAGATGGTCATTGACACTATTATCCGCAATACCAAGATAGGTGACAAGTTCATCTCACACTTGCAGAAGGCCGAAAAATTATCGCTCGAGGCGGCCATCAAGAAGCTGGAAGAAATTACTCCATTGGCAAAGAATCCCAAGGTGCGAAGTCCATCTGCCCTTGCCTCGACAGCAGACAAGCCAGTTAGTTCCAAACCTGTTGCTGCCCAAGCGGCAGCAGCCTCTGCATCAGCAGCAGCACCACCAGCAACTGCTACTATTCCAGCTGCAGCTACAGCAGCAGCAGGAGGTGCTAGCGGTAGTGGCGGTGGCCCAACCACGATATCGCTCAGTGGCACAGGGACAAGTTACGGCAAAGTAGAGAGTCCAATTGACCCCAAGTTTAAAGAAAAAAGACAAGTAGCTGGCACCTACCAGGGAATCAAAGTATGGGGACCAATTGACCCTCCAGGACAATTGGGCATATGGGGTCAAGACGTATGCATAG
>Ga0081538_10002834_pt1 | contig 16585 bp, 14 predicted proteins | sample TabmetS5T2R1_FD_71022 | JGI IMG/M metagenome (GOLD analysis project Ga0081538, IMG submission 71022) | Tabebuia heterophylla rhizosphere microbial communities from the University of Puerto Rico - S5T2R1 | ecosystem: Host-associated > Plants > Roots > Rhizosphere ... | reverse complement strand
GCCGATCAGGCGGCCGGCCGGGCGCTCCCCTTCGCCACCATCGCGCGCGCGACGGGGCGGGTCGTCGGGAGCACGCGCTTCGGCAACATCGAGTTCTGGCCCTGGCCGGACGGGAACCTCCATCAGCGGGGCGCGGAGCGTCCGGACGTGGTGGAGATCGGCTGGACCTGGCTCCACGCCGACGCCCAGCGCACCGCGATCAATACCGAGGCCAAGCTCCTCATGCTCACCCACGCCTTCGAGACCTGGCGGGTCCACGCGGTGAAGCTCAACACCGACGCCCGCAACGCGCGGTCGCGCGCGGCCATCGAGCGGATCGGCGCGCGCTTCGACGGCGTGCTGCGGTGCCACCGGCCGGCATCGGACGGCCTCATCCGCGACACCGCCGCGTTTTCCCTGCTCGAGGCGGAGTGGCCGGCGGCCAAGGCCCGGCTGCTCGCGCGGCTCAGCGAACGCTGAACGGACTTCACGCAGTCAATCCGAACAACAAGGAGAGGACGATGACGGACACGGGGACGCTGAGACTGAAGGTGGGACTGGCGGAGATGCTCAAGGGCGGCGTGATCATGGACGTGACCAACGCCGAGCAGGCCAAGATCGCGGAGGACGCGGGCGCGGCCTCGGTGATGGCGCTCGAGCGCGTGCCCTCGGACATCCGCCGGGACGGCGGCGTGGCCCGCATGTCCCCCGTGAAGAAGATCCAGGAGATCCAGCGGGCGGTCTCCATTCCGGTCATGGCCAAGTGCCGGATCGGCCACTTCGTCGAGGCCCAGATCCTGGAGGCCCTGGGCGTGGACTACATCGACGAGTCCGAGGTGCTCACGCCCGCCGACGAGCACTTCCACGTCGACAAGTTCGCCTTCAAGGTGCCGTTCGTCTGCGGCTGCCGTGACCTCGGCGAGGCGCTGCGGCGCATCGGCGAAGGGGCGGCGATGATCCGCACCAAGGGCGAGGCCGGCTCCGGCAACATCGTGGAGGCGGTGCGCCACATGCGGTCGGTCATGTCGGGCATCCGGCGGCTCCGCAGCCTCGGGCCCGAGGAGCTGATGACCGAGGCCAAGAACCTCGGCGCGCCCTACGAGCTGCTCCGGAAGATCGCCGCCGAGGGCAAGCTCCCGGTGCCGAACTTCTCCGCCGGCGGCATCGCCACGCCCGCCGACGCCGCTCTCATGATGCAGCTCGGCGCGGAAGCGGTGTTCGTGGGCTCGGGCATCTTCAAGTCGTCCGATCCGGCGGCGCGCGCGCGGGCCATCGTGCAGGCCACCACGCACTACAAGGATCCCGACGTCCTGGTGAAGGTGTCCGAGGAGCTGGGCGAGGCCATGCCCGGCATCGAGACGTCCAAGCTCAAGGAGTCGGACCTCCTGCAGACGCGCGGCTGGTAGGAGACGCCGCCCGTCGTGACGACGTCCGACGTCCAGCATCTGCCGGCCGGCCTGCCGGCGCCCGTGGACGATGGGGCGGCCGCCCATCTCCCGGGCGCCGCGGTGCCGGCGATCACGCTCCCTTCCACCTCGGGCGGGGCGGTGACGCTCGCCGACTGGGCCGCCACGCCCGGGGTGCTCTTCTTCTATCCGCGCACCGGCGAGGCCGGACGCCCGGTCGGGCCCGCGTGGGATGCCATCCCCGGCGCGCGGGGCTGCACGCCGCAGAGCTGCGCGTTCCGCGACCTCTTCGCGGAGTTCCGGTCGCGCGGCGTGCGGGTGGCGGCGGTGAGCACCCAGCACACGGACTATCAGCGCGAGTTCGTGGCGCGGAATCACATCCCGTTCGAGATCCTGAGCGACGCCGGGCTCGACCTGACTCGGGCCATGGCGTTGCCGACCTTCGAGTACCCGGTGACGGGCGGCGGCCCCACGACGTTGATCAAGCGCATGGCCTGGTACGTCGATGCGGGACGCATCGTCAAGGTCTGGTATCCCGTGTTTCCCCCGGACCGCAATGCCGCGACGGTCCTGGCCTGGCTGGAGGCGGGAGCCCCGCGATGACGCCGCCCATCGGCGTGCTCGCCCTTCAGGGGGACTTCGCGCTGCACGCCCAGGCCCTGGCGCGCCTCGGCGTGCCATCGGTGGAGGTGCGCAAGCCCGGCGAGCTCGCGCAGGTCGCCGGACTCATCATCCCGGGTGGCGAGAGCACGACGCTGCTCAAGCTCATGGACGCGTGGGACTTCGTGCCCGCGCTCGAGAAGTTCCATGCCGCCGGCGCTCCGATCTTCGGCACCTGCGCGGGTCTGATCCTGCTGGCGCGGGACGTGGAGCGACCCGCTCAGCGCTCGCTGGGCTTCATCGACATCACCGCCGAGCGCAACGCCTACGGGCGGCAAAAGGAGTCGTTCGAGACCGAGGTGCAGGCGGACCTGGGGCAGGGCCCGCGTCCGATCAAGGCCGTTCTCATCCGCGCCCCCCGCATCCGCCGGCTGGGCCCGGGCGTCACGTCCCTGGTGGAGCGCGAGGGTGAGTGCCTCATGGCGCGGCAGGGGGGCGTGCTGGTGGCCTCCTTTCATCCCGAGCTCACCGACGACCCCTCGGTGCACCGCTACTTCCTCGAGATGGTCAGGTCCAGCGGATCCTGAGGCGACCCGCGCGAAGTACCTGGAAGCGCAGGGGCGATCGCGCCTCGGCGATCTGTTCGCCAAATTCGCAGCTTGCAAGATCTGCCCGCCCGGTCGGGTGGCTTGACAGCGTCGCGTCCGGTGGGGATACTCTGGTCCGACCAGCCGACCAGCCGGACCGGACGTAGCCAAACCAGGAGGCAAGCATGGCGCATTTCACCTGCGAGGTCGTCTACCGCGGCATCTTCCAGAAGAATCTGGCTGCGCGCATCTGCCGCGGCATCGTGCTCTCGGCGCGGAAGGCCGGCCGCTGGGGCATCGCCTTCGGGCGCTACGGGGACAGCCCCCAGCGCAACGGCATCCCCGCCAAGGACTTCGCCATCGTGGCGGACACGCAGGAAGAGCTCGAGCAGAACATGGCGCGCTACGAGCCCAAGGAAGTCGACGTGACGATCTGCGTCGACGACACCCTGTCCAAGGGCGTCGAATCCTGGGCCTGGTACGGGCTCCAGCCGATCAACCAGCTGACCTTGCCCAACGGCACGCTCCTCATGACCTCCCTGCAGCAGCCGGCCGACCTCCTCAAGGACATCCACAAGAAGAACACCCCGTACAACCTGGCCCTCATCCGGGCCAAGGCGTCCTTCTCCGGCCTCTGGGTGTACCGGGAAGATCACACCGAGGCGCGCATCCTCGGAGCGCTCGCGAAGATCGAGCCGGACTTCCTGTCGCTGGACGCGGTGTGCGAGGCGATCAAGGAGGCGGAGTGGGGCTCCGATCTCAAGGCCGCGTCCGCGCGGAAGGCCTTCGAGCGCATCGAGTCCCGCCCGGTGAAGCCGACGGAGGGCAACACCGAGACCCCCTTCACGTTCGAGATGCCCAAGTGGTGGGAGATGCGCGAGGGCGTCTCGATCCCCGCCATCCCCGTGGGCAAGCCCATGGAGGGCGGCAAGGGCTACGTGCCGGAGCGCAACCCGTACTTCAAGAAGTTCACCACCCGGACCATGCGGCCGGTGATCGACTTCGACAAGTGCGTGAAGTGCACGCTCTGTTGGATCCAGTGCCCCGACTCCTGCTTCGACGTGACGCCCGACGGCCTCTACGACGCCAACATGGAGTCGTGCTGCGGCTGCGGGGTCTGCGAGGCGGTGTGCCCGGCGAAGGAATGCATCACCATGGTCAACGAGGCCTCCTTCGAGGACAACCAGAGCCAGTGGGAGATGTGGCGCAAGGACAAGGGCACCTACAAGGCGTGGATGACGGGCAAGATCAACGACAAGTCGCACATCGTGCGCTCGCACGGCTTCCGCTTCCGCGGCCAGTACGAGGAGGAGATCCAGAAGGACATGGACACCGGCGGGATCGAGATCACCACCGGCATCCCCGGCGAGAACGCCGCGGCGAAGAAGATCTAGGTCAGGGAAGGAGACAGCGCCATGGCAGTGGAGACGAAGGGAACGGTAGCGACCGGCGACAAGGAGATGCTCATCTCCGGCAGCGAAGCCTGCGCGGAGGCGCTGACCCTGGCCGACATCGACGTGGTGACGGCGTACCCGATCCGGCCCTATGACACGGTGATGCAGGCCATCGCCAAGAAGATCGCCAACGGCCAGCTCGTCGCCGAGTACATCGTGGCCGAGGGCGAGCACAGCCAGTTCGAGATCGTGAAGCACGCCTCGACGGTGGGGGCGCGCGTGTTCTGCGGCTCCTCCGGCGTGGGCTGGATGTACGCGATGGAGTGCCTCACGGTGACGCCGCCGCTCCGCATCCCCATGGTGTGCATGGTGGGGAACCGCGCCCTCGATGATCCCGGCGCGTTCGGCGTGGAGCACAACGACGCGCTGGTGGTGCGCGACCTCGGCTGGATGCTCATCTGGGTGGACACCGCTCAGGAGATGCTCGACACCGCGCTCCTCGCGTACCGCATCGCGGAGGACCGGCGGGTGTTCCTCCCCATCGCGATCTCGGCGGACGGGGCCTTCCTCACCCACTCCCAGGCCATCGTGCAGGTGCCCACCAAGGCCAAGGTGGACCAGTTCCTGCCCAAGTACGACCGCGGCGACCTCCTCCTGCATCCCGACAACCCCATCACGGTGGCCCCGCAGGCCAACGAGGACTGGGTCATCGAGATCCGGCGCCAGAACAACGAGGCGATGGCGCGGGCCTACACCGTCATCGAGGAAGCGTACGCCGACTTCCGCAAGGTCTTCGGCCGCGGGCCCGAGAACCCGTGGTTCGAGGAGTACATGACGGAGGACGCCGACGTCATCCTGATGGGCATGGGGACCATCTCGCTTCCCTTCAAGGTGGGCATCCGCAACATGCGGGCGCAGGGCAAGAAGGTCGGCCTGATCCGGCCGCGCTGGTTCCGGCCCTTCCCCACGGAGAAGATGGTGGCCGCGCTGTCCCGGGCCAAGGCCATCGGGGTCATCGACCGCGACTACTCGTTCGGCTCGCCCTTCGGCTCGGGGGTGGTCGCCAACGAGATTCGCGCGGCCATGTACAATGCCGACAAGCGGCCGCCGCTCCTGTCGTTCATTTGCGGCCTGGGCGGCCGAGAGGTGACCCTGGAGGACGTCTACAAGGCGACCGACCTCTGCTACGAGGCGGCCAAGAGCGGGAAGTCCCCCCTCAAGACGCAGTGGCTCGGCGTCCGGGAATAGGGAGAACACACATGGCTGAGGCCTTCACGAACGCGACCCAGCTCCTTCAGCCCTTCAAGGGCGTGAAGAAGGTCACTATCGAGGAGTACTTCACCTCCGGCCATCGCACCTGCCAGGGGTGCGAGTCGGCCCTCGTGATGAAGCTCATGGTGAAGGCGGCCGGCCCGCGCACCATCGTCCTCGGCGCGACCGGCTGCATGTACGTCGCCAACACCACCTACTACACCACTCCCTGGGTGGTGCCGTGGATGCACACGCAGCTTGGATCCTCCGGCTCGGCCGCGCTGGGCACCGCCGCGGGGCTCAAGGCGCTCATGAAGAAGGGGCGCATGAAGGCGGAGCCGATCAACGTCATCGCCTTCTGCGGCGACGGCGGCGGGGCGGACATGGGCCTGGGCGCGATCTCCGCGACCCTGACCCACCGCGAGTACAACTCCCTCATCCTGCTCTACGACAACGAGTCCTACGCCAACACGGACATCCAGCTGTCCGGCTCGACCCCGTACGGCGCCAACACGACGTTCAGCCCGCCGGGCTCGGTGAAGCGGATCATCCACTCGCGCTGGAAGAAGAATACCGCGGGCATGCTCGCGGCCGGCCACCCGGAGTGCCGGTACGTGGCCACCGTGGACGCTTCCTACGCCGTGGAGATGATGAACAAGGTGCGGAAGGCCCTGAGCATCGGCGGGCCGACCTTCATCCACTCGCTGGACCCGTGCCCCAAGGGCTGGGACTACGACCCCATGCTCTCGCACGAGCTGGGCGAGCTGGCGGTGGAGACCGGCATCTTCCCCCTCTATGAAGTCGAGGACGGCGTGGTGCGCCACTACGGCAAGTCCAAGGCCATCGCCGAGGGACGCCCGCGCAAGCCGGTACGGGAATACCTGCTCAAGCAGGGCCGCTTCGCCCACTTCACCGAGGAGGACCTGGAGTACTTCCAGGCCAAGGTTGACGAGATGTGGATGAAGTGGGAGATCCCGGGCGTCATCCCGTTCTGGAAAGAGAAGCGGGAGGTCACTCCCGCGCCGTAACGCGCCTCGCGGCCCCGCCCAGCTTCTTCCCCCCTCTGCATGGGGGCGGGGGATCCGGGCGGGGTGCTCCACGGTTCTCGAGGTGAAAGTGAAAGCCGACGTCGTCGCGGTCCGTCCTACCCAGACTCGCGTGGAGGACCTGACATGAGACACGGGCGTTTCGTCATGGCGGGCAGACTGATCCGAACCGCTGGCGCCGTCGCGGCGGCAGCAGCGCTGGTCGCGGGGGTGGCGACACCGGCTCGCGCGGCGTGGGAGCCGACCAAGCCCATCGAGTTCGTGATCCCCGCGGGGACGGGCGGCGGCGCCGATCAGATGGCGCGCCTCATCGCCGGCATCGCGGAGAAGCACAAGCTCACCCCGCGACCCATCATCGTGGTCAACAAGTCGGGCGGCGCCGGCGCGGAGGGCTTCCTCCACGTGAAGGGCAAGAAGGGCGACGCCCACACCATCATCATCACGCTGTCGAATCTCTTCACCACCCCGCTGCACACCGGCGTGCCCTTCAGCTGGAAGGACCTCACGCCCATCGCGCGCATGGCCCTCGACGAGTTCATCCTCTGGGTCAACGCGGAGACGCCCTACAAGACCGCGAAGGAGTATCTCGCCGCCGCGAAGGAGAAGAGCGGCGCGATGAAGATGGGCGGCACCGGCTCCGCCCAGGAGGATCAGATCATCACCATCCTCCTCGAGCAGTCGCAGGGAGTGAAGTTCACCTACGTGCCCTTCAAGGGGGGCGGCGAGGTGTGCGTGAATCTCGTGGGCCGGCACGTCGACTCGACGGTCAACAATCCCGCCGAGTGCGTGAGCCACTGGAAGGCGGGGCGGGTGCGGCCCCTCGCGGTGTTCGACTCCGCCCGCATCCCGGATGCGGACTGGAAGGACGTCCCCACCGTGAAGGAAGCGATCGGCGCCGACATCGCCTACCTCATGCTGCGCGGGATCTTCGGAGCGCCCGACATGCCCAAGGAAGCCGTGGACTGGTATCAGGGCTTCCTCAAGAAGGTGTACGAGACGCCGGAGTTCAAGGACTACCTGTCCAAGGGCGCCCTCAAGCCCTCCTGGCTCACCGGCGCGGAGTACGTCAAGTGGCTGGAGAGCGCGGAGCAGACCCACCGCGAGCTCATGACCAAGGGCGGTCTCCTCAAGTAAGGAGGACCGGCCCGCACGCCGGGGCGCGGCTGGGCCCCGGGCACCGCGGACGCGGAGGGGCATGCGCACTGCCGATCTGGTGACTGCGCTCGGGCTGATGGCGGTGGGCGTGCTCGTCCTCGCCGACGCCCTACGACTGGGGATCGGATGGGGGACGGACGGGCCCCGCAGCGGGTTCTTCCCGTTCTGGCTCGCCGTGCTCCTGCTCGGCTGCTCCGTCGCCATCGCCATCCAGGCCTGGCGCCGGCGCGAGGGCAAGGTGTTCGTCAGCCGCGAGGGCGTGGGCCCGGTGCTGAGGATGCTCCTGCCCGCCGCCGGCGCCGTGCTGGTCACGCAGTTCCTGGGGCTGTACGTGGCCACCGCGCTCTACATGGGGTTCTACATGCGGTGGATCGGTCGGCACTCGTGGGTGGCCGTCGCTCTCCTGAGCCTGGCCTTTCCCGTCGTCACCTTCGTGATCTTCGAGCGCTGGTTCCTCGTGCCCATGCCGAAGGGCCCGCTGGAAGCCTGGCTGGGATACTGACCGGTGGGCCTCGAGAACCTGCTGCTCGGCTTCCAGGTCGCCCTCACGCCCTACAACCTCTTCATCGCGGTGGTCGGCATCACCCTGGGCACCGTCATCGGCGTGCTGCCGGGGCTGGGCGGAGCGAACGGGGTCGCGATCCTCCTGCCCCTGACCTTCTCCATGCCGCCGACCTCGGCCATCATCTTGCTCACGAGCCTCTACTGGGGCGCGCTGTTCGGCGGAGCCATCACCTCCATCCTGTTCAACATTCCCGGGGAGCCCTGGTCGGTGGCCACCACGTTCGACGGCCATCCCATGGCGCGGCGCGGGGAGGGCGGCCAGGCGCTGACCGCGGCCTTCACGTCGTCGTTCGTGGGGGCGCTCTTCTCGGTGGTGCTGATCACGCTCTTCGCGCCCATCCTGGCCGAGGTCGCGCTCCGGTTCGGTCCGCCCGAGTTCTTCGCCATCCAGCTCCTGACCTTCTCCTCCTTCATCGGGCTGGGCGGGGGCAACCCGCTGAAGTCGCTCGTCGCCATCCTCCTCGGCTTCATCCTGGCCTCGGTCGGTCTGGACATCGTGACGGGGGCGCTGCGCCTCACGTTCGGATTCACCGACCTGATGAAGGGCTTCGACTTCATCATCGCCGTCATCGGGCTGTTCGGGATCGGCGAGATCCTGCTGACGATGGAGGAGGGCCTCGCGTTCCGCGGCGCCGCCGCGCGGATCAATCCGAAGGTGGTCTGGCAGACGTGGTCCACGCTGCCCCGCTACACCCGCACGTTCGTGCGGGGCGCGTTCATCGGGTTCTGGATGGGGTTCAAGCCAGGCGGGGCGACCCCCGCCTCGTTCATGAGCTACGCCTTCGCCAAGCGCTTCTCCAAGCACCCCGAGCGCTTCGGCAAGGGCGAGATCGAAGGCGTGGTCGCCCCGGAGACGGCCGCGCATGCCGCGGGCGGGGCGGCCCTCCTGCCCATGATCACGCTGGGGATTCCCGGCTCGCCCACCGCCGCGGTCATGCTGGGGGGCCTGATCATCTGGGGCCTCCAGCCGGGTCCCATGCTCTTCAAGGAGCGCCCGGACTTCGTGTGGGGGCTCATCGCCAGCATGTACACCGGCAACATCATCGGCGTGATCATGGTCCTGGCGTTCGTGCCCCTCTTCGCCGCCATCCTACGGGTGCCCTTCGGCATCCTCACCCCGCTCATCGTGAGCGTGTGCGCGATCGGCGCCTACTCCGTCAACAGCCGCATGATCGACATCTGGTATATGCTCGTGTTCGGCGTGATCGGGTACGTGTTCAAGAAGCTCGACTACCCGCTGGCGCCGCTGGTGCTGGCGCTGGTGCTGGGGGATCTCGCGGAGAACGCGCTGCGGCAGAGCCTGATCATGTCGCAGGGCTCCCTGTCGATCTTCGTGACCCGCCCGATCTCGGGCGCGATCACCTTCGCCGCGCTGTTCTTCTTCGCGATGCCGCTCGTGTCCGCCTACCGCCGCCGCGCGCGCCGGTCATCGGTGCCGGCGGCCGCCGGATCGTCTCGAACCTGACGGGGGAGCCGTGAACGTCGACTTTCTGATTGGCGTCCTGAAGATCGTCCTCATCGACCTCGCCCTGGCCGGCGACAATGCCCTCGTGATCGCGCTCGCCGTTCGCACTCTGCCCAAGCGACAGCAGCTCCTGGGCCGCGTCTGGGGCACGGTCGGGGCGGTCGGTCTACGTCTGCTGTTCATCGCGATCATCACGTATCTCCTCGGGGTCCCGCTGCTCCAGGCGGTGGGAGGGCTGCTCCTCATCTGGATCGCGCTGAAGCTGGTCCGCCAAGAGGATGCGCACGGCGAAGGGCACGTGCGCCAGGGCACGAGCCTGCTCGAGGCGATCTGGATCATCCTCGTCGCCGACGTGGTGATGAGCCTCGACAACGTGATCGGCGTGGCGGGGGCGGCCGAGGGCGACATGCGGCTGGTAGTGTTCGGGATCGCCCTGTCCATTCCCATCGTGGTGTGGGGCAGCGGCGTGCTCGCCGCCCTCATGAATCGCTATCCCTGGATCATCCTCATCGCGGCCGGTATCCTGGGCGAGGTGGCGGGCAAGATGATCGCGCACGACCACTTCATCGTGAGCCGGTTCGGCGAGGTGCCCCCGGTGGCGGAGTGGGCGCTGCGGCTGGGCCTTCCGCTGATCATCGTCGTGATCGGCTGGCTCACCGTCCGGCGGCGCGCCGCCGCCGCGGCGAGGACGGCGACGGCGGGGTAGGATGGAAATCGAGCCGGTCAAGAGCACGCGGATCTACGAGGAGATCGTCCGCCAGGTCAAGCAGCTCATCGCCGAGGGCAAGCTCAAGTCGGGGGATCAGCTCCCGCCCGAGCGCGACCTCGCCGAGAAGTTCATGGTGAGCCGCACCTCGGTGCGCGAGGCCCTGCGCGCGCTCCAGAGCCGCGGCCTCATCGAGATCCGAGCGGGGGAAGGCACGTTCATCCGCGACATCTCCGTGGACGCCCTCGTGGAGCCGCTGGCCCTGGTGATCCTCCCGCACCGGGAAGCGGTGGGCGAGCTGTTCGAGGCGCGCCGCCTGCTCGAGCCGGCCATCGGCGCCCTCGCCGCGCGGCGCGCGACCCCCGAGGACATCGCGGAGATGCAGCGCATCCTGGCCGAGCAGGCCAAGGAGATCGCCCAGGGGCGCACCGGGCTCGTCCAGGACGCCGCCTTTCACGCCGCCATGGCCGCCAGCGCTCACAACCGGGCCATCAGCCGCATCGACAGCGCGCTCATGGAGCTCCTGACCCAGAGCCGGGAGGAGTCGCTGCATACGCCGGGCCGGCCCACCCGCTCCCATCAGGATCATCAGCGCATCCTGGACGCCATCCGGCGGCGGGACGAGGTGGGCGCCCATCGCGCGGTGCTCGATCACCTGGCCGCGGTCGAGCAGCTCGTGATGGGCGGCGACACCGCGCGCGAGCGCGGCGAGGGAGGGAGGCGGAAGAAAGCCTCCGGGTGAAGATCCGTAAGTCCGCGTGGCGCAAGATTATTTATTGACATCGCGCAAGCCCTTCCGTAGCATGAGCGGGTAATCCAGGCCCTGGTCGGGCCTAATTTTTTCTCCGCGTCCCGGCGGTGGAGGGTTCGCTCGATGGCGCAGGCGAAGGCGCGCGGCCACTCGACGCGAAGGTCCGGGAAGCGGACGGGCCGTCTGCCGAAGTACGGGTACGGCTTCGCCAACGGCAAGGCCGACGGCTCCAGCGCCCTTCGTGACCTCCTCGGCGGCAAGGGCTGCGAGCTCGCGGAGATGACCAACCTCGGCATCCCCGTGCCGCCCGGCTTCACCATCAGCACGGAAGCCTGGCGCGCCTACGTCGACACCGGCAAGAAGGCGCCCGCCGGGCTCTGGGCACAGGTCCAGGCGGCGATGGGGCGGCTCGAGGCGGCGGTCGGGCTCAAGCTGGGCGACCCCGCGCGGCCCCTGCTCGTGTCGGTGCGGTCCGGCGCCCGCGTGTCGATGCCCGGGATGATGGACACCGTGCTCAATCTCGGGCTCAACGACCGCACCGTCGAGGGCCTCGCGCGCTGGACCAAGAACGAGCGCTTCGCGTGGGACTGCTACCGCCGCTTCCTCACGATATTCGGCGACGTGGTCCTGGGCATCGAGCGCCGGGCCTTCGACGGTCCGCTCGACGAGGCCAAGGCGCGCAGCGGCGCCCGCTCCGACGCGGAGGTGCCGCCGGCCGCGCTGCGGGACCTCGTCGCGCGCTACAAGGCCGTCATCGAGGAAAAGACGGGGCGCTCCTTTCCCCAGGATCCGGGCGAGCAGCTCCGCCTGGCCGTCCAGGCGGTGTTCGACTCGTGGTTCGCCAAGAAGGCGGTGGACTATCGCCGCATCAATCGGCTCGCCGACGACTGGGGCACCGCGGTGACGGTGATGGCCATGGTGTTCGGGAATCTCGGCGACACCTCCGGCACCGGCGTGGCCTTCAGCCGCGATCCATCGAGCGGGGAGCGGCGCTTCTTCGGCGAGTTTCTCGTCAACGCTCAGGGCGAGGACGTGGTGGCGGGAATCCGCACGCCCGAGCCGCTGGCCGCGCTCGAGTCGCGCATGCCGTCCGTGTTCGCCCAGCTCTCGAAGATCAAGGATCGGCTGGAGCGGCACTATCGCGACATGCAGGACATCGAATTCACCGTGCAGGAGGGGCGGCTCTTCATCCTGCAGACCCGCTCGGGCAAGCGCACCGCGGCGGCGGCGGTGCGCATCGCCGTGGAGATGGTCCGCGAGCGGTTGATCGACCGATCCACGGCGCTCCGCCGCATCGACCCGGGGTCGTTGCAGCAGCTCCTCGTGAAGACGGTGGATCCCACTGTCCGCTACACCGCGCTCACCCAGGGATTGGCCGCTACCGCGGCCGCCGCGGTCGGAAAGGTCGTGTTCGATCCCGGTGAGGCCGTCGAGAAGGCGCTCCACGAGGAGAAGGTCATCCTGGTGCGCGCCGAGACCTCGCCGGAAGACGTGGCGGGCATGCACGCCTCGCAGGGCATCCTGACCGCGCGCGGCGGGCTCACGTCACACGCGGCGGTGGTGGCGCGGGGATGGGGCAAGGCCTGCATCGTGGGGGCGGGCGAGGTGGTGGTGGACGAGGAGCGCCGGCGCTTCAGCGTGGGCCGCACGGTGGTGCGCGAGGGCCAGACCATCACGCTGAACGGCGCCACCGGCGACGTGGTGCAAGGCTCGCTGCCCCTCATCGACCCGAAGCTCTCGCCCGAGTTCAAGGAGCTGCTGGGCTGGGCGCGGGCGGCGGCGACCACGCGCGTGCGCGCCAACGCCGACACGCCGGAGGACGCGGCCAAGGCCCGCGAGTTCGCGGCCGAGGGGATCGGTCTCGTGCGCACCGAGCACATGTTCTTCGCGGAGGACCGCATCGCGATCGTCCGCGAGATGATCATGGCGAGCGACCCTCAGGATCGGCACAAGGCGGTGGACAAGCTCTTGCCGTTTCAACGAGAAGACTTCGTGGGCATCTTCACCGCGATGAAGGGCTTGCCGGTGACGATTCGCCTGCTCGACCCACCGCTCCACGAGTTCCTGCCCAAGTACAAGGACGTGCTCGAGGAGTTCACCCGGCTGGACGCCCGCGGCATCAACCCCCAACGTCACAACGACCTGGGGGCGGTGAAGGCCCGGCTGGAGGCGCTCCAGGAGTCGAATCCGATGCTGGGGCATCGCGGCTGCCGGCTCGGGATCACGTTCCCCGAGATCTACGAGATGCAGGTGCGCGCCATCATGGAGGCGGCCTGCGCGGTGGCCCGCCGGGGCATCGGGGTGGAGCCGGAGATCATGATCCCGCTCACCGGGACGGTGGCGGAGATGAAGCTCACCGAGGAGATGACCCGCCGGGTCGCGGAGGCGGTGCAGGCGGAGACGGGCACGCGGGTGCCCTACACCGTGGGCACCATGATCGAGGTGCCGCGCGCCTCCCTGGTCGCCGATCAGCTCGCCCGGCACGCGGAGTTCTTCTCCTTCGGCACCAACGATCTCACCCAGATGACGTTCGGTTACAGCCGGGACGACATCGGAAAGTTCCTGCCCTTCTATCTCGAGCACAAGCTCTTGCCCGCCGATCCCTTCGCGGTGCTGGACCAGGAGGGCGTGGGTGAGGTGATCCGCATCGGCATCGAGCGCGGGCGGCGGGCCCGCGCCGGGCTCAAGGTCGGAATCTGCGGGGAGCACGGGGGCGAGCCCTCCTCGGTGGAGTTTTGCCACCGGGAGGGGATGACCTACGTGTCGTGCTCGCCGTACTCGGTGCCCATCGCCTGGCTGGCCGCGGCCCAGGCGGAGATCAAGGCGCCGCGCCCCGCGGGAGCGCGGGGCAAAGGGCCGAAGGCTTCTCACACCAAGGAGACGAGGCAGTGAAACTGGCAGGCGCGCGCATCGTGCTCGAGTGCTTGAAGCGGGAAGGCGTGGACCTCATGTTCGGACTGCCGGGCGGGGCGGTGCTCCCCATCTACGACGCCCTGTACGACTTCGAGGGAATTCGCCACGTCCTCGTCCGCCAGGAAGCCGCGGCCGGGCATGCCGCGGAAGGCTACTCGCGCACCACGGGGAAGACCGGCGTCTGCCTGGTGACCTCGGGGCCCGCCGCCACCAACCTGGTGACCGCGCTCCAGGACGCCCTCATGGACTCGATCCCCCTGGTGGCCTTCACCGGCCAGGTGCCGACCCATCTCATCGGCAACGACGCCTTCCAGGAGGCGGACAACGTCGGCATCACGCGCTCGGCGACCAAGCACAACTTCCTGGTGAAGGACGGCGACGATCTCGCCGGCACCATCAAGGAGGCTTTCTTCCTGGCGCGGAGCGGCCGGCCGGGGCCGGTGCACGTGGACCTGCCCAAGGACATCCTCGTCAAGGAGTGGGACTTCGACTATCCGTCCACCGTGCATCTCCGCTCCTACAACCCGACCTACGAGGGGCATCCCGGGCAGATCAAGAAGGCCGCCCGCGCCCTCGTGCGGGCCAAGCGCCCGGTGCTCTACGTGGGCGGCGGCGCCATCTCCGCCGACGCCTCGCCGGAGCTCTTCGAGCTGGCCGAGCTGACCCAGATCCCGCTCACCCAGACCCTCATGGGGCTCGGGGCGTTCCCCATGGCGCATCCCTTGTCCCTCGACATGCTGGGCATGCACGGGACGTACTACGCCAACATGGCCGTCCACCACTCGGACGTGCTCATGGCGGTGGGGGCGCGCTTCGACGACCGCGTGACCGGCAAGGTCGACATGTTCGCGCCCAACGCCCAGATCATCCACGTGGACATCGACCCCTCGTCCATCTCCAAGAACATCCCGGTCGCCATCCCCATCGTGGGCGACTGCAAGCGCGTGCTCACCAAGCTCGTCGAGGCGGTGCGCGAGGAGCTCAAGTCCTATCCGGCGGGGGCGGTGCGCGAGGCGCGGCGTCAGTGGCACGAGCAGATCGCAGACTGGCGGAAGCGGGAGCCGCTGCGCTACGAGTGGAACGACGACGTCATCAAGCCGCAGTACGTGATCGAACAGCTCTCCGATCTCACCAAGGGCGAGGCCTTCGTGGTGACGGGGGTGGGCCAGCACCAGATGTGGGCGGCTCAGTACTACCGCTTCAAGCACCCGCGGATGTGGTGCACGTCGGGGGGCCTCGGCACCATGGGGTACGGCCTTCCCACCGCGATGGGCGTGCAGGCGGGCAACCCCGGGCGGCTCGTGGTCAACATCGACGGCGACGGCTCGTTCCAGATGAACAGCCAGGAGCTGGCGACCTGCCACGAGGAGCAGCTTCCGGTGAAGACCATCATCATCAACAACGGCGGCCACGGCATGGTCCGCCAGTGGCAGCGCATCATCTACAAGGAGCGCTTCTGCGCCATCGACCTCGGGCCGAGCCCCGACTTCGTGAAGCTCGCCGAGGCCTACGGCTGCACGGGCATCCGCGCCACCAAGCCCAGCGAGGTGCGGCCTGCCCTCGAGAAGATGATCGCCACGCCCGGCCCGGTGGTGGTCGACGTGTGGGTGGACAAGCACGAGAACGTGTTCCCCATGGTGCCGGCGGGCGGCGCCAACACCGACATGATCCTGGCGCCCCCCACCACCGAGGTGCGGGAACGGGCGGCCAAGTCACAGACGGGTTTCTAGCGTGAGCACGATCGAGCACCGGAAGCACACCATCGCCGTGCTGGTGGAGAACAAGTTCGGCGTGCTCTCGCGCGTCGCCGGGCTCTTCTCCGCCCGCGGCTACAACATCGAGAGCCTCTCGGTGGGCGAGACCCTCGACCCCACGGTGTCGCGGATGACCCTGGTGGTGCGGGGCGATGCCTTCATCATCGAGCAGGTGATCAAGCAGCTGCACAAGCTCATCGACGTCATCAAGGTGACCGACCTCAGCGAGGAGGACCACGTCGAGCGCGAGATGATCCTCCTCAAGGTCAACGCCGAGCCGACCTCGAGAGCGGAGATTCTCCGGATCGCGGACATCTTCCGCGCCAAGGTGGTGGACGTGACCCCCACCACCTACACGCTGGAGGTGACGGGCGAGGAGGGCAAGATCGACGCGATCGTGGACCTCCTCCGGCCGTTCGGCATCCAGGAGCTGGTGCGGACCGGCAAGGTCGCCATCGCCCGCAGCCCCAAGAACCGCGTGCGCAAGGTGGAGGAGAAGCTCGGGAAGCGCCCGGGCCCGCCCGCGCGCCCGCAGCCGCAGGACCCGAAGGTCGTCGGCTTCGCGGACTAACCCCTCAGAGGAGAGACAACGAACATGCCGGCCAAGATCTACTACGACCAGGACGCCGACCTCGGCCTCCTGCGGGGCAAGAAGGTCGCCATCATCGGCTACGGAAGCCAGGGCCACGCCCACGCGCTGAACCTGAAGGACTCGGGCCAGGACGTGGTGGTGGGTCTCTACAAGGGCTCCAAGAGCTGGGCGCGCGCGGAGAAGGAAGGCTTGAAGGTCATGAGCGTCAACGAGGCCGCCGCGGCCGGCGACATCATCATGATCCTCCTGCCCGACCAGACCCAGCGCCAGGTGTACGAGGATTCCATCAAGGGCGCGCTGGGCAAGGGCAAGATGCTGATGTTCGCCCACGGCTTCAACATCCACTTCAACCAGGTGGTGCCGTCGCCGGACGTGGACGTGTCGATGATCGCCCCCAAGGCCCCCGGCCACGTGATGCGCGA
>Ga0081538_10002833_pt1 | contig 16588 bp, 15 predicted proteins | sample TabmetS5T2R1_FD_71022 | JGI IMG/M metagenome (GOLD analysis project Ga0081538, IMG submission 71022) | Tabebuia heterophylla rhizosphere microbial communities from the University of Puerto Rico - S5T2R1 | ecosystem: Host-associated > Plants > Roots > Rhizosphere ... | reverse complement strand
TGCAGGGTGGTGCGCTGTGGGGCGACGTCGACCGCGAGACGCAGGCCCACGGTCTGGCCACCACCGGCGGCATCGTGGGCCACACCGGCGTCGCCGGGCTCACCCTCGGCGGCGGCATCGGCTTCCTCATGCGCAAACACGGGCTCGCCGTCGACAACCTGCTTGCAGCCGAGGTCGTAACCGCCGAGGGCAACATCATCCAGGCATCCGCCGAGGAGCACCCCGATCTGTTCTGGGCGCTGCGAGGCGGCGGCGGCAACTTCGGCGTCGTCACCTCGTTCCGGTTCGCTCTCCACCCCGTCGGCCCGATCGTCATGGCCGGGCCCGTCTTCTGGGCGGCCGAAGACACGGCCGACGTGCTGCGCTTCTACCGGGACTTCGCCGCCGAGGCGCCCGACGAGCTTGGCACCGTCGTCAGGCTCGGCACCGTCCCCCCACTACCGGTCCTCCCCGAGGACCTGCACTGGCGGCCGGCCATCGCCATCATCTGCTGCTACGCCGGCGCCGTCGAAGACGGCGAGCGTGCGGTGCGCGCCCTCCGCCGGTTCGGGACGCCGCTCGTCGACCTGCTCGGACCATCGCCGTACGCCGCCTTCCAGGGCGGCTTCGACGACACCGTCCTCCACGGGTGGCACTACTACTGGAAGGCGACGGCCCTCGCCGGTCTCTCCGATGACGCCATCGTCGCCATCGCCGATCACGCCTACGCCGCCGGCTCGCCCCGGTCGTACGCGGCGATGTTCCATATGGGTGGCGCGGTCGCCCGCGTTCCCCACGACGCCACCGCCTACGCCGGTCGCGAGGTGGCCCACAACATCGTCATCGACGCCGTGTGGCTACCCGACGAGTCCGGCGAGCACGCCGCGGCCGAGACCGCTTGGGCGCGGCGGTTCCTCCACGCCCTCGAGCCGCACGGCGCCGGCGGCGTCTACGTCAACTTCCTTGACTCCGACGACGACGCCAGCCGGGTCCGAGACGCCTACGGCGATCAGACCTACGGGCGACTCGCCGAGGTCAAGGCCAAGTACGACCCCGACAACGCCTTCCACCACAACAAGAACATCCGCCCCGGCTGACGCCCGCGGGCCGACCGGCTGACGCCCGCGGCGGGCCGACCCCGGCCACTTGCCACAAGTTCCTGATATTCCTGAGATTCGTGTAACCTCAGGAATCATTGGCTACTGAAGCCGAACTCGCCTTCGTCGACCAACTCGGTCGTTTCTTCGCCCGACAGTACGGGCTGCCGCCCGTCACCGGGCGCGTCAGCGGATGGCTGCTGATCTGCGATCCGCCGGAGCAGACCGCGGCCGAGATCGCGGACGCGCTGCAGACGAGCCGCAGCGCGGTCGGCAGCGCGATCGCCTCGCTCGAGAACCAGGGCCAGATTCTGCGCACCCGGGCCGCGGGTGAACGCGCCGATCGGGTCTCGTTCCACCCCGACGCGGCCGTCCGGAGCCTGGAGTCGCCCGTGGAATACGGCGCGATGTTGGCGCTGGCGCGGCACGGGCTCGAGGTGCTGCGCGACGCGCCGCCGGCGCGCCGCGCGCGCCTCCTGGGGGCCGTCGCCTTCTACGAGTTCTTGCTCGAGCGGATGCCGGTGCTGGCGGATGAGTGGCGCGCCCGCCGCGACGCCCTGCTGGCCTCCGGCGACCTCCCCGACCCGACCAAGGGAGCATCATGACCACGACCCCCGCGATCCTCGCCGAGCGCGTGCGGCACACGTTCGCCGACGTCGTCGCCCTCGACGGTCTCGATCTCGAAGTGGACGCCGGCACGGTGTTCGGGCTGCTCGGGCCCAACGGCGCCGGCAAGACCACGCTCGTCCGCGTGCTGGCGACGTTGCTGCGACCGACCGCGGGCAGGGCGCGCGTGCTCGGGCACGACGTGGTCGCCGAGCCGCTCGCGGTTCGCCGCCGGATCGGCCTCGCCGGCCAGTTCGCGGCCGTCGACGAGGAGCTGACCGGACGCGAGAACGTCGAGATGGTCGGGCGCCTGTACCGGCTGTCGCGCGCCGAGGCGCGGGCCCGGGCGGGCGCCCTGCTCGACCGCTTCGGGCTGGCCGACGCCGCCGACCGCCGGGTCTCGACCTATTCGGGCGGGATGCGCCGGCGGCTCGACCTCGGCGCGACGCTCGTCGGGCGGCCGCCGGTGATCCTCCTCGACGAGCCCACCACTGGCCTCGACCCGCGCACGCGGCGTGAGCTGTGGGGCGCGGTCGACGAGCTGCGCCGCGGCGGCACGACGGTCCTGCTCACGACGCAGTACCTCGAGGAGGCCGATCGGCTGGCGCAGCGCATTGCCGTCCTCGACCACGGGCGCATCGTGGCGCACGGCACCGCCGCGCAGCTCAAGGCGACAGTCGGCAACGAGGTGCTCGCCGTGCGTGTGGCCGACACGGAGGGCGTCCACGACGCCGCCGCAGCGCTTGCCGACCTGTCTTCCCGCGACGAGCCGTTCGTCGATCCGGCGTCCGGCGAGATCCGCCTCGCGGTCGCCGACTCGAGCGCCTCGGCGGAGGCGGTGCGGCGCCTGGACGCGCGACGCGTGCCGGTGGCGGCGGTGGAGCTTCAGCAGCCGAGCCTCGACGACGTATTCCTCACCCTCACCGGACGGCGCGCCGAGGACGAACCCGCCGCAGAGAACGACGAACGGGAGGCAGCATGACAACCGCAACCGCCACCCCCGTCGCAGCCGAGCGGGGCCGCCTCACGCTGGCCGAGACGCTCGTGGACAGCAGAATCATGGCCGCGCGCCAGCTCCGCAAGACGCTGCGCAGGCCGATGTACGTCGAGTTCGCGCTCATCCAGCCGGTGATCTTCGTGCTGCTGTTCCGCTACGTCTTCGGCGGCGCGATCGACACCGGCAGCGTCGACTACGTCGACTTCCTCCTGCCCGGGATCATCGTCCAGAGCGCCGTGTTCGGGGCGCTCGTGACGGGGCTGGGACTCACCGAGGACATGAAGACCGGCGTGGTGGACCGCTTCCGCTCGCTGCCGATCGCCCGCTCCGCGGTGCTGATCGGGCGGACGGCCGCCGACATGGTGATGAACGTCGTGACGCTGACGGTGATCGTGATCGTCGGCGTCCTGATCGGGTTCCGGCCGAGCGAGCCGGTCTACGACCTGGTGCTCGCTTTCGTCCTCGTGCTCGCGTTCTCCTACGTCTTCTCGTGGATCAGCGCATTCGTCGGGCTGTCGGTGAAGAACCCGGAGACCGCCCAGTCGGTTGGTTTTATCTGGGTCTTCCCGCTGGTGTTCGCCTCGTCGGCGTACGTCCCGACCGACTCGATGCCGGGCGCCGTCCAGGCGTTCGCGGAGATCAACCCGGTGACGCTGGCGGTCGATTCGGCCCGCGCCCTGACGATCGGCGAGGGGGACGTGCTGGCGCCGGCGCTCGGGACCCTCGCCTGGCTCGTCGGGTTGCTCATCGTGTTTGTGCCCTTGGCTGTGCGCGCCTTTCGGCGCGCGTGACGGGACGGTTCGCCTGCCAGTCACGCTCGAGCCAGCGCATCAGCGCCGGGTAGACGAACAGGTACCGGAACGGCTTGATCGCCGCCATGTACGCCGCCCCGAGCCTCCGTTGGGCTTGACCAGGACCGCCATCTGACCGCGGTAGCCACCCGTTCCGTCTGGGACCCAGCCGAGGTGCAGGATCGAGTGCACGGTCCGGTTGGCCATCTCCGCCGCAAACTCGTCCTCCAGGAGGCGCAAGCTCGACGCATACCGCGCAAACGTTCGGGTTCTTTCGCGACGGCCGATACCCCAGCGGTCCCACCATGTGGCTCCCAGCCCCGCGACGGGCGCTCCACAGTAGCCGCATCGCGGACTCGAGGGCAACGCGCGCAGAACCCGCTTCACCACCTGACTGGGACGCTGAGCGGCAAACCGGAAGTAGGCCTCCCAGTCCTCGGGCGACAGGTGATCCCCGGGGCGCTTGCTAGCCGTCCTAAGAAGCCGCCGTCGTGCGAATCGCTGCCAAAGGGTCAGCCGCTGCGCTCGGTACCGGTCAGCGCGGCCCATCGCGCGATCGTATCCGTAGCGACTCGTGTCGGTCAGCGTGTCGTTTGTCGACGGAACACGAGCGGTGCGATTCGGTCCGCGAGCCGTTCCGCGCGGTTTCGGTCCGCGTTGGTAAGCGCGATCACGACCCGGCGGGCGCCGTTCCCCTCTACCACCGCGGAGTTGAAGCCGTAGTCGTTGGCGCCGGCATAGGCGATCACGAAGCGGTTTCCGCGGGGCAGCCGCTCCGGCGCCGCAAGGATCTCGTAGAACGTGCGTACTGTCTTGGGGCCGAGCACGCTGCCGCCCCAGAGCCGGCGCGTCCAGTTGCGTAGGTCTCGGGCCGATGCAACGACGCCACCGGCACCCTTTAGCGACCACGACACATGCGACCAGGCGTCCGGCGCATTCCTGACACCATGCGTTCGACGCCCGTACCCGATCGCCACACGCGACCGCCGCCAGCGGTCCCCGTAGAACCCCGCCGACATCATCCCTCCGCGCTCGAGGATCCGCTCTCGAAGGAAGTCCTCGAACGACCGGCCCGCGGCGTCCTCGATCAACGCCGCGGCGACGGTATAGCCCGCGTCGGAGTAGCCGTAATCGGTGCCGGGCTCGAAGCGCAGCGGCTGGCTGAGGATGCTCCGCAAAGCTTCGTCGCGGGACAGCGGGGCGAAGTCGCCGCCGGGGCTGTTCACCACGTACTCGGGCAGGCCGGCGCGATGCGCGAGCAGTTGCCTTAGCGTGATCGCGCGCTTGTCGTTCGGGACGCCCGGGAGCAGGTCGCCAAGGCGGTCGGACAGCTCGAGCCTGCCGTCCTCGACCAGTGCGAGCGCAGCCGCCAGGGTAAGGGGCTTCGTGACCGAGCCGATGTCGAAGACCGTCCGCGCGGTGATCGGCGTCCGCCGCGTGCGGTCGGCCAAGCCGACGCCTCGCGAGAAGACAAATCGCTCTCCCCGCGCGACGAGGACGACACCCGAGAAGCCACGACGCCGTTCGGACTTCACGATCGCTGCGATCCGACCGCGCAATGACCGCTCGCGATCGAGCGCGGAGCCCCCAACCTCTACCTGCGAAGCAGCGTCACCGACAGAAGCGCCGCCGGCGAGCAGCCCCACGACCAACCCGGCCCCTGCCGCGCCGACTCTCACGACATCCTCCGAACTTCGCACTGCACGCCACGAGCGATGCTAGGTCCCTCGCCTGAGAACGGCCTAAGCCGCCTGCTCCGGTTGGGTCTCCTCCAGCGCGTGCCCAAGGCGGGATACTGGGCGAGCGATGGCGCAGGAGAACGTGGAGCTCGTCCGGGAAATCATCGCGGCCGTGCCCGATTGGGACGAGGTCAGCGCGCTGCTGCATCCCGACGCCCGGTTCGACCAGCGCCGCATCCCGGATGGCGGCGTCTACGAGGGCCGCGAGGCGTGCGGGCGCTTCTTCGAGCGCTGGTTCGGGACCTGGGACGAGATACGGATGACGCCCGAGCGATTCATCGAGGAGGGCGACCGCGTGCTCGCGCTGATGACCATCGAGGGGCGCGGCAAGGGCAGCGGCGTGCCGGTCGTGATCCGCTCGGCCGATATCTGGACGATTCGCGACGGCAAGATCGTCTCGCTCGTCGGCTACCCCGATCGCGCCGAGGCCCTGGCCGACATGGGCGTGTCGGAGTAGGGCGCCCCAACCCGCCTGGCGCTCAGCAGGTGATCCGCCTCCCGCCCTCGCCTTGGGCGTCGCCTTCGCGTCGCCCGCCACCGACCAGGCCCAGGCAATTCCGCCGATCCCGACGGGCTGGTACTGCGGCTAGAGCAGCGAGGCGGACCGAAGCTCGTCGGCCGCTCCGCCGCCGCCCGGGACATGGAAGTCGCGCGCCGCCTCTGGCACGTCTCCGAGGAGCTGACCGGCGTCCGGTTTCCGCTCGCCGTCGGGCGTAGCGCGGCCTCGGGGCGGAGGCCGCTCGGGCGGTTCAACCGCCAGGCGCGGCAGCCGCCGGTCCAGCCAGTGCGGCAGCCACCAGGCACGGCGTCCGAGCAGCTCCATGATGGCCGGGACGAGCAGGCAGCGGATGATCACCGCGTCGATGAACACGGCGCTGGCCAGCCCGATCCCGAAGACCTTCGCGAGGCGGTCGCCTTCGAGCGCGAACGACGCGAAGACGACGATCATGATCGACGCCGCGGCCGTGATGACGCGGCCGGTCGTCTGCAGTCCGCGCGCCATCGCGTGGCTGGCGTCGCCGCTTTGCTCCCAGTTCTCGTGCACGCGCGAGAGCAGGAACACCTCGTAGTCCATGCTCAGCCCGAAGACGACGGCGAAGAAGAACACCGGCACGAATGCGTCGATCGGCCCGGTGCCGGTGCCGAGCAGCCCCGCGCCGTGGCCGTCCTGGAAGATGAGCGTGACGAGCCCGAGCGCGGCGCCGATCGACAGCAGGTTCATGAACGCGGCCTTGATCGGGATCACGACCGACCGGAAGACGGCGAGCAGCAGCAGCGCGCTGAGCAGCACGACGACCCCGACGAACAGGGGCAGCTTGCCGGCCACCACGCGCGAGAAGTCCTCGGTCGACGCGGTCAGGCCGCCGACCTCGACGCGCGCGCCGGTCGCCTGCTCGACGCGTGGGACGACGTCGGCGCGCACGCGCGTGAGCGTGTTGGCCGTGGCCGCGTCCTGGGGGCCGGTGCGCGGGGAGGCGGTGATCGTCGCGACGGCGCCGTCCGGCGACACCGCGGGCCGGGAGACGTACGTGAGGTCGCGGTCGGCCCTGAGCGCGGTGGCGATGCGTCCGGCGGTGACTGCGTCACCGCTCTGCGGAAGCTCGGCGACGAGCAGGAACGACCCGTTTGCCCCCGCGCCGAAGCGCTGCGCGATCAGGTCGTAGGCGCTCCGTGTTGTCGACCCCCGCGGGTCCACGCCGGCGTCGCTGGAGCCGACTCGCATGTTCAGCGCGGGCAACGCCAGCGCGACGAGCAGCGCGACCGCGACCCCGGCCGCCAGCCGCGGCCGGGCCTGGACGGCGTGCGACCAGCGCTCCCAGCCCCGGCCCTCGGCGCGCCGGCGCTCGCGCCGGGCCGCGCGACGGGCGCGCAGGTGCCGGCCGGGGAGGCGGATGCGGCGCATCGTGCCCCACGGCCGCCACCCGCCGCGGCGGTCGAGCTCGACGAGCACGCCATCGAAGAAACGCCCGGACCCGCCGATCAGCGCGGGGATGATCGTGATCGCCGCGAACATCACGGCGAGCACCGCGCACGCCGCGCCCAGCACGGCGCCATGCAGGAAGCTCAGGCCGAGCAGCAACAGTCCGAGCAGCGCGATGACCACGACGATCGCCGCGAACATGACCGTCCGGCCGGCGGTGTCGATCGCCTTCTCGATCGCCTCGTCGCGGTCCAGCCCGGCGCGTACCTCGGCGCGGAAGCGCGTGACGACGAACAACGCGTAGTCGATCCCGACGCCTAGCCCGATCAGCGACGCCAGCTGCGAGGCGAACTCCGGCGTGTCGACGATGTGGCTGACGAGTGTGGTGACGCCAAGTGCCGAGCCGAGCGCCAGCAGCGTCGCGACGATTGGCAGCCCGGCGGCGATCAGCGAGCCGAAGGTGAGCAGCAGGACGACGGCCGCGGCGACCACCGCGACCACCTGCGACGGATCGCCGCCGTTGTCCAGGCGGACGATCTGTGCGCCCGGTCCGCCGTGCTCGACCTGTAGCCGCGGGCCGCGCGCGGTGAACGCCGCCCGCTGGACTTTCCGCAGGGCGGCCGGATCGATCTCGTCCGCGCTGTCCGTGTAGCTCACCGAGCCAATGCCGATCCTTCCGTCGCGGGTGAGGCGCCCGCCCGGGCCGAACGGGTCCTGGACGCTCGCGACCTGCCCGTCGGCTCCGACCCGCCGCAACGACGCCCGGATCCGGGCCCGGTTGGCCGGGTCCTCGAGCGTCCCGTGCCGCGCCCGGTAGACGACCTGGTCGGTGTCGCCCTTGGCGGCTGGGAAGTGCGCGGCGAGCAGGTCGTAGGCGCGCTGGCTCTCGGTCCCGGGAAGTCGGAGGTTCGCGCTCTGCTGGGCCCCGACGTTGGAGGCGATGACCTGGATCACAACCAGCACCAGCAGCCAGGCCCCGAACGTGCGCCAGCGGTGGCGGTTGCACGCGCGGGCGAGCCGCACGAAGCGCGAAGCCGAGCGTGATGTACGCATGGGATCTCCCGTTCGCCGAGTACTGGGATAGGTCACGGCGGACAGGATTTGCCGTGAAGGCAGGTCTGACAATCGGCCACAGGGCGATCGCGATCGGCCATACGGCGATCATCAGACGACCAAAGTCGGGGGACGGGTCGACTTCGGTCGCCTAGTCACCGCGGTCATGCCGCCTAGGCTTTGGGGGTGTGGTGAGCGCACTTCGACGTCGCTTCGCCTGGCTCTTCCCCGAGGAGGACGAGCCGCCGCCCGGACCGCGGTCGCGGCGGGACTGGATAGTCGACGGCGCGCTGTTCCTGCTGGCGATCGTGGTGGGCCTCGCGGCCCACGGCGAGGCGGTCGACCAGGGCCTCGATGGTGCGCTGCATGTCGTCGATCTGATCGGTGGCGCAGCGCTGTGCCTCGCGCTGTGGGGCCGGCGGCGCTGGCCGTTCTGGCTCGGGCTTGCCTCGGCGCCGATCCTCGCGATCTCGTCCTCCGCCGGAATGGCCGGCGTGATCATCCTGTTCACCGTCGCCGCCTACCGCCGCTGGCAGCAGGCGTTCCTCGTCGCCGGGCTGCAGCTCGCGGTGGAGCCGATCCAACAGGCGGTCCACCCCGTCGGCTCGGCGACGGAGCAATACGTCACCGCCACGCTCGTCACCGCGGCGGTCGTCGCCTGGGGAATGGTCCTGCGCGGGCGCCGCCAAACCCAGCGCGAACGGGTTCGCCGCACCGAGGCCGAGGGACAGCTGCGCGTCGAGCAGATTCGCTATGCCGAGCGCGCACGCATCGCGCGCGAGATGCACGATGTCCTCGCCCACCGGATCTCGCTGCTGAGCATGAACGCCGGTGCGCTTGAATTCCGGCCGGAGGCACCGCCTGAGGAGATCGCGAGCGCCGCTGCCGTGATACGCGCCAGCGCACACCAGGCGCTCGAAGACCTCCACGAGATGATCGGACTGTTGCGCGACAGGACCGACGGCGACCCGCCGCAGCCGCCCCAGCCGACCCTCGCCTCGCTGCCAGGGCTGCTCGAGGAATCACGCGCGGCCGGAATGCGCCTGCACGCCGACGTCCGAGTCGCCGAACTGGCGGGCGTCCCCGACCCCGTCGGGCGCCACGCGTTGCGGATCATCCAGGAGGGGCTGACCAACGCCCGCAAACACGCGCCGTCGGCCGCCGTCGAGCTGCATGTCGACGGCGCGCCGGGAAAGGGACTGACGATCGAGGTGCACAACCCGGCGCCGGTGCTTGCCGCCGGCGCGAACGAGATTCCCGGGTCCGGGACCGGACTCGTCGGGCTGGCCGAGCGCGCCACGCTCTGCGGCGGCCGCCTCGAACACGGACGCGACGAGCACGGCGACTTCCGCCTGCGCGCCTGGCTGCCGTGGCCGCAATGAGCGACCGGATCCGCGTGCTGGTGGCCGACGACGACGCGCTCGTCCGCATCGCGCTCTCCATGATGCTCGCGGGTGCCGACGACATAGCGCTCGTCGCCGAGGTCGCCGACGGCAGTGAGGTTGCGCGCGCGGTCGCCGAGCACAAGCCCGCCATCGTGCTGATGGACATCCGGATGCCCGGAATGGACGGCCTCGCCGCCACCGAGCAGTTGCGCGGGCAAGACGAAGCGCCCGAGGTGATCGTCCTCACGACCTTCGACGCTGACGACTACGTCCTGCGCGCCCTGCACGCCGGCGCCAGCGGATTCCTGCTCAAGCACACGCCACCGGCCGACATCATTCGCGCCGTGCGAGCCGTCGCCGCCGGCGAGCCGATGCTCTCGCCAACGATCACCCGCCGGCTGATCGGCCACGTGACCGACAGCGAGGCCCGCGACCGCACGCAACACGCCCGCGAGCGGCTCGACCGCCTAACCGAACGCGAGCGCGAGGTCGCCGTTGCGATCGGACTCGGCAAGACCAACGCCGAGATCGGCCGCGAGCTGTACATGAGCGTCGCCACGGTCAAGGCGCACGTCTCGCGCCTGCTCGAGAAGCTCGACTGCAACAACCGCGTCCAAATCGCCCTGCTCGCCCACGACGCCGACGAGGCGTGACCTGCACCGAGCGCCGCCCCGCCAACGGCAAGTCCCGGCACGGGCTTCCGGTTCGCGCGGCGAACGAGCGCCTCGCTCCGCTTTCGGAGATGCCTGCTTGGGACGAATTCGAAGCGCCTGCGGGCACGCGACCGGCCCGGCGTCGCTCTCGAATCCGTCGACAAGCAGAACTCTGAGCCTGGGCCTCCGGGATTCGTCCGGAGCAGAATCTCCTCTTCTCGTATCAGGTTGAGGAAGCGGGGATCCGAGCCGGAAACCGTTTGCCGAAACGGGGCACGTCCAAGGTGCCACCATCAGCTCATGTATCGCGAGTACGCACCGCCGAGGGCTCTAGCGGAATTCGTCGAGTGCTTCTGGCAGCGCCGGCTTTCCGATCGCAGCCTCGATCCGACCGGCGCGGTGCTCCCGGACGGGCGCGTCGATCTGCTTTGGTCGGCAGGCGGGCAGTTGATCGTCGCCGGTCCGGCGACGCGCTCGCTGCCGCGGCCGCTTACCCCGCCCTTTGCGGTCGTCGGGGCGCGCTTTTATCCGGGGGTCGGCCCCGCGCTGCTCGGGTTGCCGGCGCACGAGCTGGTCGACCTGCACGTGCCGCTGGCCAATCTGGATTCGCGTCCGGCCTGGGCTCTGGGGGCCGGGCTCGCCGGTGCCGAGCACGCCGGCCAGGCGGTTAGCGCGATGGCAGAGGGAATCTCGCGCCTGGGCGGCGGTTCCGTTGCCATCGACCCGCTCGTACGCGCGGCGGCGCGGTGGCTTGACCGGCCCGGACTCGGTGTCGGCTCGGTCGCGCAGGGGGTCGGGATCAGCGAGCGTCAGCTCGAGCGCCGCTTCCGTGACGCGGTCGGCTACGGCCCCAAGACGTTGCAGCGGATCCTTCGCTTCCAACGGGCGCTCGCCGAGCTTCGCAGGGGGCGCGACCAATCGGGCGGGCTCGCGCAGGTGGCCGCCGCGACGGGCTACGCGGATCAGGCGCACCTGACGCGGGAGAGCCGGCGCTTGGCGGGCTTTAGCCCGAGGCGCCTGGAGCTGCACGGGCTTGAGGCCCGTTAGAGCTCCAAGCGCCCGTTGGCGCGCAGCGCCGAAAGGGCCCATACCGTGCGGTAACCGCGCCACTCGAGGCCCGCCTGCGCCGAGTAGCTGGCGAAGTCGACCTCCCAGCCTCCGTCTGACTTCTGGCCGGCCGCCAGGTCGTCGAGATCTTGGCTGACCGCTTCGGGTGGGAGTAGGTTACGCAGTGGACGACCGCGGACGGGGGAGATATCGAGCGGCGTCAGCTTTTCTCCCTCGGAGCCGCCGACGACCGGAAGCGATCCGGACTCGGGCAGCATCGCCCCGAGCCGCGCCAGCTCAGCGGGCGCCTCGGTGCGCTTGTCGTGGACGGCGTCGAGGAACTGGAGGATGTAACGAAACGCGATCGCGAAGGGCGGGTCCTTTGTCGCGGTGATCGCCGCCAGGCAGTATTCGGTGACCGACTCGAGCCAAGGATGAGCCGCCACGGCGAGGTCGTGGTCGGCGACTCGGTGAGCCGCGCCGGCGACGGCGCTGGTGATCAACAGCGAGGGCTCGGAGGGATCGGCGTTGACCCAGAACGGCGCCGAACCGGCTCCGTCTTCGATCGCGAAGGCGAACGGCAGCGAGCCATCGTCGAGCGAGACCGAGTCGAGCCAGTCGCACAGCCGCACGCCGACTGGGCTCGTCTCCGGTGCGATCTCCTCGAGCACCTCAAGTGCGTGCAGCGCCCCGCCCGGCTGGCTGCTGACGCTGCGCAGGTCGGGCTCCAGCCCGTAGCCGAACCCACCGTCGGGGTTCGCGTAGCCGGACAGGGCCGCGAGGGCCGCTTCGGCGGAGCCGTTGGTGAACAGCAGCTCGAAGCGCCGGCGGTCGAGCAGACGAGCGTTGGTCCGCATGAATTGCGATGCCTGGGCGATGTCGATCATGCGCGCACTGTTCCCCCGAACCTCGCGACTGTCTTGAACGTTTCCGACATCCGAGTCGGCCGGGCTTCGCCCCGCCGAAACCTCGGGCTCCTCCCTCCGCAGGGATGCGAGCATGCCTACCCAGCGATCGGGACGCCAGCCTCGGACGACAGCCAGGCGCCAGCTAGCACGTGACCGGCTCCCGCGCCGCACTCGCGTTCGTCGAGGCGCAGCACTCTCGAGGTGTGCCCTGTGCGTCACGGGCGAGCGTGTCGTCTAACCGCCGCGATGCTGTACGCGAGGCGCTGGTCCGCACATGGCTCGTCGCCGGTGACGTTTGAGAGCAGCTGGGCCAGGAGCTCGCGAAGCTGCTGGATGTCGCTGTCGTCGAGCCCGGACCGAAGCCGTTGGTCGAAGCTCAACGCGGCGCGACGCAGCCGATGATGGGAAGCCGGCGCGCACCCGCCACCCTCGCTGTCTCGGCTGAGGTCCCAGCAGGCTCAGTCGATCCAGCGCGCGACCTTTGAGTCGGTGTCGATCACTCCCGGCAACTCGGCGATTCGGTCGATTGCCGAGTCCATCTCCGCGAGGTCGTCACCCTCAACGATCACGATCACGTCCGGTGTCCCGAGCAGCGCATCCGCCCGGACGACTCCGTCGAGCTTCCGGATCTCGCGCACCGCGCGCTTCGGGCCAGGATTCTCCCTATCAACAAACACGTAGGCGCAGACCCGCTTCACGACGCAAGCGTAGACCTATGCCACTCCTGCCTCGGCTCGCATTGCCGGGGTGCTGCACTAGCAGACCCAGGCGAGCGGAAAGGACGAGCCGCGAGAGCGCTGCTGTGGCCGGCAGGAGGCTTACGAGGAGGGGAAGATCGCCTCGACAGCGGCCGCGGACCGCTCGTGCTGCTGGCGGTCGTAGCGCATCTGGACGGAGACCGAGGCGGCGAGGAACACGACGCCAGCGACGGCGGCGACCGCGAGCGGCAAGTCGAGCGTGACGCCGAGCAAGATTGCGATCGCGCCGGCGCCGACCACACTGTTGACGACGCTCACGGCGCTGGGGGTGCCGAAGAAGAGCTGCCAGCGCGAGCCCTCTCCGAGGCCCATGTTCGACAGCACGCCGGGCGGGTCGTCGTAACTCGACATCAGGAAGTAGCGGGCGGTCTCGCCGGCAAGCTCGAGGTAGTAGTGGCGGATGCGGTTGATGGCGCGTCCGTAGCGGATGTCCTCGATCGAGCTCTGGACCAGGCGACCGAAGGTGAAGAGGCCTAGGAAGAAGAGCGTCGGCAGCACCGTCAGTGCGAACAGCTGGAATACCTCCCCGCCCTCCGACACCTGGCTGACGAAGCCGAGTGCGACCAGCGTGCTGGAAACGCTGAACAGGTACATCGAGGAGCGCGCCGCGCTCTCGCCGACCGTCTGGGACCGGGCGCCCTGGAGCGTGAAGTGCTCGGTGGTGAGCGCCGTGAGCACAGCCTGCCTGTCCTCCCTGTCATCCTCCATGCGCTAGCCGAACTCGCTGGCGTGTTCTTTGGCCCACTCTCGGAACGTCCGCGGTGGTCGGCCGATGACGTCAGCGACGGTCGGCAGGACCGTCGTTTCGTCGATTGATCCCTCGACGAAGAAGTTGAAGAAGGCGTCCACGTACTCGGGCGGCATGTTCGCGCTCATCTCCTTGCGCGCGTCGTCGTTCGAGAGCGGTTCGAATGGGAGGTGACGGCCGAGGGCCTCACTCAAGATGGCGACGCGTTCCGCCGCACGCAGCGCCTCCGGACCGGTGATCCGGTAGGCGCGGCTCTCGGGAGCGTCGGCAAGCAGTGCGACCGTGGCGACAGCCGCGATATCGCGGGGATCGTTCGTGGCGATGGCCACATCCGCGAACGGCTCCCTGATCGCCGAGCCCAATCGGATCTGCGGAAGCCATCGCAGCGTGTTGGACATGAAGCTGTTGGGCCTCAGAGACGCGACGGGAATGCCCGATTGCTCCATCGCCCGCTCTGAGCGAATGTGATACGCCGCGACGGCGTTTGACAGATCGCCGGCCGGAGCGGCGCTGCTTGACAGCAACGCCGCCCTGGAGACATTGGCGGCCCGCATCTCACGGACCAACCCATCGTCGTCGTAGCCGCTGAGCAGGAACACGCCGTCCACGCCGACCAGGGCCGGCCGCAGCGTCTCGGCATCCCTGAGATCTCCGGCGAAGGTCTCCACGTCTTCGCCTAGGTCGGGCGGGTTGGATCCGTCGCGAACGATCGCCCGCACCGCGTGACCGCGCTCGAGCACCTGCGAGATCAGCTCGGGTCCGACGTGGCCGGTCGCACCAGTGACGAGAATCCTCATGCCGGGCCTCCTTTGAGAGCGATCATGGTGAGGCTTAACTCGCAGGCCGCGTCGATCGAGCGCCGCCGACGGTCAGGACGAGCTTGCCGCGCACGTGCCCGGCCTCGACGGCAGCGTGCGCGCGGGCGGCGGCGGCCAGGGGATAGGTGTCCTGGATCTCCAGCCGCAGCTCGCCGGCGTCGTACAGGCGCGCGAGCTCCGCCAGCCGGCTGGAGCTCGGGCGCCCGAAGATCGCCGTCACACGCACTCCATCGGGTGTCCCGCCGGGCGGCTCGTCGACGAGACCGGCGGCACGGCCGCCGCGGCGCACGGCCCGAATGCTGCGGTCGAAGTTCTCGCCGCCCACGCACTCCAGCAGGGCGTCCACGCCTTCGCGATAGCGAGATCGCACCGCATCCTCCACGTTCTCGCGCGTGTAGTCGATGACGTGGGCGGCGCCGAGCGATTCGCAGAAGCCTCGGTTTCGCGCGCTGGCGGTCGCGATCACCTCGGCGCCTCGCGCGACGGCGAGCTGGATCGCGAGGGCGCCGGTCCCGCCGGCTCCCGCGGTGATGAGCAAGCGCTCGCCGGCCTGCACGTCGAGGTCCTCCGTGATCGCTTGATGGGCGGTGATCCCACAGATCGGCAAGGCGGCCGCCGCGGCAGCGTCGGCTTGCTCCGGCGCAAGCGCGGTCTGCTCGGCCGGCGCCGCCACGAGCTCGGCGTAAGCACCGCGCCCATACGCGTACGTGAACACACGATCACCGGGCCCGAGCGTCGAGACGCCAGGACCAACCCGCTCGACGGTGCCCGCCGCCTCCCAACCCAGGATCAGCGGAAACTCGTGGTCGCGTCCAGCCTCGCCCCGGCGGACCTTCGCGTCCCAGAGGCCGACGCCGGCGGCATCGACGCGGACGAGCACGTCACCGGTACCGGGCTCGGGCGGGGAGAGCTCCATCAGCGCCAGCTCTTCCGGACCGCCATAACGCTCAATCGCAATTGCAAGCATCCAAGCCTCCTATCGATTCCGTCGACGCGCGTGGTGGGACCGGGCCGTAGGTCGGCGAACTCCTGTCGGAGTCCGCGGCCAAAGATCCCCTTCGCCGGCGCACACCAACCGGGGCTGGCCGTGATACCGATCGAGCGGTCCGTGGGCGAACTCGCTGCCAGCGCTGGCCTCGCCGCCGGCCGCGACAAGGTCGCTTCGACCTTGCTGTGAGTGCGTTGCTTCACGTCGCCCACAGATCGTGCCGGTGAGGAGGGCGCCTTCGCGACGGGGAAGTGCCCTAATCTCCACCCGACTGTTTGGCGGCGGCCCTAACGTCGGTGCGGGGTCTCGGGAAGGTGCGATAGACGCGCGGCCTAGACTGGTTGCGGGTCCGACCGGTGGAAACCGTTCCGAAGCAGGCCGGCGCGACGGCCAAGGAGCCAGTCTCGGCGCGGCCTGCCCTCCTCGAGCGTAGCGGCGAGCTGACGACCATTGACGCGGTGATTGGCGCTACGCCCGCGGGTGGCCGGCTGCTGGTGATCGAGGGCCCGCCGGGTATCGGCAAGACGGCCCTCATCGCGGAGGCGAAGGCCAGGGGAGCGCGGGCCGGGATGCAGGTCCTGACCGGGCGCGGCTCTGATCTGGAGCGCGCATTCTCCTATGGCGTCGTCAGGCAGCTCTTCGAACCGTTTCTCGCCCAGCTCTCCGAGGATGAGCGCGTCGAGCTGCTCACCGGCGCGGCTGCGCTCGCGACGCCGCTGTTCGATCCCGTGCACCTCGCCGGCGAGCCCCCGGGGGACGCGTCCTTCGCGAGGCTGCACGGCCTCTTCTGGCTGACCGCGAACGTCGCCGCCCGTGGGCCGGCTTTGGTCGCGGTCGACGACCTGCACTGGTGCGACACCCCATCCCTTCGCTGGCTTGGCTACCTGCTGGCGCGCGTTGAGGGCCTTCCCGTCTTGCTCGTCGTCGGTCTGCGGCCCTCCGAGCCGGGCGAGGACCCTGCGCTCATCGGGCGGCTCGTCTCCGATCCTCAGGCCGTGGCCATTCGGCCGGCGCCCCTGGGCGCAGCCGCCACGACCGAGATCGTGCGCGCGACCCTGTCGGCCGACGCAGACGCCGTCTTCTGCTCCGCCTGTCACGAA
>Ga0081538_10002832_pt1 | contig 16594 bp, 18 predicted proteins | sample TabmetS5T2R1_FD_71022 | JGI IMG/M metagenome (GOLD analysis project Ga0081538, IMG submission 71022) | Tabebuia heterophylla rhizosphere microbial communities from the University of Puerto Rico - S5T2R1 | ecosystem: Host-associated > Plants > Roots > Rhizosphere ... | reverse complement strand
CCGGCCGTGCTTCTCGGTGGTCACCAGGTCCGCCTGCTCGAGGATGCGGACGTGCTTCAGCAGCCCGGGGAGCGTGATCCCGGACGGGTGGGCCAGCTCGCTGATGGTGGCGGGGCCCTCCGCCAGCCGCTCGAGGATGTCGCGGCGCGTGGGATCCGACAGCGCCGAGAAGGTGCGATCCAGCGGCGAATACCTTACCATCCGGTTAAGTGTAGCACCGGCGCAACCAGACGATCGATGCGGCGGTCGCGCGCTCAGCGGTGGGTGCTGACCAGCTGGGTGCCGGTCAACATCCCACCGCTGAGCAGGCCTGCCGAGCCTGGCGGCCGGACGCTCCTAGGCCGCGTCGAGGAACAGCTGGAGCTGGAGCTGGATGGCTCCGCTTCGGTACGGGATCGGCCCGAGGTGGCCGTCGTGGGGCCAGAAGATGATCTCGGTGCCGATGATCCGCAGCCGCACCGTGTCGGCCGCCTCGTCGACCGCCACCACATAGATGGTCGCCGAGGGCAGGTTGCGCTGCCCGCCGACGGGGCCGCGCAGGACCGGGTCGACCCCGGCGATCGAGAAGTCGGGCTGGTAGTTCGGGACCGCGCAGGTCAGGAAGCCGCCGGCGTCGGTGGTGCCGGCGCAGTTGACCAGCCGGGTGCTGTCGACCACGGTGTCGGAGACCTGGGCGCGGGCGACGGTGAACGCGCCCACGGTCAGGACCAAGGCGACCAGGGTCGCGAGGATCGTTCGCTTCACGGGTCCTCCTTCGTTGGCGTCGGCCGTGGACGCGGCGGTAGACCCATTGCTCCCCTCCTCAGGCGGGGACAAGGGAAGCCAGACGACCAGGTCAGCAAGCTCGACCCGGGTGTGGGATCAGCCCGGAGCCGCGTGCAGGACGGCGCGGATCTGCGTGGACCGGAGGCGCCGATGCGCCGTCACCACCCCTTCCTCGCCGGGCGCCTCACGACGATCGCGGGTTCCGGCATAGTCGAGCAGTGGGTACGTTGGACGTATATCGGTAGAACTACCGATAAATCACGCTTCAGCCCGGTCGTCGGTGGCGCGGGCCCGCTCGAGGCCGTCGAGGATCAGGTCGAGCCCGTACAGGAACTCGTCGCCGTAGTCGTAGCCGGGCTGCAGGGCGTGCTCCACGGCGAGCTCGGTGAGGTGCGGGTAGGCGCCGGCGGGGAAGTCGGCCAGCATCGCCTCGGCCACCTGGGCGGTCTCCTCCGGCGTGTGGAACGGCAGGCTCGCCTCCTGGAGCGCGAAGCCGTAGATGTAGCTGTCGAGCACGGAGTACGCGTGGGCGGCCAGCTCGACCGAGAAGCCGGCCGTCCGGAGGATGCCGAGCACGGCGTCGTGGTGGCGCAGGGTCGCGGGACCGGGGGTGGACCGTGACTCCATCAGGCCGATGGCCCAGGGGTGGCGTCGGAGCGCCTCGCGGACCGAGATCGCCCGCCGGCGCATGGCCGTCCTCCAGCCGGCGTCGCCCGACGGCAGCTCGAGCTCGCCGAAGACGACGTCGACGATGCCGTCCAGGATGGCGTCCTTGTTGGCCACGTGGTGGTACAGCGACATGGCCTCGACCCCGAGCTCCTGGGCGAGCTTGCGCATGCTCAGCGCCCCGACGCCGTCCCGGTCGGCGAGGGCGACGGCGGCGTCGAGCACCCGCTGCCTGCTGAGGGGGATCTGGGTGGCCATCTCGAGTCCTCAGTCTAGGGGTTGACGACCTTACGATGTAAGTTTATCTTACACCGTAAGGTTGCCGCCTGAGAAGGGAACGAAGATGAGAGCCTTCACCGTAGGTAAGGACGCCGGGACGGCCACGGGCCGGGAGACCACCATGCGGGCGATCACCCAGGACCGCTACGGCGGTCCGGACGTGCTGGAGCTCAGGGACATCGCCAGGCCGGCGCCCAAGGACGGCGAGGTGCTGATCCGGGTGCGGGCGGCCGGCCTCCACCGGGGCGACTGGCATGTCATGACCGGCCTGCCCTACCTGATCCGCCTGGTGGTCCCGACGCTCGGGCTGCGCCGGCCCAAGACCCCCGTCCTGGGCATGGACGTCGCCGGGACCGTCGCGGCCGTCGGCGGCGGCGTCACCCGCTTCCAGCCCGGCGACGCGGTGTTCGGCTGGACCGACGGCGCCTTCGCCGAGTACGCCACCGCACCCCAGGACCAGCTGGCGGCCGTGCCGGCCAGCCTCGGCTTCGAGCAGGCCGCGGTCGTGCCCGTCTCCGGGTTCGCCGCCCTCCAGGCGCTCCGGGACGTCGGCGAGGTCCAGGCCGGCCAGCGGGTCCTGGTCATCGGGGCGGCCGGCGGCGTCGGGTCGTTCGCCGTGCAGCTGGCCAAGGCGTTCGGGGCCGAGGTCACCGGGGTGGGCAGCACGACCCAGCTCGACCTCATCCGCTCCCTCGGCGCCGAGCACGTGATCGACTACACCCGCGAGGACGTCACCGACGGGACGCGCCACTGGGACCTGATCCTCGACACCGCCGGCCACCGCTCGCTGTCCCGGCTCCGCCGTGCCCTCACCCCGGCGGGGACGCTGGTCATCGTCGGCAGCGAAGGGCGGGGACGGTGGCTGGGCGGCTTCGACCGCAACCTCCGGGCGGTGCTGCTGTCACGGTTCGTGGGCCAGCGCCTGCGGATGCTGAGCTCGACGCCCCGCCCGCGGGACCTCCAGACCCTGCGCGAGCTCGTCGAGGCCGGCAGGCTCACCCCGGTGGTCGACCGGACCTACCCGCTGGCCGAGGTCCCCGACGCCATCCGCCACATGGTGGCCGGTCACGTCCGGGGCAAGCTGGCCATCACCGTGTGACCCGCCGGCCCGGCCGGCGCCGGGTATAGCACATGACCCCGGGCTTCATGCCGGCGGGAACGGCCACCGGATCCGGGTCGGGCGGAGCCAGGCGGCCAGGCGTTCGGCTTCGGCGTCGATCATGCCGGCGGTCCCGGCGTCGACCTGCTCGAGCAGGCGCAGCGCGATCTCGCCGCCCGGCCGCTGGGCCCACCCGCCGACGATGCGCCCGTCGGCCCAGATCGTCGGGCCGGCGTTGCCGGCGCCGTCGAACAGGGCGGCGCGGTGCGGGCCCAGGTACCACTCCCGGTCCTTCCACCCCATGGTCGTGGCGTCCAGCACGGGCAGGAGCGCGACCCAGGGCTCGGGCTCGGGGGTCGCCTCGAGGTCGCCGGGCAGGACGTAGCCGGCCTGTCCGCCGTCGAGCCGCACCTCCACGGCGCCGGCGGCCGCCAGGGCCTGGCGCGTCGCGCCGACGCCCCAGCCGGTCCACCAGGCGACGTCGTCCTGGGTCCCGGGGCCGAACACGAGCAGCCAGCGCCGCACCAGCTCGGCCCGGGCCGCGTCGACGGGGAGCTCGCGGATGCCGCCGGGCAGCCACCGCTCGGTGGGGCTCCAGCGGAACTGGCCGCTGAGCCAGGTGCCGCGCGGCCGGTCGCGTCCGAGGTGGCCGTCGAGCGCGAGCTGGAAGGCGACCTTGGAGGCGACGCTGATCGTGCCCTCGTACGAGGTCCCGCGGGAGGTCGTGATCCGCCGGTCGAGACGCGGGTCGAGCGCGCGCAGGTCGCCCGTGGTCACCTCGCCCCGGGCCCGGACGGCCTCAAGGCCGACGGCCTCGAGCTCGCCGAGCAGGCGGGCCGCCGCCTCGGGCCCGGCGCCGGCGTCGGCCAGCATCCCGAGCGTCCGCCGGCGCTCCGCCTCGGCGACGGCCCGCGACGCGGCGGCATGGATGACCGGCACGTCGTCGACCGCCGCCAGGAACAGCGTCCGGCGCATCGCCCAGAGGCGGAAGACGGTGCGGTCGTCGTACATCTCGGCCGAGAGGGAGGCCGGCGACGAGCCCGTCATGCGCGCCCGGGCCTCGAGGAACAGGCCGGCGGGATCGGTCGCATGGAGCGCCACCATGGAGGCCGCGGCCTCCCGCAGGCTCGACGCTCTGGAGCCGGGCGCCAGCCGGTGGCGCACGCCGACGCGCCGGCGCCGCTCCTCGCCGCCGATATGGGTCACCGGGGGTCCTGGAGCTGCCGCATCGCCGTCAGCAGGGTGTCGTGGATGTAGGTCAGCCCGGGCGAGGCCTGGTCCCACGCCTCCTCGCCGCCGCCGGCGGCGTCGCCGGTCCAGGTCTGGCCGCCGTGGCGGTAGACCCACCACAGGTTGCTCCACGGGTCACGGAACCGGGAGAAGGTGTCGCCGAAGAAGCCGGTTGGCCCGGTGACCACCGTCGCGCCGAGCTGCCGGGCGACGTCGAGCGTCGCTTCGACGTCGTCGACGTACACCTGGAGGAGGCTGGGGGTGAAGGGCCAGCCCGGCTTGCGCTCGCCGAACATGATGGTGGCGTTCCCGATCGCCAGCTCGGCGTGCAGGAGCAGCCCGTCGTCGTCGATCGTCCGCGCCTCCGGCCGTTCGGTCGCGCCGAAGACCCGCTTGAGGAAGCCGATCAGACCGTCCGCGTCCTGGGTGATGATGAAGGGGTTGACGGTGGCGTAGCCCGCCGGGGCCGCCGGGATGCTCGGCTCGCGCTGCATGGTGCCGTCCTTCCGCTCGGTTCCTGAAGATGCCTCCAGTATCCCGGGTGAAAGTGGTCAGCCTATGACCACTTTTTCGCGCATACTGTCGCCATGCGTGCTGATCGGCTGGTGGCGGCGTTCCTCCTCCTCCAGGCTCGCGGCCGCGTCACCGCCGCCGAGCTGGCCTCCGAGCTCGAGGTCTCGGTGAAGACCGCGCGCCGCGACCTCGAGTCGCTGTCGGCGGCCGGCCTCCCCGTCTACGCCCAGCCGGGGCGGGGCGGTGGCTGGCAGCTCCTCGGCGGCGGGCGCACCGATCTCAGCGGCCTGAACGCGGCCGAGACACGGGCGCTGTTCCTGCTCGCCGGGCCGCATACCCGGCTGGCCCCCGAGGCGAGGTCGGCGCTGCGCAAGCTGGTGCGGGCGTTGCCGGAGCCGTTCCGCGAGCACGCCACGGCGGCCGCCGAGGCGGTCGTGCTCGACCCTGCCGGCTGGGGTGGCGCCCCGCCGCCCGCGTCTCCCCACCTGGAGGCCCTCCAGCGCGCCATCATCGAGCAGGTGCAGGTCCGGCTGGGGTACGCGGGGAGGTCCGGCGCCGTGACCACCCGGACGGTGCACCCCCTGGGGGTGGCCGCCAAGGGCGGGACCTGGTACCTGCTCGGGGAGACGGCGTCCGGCCGGCGCACGTTCAGGGTGGACCGCATCCGAGCCGTCACCCTGACCGAGCGGCCCGCGATCCGGCCGCCGGGCTTCGATCTCGCCCAGGCGTGGGGCGAGGCGGTCGCCGACGTCGATGCCCGCCGCACCCGGGCCCGGGCCGTCGTCCTGGCCGGCCAGGCGGCGGCCGACGGGCTGCTGTTCCAGTTCGGCGGCGACGCCCGCGTCGGAGGTCGGCGCCCGGACGGCCGGCTCGACGTGCACATCGGCGGCGCCTCCACCCTCCAGCTCGCCGAACGCCTGGCCGGGTGGGGCAACGCCATCGAGGTGGCCAGACCTCCCGAGCTCCGCCGGCGGCTGGCCGAGATCGGGGCGCAGCTCGTCGAGGCGTATGCCGGGACATGAGGCAGCCGGTCAGGGGAGCTCGTCGGGCGGCGCGTGGTCGCGCTGGGCCAACGCGTCCTCCAGTCGCGACTCCAGGGGGATCACCCGCGGCAGGCCGGTGAAGTCGAGCACCCGGCGAACGGGGGATCCGCGAGGCACCACCAGCTGCAGCTGCCGTCGCCGGGACCGCAGCCGCTCGGCCAGCCGCAGCAGCAGCGCCACCCCGGCGCTGTCGAGGTAGGTGATGTCGCTGAGATCCACCACCAGCCGGCGCGCCTCCTGCCCCATGGCGACACCGATCTCCGAGGAGACCTCGTGCGCGTTGGACAGGTCGATCTCCCCATGGACACGGACCAGGCAGATCGTGCCCCGCTGCTCGCCCTCGACCCGCGCGAGGTCGCTCACCGCTCGCTCCCGCTCGAGGCGCGGCGCCGCATCCGCACGACCGTCCCATCTGGCCCACCCGTCAGCTCGACCGATTCCATGAGCTCCTGGACGAGCGGCAGGCCATACCCGCCATGGACGCCGGAGGACGGCCGCCAGCATCCTTGATCCCGGATGGTCACCTCGGCCGTGCCGTCGTGGACGTCCAGGCTGATCTCCAGGGGGCCTTCCTTGGCGCCGTAGGCATGTTGGATCACGTTCGTGCACACCTCACCGCAGGCGAGGAGGATGTCGTTCGCGACGTGGGCGTCGGCGTCGCTTTCCCGGAGCCAGCGACGCAGGGTCTGGCGCAGCGGCGCGAGCACCCGCGGCTCGGCGGGCACACGCAGAAGCGGGCGACCGGTGAGGGGGACCGGCCGGATGGCCAGGAGGGCGACATCGTCGGCGGTGTCGTCCTCCACCATCGAGCACAGAAGCCGCTGGCAGAACGCCTCGAGGTCCTGGCCGCCATCCGTGGCCGCGGTCGCGAGGCGCTCGAGACCCTCGTCGATCGAGACGCCACGCCGCTCCACCAGCCCGTCGGTGTAGAGCAGGAGGGTCGAGCCAGGGACCAGCCGGAAGCTCGCCTCCGCGGTGAGCCCGGGATCGTCGCACCCCAGCGGCGAGCCAAGCCCCTGGTCAACAAACGAGGCCTGGCCCCCCGGCCCGACCACCAGCGGTGGGGGATGCCCGGCGTTGGCGAACTGGACCACCCCGGAGTCCAGGTCAAGGACGAGATAGACGAGGGTGACGATCTCCGACTCCAGCAGTCGGCTGACGAGACGATCGAGCCGGCCGACGACGTCGGCCGGCGACGGCTCCTCCAGGGCGTAGGCGCGCAGGGCCATCCGCAGCTGTCCCATGGTCGAGGCCGCCCGCGGACCGTGGCCGGCCACGTCGCCGATGGCCAGGCCGACGTGCCCGCTCGGGAGCTCCACGACGTCGTACCAGTCGCCGCCGACCGCCATGTCGGCCCCGGCCGGGACATAGCGTGCGGCGAGGGCCAGGCCCGGGACCTCGGGGAGCCGGTCCGGCAGCAGGCCCCGCTGCAGGGTCTCGGCGATCCGGTGTTCGCGTTCGGCCTTCCTGGCCTCGGTGACGTCCTGGACGGTTCCGACCATCCGCAGCGGCTCCCGGTCCGGGCCGACACACACCTTGGCCGTTCCCAGCAGCACCCGCTCGGCACCGTCGGGACGGGTGATGCGGTACTCGATGCTGGGGAGATCATGGTCGTCGGCTCGCTGGAGCGCGGCCTCGGTGTTCGACCGGATCCGCGCGGCATCCTCGGCATGCACCTGGTCGACGGTCGTCTCGAAGGTGACGGGGAACTCCTGGGGGACGTGCCCGTGGATGCGGTACATCTCGTCCGACCACGAGATCCGCTGCTGCGGGATCAGCCACTCCCAGCTTCCGATATGGGCGATCTGCTGGGCCTCGGAGAGCTGGGAGGTCCGCTGCCGCACCCGCGCCTCCAGCCCGGCCGCCGAGCGCTCCAGCGCCCGATGGGCCTGCATCCGCTCCGTCACCACGGCGGCGAAGAAGAACGAGCAGAAGGCGACCGTCGCATTGAACGCCTGGAGGATGAGCATCTTCTCGAGCATCGTCCCGGCCCGGAACGGCCCGACCCCCTTGGCGGCCGCCCACGAGGCGACCACCACCACGAGCAGGGCGGCCGGCGCCGCCCCCCGTTGCTGGAACCGCCAGGCGGCCCACCCGAGCAACGGGATGACCAGGAACATCAGGTTCGGATCGGCGTCGATCGCCACCAGGCACACCGTTGCCGTCAGGACGAACAGCGCCGCGGCCTCGAGGTGCCGCCAGCGTGGTCTGCCCGGTCGGCGCCATGGCCGGACCAGGCTGAGGACGAACGGGGCGACCACGAGGACGCCCATGGCGTCGCCCGCCCACCACACCGCCCAGGAGCCCGGCAGCTCGTCCGCCGGCAGCGCTCCCGACGCCACCAGGACCCCGGTGCCGACCGAGGCGCTGATGCTCATGCTCAGCAGGGCGCCCACGAAGACGATGGCGGTGGCATCTCGCAGGCGGTCGATCTCCCGGCGAAAGCCGACCTTGGCCAACAGGGTCGCCGCCACCAGGGGAGCGATCGTGTTGCCGGCCGCCGTCGCCGTGGCCGGCAGCACGCCGGTGCTGATCGGGAGGTTGACCGCGAAGGCCGCCAGGGCCACGCCGGGCCACACCCGCCTCCCCAGCACGAGGAACGCCACGACGGCGATGCCCGTCGGGGGCCAGATCGGCGTGATGTTCCTTCCGACCAGCGCCAGCCGCAGACCGAGCTTGGCGGCGGTGTAGTAGGCAACCGCCACGAGAAGGACGCCGGCCGCATACGACCAGCCGCCTGGTCTCTTCCTGGGCGTTCGCTCCCGAGTGGCCATCCTGCCTTCCTGGGCACCGTGGACACGCCGCCGAAGCCTAACCCTCAGGTTGCCCGAGCACCACCTTCGTACCCAAGAGGCCAGATCGGGCAAATCAACGCCCTCATCGCCTTGGGGTCAGTCGCAGCCCAGACTGGTGGCGGCGCGCAGGAGGGTGGCGGCCACGGCCGGGTCGCCCTCGACCCGGTGTGGGACCGAGTCCGGGTCGCGCCGGTTGCCGAGCAGGTAGCAGAACTCGACGGCCTCCATGGTGACGGTGGCGTCCGGCGGGCCCGCCGGGGCGCGCTGGACGGCCGGCGAGATGGTCCAGTCGCCACCCCCGGGACCGGCCAGGACCAGGCGGGCGCTGCGGGGCGGCCGGTCGGCCCCGGCCAGCCGCAAGGCGGCGGGCAGCAGGCGCACGCCGAACGCGACGATCAGCGCGGCGTGCCGCTCGTCCGGCGGGGCGGGTGGGCCGCCCAGGACCGTCCGGAGGTCGTCGGTGTGGATCCAGGTCTCGAACAGGCGCTGGACGAGGGCGGTCCGCAGCGGCTGAAGGGGCAGGCGCGGGTCGGTGAGGCGCACCTGCCGGTCGAGGGCGCCCGGCTCGCCGAGGTCGCGCAACAGGCGGTCGGCCTGGGCCCGCCACCCCGCCCGGGTGTGCCCGGGGGCTTGGCCACGGTGCTCGCCGATGGCCGCGGCGGTGCGTCGCGCGGGCAGCCCGCCGTCGAGCTCGGCGGGGTCCTCGGGCGTCCCGGCGTCCGCGGCGCCGAGCTGGTCCACCAGCAGCGAGTCGGTGGCGGTCAGGTGGGCGACGAGGTCCTGCACGCTCCAGTCGTGGATCACCCGCTCGCGCCACTGCGCGGGGGTCAGGCTCTGGAGCAGGGTGTCGAAGCGGTCCACCCAGGTGGCGTACCCGACGCTGGCCTCCTCGGCGGTGGCCGGACGGCGGGCGGTGGCCGCGGCCAGGACGGCGCCGCGCAGCCGCGGCGGCGGCGGGACGGCCACCGTGGTCGCCAGGCCGGCCATCGCCCGCCCCAGGCGGTCGGCCTCGGTGCGGCAGGCCGGACAGGCGGCCAGGTGGTCCTCGACGGCGGCGGTCTCCTCGGCCGAGCAGGCGTCCAGCGCCCAGGCGCCGAGCAGCTCGGTGACCACGGCGTGGCCGTCGTTCATCCCTCCACCCCCTCAGCCTGCAGGCGAGCGGCGAGCCGGCGCAGCCCCAGCCAGAGGCGGGACTTGGCCGTCCCCTCCGGGATGCCGAGGGTCTCGGCGACCTGCCGGTACGTCTGCCCATCAAAGTATGCCAGGTGGATGGCCTCACGCTGCGCCGCCGGCAGGTCGTCCACGGCCGCCCGGACCGACTTGGCGACCGAGCCCGCGACCGCTGTCTCCTCGGGGTCCGGCGCGGCGACCGGCGGGGCCGCGGCGGCGCTGCGGCGGTGGCGGGCCGCCGAGCGCCGCACCCAGTCCACGGCACGGCGGTGGGTCATGACGCCGAGCCAGCCTCGCCAGGTCCCGCGGTCGGGATCGAACGCCTGGGGGTCCTCCCACACCCGCACGAACACTTCCTGGGTGATGTCCTCGGCGGCTGCCCAGTCGCGGGTCACCCGGGCGGCCAGCCCGTACACCAGCGGCGAGAACTCGTCGTACAGCTCCCCCAGCGCCGCCTCGTCACCGGCCGCGAGGCGTTCACAGACCTCCCTGTCCCACCGTGGATGTGAGGACTGCAGCTGCTCCACCCAGGCTGCTCCTTTTGGGTTCCGGTCAGTCATCGGCCCCCGCAGCTTCCTAGATGCTGAGAACGCTGCTGTCAAGGGGCCGGCTCGGTGTTCTCGTAGACACCGACGAGTGCGCGGCGGTCGTTCAGGCCGTATACCAGGTTCCGTGGGGCCCCGGGCACCTCGATCGGGGTGAAGGGACCCTTGACCCCCTTGGCCAGCAGGAACCCGCGGGCCCCGGCCAGCGGGTCGTCCTCGGTGGGAGCCACCGTGAAGCCGGCGACCTGGCCCCGGTTGTTGAGGTCCCGGGCCAGGGTCAGCGGCACCCCGGGGGCGTCGAAGCTGGTGTAGCGACCCCGGTCGAGCAGGAAGTTGTGCAGGACTCCGTCGTCGCCGGCGAAGGCGCCGAGGATCTGGCCGCGGTCGTTGATGTCGACCAGCGAGGTCGCGGCGGCGCCGGGCTTGTCGATGGTGGTGAACCGGCCCCGCTGCCACAGGAACCCGTGGAAGCTGCCGTCGGGCTGCTGGTACTCGCCGACCACCTGCCCGCGGTTGTTGATGCCCACCGCCTGGGTCTCGGCCGCCCCGGGCACGTCGATCCGGGTCAGGCGGCCGCCGTCGAGCAGGAACCCGCGGGCGACGGCGTCGGGGTCCTGGACGTCGGCGTGGGTCTGGCTGTAGCGCCCCACGAGCTGGCCACGGTCGTTGATCCGGTAGATCCCGGTCCCCTTGGCCCCGGGGACGTCGACGGTGGTGATGCGGCCGGCCCGGTCGCGCAGGAACCCGTGGGTGGCGTTGCCGGCTTCCTTGTAGGCGCCGGCGATCTGGCCGCGGTTGTTGATGCTGTTCGCTGCGGTCTCGGTGACGGCCCTTGGGGCGTCGAACTTGGTCACGCGACCCCGGTCGAGCAGGAACCCCGGGACCGGGCTGCGGGGACGGGTGCTGGCGTCGTTCGCGGGGCTGACGCCGGCGCCGGCGCCGGTCACCGTGAGCGCGCTGACCACGACCGCGCCGGCGACAACGACGCCAAGGCGACGGCCGGGCGCGCGGCGCGAGCTGGCGGGCATGCTCGTCTCCTCTCGTGCGGGTCGGTTTCCCGGCTGTTCGCAGCGGCGGCCGGTTCGGATCGATCCGGGTTCGCGGAGTGGGATGCTCGTCTCGAGAACCTGGGCGTGGGTCGCCCTCGTCTATCTGGGTGGGCGACGCGCCAGCGCTGTGGCGGGCCGCCGGTCAGGAGGCCGAGTGGACGAGGAGCAGCTGGTCCGGTTGGTTGCCCGGGGTGACCGGGCGGCCTTCGACGAGCTGTACCGGCGCACCTCGCCGTGGCTGGCGGTGCGGTTGCGGCGGCGCTGTGCCGACGACGAGCTCGTCGCCGAGGTGCTGCAGGACACCTACCTGGCGGTGTGGCGGGCCGCGGCGGCGTTCGCCGGCGCCAGCGTCGGTGGGAGCGCGCTGGGCTGGATGTGGACGATCGCGGCCCGGCGCCTGGTCGACGCGCTGCGGCGGCGGGCCCGGGATGCGCACCCGCCGCCGGCCGGGATGCCCGCCCGGGCCGTCCCCGCGGCCGAGGACGAGGTGGTGGAGGCCACGCTGGGCGACCCGGTCGCGGAGGCGTTGCGGGAGCTGGCCCCGGAGCTGCGCCAGGTGCTCCAGGCGCTGGTCCTTGACGGGCTGACCGTCCGGGAGACGTCGGTGCTGCTCGGGGTGCCGGAGGGAACGGTCAAGACCCGGGCTCGGCGGGCGCGGATCGCGCTGCGGGAGGCGCTGTCATGAGGAGCGGACGGCTGGGCGGCGGCGCGGTCGGCGGTGGCACGGGTCATCTGCCGCCGGCGCTGCTGGAACGGTATGTGGCCGGCGGGGCGGGCCTTGGGGCCGACGTGGTGTGGACGGTGGAGGTGCACCTGGAGGGTTGCGCCGGCTGCCGGGCACGGCTCGGACGGGCCGTCACCCGGCAGAGCCCGGAGACCGTCGCCCTGCTGGAACGGGTCGAGGCCGGGCTCGGCGCCGGGGTGGCCCGCGGCCCCCGGATGCCGGCCCGGCGGCGCTGGCTGCCGCGGTGGCTGTCGGGGTGGGCGAGATGGTGGACCACCCCGGCGCTGCTGCCCCGGGTGGCCATGACCGTCCTGGTCGTGCTCGTGGCGGTCGGCCTCGACCTGGCCGACGGGGTCGCCGGCCGGCTTCCATCGCTGGTGCTGCTGCTGGCGCCGGTGGCGCCGCTGCTGGCGGTGGCGGCGGCGTGGTCGCGCGGCTCGGACCCGGCCTACGAGCTGGTCGTGGCCAGCCCTCGGGCCGGGCTGGACCTGGTCCTGCGGCGCACCATGCTCGTCGTTCTGGTGGTCATCCCGCTCCTGGTCGTCGCGGGATGGCTCGTCGGCGTCTCGCCGGCGCGCTGGCTGCTGCCGTGCCTGGCGTTCACGGCCGGCGCGTTGGCGCTCGGCGAGGTGGTCGGGCTGCAGCGGGCGGCGATCGGGCTGGCGCTGGCCTGGGTGACGGCGGTGGTCGGGCCGAGCCTGGCGACGGCGCGGCCGCCGGTGCTGCTGGCCGCGGCCAGCCTGCCCGGCTGGGCGGCGGCGACCGTGGTCGTCGCGATGGTGGTGGTGGTTCGGCGCGATGCCTACACGGAGCTGGCGAGCGGGCGCTGACACGGGAATCGAGCGAAGGAGCGATCCATGACATGGGGAGGGACCGCCGCGGAGCTATCCCCCGCGCTGCACGCATGGCAGGTCCACGCCGCGGAGCTGCGGGTGCGGGCCGGGCGGCGGATGGCCGTCGACGGGCTGGACCTGGCAATGGGCAACGGGGTCCACGGCCTGCTCGGCCCCAACGGCGCCGGCAAGACCACCCTGGTCCGGGCGCTGGCCACCGTCCTGCGGCCGGCCGGAGGCACCCTCAGTCTGCTCGGTCAGACCGTGAACGGCCGCGTCGACCTCCGCGGGCTGCGCCGGCAGATCGGGTACCTGCCGCAGGAGCTCGGGTTCTACCGCCGCTTCACAGTCCGCGAGTTCGTCGAGTACCTCGCCTGGCTCAAGGAGATGCCGGCCGGCGAGATACCGGGCGCGGTGCAGCGGGCGATCGAACGGGTGGGGCTGACCGACCGGGCCGACCATCGCATGAAGACCCTCTCTGGCGGGATGCGGCGCCGGGTCGGGATCGCCCAGGCGATCGTCAACGACCCGCAGATCCTGCTGCTCGACGAGCCCACCGCCGGCCTGGACCCCGACCAGCGGAGGCGGTTCCGGGCACTGCTGCGGGAGCTGGCCGCCGACACCTGCGTGCTGGTGGCCACCCACCTGGTCGAGGACGTGGCCGCCGCCTGCACCGACGTGATCCTCATCGACGAGGGCAGGCTGGTCTTCCACGGCGTCCCCGCCGACCTCGCGACGGCCGGGGGCGACGACGGTTCCGGCGACAGCCCGACCGAACGCGGCTACTCCGAGATCATGCGACGGCACCGGGAGGGCACCCCGTGACCGGACGGATCCTCGGCATCGAGCTGCGCCGGTCCAACGCCCGGTGGATGGCGCTGCTGCTGCTGCCGGCGGCGCTCATCCTCGGGGATGCGGGGCGCGGGCTGACCGTGCTCGCCCTGGACCAGCGCCAGGCGCTGGTCGAGGCCTTCCCGCTGGCCATGGGAGTGGCCGCCTGGCACGCCCGGCGGGACCGTCGATCCCGCATGGACGAGCTGCTCGCCACCACCGCCCTCCCCCGCTGGCGCCGGGTGCTGCCGGGCGCGGCCGCGCTGGTGATCGGCGCCCTCGCCGCCTACCTGGTCTCGACCGCGGTCAACGTCGGCCTGGTCGTGGCGGCCGGCGGCTATCTCTCGGCGGTCGCCCTCCCGATCATCGCCGTCGGAGGCCTCGCGCTGGTCGTCGGGGTGTCGTTCGGCCTGGCCATCGGGCGCTGGGTGCCGTTCCCCCTGATCCCGCCGCTGCTGGTCGTCTACCTGGCCGCGGCCGTGTTCTTCGGCGACACCGAGGCCTATACCGAGGGACCCAACGCGTCCTTCGAGATCCCAGGGTGGCTGCTGCTCTTTGGGGACCTGCAGGTGGTCGGCACGGAAAGCGACTTCGCCTCGGTCACCGCCGGCACCCACCTCGGCCAGGCGCTGTGGGTGGTCGCGCTGGCCACCGCCGGGCTCATCGTGTTCGCCGCCACGCGCCTGCGCACCCGCGCCGCCGCCATCGTCCCGCTGGCCCTCGGCGCGGCGGTCGCGCTCGCCGTGCTGCCGGAGCGGTACGCCGACGCCTACGCTCCCGACCCGGGCGCGACCGCCCTGGTCTGCACCGCCGACACGCCCCGGGTCTGCGTGATGCGGGCGCACCAGGCCGCCCTGGCCGACCTGCGTGGTCCAGGGCGGGAGGCGCTGACGGTCCTGGCGGCGAAGCTGCCCGACGCCCCCACCAGGGTGGTCGAGACCACCTACATGGACCCGCCGCCGCCCAGGGCCGACACCATCCACGTTGCCCTGCAGGTCAGCGGGGACGGCCGGGACGCCCGGTCGGCGCTCGGGACGACGCCGGACCTCCGCTGGGACCTGCTCGGTGGGGCGGGCACGCCCGGCTGCGCCGACGCCCCCGCGTTCGGTACCACCGAGCGCCGGCGGTACGACATCGCCCGGTTCGTCGCCGCCGCCTGGCTGCTCGACCAGGCGCCGCCGGCGCCGGTGGACCCGAGCGATCCAGGGCTGCTCCAGCGGAGCGAGACCCTGCCCGTCTACCAGGCGCTGCGCCGGCTGCCGCCGGCCGAGCAGCGGACCCGGGTCGCCGAGCTGCGCCGAGCCGAGCTGGCCTGCGACAGCCGCGACCGGCTGGACCTCCTGACCGGCCCGCCATGAGATTCCTGGCGCTGTACCTGCGCTCCCGGGGCGTGCCGCTGGCCGTCGCCGCGTCCGCCGGCAGCGTCGCCGCGTTGTGGTCGATCGACCGGGCGACCGACCACCGGGGCGCCGGCGCGCTCGCCCTGCTGGCCGTGGTCGCGGCCACGCTCGCGGCCGGCCCCGGGTTGGCCGGCCCGGACGTCGACCTGGACCGCACGGCGGCGATCCCCTGGCCACCCCGGCGCGCGGCCCACGTGGTCGCCGCCGGCGCCGCCGTCGTCGGCCTGGTCACCGCCACCTGGTTCACCGGCGATCAGCTGGCCCCCGCCGCGCAGGTCACCCGCGACGCCATCGGGATGAGCGGGCTCATCGCCCTCGGCGCGGTCACGCTCGGCGCCAACCAGGCCTGGATCCCGCCGCTGTCCTGGACGCTGCTCGCCTGGACCCTCATGGCCCTGCCCTGGTCCTTGCCGGCGTCGTACCGGCAGGTGCTCACCTGGATGCTCCAGCCGGCGGACGCGACCCCGGCCATCGTCACCGCCCTGGTGCTCGGCGCGGCCGGCGTCCTCGCCTACGCCGTCCTCGGTCCCGCCCATGAGCGACCATGAGCACCATGGACGACCATCCGCCACCCTCAGGCCAGGCCCAACCCGGTCACGACGAGACCGACCCGGCGGTCCGGGTGGTCGACGCCGACCCCACCTGGCCGGCGCGGTTCGCCGCCGAGGCCGCCCAGATCCGCGCCGCCCTTGGCCCGGTGGCGCTCCGGGTCGACCACGTCGGCTCGACCGCCGTCCCTGGCCTGGCGGCCAAGCCGATCATCGACATCCAGGTCTCGGTCGCCCAGCTCCACCCGATGGACTCCTACCGGCCGGCCCTGGAACGCCTTGGCTACCGGTACACCCCCTATCCCGACCCGGACGGGGTGGTGCGCTACCCCTTCTTCGGCAGGCCGCCCACCCGGCCTCGCGCCTTCCACGTCCACGTCACCGAGGCCGGCTCGCACCACGAGCGGCGGCACCTGGCCGTCCGCGACTTCCTGCGCGCCCACCCCGACCAGGCACGCGGCTACGAGCGCATCAAGCGCGCCGCCGCGGCCCGCCACCCCGGTGACCGGCCCGCCTACATGGCCGCCAAGCAGGCGTTCGTTGACGACCTGGAGCGCCGCGCGCTGAACTGGTCCGGCCAGGACGCCACACCGGAGGCGTGATCATGGGCGAGGCTGCACTCATCAAGAAGCTTGGGATCAAGCCGGGCCAGCGGGCCGCGGTCCTCAACCCGCCGGATGGCTATGCGGATCGGATCGGCCCCCCGGAGGGCGTCGCGGTGACCGCCGAGCTGGACGGCACCTTCGACTTCGTGCAGGTGTTCGCCAAGGACCGAGCCACGCTGGACCGTCACGTCGAGGCGGCCCACGCCGCCCTGAAGCCCGGCGGCCTGTTCTGGGTCTCCTACCCCAAGGGCAGCTCCAAGGTCCCGACCGACCTGAACCGCGACGTGTTCCTGGAGGCGCTCCAGCACCTCGGCGTCCGTCCCGTCACCCAGGTCTCGGTCGACGACGTCTGGTCGGCGCTGCGGTTCCGCCCGTTCGCCGAGGTGGGTTCGCGCTAGGCCCGCCGCCCGACGGTCACTGGCGGAGCAGGCCATGCTCCATGGCGAACATCGCCGCGGCCGCGCGGGTCGACACCCCGATCTTGGTGTAGACGTGCTGG
>Ga0081538_10002831_pt1 | contig 16597 bp, 14 predicted proteins | sample TabmetS5T2R1_FD_71022 | JGI IMG/M metagenome (GOLD analysis project Ga0081538, IMG submission 71022) | Tabebuia heterophylla rhizosphere microbial communities from the University of Puerto Rico - S5T2R1 | ecosystem: Host-associated > Plants > Roots > Rhizosphere ... | reverse complement strand
TACCCTCCCCACGTTTCCGCCGATAGATTCTTCCAACTCCATTTTTCCCCAGTACCCTCGTGCCGGAGTGCAGTAACAATAGCTGTCACTACCGCAATAGGACATAGAAGAACTGAACCTACTCTTACTAAGATGTTTTTGTTTGTTACAAGGGAGGGATATAAGAGGATGGCTTCGCGTAACTCTGCGGATAGATTCAGCTTAGTAAGTATCACTTCTGCCCGATGGAGTGCAGTCAAAGCCAAGCCGCCAAACACCAAGAAGAGCGCGAGAGCTATGAGCCAAGCAGTTGAGAGATTTATCTCGGTGTAGAGCAGTGGTACTTTGGACTGTGATGGATCACGAAGGCGTAAAGTCAGAAGGAAGAAGGCAAAGGAAGCTGTCATAGCCCAAACGATAGAATTTTGGTAAAGATTGAGACACGCCAGCAGGTTGTCGACCAGAATTTTGTCACGCTCAAGCGGCATAGGTCTTCCTCCATGGTGCACAGCCGATGTCCTCAGGATACACGGCTCTCACACCACGCGATGACTCGCAAACACCTTTCGCGCCGTGCTGTCCAGCGTTGCTGTCGTGAGCCGTGCATAGATCGTCGTGTTCTGGATATTGGCATGTCTCAGCCAGTCTTTCACAAACGCCAGATCAGCCCCCGCATCGAGCAAGTGTGTGGCAATCGAGTGCTTCAAGCAATGAAACTTGCGCTTCTCCACTGGAAGCCCTGCGACCTTTCCATACGTCTGCATGAGATGATGCAGCATAAAATGGCTTCTCGGCACATTGCGGTTGGATATAAAGAGATAGGGCGATTCATCTACTTGTGTCCGCAGATATGAGCGAAGCGCCTTCAGAACATCCGGCTGCATGGGGTACACTCCAGAGATCGATCCCTTCAGCTGGTGAATGCTGATTCTCCCCTGCTTTACATCCACCTCAGCTCACTGTAACAACCCGATCTCCGATGCTCGCAGCCCGCGTCGATACGCTACTAGGAAAATTGCCTTATCCCGCTTTGAGCGAATGACCTTGAATAACTGCCGCAACTCGTCTTGTGTAAGGAAGCGGATAGTGCGTTGCTCCGAACGTCTGACGTGCGCCGCGGGGGACGGCTGCACCACGGCCGCTGACTTTCGACGACCGTTTGTGCGGGTGCGAGATGATTTTTTCCGCGTCTCCATATATTCCACACAATAGTTGAAGTGTGGAATACCAACAGCCACGATCGATGGCAAGACAAGGACCGACAGGAGGAGAGAGAGCGCACATGCGTGACGGCCTTCGAGGGCCAGTCGTTGCCTGGCCTCGTTCTCTCCTGTGTTCCTGCCCATGGTCCCATCCCTAGCCTATCCCTTTTTGGCAGGACAAGCCCACAACCCTACGCTCAGCGGCGCGGCTTGCCAACCTCCGCTGCAGAGCCTTATTCAGCACTCTCTCTGAAGCGTGTGTTGCGCATAGCGGTGCTGGCGAAGGCTGTGACGATGGGCCGTAATATTTCTGCCATGGCCTTGTGCCCATCTTCATTCATGTGCACGCCATCATACGAAAACTTCCCAGCGTTCTTATCAAGGCCCGCGAAGCTTGGCAGTAAATCCAGGACAGTCAGGCCCGGCAGGCCCTCAGCCGCTTGCAACACCCGCTCATGCATATGCGTATGTTGGTATGTGGTAAAGGGGTGCAGGAACGCGGGCAGTATCACGACCAATGCCGCAAAGCCATGGCGTTGTTGCAGGTCGGAGAGCAGAGTCAACCCCGCTCGCACCGTCGTTTGGCCTTGTAAGATATGCTTGCGGTAGAAATGGTCGTGCACTGTCTGGGCGAGATTAAGACGATGATACAGTATGAACGCTAACCTGGAACGTTGCAGCACGCCACGGGAGAGGGCCGTCGCAGTCTGCCGGCGCGCCAGCCGAGCTTGCTCCAGGAGCTTCCGGTGCACGCCGCCGTCGCTATGCAGATGAAAATCATTCAAACAGACGGTCACGAGCACCAGGTCTGGTTGGTACTGCAAGCCCTTCACGCGCAGGGTTTCGATTTCCTGCATCGTGTGATAGCCGCCGACGCCCATATTGAGGACTTCATAGGGTCTATCAGTCTCTCCAGGCGTGTTGAGGAGTTGCTCAAGCTGCTTGGTATAGGTCTTGTCTAGATCCGGGACGCCATTCCCGGCAGTGGTCGAATCCCCCACGATGACAATTCTGTAGGTTGCTTCAGGTTTCGTCTCGGCGTATTCATAGTCCCTGAAACCGGCGCTGTTAATGGCAAAGCCTTGATGGGACCAGTCCAAAGGCGTCTCGCTGGGTGTGGAGCTCGGTCGGTATTCGTAGCTGAGCGCAGGGTTGGCTGACAAACGGTAGTCGGCAATGGGCAGCGGGGGTAAGGGGCGAGGGGGAAGGTCCAACACGCGGACAGCCATTTCCATAAGCACAAGAGCCAGCACAGCGCTTGCGACAATCAGGAGTGCCTTGCCGCACGTCTTCCTCATCGCAGGGTCTCCAGGGTGGGGCGCCAGGGGTTTTCGCCGGAAAATGCCCCAACCCTCCCTAACGCCCGCGGATAGCTCTCCCGCATCATCTCCATGCTCGACTCTGCATAGACTTGTGAAGGGTGCAAGGCAAACAGAGCACATGGACGCCGGGGACATATACTAGCTGTTCTGTGGCATTGTGTCGAGCCCCTTCCCTGTAAATACACGCGAAACTAACGCTCTGTGGCCAGCATTTTCTATTGTAATGTTGCATTGTGGATTCTTGTCCGTTTGTGGCTGAAGGTCTCTCAACAGGGCTTTTTTCCCTACACACGACGATACCTCCTCTAAGAGACTCATTGCGTGTTGGTCCTATCGAATTGATCGTTGAGGGCTCTTTGCGGTCACCGCGATCAAGCAAGGCACCCGTATTCTGCACATCGGGGAAAAGATTCCCAAAGACGAAAGCGCCTTGATTTCTACCTCGAACTTTATGGGGTCTGTTCATAACTCTGGCGGCGTTTTTAGGGTTGACTCTGCTGCCAGGTGACCGATAATCTTCCATTCCCTGCCCCGTATGTGGCACCCATCTGATCTATGGAGCACAAGGCAATTCATGTCTGCAGAAGTGATCCGTATCGTTGGCGCACGGCAAAACAATCTCAAAGACCTGACACTTAACCTGCCCTTGCATGAGCTCATCGTCATCACAGGCGTGAGCGGCTCTGGCAAATCGAGCCTGGCGTTCGACACACTCTATGCCGAAGGACAGCGGCGCTATGTGGAAAGTTTTTCCGCCTACGCCCGACAGTTCCTGGAGCGTATGGACAAGCCCCAGGTCGAGCGGGTGGAAGGCATTCCCCCGGCTATCGCCATTGATCAGAGCAATCCCATCAAAAATTCGCGCTCGACAGTCGGGACTATGACCGAGCTTACCGACCATATCCGCCTGCTGTTCGCCAAGATTGGCCAGTTGCACTGTCAGCAGTGCGGCAGGCCCGTGCAGCGCAGTCATGCCGGCAGCATCGTTACGTCCTTGCTGCAGCACGCTGCCGGGCAGGCGATCATGATTGCGTTCCCCTACACACGCACGGGATCGCAGACTTCAGAGGCCATACGCGTCGAACTACAGCGCCTGGGCTTTACCCGGCTGCTGGTGGCCGGGCAGGTGCTGCGCCTGGATACCGAGTCCCCCTTGCCAGAGGCCGAGACGCCTTTCGAGGTGCTGGTGGACCGCCTGGTGGTGCAGGCAGACCGCCGCGCGCGCTTGCTGGATTCACTGGAACAGGCGTTACGCTTCGGGCAGGGCATGGTGATTGTGCACTTCGGCGCGACTGCGTCGGCACAGGGGGCGGAGCGACCTTTCCCGGATGGGCAGCAGCAGAAGTTTAGCCAGCACCTGCATTGTCCGGATTGTAATATCACCTACCGTGATCCTGTGCCAAACCTGTTCTCCTTCAACAGCCCCCTGGGCGCATGTGAGGTCTGTCAGGGGTTTGGGCGCACCATTGGCCTCGATATGGACCTGGTCATTCCCGACCCCCGCAAAACCCTGGCGCAGGGAGCTATCAAACCCTGGAGTGGCCCGAGCACGACATACGAACGCCGCATGCTCATGGCGTTCTGCGCCAGGCACGGCATCCCCACCGATGTGCCCTTTGCCCAACTCACCGCGGTGCAGCGGCAGGCCCTGTTCGACGGCGATGGTGACGCATACGAGGGGATTCGCGGCTGGTTCGCCTGGCTGGAGACGCGCACGTATCGCATGCACATCCGCATTTTCCTGGCCAGGTTCCGCAGCTACGTCACCTGCTCCGGGTGCCACGGCGGCCGCTTGAAGGCTGAGGCATTACTGACCCGCATCCGCGGCAAAGACATCACCCAGATCTACGCCATGTCCGTAGGCGACACCTCCAGGTTTTTTCGCGACTTGACCGAGGCGTATCGCCACGATCCGGCTATCTCGCTGTTGCTCGGGGAAATCGTCAGTCGGTTGCAATACCTGGTCGATGTGGGTCTGGACTACCTGACACTCGAGCGCCAGTCGCGCACCCTCTCCGGAGGCGAGGTGCAGCGTGTCAACCTGACCACAGCCCTGGGATCCTCGCTAGTCAATACCCTGTACATCCTGGATGAGCCGAGCATTGGCTTGCACCCGCGCGATAGCCGCCGTCTCGTGCGGATTCTGCACCATCTGAAGGAGAATCACAACACCATTGTGGTGGTGGAGCACGATCCGGAAATCATCCGCGAGAGTGACCGCATTCTCGACCTGGGGCCAGGAGCCGGTGAGCATGGCGGGGAGGTGGTCTATTTCGGGGCGCCAGCCGGCATCCTTCACGCCGAGTCTTCGCTCACCGGGCAGTACCTCGCCGGCAAGCGCATGATCCCTGTGCCAGCACGTCGCCGACCGGCGCGTCCGGACTACGCTATCATCGTACGCGGGGCAACGCAGAACAACCTCAAGGATATCGACGTGATCATGCCGCTCGGTCTCCTGGTCTGCGTCACCGGGGTGTCTGGCTCCGGGAAGAGCACGCTGGTACACGAGGTGCTGTATAACGGTTTACAAAAGGCCCGCGGCGGAGCCGTCGGTATGCCAGGAGCATGCCGTGCCATTGAGGGAGGAGACCTGATCGACGCGGTCGTCATGGTCGATCAGTCACCCATTGGGCGTACGCCGCGCGCCAATCCTGTGACCTACGTCAAAGCCTACGACCATATCCGACGCCTGTTTGCCGCCACGCCAGAGGCCCAGGCGCGGGGTTTTGGCGCCAGCACGTTTTCCTTCAACACCCCCGGTGGGCGCTGCGAAACTTGCCAGGGCAGCGGCTTCGAGAAGGTGGAGATGCAGTTTCTCTCGGATATTTTTGTCGCCTGCCCGGAGTGCGAGGGGGCGCGCTTCCGCCACGAGGTGCTGGAGGTGCGGTATCGCGGCTGCACCATCACGGACGTCCTGCAGCAGACGGTCACCGAGGCGCTGGCGTTTTTTCACGATACACCGGCGATTCGACACGCGTTGCAGCCTTTACAGGAGGTTGGCCTGGAGTACATCCGCCTCGGGCAGCCTCTGAACACGCTCTCAGGGGGCGAATCACAGCGGCTGAAGCTGGCGTCACACCTGAGCGTGTCGCAGGGTGGCCGGCACCTGTTTATTTTTGATGAGCCGACGACTGGCCTGCACTTTGAAGACATTCACACGCTCATGAAGGCCTTGCAGAGGCTGTTAGAGCAGGGGCACTCCCTACTCGTGATCGAGCACAATATGGAAGTTATTAAAAGTGCCGACTATCTCATTGATCTCGGCCCAGAAGGGGGTGAGGCCGGTGGGGCCGTAGTCGCCTGTGGGACGCCGGAGGAGGTGAGCCAGTGTGCGGCATCGTACACCGGCCAGTTTCTGCGCCACTATCTGTCCCAGGCGGCGACCGACGTCTATCAGCTCGCCCACCCCCAGGCTCCCGCCCTGCCCGTGCCAACGGACCATCATGCCATCGCTATCAGTGGCGCCCGCCACCACAATTTAAAAAATATCGAGGTGCACATCCCGCGGGACCAGCTCGTTGTGATCACCGGGCTCAGCGGTTCGGGGAAATCGACCCTGGCCTTTGATATCGTCTTCGCCGAGGGGCAACGCCGCTATATGGAAAGTCTTTCGGCGTATGCCCGGCAGTTTTTACAGCCCCTGAGCCGGCCTGACGTCGATATCGTGCGGGGCGTGCCTCCCACGGTGGCCATCGAGCAACGTGTCACCCGTGGCGGGAGCAAGTCGACGGTCGCCACTGTGACCGAGGTGTACCATTACCTGCGCCTGCTCTATGCCAAAATCGGCGTGCAGTACTGCCCGCAGTGTGATCTGCAAATTACCTCCCAGAGCGCCGAGCAGATCTTGGCGCACCTGAGCACGACATATGCGGACCAGGAAGTGACCGTCCTCGCGCCTATCGTGCGCGGTCGCAAGGGTTTTCACAAAGAGGTGTTCGCGCAAGCGGCCAAGGTCGGTGTGACGCATGTGCGCCTCGACGGCACTGTTGTTGCCCTCACGGCTCGTCCAACCCTCGATCGTTATCGCGAACATGACATCGATTTCGTGGTCGGGACGACGAAAATTGCCCGGCGTAGTCTCCGCGATGTCCAGACTCTGGTGGAGCGTGCTGTGCATCTCGGTCAAGGGGCGTGCGCTGTACTGGCTCCAGGGCATGCCGAGCATCTGTACAGTCTGAAATTTTTTTGCCCTAGATGTAACCTGAGCTTTGCTGAGCTTGATCCTCGCCTGTTCTCCTTCAACAGTCGGCACGGCGCCTGCCCCACCTGCAACGGCATGGGGACGAGCAACGATTTCGACGCGGATTTGCTCATGCCTGATGTCCAGCTGTCACTGCGTCAGGGAGCCTTAGCGCTCTACAACGGTGGCCCTTTCAAAGCGAGGCACCGGGAGCGGCTGTTCCACAACGCTACCGCCATATTAGGGATTGATATCGATACACCCTTTGTTGACGTACGGGAGCGCCAGCGCCAGGCTTTTTGGCACGGCCTCAGCGGACGCGCCGGCACTTTCGAGGGCATCTTGCCGCACTGCCGGCGCCTGCTGGAGAGTAATTCCCGTGAGCGCGTGCAAAGCTATCTCGCCCAGTTCATGCGAGAGATCACGTGTCCTGCCTGCCATGGCACCCGCCTGAATCCCCAGGCACGCGCCGTGCGCCTGGCTGGCCAGACGTTGGGAGACCTGGTGTCCCTGTCTGTAGCGGCCGCGGTGGACTGCATGCCGCAGCTCGCATTCAACGCGCGTGAGCATGCTATTGCCGAGCCGCTGTTGCCAGAAATTACGGCACGCCTGCAATGCATGCAGGAGGTAGGCCTGGGCTATCTGACGCTGGACCGCCGCAGCGATACGCTGTCTGGCGGTGAAGCACAGCGTCTCCGCCTGGCCGCGCAACTGGGCTCACACCTGCGTGGTGTATGTTATATCCTCGACGAGCCCACCATCGGTCTGCACCCCCGTGACAACGCGCGGTTGCTGGGCACACTGCACCGTTTGAAGGAGCAGGGCAATAGCATTGTGGTAGTAGAGCACGATGAAGAGACCATCCGCCAGGCTGACCACATCATCGACCTTGGCCCTGGCGCCGGGAAGCAGGGCGGCGAGGTGGTGGCGGCTGGGACGCTGCAGGAACTGCTCCAGCAGCCGGCCTCCCTCACCGGACGCTATGTGAGCAATGGTTGGCATCGGCAGCAGGGTGGGCGCCAACGCGCCGTGCAGGACTGCCCCCAGCTCACCCTCTCTGGCGCGCGTGAGCACAATTTGAAACATGTGGAGGTGCGTCTGCCCCTGGAAACGTTTATTGCCGTGACTGGCGTGTCAGGCTCGGGCAAGAGCACGCTGGTCAAGCACACGCTGTATCCGGCCCTCCGCCACCACCTGACGGGCTACAATGGCCGCGTCGGAGCGCACGCTGGTCTACATGGCGTGGAGGCCGTGCGGCGCGTGCTGGAAGTCGACCACACGCCGATTGGCAAGACGCCGCGCTCCAACCCGGCCACGTATGTGGGCTTTTATGACGATATCCGGCGCTTGCTGGCACAAACCCCCGAGGCACGTCTGCGCGGCTATGCACCCGGTCGTTTTTCGTTCAATGTGGCCGGGGGGCGTTGTGAAGCCTGCAGTGGCCAGGGGCAGCGGAAAGTCGAGATGAGTTTTTTGCCAGATGTCTTTGTACCCTGTGAAACCTGCAATGGCACACGTTTTACTGAAGAAACGCTCGACATTCGCTACAACGGCAAGCACATCGCTGACCTCCTGGCTCTCACCGTCGCTGAAGCGGTCGAGTTCTTTGCCGGTGTCGCCAGTATTCGGCGTCCCTTACAGATTCTAGATGACGCCGGGCTAGGGTATGTAACGCTGGGGCAGCCGAGCAACACGCTCTCAGGTGGGGAAGCCCAGCGTATCAAATTGGCCTACGAGCTGAGCCGGTCATCGCAATCTGGCACCCTCTACCTCCTCGATGAGCCCACCACCGGGCTACACCTGGCAGACATCGAGAAACTCCTGCATGTCCTGCAAGCGCTGGTGGATCAAGGCAACACGGTGGTAGTGGTGGAGCACAACTTAGAGGTGATTGGCCAGGCGGACTACATCATCGACCTCGGCCCAGAAGGCGGCGATGCCGGAGGCGAGGTGGTGATTGCCGGCCCTCCAGCATACCTCATCGCCCATCCCGAGGCTTCACACACGGCACGTTTTCTACGCGAGCACTATAATGGCAAAGCGATGGTTGATGCACGGTAGACCTACTGTATCTCCCAACGTAACTTCCGTTGTGGCATGCACTTACGGATGCGATAGGGGTCAAAAGAGGAGATACAGTAGGTTTATGCTTGGCATAATTTTTATCGAGCAGCTGTCGATCTGTTCTGCTCACTTGCCCTCTCTGACAGAGGACACGGCGTACCTGGTATTCTACCAGCATGCTAGACTTGACAGCATCACGATTCCCGAGTACTTTGCCCCTCCCGGAGTTTTTTTGTTCTTGCCTCTGAGAGGAGAGTGACATAGTGGAAACTAGCTCTAGAGTGACGCAGCTATGACGGTGAGTGATGTCCAAGTACACATCTGGGGTGCAGAGACCCTGGAGCGGCCCTGGCCGCCAGGCGGGGCAACCCTGGCGCACCGTCCTACCCCACCGTGTCTTCTGGGGGACTGATCTGACCCGGCTGCGTGGCTCGTATCGTCAGGCAGTCACGCTCTTCACTGAGGAACTTGATTTTTTCTCCGATATCGATAAAACCTGGATGATAGGTCGCGGCATTGCCGCATGGCTCGGCTGGCCGCTGTAGGCAATCCGACACACTGCTGAGGTGAAAGGAGTCTCATGGAAGCCGAACGTCCAATTCCACAGCCAATTACACCGGAATCGAAGCCGTATTGGGATGGCATGAAAGAAGGCAAGCTCATGCTGCCCAAATGCCAGGACTGTGGCAAGGTCCACTTCTATCCGCGTGTGTTTTGCCCGCATTGCCATTCTAACAACCTGACCTGGGTTCAGGGCAGCGGCAAGGGCAAGCTCTACTCGTTTGAGATCCTGTATCGTCCGTTCAATCGTGCCGTCAAGGTGCCACCGCCCTATGTTCTGGCCATGGTCGAACTGGAGGAAGGGCCACGCATGTTGTCTAATCTCGTGAATGTGGAGCCTGACCCCAAAGTGATTAAGTGTGACATGCCCGTGGAAATAGTCTTTTCCAAGCTCACGGACGACATGACCATTCCGCTGTTCCAACCGGCACGCTAGCCAGGAGGCGAAACGTATGGCAGAGCGCAACGCGATGAGAGAGCTGTCCAATTCGGTGTGTATCGTGGGGGTAGACGAGAGCGACGAAATCGGCACACTCCCCCACAAAAGCCAATTGGCGTTACATCTGGAGGCGATTACCAACGCGGTCAGAGATGCTGGACTTAAGATCACGGATGTGGATGGCATCTTTACGGCCGGTCAGCATTCTCCGGCCCTGCTTGGTGAGGCGCTGGGGATCACACCGCGTTATGTCGATGGCACGAGCGTGGGCGGGTGCTCCTTCATGATCCTGGTCGAGCATGCCGTTGCCGCCTTACATCATCACCTGTGCAATGTTGCCGTGGTCTCGCACGGCGAGAGTGGACGCTCGGGCGTGGGGGTGACCCGGAGCCGCGATACGAGTATTAGTGGCCAGTATGAAATCCCGTACGGTTTTGGCGCTGCCCCCACGTACTTTGGCTTGATTACCACCCGCCACATGCACGACTATGGCACCACGCTGGAGCAATGGGCCCAGGTGGCAGTGTCCACACGCGCCTGGGCTATGCTGCATCCGAAAGCCATGTTCCGTGACCCATTGACGATTGAGGAAGTGCTGAACTCCCGGCCGATTTGCTATCCCTTTAACATCCTCAATATCTGTCTGGTGACCGATGCTGGCGGGGCCGTGGTCCTGACGCGCGCTGATCGGGCGCAAGATTGTGCCAAAAAACCCGTCTATGTCCGTGGCACGGGTGAGGGCACTGAGCACGTCTCAGTCACGCAGATGAAGGGGCTGCCCTTGAGCGAGGCGACGCGCATTTCCGGCCAGCGCGCTTTTGCCATGGCCGGCGTGACCCACAGTGACTTCGACCATATTATGCTCTATGATGCTTTCACCTCCGGCCCCCCCATCATGCTGGAGTCGCTGGGGTTTGCCAAGCCGGGCGAAGGCGTCCACTTCTTTGAAAATGGGAAGTCAACTCCGGGTGGCTCGTTACCGATTAACACCAACGGTGGCGGCCTGTCCTACACCCATTCGGGCATGTATGGCGTTTTTCCGATCATCGAAGCCACCCGCCAACAGCGCGGCGAGTGCGGGGCGCGGCAGGTGCCCAACACCAAGCTGTCGCTGGTCAATGGCATGGGTGGTATGCTCTCGGCAGCCGGGACGTTAGTCCTATCACATGAAAAATAGCGGTGCGTGACTCTGGGTTGAGAGGGTGACGGATGCTACTCTCTCCCAGGGTTTCATGAGGACGGAAGGGAGGACGATGGATATCCTGGCCAAAATTGCCGAACAGCGCATCCGCGAGGCGATGGAAAGAGGCGAATTCGACCATCTCCCCTACCACGGGAAGCCTCTCAAACTTGATGATCTGATCGGTGTGCCTGAGCATTTGCGCATGGGCTACAAAATTCTCAAGAACGCCGGCGTGCTGCCCGAAGAAATGCAACTGAAGAAAGAGATGGTGTCGCTCAAAACGCTGCTGGATGCCTGTTATGACGAGACGGAAAGACAGCTCCTGCAGCAGAAAATGAATGAAAAGATGCTGCGCTACAACATGATGATGGAAAAGCAGCTGCACAAACCCACCTATCAGAAGTACCACACCAAGATCATGAGGAAACTTGGCTCCTGAGCTGCCCATATGGCACGCACACGGCTCTTCCGTATGCACTGGCCGAGCGCGCCGTTTGCCCGTGGGAGCTATGCAGCATATCGTCCAGGACAAACGGCGTTTGAAGGCATCGAGGGCCGGCGGGTGGGGCGTCTGCACTTCTGTGGGGAACATACCTCAGTCGCTTTCCAGTGCCTCTATGGAAGGCGCGTGTGCCACAGGGGCCTTTACGGCGCAGGCTGTTCTGCATGATATGGGCTTGCCCACGGAGCATATCATGACCGCCCTTGGGGGTGCGCCTCTCCTCTCCTCATATGGCCTTCAGCACGCCCTCGCAGCATGGCGGTGCGGTGCGCCGCCGCTTCCCTCAGCAGTTCCCACAGGCGAGCTGAAGAAGCAAGTTGTGCTCACTCATTGAGCTTGTCACGCAGGCGCCGGAGCAACTCCGCATAAGAATTGTCTGTGATGATCTTGTTGAACTGCGACTGCAAATTGGCAGCTAGACTGACATCATCGAGCAAAATATCCTGCACGCGCCACGCGCCACCTTCTTGGACAAGCCGATAATCAACTGATACCAGCCCTTCCTTAGGGTGTCTGACGGTAGTTTTCACCGTGGCGCGTTGTCCAGTGATAGTCTCTTTCGCGAAATTCACCTCCAGACCGTGGAAAAACTCTGCCGATTTGGGGTACGCTACTTTGGTAAACAGCTGTTCGAGTAGCGCGATAAATTCTTGTTGCTCAGCAGGGGTGCGAGCTTGCCAGTGTTTGCCCAACGTGCGCTGCGCTACCGCAGGAATGTCGAGAATGGTGTTCGCCTCCTTGGCAGTGGCGGTGTTTGCGGCCTGATCAGCAGTGGAGAGGGTACCGTTTTTGCTTGGCTTTATACGGATGATGGCTTGCACGAGGCGCTGTACAAGCTGCATCGGGGTCTCAGACTCTGCCGCGACGTGCACGCCAACGGTATTCCCCAGCAACACACAAGCGAGTATATAACAAAGAACGCTCCGTCGGTTTTCCATGCCTACATCCTTACGCCTTTTTATGCTTTTCTGTGATATAAGCAACCTTATCATGGCCGCTACTGTAGTACTATACCAGATTTACAACACACAATATGCAGTGCCTATGCCTCAAGTGCCCTGTGAGGTTCTGAAAGCACTTCTACCTCACTATACAGATACGGCCTACTTCGGCACCTTCGAAGACCGTACGTTTGGCCATGTGGAGAGATGATAGCGTGTCTACTAACCCACGGCACCTGTATAAGGGATCCCGCTCTTTATCTTCGACTCTATGTCTTAATTATGACCTACAGACCGTATGCTAGAGACCAAAAAAGGCAACGTTTCGTAAGGCGCATAGTTACTATGGACTCTCTCTAACGGCATAGAGTACACTGTTGCGGCAGGGCCATCTGGGGCAGTCCCAGCAGTCGCGCCGAGGCACAATAATTCTATGGCAACAGGAGGACGCAAGATGCAGTGGAAACGCCGATTGGCAATCGGAGTACTGAGCTTAGGAATCCTGGTTGGTTGTGCAACGACTGGAGAACGAATGGCAACCAAGGAGAAGTCATTGTACGACCGTCTGGGAGGTAAACCCGCTATCACGGCCGTTGTCGATGACTTTACCGCTCGTGTTGCCGCAGATCGCCGTATTAATCGTTTTTTTGCTAATACCGATGTTCCCGCCTTTAAAGCCAAGCTCGTAGACCAGATCTGCGAGGCGAGCGGTGGCCCCTGCAAGTATACTGGGAAAGACATGAAGACTGCCCACGCGGGCATGGGTGTTACTGACGCTGATTTTAACGCACTGGTCGAGGACCTCGTGGCTACCCTGGACAAGTTCAAGGTGCCAGAGAAAGAGAAGGGCGAACTTCTTGGTGCTTTGGGACCGATGCGCAAAGACATCGTGACGAGATAGCAGTTAGATTCTATCGCCGTCAACGTGAGGACAGCCGCTCTCTATAGATGCGGATTGTCCTCACGACTTTAGCTCCCATACTTTGAGCCTTTACTTCCTACCGTTGTGGCTGTCTTGCCTGACATGGCCTTATCTCCTAATGTAGCGCGCAACTCCTCGTCTGGCACACGGTTTGCTTTCTCCCGTGGTAGGGCTATCATTCATGCATAGGAGGTTGTCCTATGTCACGTCAAACGCTTGCAGATGTCTCACAGGCCGGTGCTGCCCCGCAGCCCTCTCACCCACTCCGCGCGCTCCTCATAGCGCAATTCCTTGGGGCATTTAATAATAATGTCTACAAGATGGTAGTGTCGCTGTTAGCCGTGCAGGAGACCCTCAAAGCTGGGACAGGAAGTGCGGCTTTAGCACTCGTTAGTGCAGTATTTATCATCCCTTTTCTGCTCTTTTCCGGCTATGCCGGGCATGCTGCCGATGTGCTGAGCAAACGCGCGGTGCTGGTCGTCACCAAATCTTTCGAGGTGCTCGTCATGGGGTTGGCATGCGGTGCGTTGCTGAGCGGTCGATTCGATTACATGTTAAGTGTCTTGTTCTTGTTGGCAACCCAGGTGACGTTTTTCGGTCCAGCCACATATGGCCTGCTGCCGGAGATCCTGCCCGCCAGGGATTTGGCCCGTGCCAATGGGCTTATCGAGATGAGCACCTTTGTCGCCATCATTCTGGGGACGGCCCTCGGCACGGCCATGTTTGTAGTCTGGTACAAGCAGCTTGAAATCATTGGCCTCTGTCTTATCGCTGTGGCCGTGGCTGGCACGGGTGCCAGTCTCAGGGTACCATCTGTCCCACCGTCAGGAGCGAGGCAAGCATTTCGTCTCAATCCCTGGGGCGAGATCTGCCGCGGGCTAAGGTGGCTGGCACGTGAGAGCAGGCTCGGGCTGACTGTCTTGGGCATCGCGTTTTTCTGGCTATTCGCGGCGCTCATGCAGATGGCGGTCCTCTTGTTCGGCAAAGAAGTCATGGACCTCGACGATCTCCGCGTGGGCCTGCTCGGCACGTTCCTCGCTCTCGGTATCGGGGCTGGTAGTCTGACAGCAGGGCGTCTCTCAGGTCAGAAAGTTGAACTGGGGCTCGTACCGCTCGGGGCACTCGGCATGGGCACCAGTACGCTGCTGTTATCGGTCTCTGCGTCGTCGTATGCCCTGACGGCTATCGTGCTAGTGGTGCTCGGCTGCGCCAGCGGCTGGTGCATCGTCCCCTTGCAAGCATTCCTGCAATACAAAAGTCGGGTCGAGGAGCGCGGACTGCTCCTGGCAACGACCAACTTCCTCAGTATGGGCGCGGTTCTGGTGGCCTCTGGGGTCTTGTGGGTGTGCCACGACCTGCTCAAATGGCAGGCCGATCGCATTATCCTGCTCGCCGGCTTTGGGCTCCTGCTTGGAACCATCTACGTGTTGCGCCTCTTACCAGCCTTTGTCGTCCGCCTGGTCTGTTGGATGCTGACGCATACCCTGTATCGCATCCGCGTGGTGGGTGGGGAGCATATCCCGACACAGGGGCCAGCATTGCTCGTCTGCAATCATGTCTCCTATGTCGACGGCCTCCTCGTAGGTGCCTGTGTGCCCCGCTTCGTCCGTTTCCTGATCTATCGCCCAATTTATGAGCGCAAAGCCCTGCGCTGGCTGTTTCGCCTGATGCAGGCGATCCCTATTGCCGGTGGGCCTGAGGCGCCAGCAGCCCTCGCACAGGCGCATCAGGCCCTGCAGGAGGGCCATGTGGTCTGCATTTTTGCCGAGGGGGCCATTAGCCGTACAGGCGATTTACTGCCCTTTAAAAGAGGGTTTGAGAGGATTATTGAGGGGCTGGAGGTGCCGGTCATCCCTGTGCATCTGGACCGGCTCTGGGGGAGTATTTTTAGCTTCCAGGGCGGACGTTTTTTTTGGAAATGGCCCAAACAGTTGCCGTACCCTGTCACCGTGTCCTTTGCTGCGCCACTGCCCGCTACGGCTACAGCGCCGCAGGTCCAGCAGGTGGTCATGGAACTGGGCAGCGCTGCTATGGCCTATCGACCCAAGACAACAACACCTCTTCCACAGCGTAACCAGGCATGAGCACGGCTGCAGATCCTGCAAACAGCATTGTGTCAGGAGACAAGATTTGCGACAATACACCGCCGCGTGGGCTGTGCCATGTACCCCGTAGCAGCAGTACCTGCGGTGAGGGGCAGCATAATCAGGGCGGCAGGAGGTAGGACGAGGAGTCACATGTGAACACAGACGCACAGGAGGCATATGCGTATTGTCGAGAAGTGACGAGACAACACGCGAAGAATTTTTACTATGCCTTTCTCTTTTTGCCCAAGGCCCAGCGTGACGCTATTTATACGGTGTACGCCTTCTGTCGCTACTGCGACGATATTGCCGATGACGACCATGTCCTGCCGACCCAGCATGCCTTGCTGCAGCACTGGCGCCAGGAACTCGATAATTGCTATGCTGGTAAGCCGACCCATCGTATCACCCAAGCCCTGCAACGCACCGTGACGCATTATGCTATTCCTAAGCAGTACTTTGAGGAACTGATCTGCGGTGTGGAGATGGACCTCACTGTCCAACGCTACGCCACGTTCTCCGAGTTGGAGCAGTATTGCTACCGTGTGGCGTCCGTGGTTGGTCTGGCTTGCCTGCCGATCTTCGGGGCGAATCACGCTGGTGTGCAGAGCTATGCGCGGAACCTGGGTTTGGCCCTCCAGCTCACCAATATCATTCGCGATGTCAAGGAGGATGCTGAACGCGGACGGATTTATTTGCCCATCGAGGATCTGCATGCCTTCCGGTATCCCGAAACGGATCTCTTGCAACAGCATTACACTGCAGCCTTCGTCGCCTTGATGCACTTTCAGCAGCAGCGTGCTGTCAAGTATTACCAGAAGGCTGCCACGTGTCTCCTGCCTGGTGACCGCGCCAAGTTAGTCGCCCCAGAAATTATGGCCGCGCTCTACCGTACTACACTGCGCAAAATCGTCCGACACCGCTACAACGTGTTTCGTGGACGCACCAGCCTGCCAACGCTACAAAAAGTCCTGATCGCCTTACGCGTGTTTGGGCATATCTGGCTGGAGACCACACTTCTCCAGTATCGTCAATCCTCATCAGGAAACTCGCTATGAGCATGTCCCATGGCAGTATGCAGGCGGCCCTACTCTATGGCCCGCGCCACATCGCCCTCGAGACGATTCCTATGCCGACTCCTGGTGCCACCGATGTCCTCGTGCGCGTTGAAGCCGCGACTACCTGTGGCACCGATCTCAAAGTCTTTCTGCAGGGTGG
>Ga0081538_10002830_pt1 | contig 16602 bp, 12 predicted proteins | sample TabmetS5T2R1_FD_71022 | JGI IMG/M metagenome (GOLD analysis project Ga0081538, IMG submission 71022) | Tabebuia heterophylla rhizosphere microbial communities from the University of Puerto Rico - S5T2R1 | ecosystem: Host-associated > Plants > Roots > Rhizosphere ... | reverse complement strand
GAGCTCGCGGCGGTCGGTCTTCAGCGTCGCGCCGAGGGCGAGAAGCGCGGCGGCGATGTCGGACGGGGGGGCGGAAGCGCAGAAGTCGTTCGCGAAGATCGCGTGCTCGCCGTGGAGTCCCTCGCGGGCGAAGCAGCGCGAGCCGCCGTGCAGACGGCACGGGAACTTGAGCCGCCAGTACCAGCATCGGGTCGCTTGCAGCAGGTTTCCGGCCACCGTGCCCATGGCGCGGAGCTGTGGCGACGCGGCGAGCGAGCAGGCTTCGCGGAGGACCGGCGGGATCTGCGGATCCGCTTCGAGCTCGCCCAGCGTCGTCCCGGCCCCGATCCAGCCGTCCCGGATCCCTTTCGGCACGACACCGTCGACGTAGACGAGCGTGCGCGCCGCGACGATCCCGTCGCGCAGCAGCGGGACCAGCTCGGTGCCCCCGGCAAGCGCGACCGAATCGTCTCCGAGGGCCGAGGTCGCCGCTGCGACGGAGTCAGGCCGCAGGAGCTCCAACGCGCTCCGGCGCTCGCTCGCGGGCCTCGCGGAGCGCGCGCAGCATCTCCTCGCGACTGATCGGCAGCGAGCGCACATCGGCGCCGGTCGCGTCACGAATCGCATTCGCAATCGCGGCCGAGGTCGGGATGATCGGCGGCTCGCCGAGACCCTTAGAGCCGAGGTTCGTGAGGTGGGCGTCGGGGACGTCGATCAGCTCGGTCACGATCTCCGGGATGTCGGCAATCGTCGGCATCCGGTAGCTGTCGAGCGTCTGCGTGAGGACCGCGCCGCTACGAGGGTCGAGCAGCCGTTCCTCGGACAGCGTATGCCCGAGCCCTTGGATGATTCCGCCCTCGACCTGGCTCGAGGCGCCGAGCGGATTGATCACCCGGCCGACGTCGTGGATCGCCGCAATTCGATCGACGCGCACCTCTCCCGTCTCGACGTCGACGGCGACCTCCGCGACTTGGACGCCGAAGGTCAACACCCGCATGCCTGCCGGGTTCGGGCCCCGGGAGCCCTTGCCGAGGATCTGGCCGGATTCCAGCAATCCGGTGACCTGCTCCAGCGGCCACGAGCCGCCGTCTGCGGACACGACCCGGGCCTTGTGAAGGGACAGCAGCCGCTCCTCGACCTCGAACCGCTGCGCGGCGATCTCGAGGATCTGGCGGGCCGCGTCGGCCGCGGCCGCCCTCACCGCCGGTCCCATCGACGGCACCGTCGAGGAGCCGGCCGAGACCGAGGCATATGGGCCGCGGGCCGAGTCGCCCAGCGACACGTCGACGCGATCGACCGGAATGGTGAGCTCCTCCGCCGCGATCTGGGCCATCGCCGTCGCCGTGCCGGTGCCGATGTCCTGCATCGCCGTGATCACGACGGCACGACCGTCGGAGCCGACTCGCACCCACGCGTAGGACGGCGGCCCACCGCCGCCGTACCAGATCTGGCTCGCCAAGCCGACGCCGTGGCGCCACGGTCCGCGCGAGCGGGCTCGCACTTCGTCACCGCGCGCCCAGTGCGGCTCGGCGCGGCGGTAGCACTCGAGCAGGTTCTTCGACGAGAACGGGCGGCCGTCGGTGGCGTCGCTGTCCGAATGGTTCCGGCGGCGGAGCTCGAGTGGATCGAGATCGAGCCGGGCGGCGAGCTCGTCCATTACGCACTCGAGCCCAAAGGTTCCTTCGACGAAGCCCGGTGCGCGGAATGCCTTCATCGGCGCTGTGTTCAGCCTCGCCCCGCGCTCGACGAGACGCATGTTCTCGCAGGCGTAGAGCATCTCCAGCGGGCCTCCGGTCGACGAGAGCCAGCCGTCCCAGCCCGTGGCGTTGACGAACTCGCCCTCGAGCGCCGTGAGCGTTCCGTCGGAGCGGGCCCCGACCTTCAGACGCTGGACCGTCGCGTTCCGGTTGCCCGCGTCGAGGTTCTCGTCGCGCCGGGTGAGCGCGCACTTGACGGGGCGGCCTGTCTCGCGCGCGAGGTCGGCGGCGACGATCGTGTAGTCGCCTGGCCCGTTCTTCGAGCCGAACCCGCCGCCCATGAAGCGACACACGACGCGGACCTGATCCGGCGGCAATCCGTAGTGCTCGGCGAGGTCGCTGCGGACGCCCCAGATGTACTGGGTCGAGATGTAGACGGTCAGGCGGTCCCGGGCCTCCCACTCGCACACGGCCTGGTGGGTCTCCATCGAGTTGTGAAGCACGGTCTGCGTGCGGTAGACACCTTCGACGACGACGTCAGCCTCGGCGAAGCCGCGCTCCACGTCGCCGCGCTCCTCGGTCCGATGGCCGACGAGCTCGCCTCGACGCACCGCCTCGTCGGGATCGAGCAGCGGCTCGAGCACGTCCCACTCGACGTCGATGAGCTCGATCGCTGCCCGCGCCTGGGCCAAGGATTCGGCCGCCACGGCCGCGACCGCCTGTCCCGGGTAGCCGATCTCCTCGTTGAGCGGGCCGACGACACCACGAACGCCCGGCGCCTCACGCGCTCGCTCGAGGTCGATTCGCGTCACGCGGGCGTGGGCGTGCGGGCTGCGAAAGATCGCGGCGTGCAGCATCCCCGGCAGCTGGACGTCGGTCGTGTACGTCGCTTCGCCGCGTGCGCGCTGGAGGCCGTCGATGCGCGCCGCCGGCCGGCCGACCTCCTCCAGCGGTCCCGCAGGCCACTGGTCGAGCGTGTCCTCCTCGACCACGATCCACTGCTCGGTGTAGCGGCCCTCGACCTCTTTCTCGGTTCGGATCAGCCTCGCCACGATCTTCTCCTCGAGCCAGGTCCGGGGGCCTGGCCCCTGGGCACGTCTGAAAGGGTCAGCCTCGCCACGAAGCGATCGCCTCCTCGATCTTCGGATAGGTGCCGCAGCGGCAGATGTTCCCTGCCATCCCGTGCCTGATCTCGTCGCGGCTCGGAGACGGATTCGCGGCGACGAGTGCAGCGCCGGACACGATCTGGCCGGGTGTGCAGAAGCCGCACTGGAGCGCGTCGGCGCGGACGAACGCGTCGACCAGCGGGTGATCGCGGAGCCCTTCGATCGTCGTCAACTCACGTCCCTCGACGGTATGGACGAGGGTGAGGCAGGAAAGGATGGGCACGCCGTCCACCTGCACCGTGCACGCGCCGCAGTGGCCTTCGTTGCACGCGACCTTCGTGCCGGTCAGTCCCAGCTCCTCGCGCAACACGTGGGCGAGGGATGTGCCGACCTCGGCATCGACCGAGAAGTCGTCGCCGTTGACGCGCAGCTCAGGCACCGGGCGTGACCGCGATGATGTCGGCGAGGTGGACGAGCGCGAAGGTCGCTCGGCCCGTCGCGACACGCTCGCCCTCGTCCTCGATGTCGGGGAGCGTGCGCCACAGCTCCTGGGCAGTGATCAGCAGCTCCTTGATCTGGTCGAGCTCCTTCGGATAGCCGTTGCGCTCGTAACACGCGTTCAGCGCGAGCCCGAGCACGCCGATCGTGTCCGCCTGACGCGTCCACAGAAGCGGCGTTGCCATCGACAGGTACTGGTGGATCCGGGCGAGCGCCATCGACTGCGAGAACTCGTCCGTGCCGCTCGGCGTCGAGGGCTCGAGAGCCTCCTCGCCGTCCGCGATTCGCTTCGCATTGCCCGCCAGCATGTTCCGCAGCTGCTGCTCGTCGAGGCCGGCGGTGATCGCCGTCCGTAGAGCGATCAGCAGCGACTGCGGCTGGCGCCCGTAGGGGTAGTCCGATGCGTAGAGGATCTGCTCCGGCGGCACGTGGTGGAAGAAGTCCAAGAGGTCGACCGGGCTCCACACAGACGTGTCGAAGAAGACGCCCTTGCGGCCGGCGAAGCAGCCGGCGAGGGCAGCGAGGTCGGCGATTCCGGCATGCGCGATGATCAGCTGGGCCGCCGGGAACTCGTCGACGAGGCGTCTCAGGTGGTCGGCGATCGGCGGCAGCCCGCGGCCTCCGTGAATGAGGATCGGGACGCGGCGCTCAGCCGCGAGCTCGAAGACGGGAGCGAGCCGTTCGTCGTTCAGGTGAAAGCGCTGGGCCCGCGGATGGAGCTTGATCCCGCGCGCGCCGAGATCGAGGCAACGAACGGCCTCCTCGACCGGCGACGCATTCATGTCGAGGCGGACGAACGGGATCAGACGGCCGTGTGACCGCCGCGCGTGCTCGAGCGTCCGGTCGTTCGGAGCCCGAAACGCCGGCTCTCGGTCCGGCTCGTCCATGCAGAACATGAAGGCCTGTGCGACCCCGTACGAGTCCATGACCCGCTCGAGCTCCTCGTACTGGCCGCTGAACCCGTCGATGTCGTTGCCGAGGTGCACATGGGCGTCGAAGATCTCCGCGCCCGGCGGCAGGAGCCGGCGGAGCTCCTCGTCGTAGCTGGAAAGCAGCTGGTGCGCACGCGAAAGCGGCTCGTCCACGGCCCGTCAGTGTATTCGCGGGGCCCTGTATAGGATCGGTCATATGAGCGACGTCCTGATTTACGCAGACTCCATGCACGCGGCCGAGATGCGGCACGAGGTGCCGGTTCCGGTCCCCGACCCATTCCTCTACGCCGAGCACGAGGGCAAACGGCACGCCGTCGTCACGTCCTTCGAGATCTCGCGGATCAATCCCCTCGGAATCACATGTCACCCGCTGGAGGAGTTCGGCTACGACGAGCTCCTCGCGCAGGGGCTTCCGCGCCACGAGGTGCTGATGCGGACGCTCGTCCAAGCCGTGCAGCAGCTCGGCATCACGAACGCGAGCGTTCCGCACGACTTCCCGCTCGAGCTCGCCGACCGGCTGCGGGCGGCCGGGGTGGAGCTCACGCCGGACAAGGAGGCGTTCTCTCAGCGGCGACGCGTCAAGAACGCGACTGAGCTCGAGGGGATCCGGAAGGCCCAGCGCGGAACCGAGGCGGGCATGGCCGCCGCGCGCGACCTGCTCCGAGCCGCCGAGGCATCGAACGGCGTCCTGATGCTGGACGGCGAGCCGCTGACGTCGGAGCGGATCAAGGCCCGCATCATCGAAGTCTTCAACGAGCACGACCTCGTCTCCGACGAGATGATCGTCGCCCACGGCGGTCAGGCTGCTTCGGGCCACGACATGGGCTCCGGGCCGATTGCCCCGGGCGAGTCCGTCGTCATCGACCTGTTCCCGCGCGACCGCGAGACCGGGTGCTACGCGGACATGACGCGCACCTTCGTCGTCGGCGACATCCCCGACGAGCTCGCCGAGTACCACCGGCTCGTCCACGAGGCGCTCAACCGGTCACTCGACGCCGTCAAGGCCGGCGAGGAAGGCCGGAGAGTCTTTCAGATCGTGTGCGACGTCTTCCACGATGCCGGCTACCCGACGCAGCTCTCGAAGAAGCCCGGCGAGGTGCTCTCGAACGGCTTCTTCCACGGGCTCGGACACGGCGTCGGGCTCGAAGTCCACGAGGCGCCCTGGCTGTCGCGCGACCCGAGCACGCTCGTCGCGGGCGACGTCGTAACCCTCGAGCCCGGGCTCTATCGCGAGGGCTGGGGCGGCGTACGGCTCGAAGACCTCGTCCTCGTGACCGAGGACGGTGCCGAGAACCTGACGAAGTTTCCCTACGATCTGACCCCATGACCGAGACGCAGCACCGCGCTGCGATCGAGACGATGTTCCTGGAGGAGCGGCGCTACCCGCCGCCCCCGGACTTCGCCGCTCAGGCCAACGCCCAGCAGGACCTGTACGAGCTCGGGTTCGACGAGCTCTGGGCGAAGGAGGCTGAGCGGATCACGTGGTTCGAGCCCTGGACGGACCTCTACCAATGGGAGCCGCCGTACGCCAAGTGGTACCTGGGCGGGAAGCTCAACGTCTGCTTCAACTGCGTCGACCGCCACGTCGAGGCCGGCGACGGCGGCAAGGTCGCCTACCACTGGGAGGGCGAGCCGGAGGGCGACCGGAGGGAGATCACCTTCGCCGATCTGCAGGCCGACGTCGTCCGCTTCGCGAACGGCCTGAAGGAGCTCGGCGTCGAGAAGGGGACGCCGGTCGGGATCTACATGGGCATGGTCCCGGAGCTGCCCGTAGCCATGCTCGCCTGCGCGCGGCTCGGGGCGCCGCACACGGTCGTCTTCGGCGGCTTCTCGGCGGAGGCACTCGCTGATCGGCTGGCGGACATGGAGTGCCGGGTCCTGATCACACAGGACGAGGCGTGGCGCCGCGGAACGACCGTGCCACTGAAGCAGAACGCCGACGAGGCGCTCAGCGCTTCACCGACGGTCGAGCGCTGTGTCGTGCTGCGCCGCACCCGCGGTGACGTCCCGATGCAGGAGGGCCGCGACGTGGCTTGGGACGACCTGGTCGAGGGCAAGCCGGACGATCCGGAGTCGTGCCCTCCGGAGCCGATGGACTCCGAGGATCTTCTGTACCTGCTCTATACGAGCGGGACGACGGCGAAGCCGAAGGGGATCGCGCACACGACGGGCGGCTACCTCGTCGGCGTGGCCGCGACGCACCACTACATCTTCGACGTCAAGCCCGACTCGGTCTACTGGTGCGCGGCCGACGTCGGCTGGGTCACCGGTCACAGCTACATCGTCTACGGGCCGCTTGCCAACGGGACGACCGGGGTGATGTACGAGGGGACGCCGGACTATCCCGACAAGGACCGCTGGTGGGAGATCGTCGAGCGCTACAAGGTCGACATCCTCTACACCGCGCCGACGGCGATCCGCAGCCACATGAAGTGGGGGCCTGAGTACGCGGCGAAGCACGATCTCTCCTCGCTGCGGTTGCTCGGGAGCGTCGGGGAGCCGATCAATCCGGAGGCCTGGGTCTGGTACCGCGAGCACATCGGCGGTGACCGGACGCCGGTCGTCGACACGTGGTGGCAGACGGAGACGGGAATGATCCTGATCACGCCGCTGCCCGGGCTCACGACGCTCAAGCCGGGGTCGGCGACAAAGCCGTTTCCGGGTGTCGACGCGGCGGTGTTCGACGAGCAGGGGAACGAGGTCGGGCCGGGCGGCGGCGGCTATCTCGTCCTGCGGAAGCCGTGGCCGGCGATGCTGCGCGGGATCTACAAGGACCACGACCGCTACGTGGAGACGTACTGGTCGAAGTACCCGGGCGTGTACTTCGCGGGCGACGGCGCGCGCATCGACGAGGACGGCGACTTCTGGCTGCTGGGTCGCGTCGACGACGTGATGAACGTCTCCGGCCACAGGATCTCGACGATCGAGGTCGAGAGCGCGCTTGTCGACCATCCCACGGTCGCCGAGGCCGCCGTCTGCGGACGGATGGATTCGCAGACTGGCCAGGCGATCGTCGCCTTCGTGACCTTGAAGGGCGGCGAGGAAGGATCTGAGGAACACCTGGCCGAGCTTCGCGAGCACGTCGGCAAGAAGATCGGACCGATCGCGAAGCCGGCGAATATCGTCTTCACGCCGGAGCTCCCGAAGACGCGGAGCGGCAAGATCATGCGCCGGCTTCTGCGTGACGTCGCGGAGAACCGGCCTCTCGGCGACACGACGACGCTGGCCGATCCGGCGGTCGTCGAGGAGATCCGCGAGCGAGGGACGGCCGAAGCCTCGGAAGAGTGAGCTCGGCGGAGCGACAGCTCGGCGTCGAGCTCTACAACTCGTCCTGGGCGCTGATGGAGCTGCCCGACCGTTCGCCGGAGCAGGACGACGAGCTCGTCCACCACGTCCACGCCTCGATGTACCACTGGCTTCGGGCGCCGGAATGCGAGCCGAAGCATCGAGCGCGGGGCGAGTGGCTCTGCTCGCGGGCCTATTCGGTGATTGGCCGAGCGGAACCGGCGCTGCACCACGCGCAGCGCTGCCTCGCGATCTGCGAAGAGCACGCCGACAACGTCGAAGACTGGGACCTCGCGTTCGCCTACGAGGGGCTCGCGCGAGCCCACCGCGTCGCGGGCAACGAGGCCGAAGCGAGCCGCTACGAGCGACGCGGCCGCGAGCTGGCCGAACAGATCACGGACCCGGAGGACAAGGAGATCGTCCTCAAGGACTACGCGACCCTCTAGTCGTCCCAGTGACAGTCACTCGGCCATTGGCCCGCCGGGCCGCGTCCTAGTGACAGTCACTCGGCCACCTCCGGTGTTCAGTGCAGTGGCTAGCCGTCTGACAGCAGCTTCTCGAAGCGCTCGGCGTCGTCGAACGGCCCGATCAGCGCCAGGTTCAGCCCGTTCCGGCCGATCACGTCCTGCGCCACCCGCTGCACGTCATCCGCGGTGACCTTGTCGATCTCCGCCAGGACCTCCTCCGGCTCCGTGGCCTGGCCCTCGAGCACTTCGCGCCTCAGGCCGAACATGATCATCCCGTGAGGGCTCTCCGTCTGGAGGACGAACCGGCCCTTGGCGACGTTCTTGGCCTTCTCGAGCTCCTCTGCCGGCACCGCCTCGGCCGCGATCTTCCGCAGCTCGCGAGCAATCGTCTCGATCGCCTCGTCGATGCGGTTGATGTCGACGCCGGCCTGTGAGTAGAGCGTCCCCGTGTCCGTGTACGAGTGGTTCGTCGCGAAGACGTAGTACGCAAGGCCCCGCCGCTCACGCACTTCGGTGAAGAGGCGCGACGACATCCCGGTGCCGAGCACCGTTCCGACCAGCTGGAGCGCGTACCGATCGGGATGCACGAGCGGGTAGCTCGGAACGCCGATGCAGATGTGCGCCTGATCCGACTCCTTCGAATGCACCTTGACCCGCGGGCCCGAACCGTTCGATCCCTCGAACGGCGACGGATTGCCTGGATCGCCGCCCTCGACCTCGCCGAGCAGCGCCTCGAGCTCGTCGTGCACGCTGTCGGGGTAGTTCCCGGCGACGCCGACGACCATCCTCGGCGCTCGATACCACTTCTGGACGTACTCGAGGAACGTCTCGCGCTTCGCCGCGCGCACCGTCTCCTTTCGCCCGATGATGTCCCAGCCGAGCGGCGTGTCGTCATAGAGGAGCTGGTGATAGACGCCGGAGATGTAGTCGCGCGGCGTGTCGAAGTACATGTTCATCTCCTCGACGATCACGCCCTTCTCGCGCTCGATCTCCTCGGGATCGAACTTCGAGCCGCGGAGCATGTCCACGAGCACGTCGAACGCGTGCTCGCGGTGCTCGCGCGCGCACTTGACGTAATAGCCCGTGTACTCCTTTCCGGTGAACGCGTTGAACTCGGCGCCGATCCCGTCCAGCTCGTTCCCGATCTGCTGCGCTGTGGGCCGCCGTTCCGTGCCCTTGAAGAACATGTGCTCGGCGAAATGGGCGATGCCGCTCGTCTCGGGCGTCTCGTAGCGCGACCCGGCGGCGAGCATGATGAAGCACGCCACCGACTGCACCTGCGGCATCGGCGCGGCCAGTAGCCGCACGCCGTTGGACAGGGTCTGACGCTCGAAAACGCTCATCACGCAGGCACTCCTTCCAGCAGCTCGCGCCATTCCGGTGGAAGCTCTCGCGAACTGTTCGTGGTGTAGTCGTAGGCGACGAGGACGCTCTTGCCCTGCGCCGCGAGCCGTCCGTCGGCGCGGACCTCGTGATCGAGGTCGAAGCTCTTGCTGCCCACGCGCGCGACACGGACACCGATCTCGACCTCCTCGCCGAAGGAGATCGGGGAGCGGAAGTCGATCTCGAGCCGCGCCAGGATCAGGCTCTTCTGTGGATTGCGGCCGGCGCCGAGAGACTCGAGATACGCGAGCCGCGCCGACTCCATGTAGGTCGCGTAGAGAGCGTTGTTGACGTGGTCCATCCCGTCGAGGTCGTTGAAGCGGACCACCTCCCGGTGCACGAAGTCGTATCCGTCCACCGGCAGGATGGTATAGACGCCTCGATGCCCGGCGAAAAGACGAGAGAGTCCGTTTTCGCCCAGCCAGAGTGGCTTCGGCGCGTCACGGTCGACGCGCGTCTGCCTGACGGACGGGTGGCTTACACCGGGTGCGGGACGTCGTTCCACGCAGCCCAGACCTGCGGTCGGGCCGTCGAAGCACTCGACGCGTCGCTCTCGCCTCCCGACGCCGATGTCCTCGTCTGCGTCAGCCACGAGGGGACGACCAGGATGACGCGGGCGGCGGCCTCTGCTTTCCCCGGCGAGACGATCGCGGTGACGTCCGTCGCCGAGAGCCCGCTCGCGGCCGAGTGCGACGAGGTGGTGACCATGCCCGGCCCGCCCGAGGAGAGCTACTGCCACACGCGCGGCTACACCACCGCAGTCGCGACGCTGGCGGCGCTCCGCGGCGAGGACATCGCCGGACTGCCGTCAGGGGTGGAGGAAGCGCTCGGCCAAGACGTCGGTGCTCCGCCGCTCGGCCGCGTCGTCGTCGCCGGCTCCGGGACAGCTTGGCCGACCGCGCAGGAAGGCGCCCTCAAGCTCCGCGAGGGGGCGTACCTCCCCGTCGAGGCGCACCACACCGAGGAGCTTCTCCACGGCCACCTGGCCGCGATCGACGAGACGGTTCGCGCCTACGTGCTCGACGGGCCGCGCGCAGCGGACGCAGTCCGCGCGCTCGAGGTGCTCGGCTGCGAGACGACGCTCGTGCCGACGCGGCATCCGGTCGTCGACATCGTCTTCTTCCAGCTGCTCATGCTCGCCGCCGCCGAAGCTCGAGGCGCGAACCCGGACCTGATCCGTCGCGACGACGAGCGCTGGCAGCGTGCGCGCGCGGCCTACGACTGACGCGGACGGGTGGGCGGGGCGGGCCCCGCCCACCCGCCGGCTGCTACCGCAGCCGCTAGTCGTCGTGCTCCCTGTCGTCGTCGTCATCGTCCTCGTCCTCTGGAGCGAGGTCGACGCCGTGTGGGCGGCCCGGGTAGGCGAGCGTTCCGACGACCGCGTTCCCGTCCCGGTGGTCGATGACCGAGACGCCCGGGCTCGTCCCTCCCTCGTAGGCGGCGAACGTGAATCGGCCGTTCGGTGACGTCCACTGGTGTCCGGCGAGCGTGTTCGTCTCCAGCGGCGGTCCGAGCCGGACTCGTTGGAGCTCGAACGTCCGCGTATCGACGACAACGGCCTCGGCCGGCATCGTGCGCACCGTCACGGTCAGGAGCTTGTCCCTCCGCGCAAGCCGCAGCGTGTCTGGAAGGCCCAGCGTCAAGACGTCCGTGCAGGCGTCATGGCGTTCCAGGTCTAGCACGCACACCGCGTTCGCCGTGCGGCGGCTGACGTATGCGGTCTCGCCGTCGCGCGTGACCACGAGCTCGTGCGCGCCGGTCACGGGCAGCCGCCAGAGAATCGCCCCCGTTCGCGGGTTGAGCGCGACGATCTCGTTCGACGCGTCGCTTGCGACGTACAGGGTCCTGCCGTTCGGCGAGAAGACGCCGGCATGGGCGCGGCCGTTCGCCGTCGCCGGATTGAGGTCCCAGACTCCGACCAGCGTGTCGGTGCCTGTTTCGACGACCGCGACGGTGTCGGTGCCGTAGAGGCCGAAGGCGACGAGCTTCCCGGTGCGGCTCGTGTGCACGTGATGCGGCCGTGACCCCGCCGGCATGGTGATTCGCTTGCTGATGACGCCCGTTTCGGCGTCGACGATCACGATCGCCGGCGGTGAGCCGAACTCCTCGGCGACATAGAGCTTCTCCCTCGCGTAGGCGAGGTCCCCGGGCTGCGAGCCCGGGCTCATCGTGACCGTTCTCACGACGTCACCCGTCTCTGCCTCGAAGCCCTGGATTGTGTGAGCGCCGCGGTTCGCGACCCAGATCGTGCCCTCGACGCTTGTGAGCCGATCCGGCGGATCGGCGCCCGCAAACGAGGCGGTGAGACCGATTCCGACGATCAACGGCGCGAGGAGCAGCGCGATCCTGCGCATGGTGGTACCTCCTGCGGTAGCGCCCTCGGCGGCCCCATCCAGTCGCCGCCGTCGGGCTTGCCCCGACCGTACGCTGCGCCGGACACCAACTCAAATACATCTTTCGATCAAGTTCTATAACGTGGGGTGATGCAACTAGAGGCGCGACTGCGGGCGTTTGCCGCGATCGCCCGCTGCGGTTCGCTCTCACGGGCTGCGGAGGAGCTCTTCGTGAGCCAGCCCGCGGTCTCTAAGCACCTCGCCTCGCTCGAGACGGAGCTCGGGGAGTCGCTCGTCGTGCGCGGCCGTCACGGGGCGACGCTGACCCCGGGCGGCCAGGTTCTCGCCGACTACGTCCTTCGCGCGGAGGCGCTCCTCGCGAATGCCGGCCGTGCCCTTCGCGTCGGCGCCGAGGCGGAGACGGGCACTCTCGCGCTCGCCGCGTCGGGGATTCCGGCGACGTACTTGCTGCCCGAGGTGCTCAGTGCGTTTCGGGAGCGCTACGGCGGCATCGAGATCGAGTTCGAAGAAGGAACGTCTGCGGGCGCACTCGAGCTCGTTCGGCTGCACCGGGTCGAGCTCGCGGTCATCGGCGGCCTGACCGTTCCGGCGGAGCTCGAGAGCGAACCGCTGATCGAGGACGAGATCGTCCTGATCGGCCCGCCTGCGCTTGGTGGTCGCCGCCTGCGGACGAAGGAGCTCGAGGGACAGACCTGGATCTCGCGGGAAGAAGGATCGGCGACGCGCGCCGCGGTCGAGACTGCGCGCTGGGAGCTCGGCCTTCATTCCGTGCCCGTGCTCGAGCTTCAGTCATGGGAGGCGGTGAAGCTGGCCGTCGCCAAAGGTGCAGGAATCGCGGCGATCAGTCGACTTGCGCTCGATCTCGAGCTCGAGGCCGGGCGGCTCGTCGTCCTCGAGGTCCCGCGCTGGCGCCTCTCTCGGACGATCTCCGTCCTGCGTGCGCGCGATGTACCGCTGACGCCGCCGGCCGAGCGCTTCCTCGACCTCCTGCGCGAGACGTTCGGCAGCGTTGAGCTGCCGCCGAACTCGAATCTGCCGTCACTTGCGACCGCCCTCGTCGGGCGGGAACGCGAGTTGACCGAGCTCCCGGAGCTCATCCGCGGTCGCTCGCGGCTTGTGACGCTGACGGGCGCGGGCGGCAGCGGCAAGACCAGGCTGGCGCTCGAGGTTGCCGCGCGACTCGTCGACGACTTTCCCGAGGGTGTGTTCCTCGTCGACCTGGCGCCGGTGCGCGATCCGGAGCTCGTGCCTGCAGCGATCGCCGACGCGCTGGCGTTGAAGGATGCAGGTGAGCTCGAGGGGCGGCTCCAGGGCCGTCGGCTCCTGCTCGTGCTCGACAACTTCGAGCACCTGCTGGACGCGGCCGCTTCGGTGGTCGAGATCACCTCCGACGTGACGCTCCTGGCGACGAGTCGGGTTCCGCTCGGCGTGCGCGGCGAGCGGCAATACCGGGTCGAGCCCTTGCCCCCGGACGATGCGGCGGCGTTGTTCCTCGAGCGCGCCCGCGAGGTGAACCCGCGGTTCGGCGACGGCACCCCGGTCCACCGCATCTGCGAGCGGCTCGACCGCCTTCCGCTCGCCCTGGAGCTTGCCGCGGCGCGGGCGCGAGGAACCACGGCTACAAAGCTCGCGGATCGGCTCGAGGCGCGCCTGCCCGCGCTTGGCGTGCGTCGCGATGCGCCGGCCAGGCAGCGCACCCTCGCCGCGACGATCGCCTGGAGCTACGACTTGCTAGACGAATCGCAGCAGCAGCTCCTTGCCTGTCTGTCGGTGTTTCGCGGCGGGTGGTCGGACGAGGCCGCCGAGCATGTTTGCGGCGCCGACGACGCCGATGTGCTGGTACTGATCGAAGCCGGCCTCATCCGGGCCGACGACGGCCGCTCGACGATGCTCGAGACCGTCCGTGAGTTCGCCGAGGATCGGCTCGCCGAAAGCGGCGAGCTCGAGGATCTCCGTCGTCGGCACGCAGAGTTCATGCTCGTGCTTGCCGAACGCGGTCGTCCGCTCGCCCGCGGTCCGGAGGAGCCGGCGTTGCTCGAGCAGCTCGCACGCGAGCTCGACAACTTTCGGGCGGCGTTTGCCTACGCACTCGACGCCCGGGACGCGTCGCTCGGCCTCACCACAGCGGAAGCACTCGAGCCGCTCTGGATTCGCGGGATGCGCCAGCGCGAGGCGATCCGCTGGCTGGGCCCGCTCCTTCTCCTCGACGGCGAGGTCGACGCGGCCGTCCGCGCGGGTGCCTTGACAGTTGCCGGCAGGTCCGCGATCGAAGCCGGCGAGCCGGCGCAGGCGGAGCCGTGGCTCCGAGCCGGCGTTGACCTGGCCAGGGAGTGCGGTGACGAGCTGCGCACGGCCTGGGCTCTCCACGGGCTCGGGCATCTGCTGGCCGAGCAGGGAGACATGGAGGTCGCCGAGGGACTGTTCGAGGACAGCATGGAGATCTTCGTCCGTCTCGGCGAGCACGCGCCTGCCGGAGGCCGCATGACGTTCCTTGCGTACTACGCGCTCCGCCGGGAGGATCTCGATCGAGCTGAGTCACTGCTCGAACGAGCTACGGAGGAATACCGTCTCGCCGGCGACCTCTCGGGCGTCGGCGGCTGCATCAGCGCTCTTGGCGACGTCGCCCTGGAGCGGGCTGACGTTACCGCCGCCCTCGAGCGCTATCGCGAGGCACAGCCGATGCTCATTCAGAGCGGCTCGACGATCGACATCGAGCTCGTGCTCGGCGCGGCCGCAGTGATGGCCGGGCTTCGCGGGCAGTCAGCTGTTGCTGCTCGCCTCTGGGGCGCGTTCGAGCGCCTCGACGCCGACGCCGAGCGGAAGCTCGAGGTCGATGACCGTGCCCGCTACGAGCGCGCGCTCGGACAACTCGACGACGACGAGCTCGAAGCCGGCCGGCGCCTGTCCGATGACGAGGCCGTCGCGCTGGCTCAGGCGACGGCGGCCGACCTCACAGCCTAGAAGTCGCCGCCGCCGCCGAAATCCCCGCCGCCGCCGAAGTCGCCGCCGGCCAAGTCTCCGCCGAAGTCGCCGCCGTCGAAGTCGCCGTAGTCCGTCGACGCGGCTGCGGCGTCGGCCGGTCCGGTGAGCGTCGCTCCCAGCAGCGAGCCAGCGAGCAGGCCGGGGAGGAGCCCGCTCCCGTAGTAGCCGCCGGCCCACGGACCGAAGTAGGCGGGCGCCTGCCAGAAGGGCTGCCGCCGGCCGCCGACCGTGACCTGCCGCGACTCCGGCTCCTCACCGGCGTCGATGCGCTGAGCGTCCGCCTCGCAGGCGGGAACGAGCACCGGCCCGCGGTAGGGCGAGTCCCACCAGACGTCGCGCACCGACGTTCCGTGACGAGCGTCGAAGAAGCACGGAGGGCGGCGCTCGGGCGGCGGCTCTCCCGCGAGGTGCGCCTTCGCAGTCTCCATCTCGAACCGCGCATCGGCGAGCGCGGACGTAACCGTTGCGACGTCGCGCGGTGAGCGGGCGCGGTCGAAGGCATCGTCGGCTCGCTGGTAGTCCTCGATCGCCTGGGTGTACGCCTCTTTCGCCTGCGGATTGCGCTCGACGTCCTCGTCGAGACCGCTGACGTCGTCCGCGAGCGCGACGAGATCCTCCCGGGCCGCAGTCTTGACGTCGGCCAGCTCAGCGGCGCGGCGCCGACGGCGCACGAAGATGAACACGAGCAGCACCGCGCCTCCGATCACGACGCCGACGAGCCAGAAGCTCGAGCCTTCGTCGTTGGAGACCGGCGCGCTGCGAGCCGAGGCTCGGGTCTCGCCGACCCGCCCGACGAAGTCCGCCAGCACGGCGGCGGCGCCGGCTTGGCGCCGCGCTTCGAACGCCTGCGTTGCGAGATGACCGGCCCGGCCGCTGCCCAGGTCGGTACTCACCGCGCGAAACTCGTTGCCGACGATGACCGCGTAGACGCCGGCGATGCGCACGAGCCGTCCCAGCCGCAGGGCCACCTGCGTCGTGGAGCCGTCGGCCTCAGCCCTTGCGGCCTCCGGCAGGATCGCGATCAGAATCGGCCCGTTCCCTTCGCGCGCGATCAGCCCGCGAAGGTCCTGGGCTTCGGCCTCGGTGAGCATGTCGGTTCCCGGATGGATGTAAACCGGGTCCGTGCGGAGGCTCTCGGCCGCCTGTTCGAGGACGCTCGTTTCCTGGGCGGCGGCCGGCGCGGCGGCGACGAGGGCTGCAAGGACGAGGGCCGCGAGCGCTCTCACCTGCTCCAAGCCTCCAGGAGCTCCCGTTCGCGCTCGGGCTTCAGGCCGGCCTCCTCTGTCATCTCGGCCTGATCGAGAGCGCCTCGGACGGTCTCGTCGAGTGGCCGGAACGTGAGGCCCGCCCCGAGCGCACGCGACACGTCGGCGCGGTTCATCCCGACCCACTCCGGGTCGCGCAGCCACATCGGCACCTCCATCCATTCGCCGACGCCCTGCTCGGCGAGCCACGCCTCGTCGACCCAGACCGGCTCCGCCGCGGCCCCGGTCACGCGCAGCCCGGACTCGACGAGCTCCGCCCAGGTCAGGCCCGGGTGGCTCGCGTTGTAGGCGCCGGACTCCTCGCGTTCGAGCAGGCCGACCAGCCACGCACCGAGGTCGCGCGCGTCGATGATCTGGAACCTCCCGTCTGCCGTTTCCGGGACGACGAAGTCGCCGCCGCGGGCGATCCGGTGCGGCCAGTACGTGAATCGTCCGGTCGGGTCGTGCGGGCCGACGATCAGCCCCGGCCTGACGACGATCGCTCGATCGCCGAAGACGTCCGTGAACGCGTCCTCGGAGAGCGCCTTCAGCGCGCCGTAGTTCTCGTACTCGGGCAGCATCTCGTCCACCGGCTGACCCTCCGTGAGCTCGGCGCGCTTCGAATTCTCGCTCGGGCCCTCGCTGAAGTTGGCATAGGCGGAGATGCTCGACACG